>Ga0075916_111_pt1 | contig 53030 bp, 49 predicted proteins | sample RifGroA2_FD_68335 | JGI IMG/M metagenome (GOLD analysis project Ga0075916, IMG submission 68335) | Parcubacteria (OD1-vii) bacterium GW2011_GWA2_38_13b | reverse complement strand
GAAAATAATCAATATTTTTTTAGCGGCAAACGGCTTAAAAAATTCCATAATATTTATATTTTGTCATACCCTAAAAATTTTCGCAAGGCGCGAATCAATTCCGCTATTGCGGAGATTCGGTCTCCGCGCGGAGACCGAATCTCCGCAAGATTTTCGCAAAACGCGAATCAATCGTCTCGCCACGATCCGACGCGGCGACATTGTTGCGACCGAGTCGCAGCGAAACAAATTTTAAAATTTTTTAAAAAAGAACTTTTTAATTTATCGAAATTATTATTGATTATGCTTTCACGAATTTCTTTCATTAAATTCAAAACAAAATAAAGATTATGCAATATCGCTAATTCATAACCTAAAATTTCTCCCGCATTTAAAAGGTGGCGCAAATAAGCGCGTGAAAAACCGTTTAAGCAAGTAAAGCATCCACATTTTTTTTCAATCGGTTTTTTATCGTTTTTATAAATCGCTTTTCTAATATTAATTTTCCCTCCTTTCGTCCATAAAGTTCCGTGTCTTGCCTCTTTGGTCGGGGAAGCGCAATCAAAAGTATCAACGCCGCGCGATATTCCTTCAAAAATATCCTCCACTCCGCCAATGCCAAGCAGATGACGCTGCTTATTTTCCGGCAACAAAGGAACGACCCAATCCAAAATATTATACATATCCTTTTTTGATTTTCCCAAAGAACCTCCAATGCCAAATCCGTCAAAAGGAAGACGAGAAATAAATCGCGCGCTTTTCATTCTTAAATCTTTCCAAACACCTCCCTGTACAATGCCAAACAAGGCTTGATCGTTTCTTGCTTTGGCTTTCAAGCATCTTTCGGCCCACCCGTGAGTTCTGTCCAAAGAATCTTTTGTGTATTTGTAATCGTGGGTAGGTGAAGTGCATTCGTCAAAAGCGAATATAACATCGGCGCCTAAATTCTCCTGAATTTTTATTGATTTTTCCGGGGTTAATTCTTGCCATGAACCGTCAATAAAAGAACGGAATTTAATCCCTTTTTCGTTAATTTTTACAAGATTTTCTCTTTTAACATTATTCTTTTCAACGCAATTAACGTTTTCGTCCGTAAAAACACTGCCGATTTTCCCTACACCCTGTTCCCGTCCGCAACCTAAACTAAACGCCTGAAAACCGCCGGAATCGGTAAATATCGGCCCATCCCAATTCATAAACTTATGAAGTCCGCCAATTTTTTTTATAACGCCGTCGCCTGGCCTTTGCCAAAGATGATAGGTATTTGCTATAAAAACCCGTATTGGCAATGATTTATGTTTATTTATATTCAAACCTTTAAGCGCGGCATTCGTAGCCACGGGCAAAAACGCCGGTGTTTCAATCGCGCCGTGTGGCGTTATGAAAATTCCGGCTCTGGCCAAAGAATTACTATCCTTTTTAACGATTTTGAAATTAAAAAATGGCATACTCAATAGTATGCCATTTTACTTTTTAATAAGCAACGGTTAGCGTTAAATGATGCGGGATACTCTCTGTATCTTTACTTAAAGACCACATAAAATAATCCAATTCCAGCATATTTATTTTTCTATTATCGCCGCGTACAATGTTAATTTCATCGCGTAATCTGATCATCGCGTTAACCGTTTGCGCTCTTATTTCCTGTTCCTCCAAACTATCGGCTAAGATTATTTTCCGATTATTTATTTTTTCCGCCAATTTATTCGCATATACTAAAATACCTAAATGTTTTAAAATTTTTGGCAACGCGTAATCCGGCGCCGGACCCAATGATTCGTAATCGGCTATCAATGGAAAGTTTTGCGGTTCAGTCAAGGCTCTGCCCTGATAAACCATAAGCAAAAGCTGCGCTCTTTTGTAGAAAAAAATTAATTTCCGCGATTCTTCATGAAAACTATAATCATTAAAACAAGGCAAAAGATTGCTTAAAATAGAAATGATTCCGAGAAAACCATTACTATCAAAAGCTCTCCACCGCCCCAATTTGAAAATATCCCAAAAACCATCAATCCTATTGATGCTCAAATTACGACCCACTTGCTGTAAAAATTCCCATCTCGCGTCAACCAACGGAATATCCGAATATACGCAAAAAATATCCACAACATCGCGTTTAGTCAAATTGCGCAAAAATTTACAATCCAAAACCAATTTGCCGTTTTCCAGAGCCGCGCGTAAAGCCGCCGCCATTCCCAATGAACCAGTCCATTTTTTATCGCGCCAAATGAAAAAATATTTTCCGTCTGACGGATTAAACGGATTCGTAAAACAAAAATTCAGCGAATTCGCCACGCCTATAAATTCCACAAATTCCCGCGGTTCTTTTGGAAAAATCCCTTCTCGCCAAGCCGGAATTTTAAATTCTTGAGTGGCAAATTTTTTAGCAATCTCTTGTATACTTTCGTTGTTTAAAAAAACTAATTTCGGATTATTCCATATAACTTCAAGTGTTTCCCAAAAATAATTGATTTCCATATTTCCCCCTCAAAAAAAATTATTAAATTATAAATGAACTTAATCGCATATTTATAAAGCATACGGCAACGTCTGCAAGCTCTATTGGGAATTTTAAATAGAATAAAATGTTTTTTAGAAAAAGTCAAAAAATACTCTGTAAAAGCCTTGAATTATTATTAAAATATTCGTGAATCTCTAACGGGATAAATAATCAATATTTCCGCTAAAAAACACCTCGCAATATTACAAGATGTTTTTTAGCGGTCCTGCCGATTACTTTTTAATGAAGTTTCGGCATAAATCCAAGTGGGCGCGCGCCACTATGGCCAAGACCATAGCGGACGTTCCGCTCCCGTATAAAAATGTTTGATCCAAAACCAAATTAAAAAGTTAATGTACCGGCAGAACCATTTATATTATAGCATATCCGGCAACAAACAACAAATGAAATTTCCTAAATTCAAGAATAAAAGAGGTGAATTTATTTTCACTTAAAATCGTCTTCGGTTAAATTAGCTTGACGCAAAATTGACTTAAAAGTTCCAAAAGGAATTTCTTTTTTGTCAGTCGGAACAATAACGGTTAAAGTGAAATTGCCGATTTTTCTAAATTTAATACGACTGCCTTTCTGGGAAATATAAATAAAGCCCTCTTTTCGAAGGACCTTAATGATTTCCGTTGATAAATATAATTTAGGTATGACAAATTAACATTTTAACTAATTCCGGTTTCTCAATTTTCGTCACTTTCGGAACCTTAATATCTTCAAAATATAATTCCAATGCTTCGTCTAAAGCGAATAGAGCCTCTTTTTTAGTCTTACCGAAACTAGAGATATCCACATTTAAACACTGGGCAACATAATATTTGCCCTCTTTCCAAACAACATTTTTTAAATCAATTTTGCGCATATTTTTATTGTTTTAGACAACTTATTTATACGCAAAGTGTTTTCACAATTATGTCTGGAATGTCTACTCTTTCTCATCGTCGCTATAAAGAAAATCAAAATCAATTTTCGGATAATCAAAAAGTTCGTCAGTGTTGAAAAAACGATAGATTTCCTTTTCCGCGCTTTCCACAGAATCGGAAGCGTGAACAATATTAAGCTGACGGCTCATTGAAAAATCCCCCCTGATCGTTCCGGCATCCGCTTCCCTGCCGCAAGTGGGACCGCAAATAAATCGCACGGTTTTTACGGCCTCTAATCCCTCTAAAACAATAACAGTAACCGGAGCGCTCTCCATAAACTTCTTGAGACCGAAAAAAAAGGCCTTATCTTTATGATGAGAATAATGTTCTTCAAGCATAACATCTTCCAATTGCATCATCTTTAATCCAACAATCTTCAAACCCTTCCGCTCAAAACGTTTTATTATTTCCCCCAATAAATTACGCTGAACCGCATCAGGCTTAATAATAACCAATGTTCGCTCTTTTGATTTGTTCATAAATTTATTGTTTTGAAATTTTAAATTAACCGCTTAAAATTACAAAAATATTTATGTTTATTATACAATAAAATTAACATATAAAAACTGAAAGATCAATTTTCCGCAAAAATATTATTTTTTTTATAAAAAATTATTTTTCTAAATTTACCGTGTAGTTTTTTCCGTCGCTTATAATCTCAATATCGCCGTTTTGGTCGTTACGAAAAAACGGAATGCCAAACAATTCAAACCGCTCCAAAACCGTTTGATGTGGATGGCCGTAAGAATTATCTTTGCCAACTTGAATAACGGCAATCTCCGGCGAGACAATTTTTAAAAAATTTTCGGAAGTTGATGTTTTTGATCCATGATGCGCCGTTTTCAAGATATCCGAATCAAGCGCGTTTCCTGCGGATTCAATAAGTTTCTTTTCAACGCCGGCGGTAATATCCGCGGTCAGAAGAAAAGAAACGCCACCGTATAAAATTTTTAAAACCACAGACGACTCATTGTCTTTCAACTTTTCGTTTGGCGGCGGATTGAAAACGAAAACATTCAAACCGTTAAAATTGAAATTATCACCAGTTTTAACATACCTTACGAAAATTTTCTTTTCCTCCAAAACGCGCAAAAATTCGCTTTGCGAAAAATAATAATTTTCCAAAACGCCGATCCATACCTCGCCGACGTTATAATATTTCAAAACATCCATAAGTCCGCCCGCGTGATCTTTGTCCGGATGCGTGGCAACTACAATATCAATATACCTGTCAAAATAACCCATTTCTTTTCCCAATTTTTCCAAAACGGTTGAATTCGGGCCTCCATCAATTAAAATCTGAAAACCGTCCGGCCCCTCAATAAAAATCGCGTCTCCCTGCCCGATGTCAAAAAAATTCGCTTCCAAAAATCCGGAACCATTGTTAGCAAACGCCAATTGCCAAAAAAACAGCGCCACGCCAAAAATAATCGCGCAATATTTGACATATTTTCTGGGTAATATTATCATATACTAACTAGAAATTTAATTCTTTTGTTTTTTAATAATAGGAAAAATTATGGAACTGCTGACGGGATTGGGAATTTTGGCCATTATTGCCTTGATAGGATTGGGAACCTTTTTGTTTATATTTTGGATTTTAATGATGATTAGTGCGTTGAGCAACAAAGGAATATCAGAAACGGCGCGCTGGATATGGTTTGGTCTTATGTTGGGATTAGCTTATTTATACGGGATAGGATGGATCGTAGCCATCGTATACTTTTTTACCGATAGGAAAAAACGTTGAAAATATAAATAAACGGATTTTTGAAAGGAGTGGGGCGTATGCGTATGAAAAAATTTTTGGCGGTGACGGGCGGATTGGTTTTTGCCGGTACAATAGTAACGGTTTTAACATTCAAAGTAGCAGTGGTAGCGAATTTTGTAGGATTCCTAACCTACTGCCTATTTCACTAATAAAATAAATTCGCAAATATGCGGATCATACCTCAACTTTGTTGAGGTATTTTTTTTACCATTATAAATGCTATAAATACGCAAACAAGCGTTAATGAAAATATCCAAATAACGCCATTGATTCTAATAAAACTCAAGGGAATTTTAAAAAATAAATCAATCATAAAAATAACATAACTCAAAACCGCGTAAAGCGGCCAGGAAAGATAAAGAAAAACCGGCGCGAAAAACATTCCGCCGATCGCGCCGGCAAGCCCGTAAAGCATAATAAAACCGAGTAACGGCACGATAAGAATATTGACGAAAGGAGCGATGAAAGAAATATTGCCGAAATTATAAACTACCACGGGCAAAGTCGTTATTTGCGCCGCTAAAGTCATCGCGGCTACACTGCGCAACGGGAAAAAACCCCAAAACCATTTTTCCGGTAAAAATTTTAACAATGTTTCAAGTGGTTTTTGCAAGTACATAATTCCGATAATTGCCAGAAAGGAAAGCTGAAATCCGACATCAAAATTCAATAACAAGGGATTTAACGCCAACATAATACCGGCGACCAATATTAAAATTCTTTTATTATCGCTAATCCTGCCGCTATTCTGAGCAAGTAAAAGTATAACCCCCATAATCCCCGCCCGCGCCGCCGATGCCGGCGCGCCGATCATAAAAACATAAAATATAATTATCGTTGCGGCGAAATAAAAAATATGCTTGCGCCAAAGACCGAGACGCAAACCAATCAATTCAAGAATACCAGCCAAAATAACGATATTCATCCCGGAAATGGAAATAATATGCTGGGTTCCGGTCAAAGACAATTTTTCGCGCAACCCCTTGGACATCAATCCTTGATCGCCTAAAATCATCGCCGATAAAATAGCCGAATGCGGCGCCGGAAAAATCCTATAAAAACTTTCGCGCAATTTATCCCTAAAAGAAAAAATATTTTTCCAAACAAAAATTCGCGCTCCGTTCGCCTCGCCGATTTTTTTTATTTCCGGATAATAAATCACCGAATAAATGCCGTCTTTGGCCAAATAATCTTTATAATTAAAATCGGGAAATTCCGCCGGCGTTCTTATTTTTCCGCTTATTTCCAAAATATCGCCGTATTCGTAAACCGGATAAAGATTAGCCGTCAAAATAATTTTCCCGGAAACCTGCCTACCGGCAAGCGGGGTCGGATTGTCCCCGACCGATATTATTTCAATTTCGTATTGTATTTTATCAATTCTTAAATCGGGATAATGCGAAATTTGACCGATAAAATTTGTCTCTCCTTTATCATTATAAACGCTTATATGTCGCTCCAATTCCGTTAAAAAAACCGTTTCCTTATTAAAATAATTCAAATAAGTTGAAATTCCCAATAATAATCCCGCTGACATTAACATTATAGCTACTACTTTCCATTGACCGAAAAACTGTGCCAACAAAAGCCCTAAAATAAAAAATCCCAAAAAATAATACTGGGAAATATGGAAAACCGGAAACGGCAATAATTGACGAAGAAAAGCGCTTATAAAAATTCCGCCCAAAAAACAAATCGCAAAAAATAATGTCGCGTGGCGTCTATACATAAACAATATATTAACAAAATTCCAATTAAAATCAATAGAATTATTGCATCATCAATATTTTGTGCATATGCACAAAATATTGATGATTTATTAATACCTTATTATAAAAATCATAAAATAACAAAAAGCGGCTTAATCGCCGCTTATATTATTTTATGCTAAATTTTTTATCTTTAGTAGGTTGCTGTCAAAATACACGGTTTTCAGCAACCATTTATATCTAATAACTTTTCCAGCCACATACTCTTCGTGATAGCGAAATCCCAACCACGCTACCACAAAAACCAACCCTAACTCCGGATCGAAAAAATAACGAGCTGGCTGATCGCCATTATTTTTTTTAAATTTTTTTTCCTTTTCTGTTTCCCATGGTCTAAAATAAGATCTCTGGAAACTCCCTGCAAACATACTTGGCGTCCCATTCTTTATATCTTTTAAGAATTCCTCCTTAACATGAGGCAGTCCGATACGAACTGTTCCTAAATTTTCTTTTTTGCAAAATACGGATTCTTTCTCCACATACTCAGCCCAGGATTCAACCCCGCGACAATCATATGCGCAAAATTTCTCCTCCACGAAAACACCTCCTTTTCTTTAGTTCATAATTCAAAGAACCACTTTGTCAACTTAACAAAATAACATATTTGATTAAAAAAGTCAATACTCAGCTCCTTTTTTGGCTACTATGCCCCTCTGATACGGATGCTTAATTTCTTTCATTTCGGTCGCCAAATCCGCTATTTCAATAAATTCTTTCGGCGCGTTTCTGCCGGTTAAAATTGTAAAACTATTTTTATTTTTTTTCAAGAAATTAATAATAACGGTAATTTTTAATAATTGCAAGCCAACCGCTACGTTTATTTCATCTAAAATAACCAAACCCCATTTTCCGGATTCTATTTCTTTTTTAGCGTATAACCATCCTTTTTCTGCCGCTTCTTTATGTTTCCGCAAGTCACTTTTTGGCAAAACGAATCCTTCCCCGAATTTTTTAATCTTAAAAAACGACCGGAAATTTAAAGCCGTTTTTTCTTCGCCGCTCGGCCATTTCGGGCTTTTTATGAACTGAACCATTAAAACCTTTTTGCCATATCCTATCGCCCTGATTGCCTTCAGACCGCTGACTGAAAAATTAAAAATTCTCGTTATTATATCGTACACGTCGGACAACTTCCGGGCGGCAAATCAGGCATATAAGGCTCAGGGTTTTTCAATTCCGGATCAATTATTTTTTCCGGAATAATTTCCTGGCTCGCTTCATTGACCGGTTTTTTGGAATCCGGCTTCTCCGGATTTTTATTTTCCCCTTCTTTATATTTTTTTCCTATATTCAAAACCTGCTGTTTCCGCGATTCATTTCGGTATATTGTTACTCCCTTGCATCCAGATTTGTAAGCAAGCAAATAAGATTTTTTAACATCTTCGACTGCCGCGGAAAACGGAAAATTGATCGTTTTTGAAACCGCATTATCAACATATTTCTGAAAAGCCGCTTGAATCTTAATGTGCCATTCCGGCGCTATATCCAGAGAAGTAACAAAAATTCTTTTCACATCGACCGGAATTCCCTTAATATCTTGCACCGATCCTTTCTCTGCCACTTCCTTCATCAAATTAGAATCATAAAACCCTCTTTTTTTCGCGATTTCCTCAAATAAAGGATTAACTTCGACAAGTTCAACGCCTTTATCAGCACCGTTATTGTCGTTTTGGGCAATGTAAGAAATTCTCGTGTAAGCCAAAGCGAAATGAGGTTCAATCCCGGAAGAACATCCGGCAATAACAGCTATCGTTCCGGTAGGAGCAATAGTAGTAACCGTAGCATTACGAACCTTAACGGTATTCATTGTGCCAGAAACATCATAAACGCTATCGCGAAAATTAGGAAACAAACCGCGTTTGACGGCGATTGCCGCCGATGCTTCCTTGGCTTCCTTTTGAATAAAACCCATTATTTCTTCCGCTATGCGCAAAGCTCTATCGGAATCATAAGGGATACTAAGTTTAATCAACATATCGGCAAAACCCATAAGACCAAGACCTATTTTTCTGTTCCCCTTAGTCATTATTTCTATTGCTGGCAAAGGATAATGATTCATATCAATAACATTATCCAAAAAATGAACGGCATCATGAATAATACGTTTTAATTTATTCCAATTTATTTTTCGGCTATTTGCTTTTTTTATTATTACCTTGGTCAAATTAATGCTCCCCAAATTGCAACTTTCAAAAGGAAGCAATGGCTGTTCAGCGCAAGGGTTTGTCGATTCAATGGGACCGAATTTCGGCGTCGGATTATCACGATTGATATTATCAATAAAAATAATCCCGGGCTCGCCGTTATTCCAGGCATGTTTCGTTATCAAATCAAAAACTTCCGTGGCATCCAATTTCCCGACCGACTGATTGTTTTTGGGATTTATCAAATCGTATTTGCCGTTATTTTCCAAAGCTTCCATAAATTTATCCGAAACGGCAACTGAAATATTAAAATTCGGAAGCATTCCTTCTTTGTCTTTGCAAACTATGAAATCCAAAATATCCGGATGATCGATCCGTAAAATTCCCATATTGGCGCCGCGTCTTTTCCCTCCCTGTTTTACCACATTGGTGGCGGCGTCAAAAACAGTCATAAAAGAAATCGGACCGGACGCAATGCCTTGCGTTGATTTTACGGGACTGCCCTTGGGACGCAAACGGGAAAAATTAAATCCTGTTCCGCCACCAGTCTGATGAATCAACGCGGTATTCTTCACCGCCTCAAAAATACTGGCCATATCGTCTTCCACCGGAAGCACAAAACAAGCGGAAAGCTGCTGCAAAGCGCCGCCCGCGTTCATAAGTGTCGGCGAATTCGGCAAAAATTCCAAGGATGCCATCATCCGATAAAATTTTTCCTCTATCATAAACAACGCGTCATCGGATATTTTCGGATTGTATATCTTTTCGGCGGCGGCAATATTGGAAGCCACCCGCTGAAACATTTTTTGCGGCGTTTCCTGCACCTTTCCATTTGCGTCTTTTCTTAAATATCGGGCTTCCAAAACTTTCAAAGCGTTTTCAGAAAGCGTTGTTTTAATATCTTGCGCCAAAAGAAAATATTTCGCTTCCCGTATTTCTTTTCTTTTTTGCCTATAAAGAATATACGCCTTGGCAGTTTGCGATTCCCCGGCTTTAATCAAAACTTCTTCGACAATATCCTGAATTTCTTCAACCATCGGAATGTCCTTTTCTGTAAAACGTTCATTCAAAACAGCCACCGCCTGATCGCATAATCGCCGCGATAATTTTCCATTTTTCCGACCGACAACTCGCACCGCTTTATAAATAGCGTTGGTAATTTTTGACTTATTAAACGGGACGATTCTGCCGTCCCGTTTTTTTATTTTTATAATTTTATTAACCATTCTTTTATCATTTTAATCCATAACGCGAAAGCGCGCAAATTTTTTTATTGTGGATAAAAAAACACCTCGCGACATTGCGAAGTATTTTTAAAATCAAACAATATATTATTTTCCCAATTTTCTTCTGATAAAAGCTGGTATGTCCAATTCGTCTTCTTCGCTTTGAACTATCGGCTCTACCTGCGCTTCAAATTGTTCCTGCCTGTCGCCGAACGATTCATTTTTTTTAGGCTTATCAATATCCCTATTGTCGTTAACTCGAGAATCCTTCATTATCCTGTGAATAGGCTTTATGTCTTTCACCTGCTTCTGCTGGACGGGAGCAGTACTATTGCCATTATTAAATCCGGTGGCGATTACCGTCACTTTCAGTTCTCCTTTTTTTAATGAATCGTCCTGGGAAGCGCCAAAAATAATTTTAGCATTCGGGTCAACTGATTCGGTAATAACGCGGGCCGCTTCGCTGATTTCCAACATACTCATGTCCTCCCCCCCTGTAATATTAAAAAGCACTCCCTTGGCTCCGTCAATAGAAATTTCCAGCAAAGGCGAATTGATTGCCGCTTTTGCCGCTTCCACCGCCCTGTCCTCTCCGATCGCTTTCCCGACACCAAGCAAAGCGGAACCGGCATCTTGCATAATCGCTCTGATATCCGCAAAATCCACATTGACGATTCCCGGAATTGTAATGAGATCAGAAATCCCCTGCACGCCTTGCCTTAAAACCTCGTCACAAATATAAAAAGCGTTAAGCAAAGATGTCTTCCGATCAATAATCTGTAAAATTTTATCATTGGGGATAGTAATCAAGGTATCCACTCTTTCTTTAATGTTTGCCAGCGCTTCTTCTGCAATGCGCGCGCGCTGAATACCTTCAAAGGAGAACGGCTTGGTTACAATCGCTACGGTCAAAGCTCCAGTATCTTTAGCCGTTTCTGCAATAATTGACGCTGCGCCACTTGCCGTTCCTCCGCCAAAACCGCAAGTTATGAAAACCATATCCGCCCCCTTAAGCGCTTCGTGAATTTCGTCCCGATTTTCTTCCGCAGCTTGTCTGCCAATTTCAGGATTCATACCGGCTCCAAGCCCTCTGGTTAAATTTTTTCCTATATGTATTTTTTGCGTGGCATTGGAATGATGCAAATCCTGCGCGTCAGTATTGATAGCGATAAAATCAATGCCTTTTATTTTACAGGCCATCATCCGGGAAACCGCCTTGCACCCCGAACCGCCAGGACCGACAACTTTTATCCTGGCAAATGTTTCTACATCAGGTTTTACTTGAGCCATAATTTATAAAATAAGATCCCTCCCTCTTATGTAATTAATAATTAAACAAATCTTGTAATATTTTATTATATAGAATTAAATTTTTTTTGCAATAGTTTATAATTTCGAAAGCTTAATTTTTGCGCCTGCCCACGACAGGCAAGCCAAAAAGTTTTATCTTTTCTTCCGTTATTTTCTGAATCGCGGAAATCACATCCGGAAATATTTTATACGGCGTAGTTTCTTCCGGTTTTACGGATAAAAAATTCTTAAGCGCGCCGGCATACGCAACGCGCAATTCAGTGTTAATGTTTATTTTTACGATTCCTATTTTTATCGCTTCTTGTATGTCTTTTTCACTTATGCCTGATCCGCCGTGCAATACTAAAAATGTTTTACCGACCGCATTTTTAATTTCCGCAAGTCGCGCCAAATCTAATTCGGGATTACCGCCTCTTACAATACCGTGCACATTGCCTATAACAACGGCCAACGAATCAATCCCCGTTTCTTTCACAAATTCCATTGCCTCATCCGGTTTTGTCATATCTTCTTCTTTTATTTCCACGGCTTTATGAATATTGGATCCGCCGCGCAAATAACCCAGCTCTCCTTCCACTAAAATATTTTCGTCTCGGCTTTTCGCGTATTCCATAACTTCTTTGGTAATTTTTATATTTTCTTTAAACGGCAATTCCGAACCATCAAAATGCACCGCCGAATAACCGGCATCAATAACTTTTTTAATTTCTTCAAACGATTTGGTGTGATCCGCGTTTAAGATAACCGGGATTTGCGATTCCTCCCGATACGCTTCTATTAATTTTACAATCTGTCTCCTGCCGATAAATTCCCGCTCTCCTTCCGAAGTTCCGATTATAACGGGCGATTTTAAATTCCGCGCTGCGTTCAAAACCGCCTTTAATATTTCCAAATTGGAAACATTAAACTGACCAATAGCACAACAACTCTTTTGCGCCTCTTTTAAAATATTTATAGCATTTATCATAAAATAAAGTATAACATAACAAAAAAATCCCGAAAACTATTGACAAAATTATATAAAGGTGTATAATGTAATATCGTGCAATAGTTTTTTAAAATTTCTTGAAGGAAAAATAAAATGTATTTTATTTTAGTTATTCGTGGTATATAGAAAAATACCACGAAAATAACCTTAAAATATACATAACAGGGAAGGAGAAAAATATGACAATAATTTTGATTATTGTATCGACATTGGCGCACTGGATGTTTGTAGCCACTACGAATAGTACGGGCGAATAACTGCAAATGGATTGGTCGAAAGATCAATCCATTTTTATTTACCGACCCGCCAAATATAAAATCATAATAAAAAAATTTTCCGAAAAACTTTTGACAAAATTTTATAAAAATGTATGCTGTAAAAAATAAAGGATATTTTCAGTTATTTTTAAAACAGGAGGGTTGATTATGATCACAATCGGAATTTTATGTGGCATATTGGCAACTTATTTATGGATTACTGCGATAGTAAATTTATTAAAAAATGTAAACTAAAAACCTGCCCCAAAAATGGATTGGTCAAAAGATCAATCCATTTTTATTTTCGCATTTTAAATTGTATCTATCCAAACTCAATAATCCCTTTGTCAAAATTATCAATAATCAATTTTTCCATTTTCTCCTCGCCGCCGGCATATTCGGAAAAAATTTTTGTCCACATCGCTTCCCGCTGATGATAATTAAAATATTCCTCCTTGCCTTCCATAAAAGAAACCAACCCCATCGCGTTGTCTTCCAGATCAAAACTTACAAATTCCTCGCCTGAATCGCCTTTGAAAAAATCGCCCACCCAATCCATATTGCCCCAAAGTTCCAAACCGACGTCTGCGTTGCGTTTGCCGAATTCCGCCAAATCACGCTCACCTCGAGCCCAATGCACCGATTCCGGATTAACGCGCGGCAACAAAAGCCGGGGGTCTTCCGGATTTTCTTTCCACAGATAACGCTGAACTATCAGCCATCTAACGCTATTTTTTCCACTAACAACTCCCGCGTTTTCTATCACATCGCCCCGCAATAATGATTTTAACCGCAAAGCGAAATTATCGCTTCTGGCGTATTTACGGAACAATTTAGAATAAAATTCAATTTCATGAAAATAATGAAGCAGTAAAGCGAAATCCCTTAAAAATTTTCCCGGAATATCCATTTTTATCGGATTCAAAAATATGACGCCGAATTCTTTCAAATGACTTACATTGTGATGCTTCTTGGCGACAAATTTTTTGGAGATAACAAAACGCAAAGCGCTAAACGCCTCAAAAATATCTTCTTTGTCTAAAAGTTCGCCGATATTATCATATCCGAGATATTTTAAAAGATTTTCGGGCCGGCTTTTTTTCAAAATTTCAACGGCGTATTCCCGCTTCAAAAAAAAACCCTTGCCCACTCTCGCTATATTCCGCGAAAGATTGGCCGCCTTATCAAATTCCGTTTTCCCTTCGATATCGGTTAAAAACGATAAAAACTTCTTTTCATTGAAAAAAATCGCTTTTCGCAACACGCCGCGCACATGATTAACGGAACGATTTTTGTTGTTAAGTTTCGTCAATACATCCTCTATGATATTCTTGTTTTCGCGCGCCAACCGATCCAAAACGCCACTGCCTGCGACTTCAGACATTTTAGCGTCCAAATCCGCCAAATCATTTTTATTGATTCTTAAAATTTCCGCAATTTTTTTCACCCCGTTAGAAATTTTTAATAATCTCCTCATAATTTTAAGTATATCCCTGTTAATTCGCAAACGACTGCTATGAAAATAAATTACAATAAATTTCTAACGGGGTTTATACCATTGATTTTCATATTTTTTAATTTAAAAATTGTTAACTATTTTCCCGACCGTAATTCCTATCCCTACCGCCACTCCGCCAATAAGCAACATCTCCAAACTGTGATGCCAGACGCTTGTTTTAAACAATCTGGCGCTGATAACGCCCAACACGAATAAAGCCACCAACGATGCGATAATGGATATCCGAAACGAATATTCATCACCTACAAACACATAAGAAAATAACGGAATAAAACCGGATACAAAATAAGAAAAAAACATTATCAATCCGCCAATAATCGAATGACGAGAATAAGAACCGATATTATTTACATAATCCTCTATTGAATGTTCGGAAAGAAAACTTCCGACAGCCATAGAAAACGCTTCCACGAAAATCAAAACTATGCCGGTAAGCACGATGGTTGAATGGGAAACGCCGGCGGCCGCGATTCCGGACACCAAGCCAACCGTGGACACCAAACTATCCTCCACCCCGAAAATAAAATTACGCATATACAACACAAAATTTTTCTTTGATTCTTGCATACAAATATTATATCATTGTTGTTATAATTATCAAAAAAAATGTATAATAACACTATGAACATAATTATACGTCAAAAAATATTTTTCATTTCTCTCGGATTGATTTTTACCGCTACCATTTCCGGCACCGCTTTTTTATACAAACAAAACAATAATATTGATATTGCTTACAATCAATCCCCCGAAATCGGCGACGAAATCGTTGTCCGTTTTCCGCGCGGATTTTCCGAAATAAAAGCCCGAAAATTTTTTACCATAGAACCCAAAATAGATGGTCAACTGGTATGGATAGAAGAATACGATGAACTGCATTTTACGCCACGCTACGGTTTTTCTCCGTCAATCGCGTATAAAGTGAAGATTAAACAAACAATGCCATGGCTCGCAGCCATCGCGCCCCTTGCCAAAAATTTGGAAATAAAAACCGTTGAGGTCCCAACCGAAACATCTGAAATTATTTATACGCCGATTATCGCTGTCGGCAAATACATAGACGTTGATTTAAAAAATATGGTAATAATTCTGTTTGAAAACGGCGAAATCGTAAAGAAATTGCCCGTTGCCGCGAAAGGAAACCCCAAAACATCGCCGACAAAAGAAGGTATTTTTAACGTTTTAATGAAAAAAGAAAAAGTTTTTTCGAATATTTACCATGCTTGGCTGCCGTGGAGCATAAAATTCTCCGGACCGTATTTCATACACGGATGGCCGTATTGGCCCAATGGCGAAAGATTAACCAGTGTTTATTCCGGCGGCTGTGTGCGGCTTTACGACAAAGACGCCGAATATGTCTATAACTGGGCGGAAATAGGAACGCCGGTTATAGTTTATTCCGATCATCAAAAAATTTCTATTTATGATTCCAATAATTTGCAAGACGGCGATTTGGCGCGGGAATTTTCCGACCATCGCGTATATATAATAAAACGGGTTGGCGAAAAATTGTTTAAACGGCACGTATTGACCGAAAAAATGGAAGAATGGTACGAACACTTGCGCCCTTTCCGAAAAAAAATAAAAATTGTTCATGACGGCGCGCTTGATAATTATAAAATTTCGCGCTTGATTCGCGTTTCTTCCGCCGAACAACCGGAAAATTGGAATATTTACGAAATTGACGAAAAAGCGATAAAACATAAGATAACCTGCAACGATCCAAACAACTGTTACGAATCTTATCAAGATTACAAACGAGATCCGGATGAAATCTACATTGCAACGAAAAAAGAATTAGATTATTATATTTCCGGAAAAAACATTGAATTGCAACGCGCCGAAATACAATAACATACGAGAAAAAAAAAAGATAAAATTGTTGACTATCAGCGGGCTTAAGGAGGGCTTATCCCACCTTCATCACTCACGGGCAAAACAGTAAAGACTTTTCAAAGTATCTTAATGAAAGAAAAGATGTGTGTCAACCCCGTTAGAAATTTAACTAAATTTTTGGCAATACAATACACATATAAACAAATTCGCTTTCGGCTTAATTTTGCATAAATTTTTATTTTTTGAAAACTTCTAACGGGGTCAACTAAAATTAACCGCAAAATTAACCGCGATAAAAAAAATCGTTGACGTTAACGCCAACGATTATATATCTATTTTGAATTTAATGATTTTTCTTTTAGAAAAAAAAGATCGTAAACCATAATAGCGGCACCTGCGGCAAATCCCGCGCCCGCAATCGCCGCAAATCCCATCCACCATCTCATCCATTCTTGAGCTTCCACGTAAGACCATCCGGCAATTCTTTCAAGACATACTTGAATAGTTCCGGCCATCAAAAAGAACAATGTCATCGCTATCATAGAACCGGTCATAATCTTAAAACTTATTACCCCCCGTTTCTCAAATAAATTTTTAATGCCTTTAAATTGCGACATCAAAACGTAAAATACCGCGAAAAGCAATAAAGCAAACGCGCCATAAAACGCTAAATGACCGTGCGATACCGTCAATTGCGTTCCATGCGTCCAATAATTAACAAAAGGCAACGTCATAAATCCACCCCAAACACCTGCGCCGATAAAATGAAGAACGACGCTCCAGAACATTAAAGTTCCAACGAGTGAACTTAAAAATTCCGGTTTATGCTCAAGGTGACGCTTTGCGTCCCAATACATTAAAAGCAACGGCAACGGTTCTAAAACACTAAAACTGGCGCCTATCCAAAGCCAATAATCCGGATGACCGGTCCAATAAAAATGATGTCCTATTCCGACTATTCCGGTAAATAAAACAAGGCCTGCCTCTATGTACAACCATTTATTTATTGCTTTCCTGTCAACTCCCGTAAGCACTGCCAGCAGAAACGCTAAAACCGCCGACGCAATCAATTCCCATGATCCCTCAACCCAAAGATGTATAACAACCCACCATGCTGTCCAATCCATGGTTATATTCTTATAAAAGAATATTCCGGGAATATACAGAAGCGCCGTAAATATAACCCCGAGCAACAATATAAAGGATATCGCGGAAAATTTCCGATTTTGCACCCAACCCCGATACATTGTCGCGGTGATATTCAGAAGAAAAATAACGGCTCCCAAAATAACCAATAAATCCATCTGAAACGGCAATTCCAATAAAGGTCTGCCCTGCGTCCAACCAAAGAAAAATCCTATAATGCCCGTCACGCCCGCGATGAACAGTATAATTAACTGCAATAAGGCCAGAAAGGGGCTGAAAATCTTATTTAATCCTCCTTCGGCCATAGCAATAAAATAACCGCCTCCCATAAACCCTAAAAGCATCCATAATACTAATAAATTAGTATGGACAGCCCTCGCTGTTGAAAAAGGGATTAAATCAACCACCCACTGCGGATAAGATAAAGCGTAAGATGACGCTAAATAAATCCCGAATGGCAATTGCAAAGAGAAAAGAACAAGAGCGATTATAAAATAGAAATAAATTACTTTTTTAGAATCCATTATCATCTGCCCTCCCATAAAAATTTAACCAAATCATCCAACTCCTTTTCTGTAAATTCAGCGCCGCCGTATGGGAGCATAAGGGAATCTTTATTGCCGGATTGCGGATTTATTATAAATTTTCTTAAAGAATCCTTGCTGTCAAAACTTTTCCTAATAAAATCCGCACTTAACGCGGGACCAGCGCCACCGCCTTCTCCATTATACCTATGACACAACAAACATTTTTTAGCTTTTAGTAAATTACTGCCGCCATTGCCTTTTCTTCCATATTTTTCAGAATAAACCGGCGGCCAATCGTTATTATTAATATTGCTCGTCCAGCGCAAATAATCCATCATTGCCTCAATCTCGCTATCGGTAATATTAAATTTTTTCATTCTTCTGCCGGTAAAATGTTTTTCAGGATTTAAAATAACATCCTTTAACAATTCCCTGCCACCATCTCCGTATTTTCTATAAATTTTGGTCAAATCCGGCGCGTAGTAACCACCGATACCAAAAAAAGTATGGCAGTCATTGCAATTATATTTTTGCAACGCCACTTTTCCCGCCACCACTTTTTCTGTCAACAAATCGGCATTTGTTCTTATCGGAATTTCTTTTATAGAATGCTTTAATAATCCGACCAAGACCGCCGCGCTAATCAATGTCGGTAAAATAAACCACAACCAAAGGTATTTTTCTTTCACAACCCGAACCTCCTTTCAAAACTTAATGAAATATATCAACGAACTTAACACTATCTTAACTTATTGTTTACATTACATATATTATAGTTTTTTGTCAAACAAAAAAATGACTAAATGGTCGTTTCTAATCAAACAACTATTCGCAAAAAAAATAACCGTTGACGTTAACCGCCAACGGCTCTTATCTTCCTATGCCTGGGCCAAAACAAGAAAAATATTATAACCGCGTCAATGCAAACAATACTCGCCGGATAAATAACCATTTCCAAAATATTTTTCCCGACGTAATCAACGGCGAATAAATTAAAAATAAATGAAATAAACGCGCAGATCCACGCCATCCGATTCTCGCTTTCTCCGCAATCAAAATAAATTTTTTTTATCGTCGGCACCGCTCCGATGGCAATTATAACCAAAGTTATCAACAACGTTACGAACGACTCTTTAAAAACCAAACGCGGGATTAAACTTACAACTGCGCCGCCGATACAAATTTTGTCCAAAAAATCCCATTTACATTTATTATAATTAAACCGCCAAAGCAGCGCAAAAACAATCACAGCTCTGATAAATAAAACAAGGGGAACGAATACGGTCGCGCGCGCACCAAGCCTAAAATAACTTTCCAGTATTATTCCGTCAATCACCATCCAAATCAGCCATGTTGCCTTATTGGGCTGCGTTTTGCCGGAACAAATCGACAAGATATATAATGCGCCACTTAACGCCGCAATCATTCCCGCCAAATAGCCCATCATTGCGTGCATAAAAATCTCCTTGATAAAAAAATTTGATATTTTATATTTTTTTGGCAAATAACTGTTTTATTAAAATAAATAATACCATTATTTATTTAACGTGTCAATGAAAAAATCCCCGAACCAAAATCGGTTCGGGAAAAATTAAAATCATAGACCAGCTACGTAATAATTTTCGCAGCGAAATTTTCAGATTTTAGGTGAGACGAAGCAAAAATTTTGAAGAATATACAAACGTATATGCTGAAAAATTTTTGCAAAGTCGTAGCCAAAATATGAAAATTACAGCAGAAAGATTATTACGCAACTGGTCTAATATATATCCGCTTTTTACTCGTTTTTCTCTTCGCCGCCTCTCCAAATAAAACGATTGAATAAAAAGTAAAGCATCGACCAACCAAAAAACAATATGGCGCCGATTATCTGCGGCCATTTATAGCCAAGATCGAAAGGATCGCATATTGTTTCTAATCGCGCCAAACGCCAAACGGTTATAACTATATCGCTTGGTGACGAATAAAAATTCACCCCGCAAAGACCGACTAAAGTTCCGAAAGATGCCGCTGTTATCACGGATAAAAAAGCGAAAATAATTCCCTTTTTCCTGTATAACGCCCAACTATTCAACACAATACTTATCTGCGCGACGCAACTCGCCGCGCCCAAAGAAGAAATCCCCAGATAAACCCAAAAACCCGCGAAAGTTATTGGCTCTAAAACGCCGTCAACTTTAATAAGGTGCTTCGGCAATTCCAGCGCCAAATACGAAGAATGCGGAAGCCAAAACGCAAACCACCAAAGCAAAACCCAATCCCAAACGCAATTATGTTTACGCCGGCTTAACCAAAAATTAAAAACCAAAGCCCAAAATACTCCAAACAACGCCAAACCAACATTAAACCAAAAAAAGAATTCCGGATGGCCGTAAAACGGAAAATTCACATTACCTTCCTTTCTTAAAATAAAATAATGTTTTTAAATAACCGCCGATAAATATAATAATATCATAAAAAACGAAATAATCAATGGTTTATAATAATACGATTTGATGGTATGATTCAAGTATGAGCATCGTTATCAATAAACAAAATTGGGCGAAATTGATTGATTTTACCTACTTAAAAGATAAAAATGATATTTCCGCTATTTCGGATTTTATTGAAACGGCGAATAAATACGGAAGCCGTGGGATATGTTCATGGCTTGATGTTTTTGATTCGCGGAATTTATCCGCGGTTTTGGCAGAAAAAATTTCGGATTTAAAAAAAAATGGAATTTTGCTTATTGGGGTCGTTAATTTTCCGGACGGCAAAAACGACGCTAATTTAATCGGACGCGAAGCGGAAGCCGCAAAAAAATTGGGACTGGACGAAATTGATACGGTTTTAAACGCGGAAGCGTTTAATAAAGGCGATTACGAAAAAGTTAAAAAAGAAATTTTGGCCGCCAGCCATTTGTTTCCCAAAAAAACAAAACTGATTCTTGAAACAGGCGTTTTGCGGGAAAAAAATTTTTCAAAAGCAGTGGAAATCGCGAACGAAACGAATATCAGTTTCGTTAAAACCTCAACAGGTTTTAATCATAACATCAGTTTTGAAGAAAAAATCCGCCATGTTGAAATTTTGGCGGATATTATAAGAAAAAATAATTATAATTTGAAGATAAAAATGTCCGGCGGCTTGGAAAATTTGGAACAGCTAATGCGCGGCCGCGAAGCCGGCGCCGACATATTCGGCATTTCTTATCAAAAAGCCGTCAGTATCATAAATTCTATTCATGAATAAAGAAACCAAACAATGTCAAAACTGTCAAAATTCGTTCACGGTTGAACCGGAGGATTTCGCGTTTTACGACAAAATTCAAGTTCCGCCGCCAACTTTTTGTCCGGGATGCCGGATGGTGAGGAGAATGATGTGGCGAAATGAAAGGATATTGTATAAAAGAAAATGCGATTTATGCGGAGAAGATACTATAGGCATCTATCATTCTGAAAATTATCATACTATTTATTGTCAAAAATGCTGGTGGTCGGATGAGTGGAACCCGATGAGTTACGGCAGGGATTACGATTTTACTAAACCATTTTTTGAACAATTTAAAGAGTTAATGATGACGGTGCCGAGGATGGCCATACATCAGGACGGCACATTTGTTAACTCTCCATATACCAATTACGGTATGGAAATTAAAAATTGTTACTTATCATATAGTACGGGTTATTCTGAAAATGTTAATTATTCCAACCAAACATTTTATTCAAACGATTCTTTCGACTGTCTGGATGATCATGAATTGGAACTTTGTTACGAATGCAATGGCTGCAGAAAAAACTATAAAGTAGATTATTCCGTTGCCAGCGATAATTGTACCAATTCCTCTTTCGTAATTAATAGCAGGAATTGTTTTGATTGCTTTGGATGCATAAATAAGAGAAATAAAAAATATTTTTTTCTAAACGAATTTTTATCAGAAAATGAATATAATCAAAGGATAGATAGTATCAAGGGTAGTTATGAAAAATACGTAGAACTAAAAAAACAATTCGCGACTTTAATTTTGAAAAATATATCGCCAGCCGCTTTTAATAAAAATACCCAAAATTCCACAGGAAATTTTTTAGAAAATTGCAATAATATATGTAATGGTTTTAGTTCAAAAAGATGCGAAGACAGTAGGGATATATTTATAACCCATGACACAAAAGACTCGCATGGAACCTGTTATCTTATGAAATCTAATAATTGTTATGATTTAATAGCAGGAATAGGAATAGCTAATGGTAAATTTAGTTGTTATGGCAGGAATAGTGATTTTTGTAGATATTGTGAACTATATTTTACCTCTTTTCATCTCTTCGCCTGTGTCGGCCTCCGTAACAAGCAATATTGCATCCTCAACAAACAATACACCAAGGAACAATACGAAGAACTGGCGCCGAAGATAATCAAGCATATGAATGAAATGCCATACATAGACAAGAAAGGAAGAATATACAAATATGGCGAGTTCTTCCCTCCAGAACTGTCTCCGTTTGCCTACAACGAAACAGTAGCCCAGGAATACTTCCCTTTAACCAAGGAACAAGCCATAAACAAGGGATACCAATGGAAAGACCCGGAAACAAAGAATTACCAGATAACTTTAAAAACAGAACAAATACCCGATCACATTAAGGATGTTAAAGACGATATGTTAAATCAAGTAATCCAATGTAAGCACTATGGTATTGATAGCAAACAAACCCTTTGCAATGAACAATGCTCAATGGCATTCAAAATCATTCCCCGAGAACTGGAATTCTACCGTAAAAACAATCTTCCCTTACCCCGTCTTTGCCCCAATTGCCGCCATTACCAGCGCATTAAACAACGGAACCCCCTCAAGCTGTGGCATAGACAGTGTATGTGCGCCGGAACGCAATCGGATAATAAAGTTTACCGGAATACGATCAATCATAACCATCACAACGATAATCACTGTCCTAATGAATTTGAAACGACCTACGCGCCGGAACGGAAGGAAATAGTTTACTGCGAGAAGTGCTATCAGGAGGAGGTGGCGTAAATTAAATTACTAATAATTTATTAAACTTATGCTTATACTCGCGACAAGCATTTCCGGTTCCGGTCGGAAAGAATACTTAAAAGAATTTGAAAAATTCGCGGCGAAACACCGCAAAAAAGTTAAAATTTATTATGTCGGCGAAATGATTTTCACGCAAGCGGAAAAAGCCGGAATTAAAATCACCAAAGAAAATGTGCTTAATTCCAACCCCAATGTTTTGCACGCTTTAAGATCGGCTGTTTTTGAAAATATTTCCGCGAATGCGGAAAAAGACCAAAAAGAAAATGATTTGATAATAATCAGTTTCCACAGTTTCTTTTACTGGAAAAAAATATTCAGCCGCGCTTTTGACAAACTTTCGTTGGGGAAAATAAAACCGGAGATGTTTCTTACATTCATTAACCGATCCGAAGACATAGAAAATGAATTAAATTCAAGAGCGCAATGGAAATCGGAAAAACTTTCCAATACGGAAATTCTCCTTTGGCAAAACGTGGAAGCCGAAGTAACCGCTTCCTGGGCCGATTTCGCGGATAAACCATTTTATGTTGTGCCGGTTAAACAATCAATTTCAACTTTATATAAACTGGTTTTTTGCCCGCAAATTGAACCGGTTTACGTCAGTATGCCGATGACCCATCTTAAAAACAAAAAAGATTTTGATAAAATCAAAAAGTTTATAAAAAAACTTGATTTGTATTATACGGTTTTTGACCCGAGAACCGTGGAAGTCGGGCCGGCGCCGACCGGCCAAGGAAAAGACATGACAGTTTTTCATCAGACCGTTTGCCGCGATCTTTATTGGCTGATCAAGCAAAGCCGCAAGACAATCGCTTATTTTCCGTGCGTTGCCAATTCACCGGGCGTCATTAACGAATTGCGCGAAGCGTACGAAACAAGCAAAGACGTATGGCTGATTTATCCCGAAAAAGAAGGAAGCCCGTTTATCACTTATTTTTGCGGAAAACTTTTCAATTCGGAAAATGAATTTTTCGCTTATTTGAAAGATCAACTGAAACTCAAACCGCTGAAACTTGATTAATTTTCTATGAAATGTTGTAAAATTATTGTAAAAGTGCTATAAGATACTGTTAAGTTATTTGACAAATAAATTTTATGGAGGAAAAAAATGAATATTAATTTTGCGTTGATTTTTTTTGCGATCGGCGTAGCATTTTTTTTCTATAATGCCGCGAAGAAAATTGCCATTATCTGGAAAGCGAAACCGGAAAACAGATTTGATAAAATATCTACTCGCCTGAAATCACTTTTAATCTTCGGCTTCGGGCAAAAAAGAGTGTTTCGCAACAAAATTGCCGGCGTAATGCACGCGGCGCTATTTTGGGGATTTTTTTTGTTATTTCTTGTTAATGTAAATTTCGCGAGCGAAATTTTATTTAATTACTCCCTGATTCATCTTTTGGGAAAAGCGGGAAACGCGTATCTCGCAATATGTCAAATCACAAGCGCCATTGTCATACTATCGGTGTTTTATTTTATCTATCGGCGCATTGTAACCAAACCAAAAGAATTAACGCTTGATTGGGATGGATTGATTTGTCTCTTTTTTATTCTCGGACTTAAAGCCAGCGACTTATACGCAAACACTTTCGCGACAAATCAAAATAAAATTTACGCGGAATACGGACACTTACTGATTCTATTAAGTTTTTTGAATTATATGCCATTCTCAAAATATCTGCATATATTTTTGGCTTTGCCGAATATTTTTTTCAAATCACTTAAATCTTTCGGCTACCTGCCATATTTTGACGTTGAAAATGAAAAAAATTTAACGGCTGAAAACCAAAAAGACTTCTGCCTTACACGATTCAGCTGGAAACAAATGCTGGACACATTCGCCTGCATGAGATGCGGACGCTGCGACGCGGTTTGTCCCGCAAACATTTCCGATAAATCATTATCGCCAAAAACAATAATACAAAAACTGAATAAAAATTTAGCGCGAAAAAATGAAAATAAAAATATTATTTCTTCCAACGAGCTATGGAATTGCACCACTTGCGGCGCTTGCCAGCAAAACTGCCCGATATTCATTGAGCATTTGCCGAAAATCATTGAACTGCGAAGATTTCAATCAATGATTGCCGGAAATTTACCGCCGGAAACGCAATTGGCGCTGGAAAATGTCATTTCCGCCGAAGGTCAAATAAAATTCGGCAATCCGTACGGAACTCAAAAAGAGCAAAAAGAGGATTGGACAAAAACACTTCCTTTCTCCCTGCCGAAAATATACGAGAATCAAAAATTTGACATTCTTTTGTGGGTCGGCTGCGGTGGCGCTTCAGATAGTCGTCTGCAAAAAATTCCGCAAAATCTTGCCAAAATAATGCATAACTCCGGCGTAAAATTCGGAATTTTAGGCAAGGAAGAAATTTGTTGCGGCGAATGGATACGAAAAATCGGAAATGAATATCTTTTCCAAATCATTACCCGGGAAAACATTGAAATTTTCAAGCGATACGGCATAAAAGAAATTATCACTTTCTGCCCGCATTGTTATAATACTTTCAAAAATGAATATCAGGAATTCGGAAGCGACTTTAAAGTGTGGCACCATACGGAATTTCTGGCTAACTTAATGAAACGAAAAAAATTGCACATCAAATCAAAAGATTTTTCAATGAAGAATATTGTGTACCACGACCCGTGTTATCTCGGGCGGTACAACAATATTTATGAAGAGCCGCGACGGCTAATAGACTGGAAAATTTGTGCGAATATTAAAGAAATGGGAAAATCTCGCGAAGATTCTTTTTGTTGCGGCGGAGGCGGAGGCAGAGCGTTTATGGAAGAAACTGAAGGACAAAAAATCAACGATATACGATTGGAACAATTGCTTAAATCCGATCCGGATATTATCGCAACCGCCTGCCCATTTTGCTTTATGATGCTTGACGACTCGTTAAAAAAGAAAAACATAGAAGATGTAAAAATTATGGATATTGCAGAAATTTTAAATTTATAAAAATAAATCTCCAAATATAAAATCCCTTCGTTGATTTCAACAAAGGGATTTTTAAAATTATCTATATTTTAAACTTTTCTTACAAGCATCGCCAGTGCTTCGCCGCCGCCGATGCAAACGGAAGCAATACCTAATTCTTTACTGCTCAACGCATGAACCAGCGTCACCACAATTCTTGCGCCTGATGCCCCAATCGGATGCCCCAACGCCACGGCTCCGCCGTGAATATTAATTTTTTCAATAGGTATTTCCGATGTTTTTATAGCTATAAGAGGCACCACGGCAAATGCCTCGTTGATTTCAAATAAACCAATGTTTTTAAGTATTAATTTATTTTGTTCAAGTAACCGACCTATGGCTCTTGACGGCGCAATTGGAAATTCTTCCGGCAATCCGCCATATTCTAGTGTATCAACAATTTCCGCTATTGGAGTTATTCCAAATCTCTCAACTATTTCCTCGGACGCAATCATCAAAGCCGCCGCTCCATCGCTTATCTTTGAAGCGCTGGCGGCAGTTATGCTCCCTCCATCGCAAATGGGATTTAATGTTAGAATTTTTTCCGGATTAAACTTATTCATTCCTTCGTCTTTGAAAAAATTTTCAACCGGAACAATTTCATTTTCAAACATACGATTTTGAAACGCGTGAATCGCCCGTTCATTGCTTAATTTGGCATATTCATCCTGATCTCCTCTTGATATTCCAAATCTTTTAGCGCATTCATCGGCGATTTCAACCATTTTTCTATGACCGTAAGCATCAGATAAACCATCGCGCATCATAGAATCGACACAAAAAGCATCCTTGCCAAAATCAATTGCCATATCGCCAACCATAAGTTTTGAATTACCCTTCCCCGTAACTTCCAACTGACGCCTAATGAAATAAGGCGAGTTCGTCATACTTTCCATTCCGCCGGCAAATGCCAAATCAATCCGACCGCTTTTTATGGCATCGTAAGCGCAAATTATCGCCTGCATTCCGGAACCGCAAACTTTGTTGATTGTCACGCATGGCGATTCCCATGAAAAACCCGCTTTATGCGCCGCCTGTCGCGCCGGATTTTGTCCCAAACCGGCTGACAAAACATTCCCCATAAAAACATTACACCTCATAAAATCATACGAACCCAAAAAATATTCATTATTCGCATCGACTCTACGCATAACGCCGTGAAGCGCCGTCGCGCCTAAATCAACAGCGGAATCGTACTTAAACATTCCGCCGAAATTTCCTATAGGCGTCCGGCAAGCAAAAACTATAAATACTTTTCTTTTTATTCGTCCAAACATATTTACTTTTCTCCCTTCAAATTTTTCAACGATTTCGTCAAAAGAGGAACGATTTCAAACAAATCCCCGACGATTCCCATATCCGCCGCTTTAAATATCGGCGCCCCCGAATCTTTGTTTATCGCGACTATAAATTTTGCCTGTGTAATCCCTGCCAAATGCTGTGGCGCGCCGGAAATGCCGCAAGCGATATAAATTTGCGGCGATACTGTTTTCCCAGTTAAACCCACTTGGTCATCGAAAACACGAAATTCAAGATCAACCGCGCCACGAGAAGCGCCTACGGCTCCACCAAAAACATCAGCTAACTCTTCAAGAATTTTGAAATTTTCCCCGCTTTTCATCCCCCTGCCGCCGGACACAATAATTTTTGCTCCCAATAAAGAAACTTTGCCGGAAGTTCTGCCAGTAAATTCTTTTCTAATAATTCTGCTAACTAAATCAGCGGGAACATCCATTCGCGTAATTTCCGCGTCTTTACCTATGATTTTTGGCTGAAAAATTCCCTGCCGCAATGTCGCAACTTGAAATTGCGAACATTTGCTTTTTAAAGTCACGAATGCCTTCCCCGCCAAAACCAACCGCTTTGCTTTCAAAAAATCGCCTTCAATGTCAATGTCAACGCAATCCTGAAAACAACAACTTAAAAATTTCGCGGAAATTTGCGCGGCAAGTTCCTTGCCAATCTTGGAAGAACCCAAAAGGACAATTTGCGGTTTTAATTTTTCAATTTCCCCGCAAATAATTTTCCCGTATATCTCGCTGTTGTAATCCGTAAATTTATCGCTTTCTGCCAGTAAAAATTCATCAGCTCCTAATCGCGCCAAACAATCAAGCAAACCGGCAAAATTATTGAAATCATTGCCCAGCACCAATCCTACCACTTGTTTGCTGTATTTGTCGGCAAGTTCGCGCGCTTTTCCCAAAACCTCAATGCCTGATTTGGTAATCGCGCCTGATTCAAGTTCAATAAAAACAAAAATGTTTTCCATTTTCATTCCCTCAAAATCCCCTGTTTTTTGAAAATTTCAACCAATCGCTTAACTTGTTCCTCGGGATTTCCTTCTAGAATAAGACCACCTCTTTTATTGGGCAAAACTTCAAGATCAATGATTTCTGAAAATCTATTATTCACGCAAACATCTTCAACCTTCAATGGTTTTCTTTTGGCCTGCATAATTTTTGGGAGCGGCAAAATACTCAATTCATTTATTCCCTTCTGGCAGGTAAAAACCGCCTGAAGCGAACATTCAACCATTTCTTCTCCATTATCCACCTGCCTTACGGCAACGACTTTTTCATTATCAATTTCCAATTTGATAATTTCCGGAATACAGGGAATGCCAAAAATTTTCGCAACCTGAACGCCGCAATCGCCGCTATTAGTATCAACGGCCTTACCTCCGAAAAAAATTATATCAAAAGGCAATGTCTTGATTTTTTCCGCCAAAATAACAGACACGGCAGTCGAATCAAAATTGCAATCATTGTCAGTTTTCAAATGAATCGCTTCGTCCGCTCCCCGCGCAAGACATCTCAATAATGCTTGCTTGGCGCGTTCCGGCCCTAAAGTCAAAACAATAATTTTACCGCCTAATTTTTCTTTAACAATAACCGCCTGCTGAATCGCATGTTCGTCCAAGGGATTAAGAACGAAATCGGAACTTTCATCTATGACTTTTCCGGCAATCTTTACGGGCTTTTCAATATCCGGCACTTGTTTCACGCAAACTATGATATTCATAAATTTCTCCCGTATTCCAATATTTTTTCCGACAATTTTTGGATGCCCAAACAATTTTTATTATTTGTGCTAATAATAAACGGCCGCGATTTTGACTTACCGCTGAAATTTACCTTATTATCCAACATTTCATTCAAAAATTTTTCCAACGGCAAAGCCGGCATAATATCCGTTTTATTTATCACATAAAAATCGGCAACCTGCATAATGCCTGATTTGTAAACCTGATCTTCGCCGGTGTCCGGAGTTAAAATTAATCCGGTCATATCGGCAATCGTCCGCACCGCCGTTTGATCTTGTCCTACGCCGATTGTTTCCACGATAACAATATCGCAACCGACTATTTTCATCGCCTTTACCGCCAATCCGGTCGTGTCGGCAATCCCGCCATGTCCGTCCCTAGTCGCCATACTGTAAATATGGACATTCTCATCAAAAAGATGGCGCCACATTTTCGTCCTGTCTCCTCCGAGAAACGCTCCGCCGAAAATACAATCGCTGGGATCAACCGCTATAACGCCGACTTTTTTGTTTAAAATTCGGAATTGGGTAATAAGATGGTCTATCAAAGTACTTTTGCCAACGCCTTGATGGCCAGTAATGCCAATCGTTAAAACATCTTTGCACAACAAATTTTTGACAATCCCCAATGCTTCCTCGGAACCATTGGCAAGTTCGGAAATAAACAGGCCAAGATTATTCTTACTTTTATTTTCTAAAATAAGCTTCGGATTTATATTTCTTCCTGAGTTTTTTCTGAAAAAATCTTTAATGTCGTTCAAATTCGCATCGTGTGTTCCGGAAACAAAAACATGTTTCACCCCAAAATCTTTTTCAAGAACAATCTTATCTTCTTCGGGAATAATTCCTCCGACAACCATCGCTATATCAAGAGCATTATGTTTTTTCAAATAATCATAAATTTCTTTGGTATATTCAAAGTGAGCGGCATTATGAACGCTTAACCCGATAAAATCAACGCCTTCCTGAATCGCCATTTCGGCGATATCGCGCATCTGGCGATAAAGACCAAAATAAAATACTTCATAACCTTCTTCAATTAAAAAATCCTTTATAACATTTATCCCTTGATCATGGCCGTCCAAACCGGCTTTAACTAAAATAATCCTTTTTTTCTTTTTCATCGCCCATCTCCTTTAAACTTTCTCCTCGTATCTTCCGCATACTTTTTCAAATGCCATGCAAATCTCGCCGATTGTCGCGTAATTTCTTACTGCTTCAATGACCGGAAACACAAGATTGTCTTTTGACGCTGCGGCGCAACTGATATTTTCAAGACATTGCTTAACCTTGAAATTATCGCGCTCTTGTTTAATTTCATTAAGACGCTTAACTTGTTTTATGTGGATTTCCGGATCAATTTTTAAAACCGGAATGATCAATTTTTCTTTCGTTGGAAATTTATTTACACCGACAACAACCTTTTCCGCCATTGCTGTTTTTTTAGCGCGTTCGAAAGCGGAGCGTCTTATTTCTCTTTGCGGATAACCTTGTTCAATGGCCTCGATCATTCCGCCCATTTCATCTATTTTTTTAATATACTCCATTGCTTCGGCTTCCAATTTATTCGTTAAATCCTCAATGTGATAAGAACCGCCTAACGGATCAACCGCATTTATTATTCCGCTTTCATAAGCAATAATTTGCTGTGTCCGCAAAGCGATTTTTACCGCTTCTTCGGTAGGCAAACATAATGTCTCATCGCGTGAATTGGTATGAAGCGATTGAGTGCCACCCAAAACAGCGGCCAACGCTTGAAGTGTTGTACGTATTACATTGTTTTCCGGCTCAACCGCCTGTAAACTGAGACCGCTTGTCTGTGTATGAAAACGCAGCTGGCGCGACTTATCATTTTCGGAGTGAAATCTTTCCTTCATTATCCGCGCCCACATCCGTCGAGCAGCCCGAAATTTAGAGATTTCTTCAAAAAAATTCTCGCAAGAATCAAAAAAGAAAGAAAGTCGCGGCGCGAAATCATCGACTTTCAAGCCAGCTCTTATCGCCCATTCAACATACTCAATGCCGTCACGCAAAGTAAAACCCAATTCTTGCGCCGCTGTTGAACCTGCTTCGCGAATATGATAACCACTGATGCTTATCGGATACCATTGCGGAACATATTTCACGCAAAATTCAATAATATCAGTAATAAGCCGCATAGACGGTTCCGGCGGAAAAATCCATTCCTTTTGCGCGATATATTCCTTCAAAATGTCGTTTTGGATTGTTCCGCGCAAATTTTTCCAATCAACGCCTTTTTTCTCCGCAACCGCCAAATACATCGCAAATAAAATTATGGCCGGCGCGTTGATTGTCATTGAAGTGGAAATCGGCGGATTCAAATCAATTTCATTAAAAAGAATTTCCATATCCGCCAAAGTATCGATAGCAACTCCGCATAAACCCGTTTCTTTTCCATAAACAAGATTGTCTGAATCTTTCCCGAAAAGTGTCGGCATATCAAATGCCGTGGAAAATCCCGTTTCGCCGTGTTCCAATAAATACCTGAATCTTTTATTAGTGTCCTCGGCGGAACCAAATCCAGAAAATTGCCGCATCGTCCAAAGCCGTTCCGCGTACATTCGCGGATGAATTCCACGAGTATAAGGGTATTGCCCCGGATCACCCAATTGCAGCGAATAATCAAATTCATCAACCGGTTTTTTGCAAAACAATTTTTCTTTATTTTTTTCATCCATTTCCGTATTTCTCCTTATTTGATTGTCAAAAAAACAAAATCACTTGACCTTATTTTTTATCACAAACAATCGCTCTTGTCCATATTAAATGCGTGCCTGAATATTGCAATAACGGTTAAACTATGGTAGAAAAAACGATACGAATGGTTCATTGAAAAATTATGCTGTTAATGGATTTATTTTTTCAGCCCAGGGCTGACCCGTCTCGGACGGGAAATCTTTTATTCCGAAGGAGGAAATATGGTTAGATATACTTTTCCTGATGGCGCGCATTATAGAGTTGAAACGAGCGGCATTGAGAGCGCGGATATATTTTTAAAAACCGCCAAGGCGTTTAAACAAGCAAAAATACCGTGGCACAAAGCGATTTGCTGTGTCCGAGGAGCAGGAGTGCCGAGAAAAAATTCTATGATGAATAATAAAATTTTATGCGGTTTTTATAAAGAACGAGAACTCCGTGAATTCGCCAAAATCGGCGCGGATTACGGGATTGAAGTCATTATGACGCCGTTTACGCGACCAACTTATCAGAATACGGCCATTCAAGCAAAATCGCCGCAAGGAATAATTTCCGGGATGAGCTGGAGAGGACAGGATGCAACAAAAGATTATTTCGACGATATAATGTACTTATATAGTTTGGGTTTTCGCGGATTTTTAATTTGGCGCAAAGGTATGCTGAATAGTTTAATGAAATGCGCTTATATGGAATGTTTTCCCAAAGACATAGTTTTAAAACTTTCCGTTTTTGACGGAAACGCCAATCCGGCCGATGCCGATTTGGTATTAAGTTTAATACGAAATTTCTATTGCGATGAATTGCCTGTTTTTGGCGTAACAATGAATCCGATAACCGATTTAACCGTAGAACAGATCGGCGAAATTCGTCATTGTTTTGACGATTTTCCATTGGACATTCATTCAAGAATATTTGATGAATGGGGCGGAAACAACAGAATTGAAGAAGCATATGAAATAGTCAAAGTGGCTTCGCCCGTTTACTTCAAAGACGAACCAGGTCCGGCGCTTAAAATGTATGCTCCGGATTTCCCGCAAAATGAATTACTGGAACATAAGCTAGGGACGGTGGAAGCGGCGCGGCAAATTATTGAAAATGTAAATAAAGGCAATGAAAAATACGGCACGAATTTTAAGATTTCCGACTGGGCGCCGGCGGATTTAAAAATTCCTATCATAAAATGAGGTGAATATGGAAAAAAAGAAATTAACGATTGAAGATTTTCGGGAAATGAAAGCAAAAAATGAACCGATCGCGGCCGTTGTTTTGTATGAAAATTGGATGGCGCGACAAGCGGAAAAAGCAAAAATTGACTGGATCTTAGTCGGCGATTCGGTAAATATGGCGATTTACGGAGAAAAAAGCACCGCGACTAATCCTCCAACAATGAACTGTATGCTTAAACACGCAAGAGCCGTACGAATGGGCGCTCCGGAAACTTTTATAGTTGGCGATATGCCCGAAGGCGCTTACGGCGGAAAAGATGACAGGGATATAGTAGAGGGAATCTTTAAAGCGAAACGTTTTATAGACGAAGCCGGTTGCGACGCCATAAAACTTGAAGGCGGAATTAAAATGGCCGACCAAGTAAAAGCTATTACTGACTATGGCATAAAAGTAATGGGTCATATCGGACTTACCCCGCAAACAATCCCCGAAGATAAATGGGGAACGGTTTACGGTGAAACAGCGGAAGAAACAATCGCATTACTTACAGACGCCAAAGCGCTGGAAAAAGCCGGCGCGTTCGCGATATTATTGGAAAAGGTCACCGAAGAATGCGCTGAGATGATAACAAAAAAGTTAAAAATACCGGTTTTCAGCATCGGCGCCGGACGCAAATGCGACGGACAATTATTGCTTTCCTGCGATATACTTGAAAGTTTTAATTTATTTAAGATAAAATTTATTAAATGTTATATGACGTCTGAATATATATCACTGTATCTAAAAAAAACTATGCAACAAAAAATCAAAAACTCCGGATTCGCTTATTTGGCGGGAGAGGCATACAAAGAATATGTTAGCGATATTAAGCAATGCAAATTCCCGGAAGAAAAACATATTTATTCTATGAAACCTGGCGAATACGAAAAACTACAAAAAATGTTAAAAAAATAATCTTCAAAGAAAACATTTCTGCGTTAAAGGAAGTGAAATGATGAAAACTAAATATGTAGAATGCGGTATTGACAGCGATAAAAATTTACACATTTTATTTTTAGGCATCGATAAAACATTCGATGTCGAACGGCAGATGGTTATCCCTGTTTTGTGCAGAGATTTAATGGATGAACTGTATAATTTTCTCTACCATTTTAATAAAAATCGGATTTTCTGCAACGAAATTATAAATAAAATTTACATCAAAGGATTCGGGAAAGATTTCGCGGCTGGCGCAAATATCAAAGAATTCAGCGATATGCTATGGTTTAAACCGGAAAAAATGGCAAGAGATAGAGCATATTATTTTTCCAAATTAGGACAAGAAACATTGCTCCTTATCAATCAATGCCCAAGATTGAAAGAAGAAGCAATTGCCATTATTAACGGCTTCGCTCTTGGCGGCGGCTGGGAATTGGCAATGGCTTGCCACAAAAGAATAGCTTCTTCAAGCACGATTTTTGGTCTGCCGGAGACAACTCTCGGATTAATTCCCGGGTGGGGCGGAACGCAATGGTGGAAATTGTTCAAAAATAAAATTGATAAAGAAAAATTCACGCATTATATGAAAACTGGCAGCTTCTTTGACGCCGATGAAGCCTTTGAAATGGGCTTGATCGATGGAATCAAAAAAGATTCGCTTGATTCAAAGGAAAAAAGAAAAAAAAGAGAAAAACTGATAGCTGCTTCCAGAAATCGCCACTATTCCCGATTTGCCGAAAAAATGATAGATAAAATATTAATGAACGATCAGCCGAACTTTATTATTGAAGACGGGTTGAAATATGAACGGCAAATATTTTCAGAAACATTTATTTATCAGGACGCTCATGAGGGCATAGGATCATTTCTGGAAAAGCGCGAACCGCTTTTTATTGATTAAAAAGAAAAAAACTCGTTGTTCAACAACGAGTTTTTCATTTGACAACATTTTTGCATAACAAAAATAGTTTGACAATACGGTTAATTTGGGTTAATTTTTAAGATACAATAAAAGTTATTTGAAAAATCAATACGGAGGAAATATGAAAGAAAACGACTTTATTTGGCAGCCGCATGGCGACTATTTGAATAAAAGCAATATCGCGCTATTTATGAAAAGATGGAAAATCAAAACATATCAGGAGCTCATAAAACGTTCCACTGACGACATTAAATGGTTCTGGAACGCCTGCGTTAAAGACCTAAAAATTGAATGGTTTAAAAAATATCGCGCGCTTTACGATGACACAAACGGTATGCCGTGGACGCGCTGGTTTTTGGATGGAAAAATCAACATCGTTCACAACTGCCTTGACCGCCATATTCGCGACGGAAACGGCGATAAAACCGCTTTTTATTGGGAAAGCGATGATGGAATTTCAAAAAAAATTTCCTATAAAGAACTGTACGACAAAGTAAATTCTATTGCCAAATCTTTGGTAAAATCCGGCATTAGCAAAAACGATGTCGTGGGAATTTATATGTCGTTTACGCCGGAAACGATTATTGCGATGTTCGCGGCTATGAAAATCGGAGCCGTCGCGCTTCCGATTATGTCCGGATTCGGACCGCAAGCGCTGGCGGAACGGCTAAAAATCGCGGAAGCGAAAATTCTTTTTACGAGCGATGGGTTCCCGCTTCGCGGCAAACAAATTGAATTGAAAAATAAAATCAATGAAGCGGTTAAAATCATTACTACGCTTAAAAAAATCGTTGTCATTAAACGACTCAACAAAAAAACGGAAATGGACGAAAAACGCGATATTTTTTGGGACGATTTTATCAAACTCGGTGCTGACATAAAAACAACAAAAACAGCCATTCTTGATTCGGAACATCCCGCCTTAATCCTATTCACTTCCGGAACAACCGGAAAACCAAAAGGCGTAATACATACTCACGCCGGCGCGTTAACTCAAACCGCGAAAGAAATAAAATACTATTTTGATTATAAAGAAAAAGATGTTTTCTTTTGGTATACCGATTTGGGATGGATGATGGCGCCATGGGAAATAATCGGCGTCCAATGCCTTGGAGGAACTTATGTTATTTTTGAAGGAAAACCCGATTGGCCTAATCATCATCGCCTTTTTGAAATTATTGAAAAATACAAAGTTAATACTTTTGGGATTGCGCCAACGGCGATACGAATGTTAAAAAACTTCGGTAATGAATTTTTGCGCGAACATAACTTGTCATATTTAAGGATACTCGGATCAACCGGCGAATCGTGGGACAAAGAATCATACCTTTGGTATTTTAAAAATATCGGCGGAGAAAAATGTCCGATAATCAATATTTCCGGCGGAACGGAAATTTTCGGATGCTTTCTTTCCCCTCTCCCAATAATGCCGCTTAAACCCTGCGCTCTTGGAGGACCGGGACTTGGAATGGATATTGATGTTTTTGACGACACGGGAAAGTCGATACGCGGCGAAACAGGACATTTGGTTTGCAAAAAGCCATTTCCTTCAATGACTAAAGGTTTTATCGGCGACAACGACAAAGAACGGTATATTGAAACTTATTTTTCCCACTGGAAATATTCTTCACGCCGGAAAAGCATCTGGCATCACGGCGATTTAGTCAAAATTGACGAAGATGATTCTTGGTTTCTTTACGGACGATCAGATGATGTAATTAAAGTTTCCGGCCGACGCGTTGGTCCGTCGGAAATAGAAGAATGTTTAATGAGCAACGAATCAGTGAAAGAAGCAGTGGCTATCGGCATACCCGACGAATTAAAAGGAGAAAAAATAATATGCTTTGTTTGTTTTTCTGTCCGATGGCCGAAATTAACCGGAGAAGAAACCGCCGAAGAATTGTTAAAAAAATACGTTTCTGAAAAACTCGGAAAAATTCTTTGTCCGGACAATATTTATTTTATTTCGGCATTGCCAAAAACCCGTTCCGGAAAAATTCCGCGTAAATTGATAAAAAAAGTTTATTTGCACGAAAAAATTGACGACATTTCGTCCATTGAGAACCCGAGCGTATTACAAGAAATAGAATTACTGAATATGATAAAAATTATTGCCTGCAAAAGAAAGGAGTAAGTGAAAAGGTGATTAAATTTGGAAAAAGAAATTTAAGAATCCCAAAATGGCAACGACCGGTTTATGTCGTAGCGGGCGGACTAACGCCTTTTAGGAAAAAATTTCCGGAATACAAACTTGAAGAACTCTGTGCCATAGCATTCCGGCAAATGATGCAGGAAAACGACCTGAAAATGTCCTTAAAAGACATAAAAGGATTGCTGAATTTTGCCGCTTACGGAGAATTTGCCGACCATTTTCAAGACCAACTTTTATGCGAAGCGAAAGTTCATGATTATTTAGGACTTGATCCTTTGCCGAATATCGGCGTGAAAACCGGCGGAGCTACCGGAGGAAGTACTATTTTAACCGCTGCAATGGCAATCGCTTCCGGATATGCCGATTGCGCCCTCGCTATGGGATGGGAAAGAATGGATGAAGTAGATACTAAAACCGGAAATTTTTATATTTCCACAGCAGCTTGCAAAGATTTTGAAACACGACTTGCCAGAATGTATGCCGCTTATTACGCTCCTATGGCGCGGCGATTTACAGAAATGTATAAAGTTTCCGAAGTAACCCGAGCAAAAATCGCGGTTAAAAACCGGCTTTACGCTTATTATTCTCCCTACGCCCAACAAAGCGGCGATAAACCTTGCCGCCTTTATATTGCCGGCGGAACACACACTTTGCGCGTAGCCGACAGAAGGCACATGGATATTCCCCTGCTTCCCCACGAAGAACCGGGAATGTATGATAAATTACTAAGAGAAATGACCGCGCAAAACGGCCGTTGGCCGGGATTTGAAAGTTTCTTGGCGGCGCGTTTCGCGGCTTATATGACATACGGAATGGCTGGAATAAAAAATCCCCTTGAAGATTTAGATTTAGTTGAACTTCACGATGCTTTCACTATTTCTGACTTACAAACTTATGGTGACATAGGATTACGCCCTTATGGCAAAGAAACCGATTATATAGAATCGGGGGACGCTTATTTCGGCGGAAAATGTCCATCTAATCTTTCCGGCGGTCTTTTAGGGACAATGCATGCCGTCGGCGCGACTGGAATTTTCCAAGGAATAGAATGTTTATGGCAAATTCAGAACAAATACGATAAATTCCACGGTGATCCCAAAATATGGAATGAATGGGCAGATGTTGGAGAATATAAAGGAAAACCAAGACAAAAACCCAATGACTGGAAATCGCTCCAGGTGCCGAACGCCAAAAAGGCCCTATGGATATCCCACGCCGGCGTTGGTTCTCATGTGACGGCAGGATTACTGGAAAAAGCGTTTTGAGGAGAAAATTATGTCGGAAAAAATCATTAAATATATCGGAACTCCACTGGAAATAATACAAGAAAAACCGGAAATGGTCGTAAAGTGGCCTAGAACATTAATGCATATGCACACCTACGGAAAACTCTCAAAATTTTTCCAAGAATTAAAAAAGGGCAAACTTTTTGCCACTTATTGCTCAAATCAAGATTGCGAAGAAAAACGATTATGGCTTCCTCCGCGCGCCGATTGTCCGGATTGCAATCAACCGACTTCGTGGATTGAAGTGCCAAATCCGGTTGTCGGAAAAATTTACACTTTCACGAAAGTTGAATATCCAGGCGAAGGCATAGAATTGGAATATCCATATTTTCAGATAGACGTGGACTTGGGTCCGCAATTCGCCACGATATTCAAAGGATATTTGCTTTACGGCAAACCGCATATCGGAATGAAAGTAGTCGCGGGATTTCGCATATACAATCCAACAAACACTATATTAGATATTTTTTGGGTTCCTAAAAAATAAGGAGGTTTACTGTGAACTTCTATTTAACTGACGAGCAAAAAATGATTAAAGAATCGGCGCGAGAATTCGCCAATAAAGAATTTCCGCCGCTGATTAAAATATACGAAAAACCGGAACTCACGCGCGAAAAATACAAACAACTTCTTGATATAGTTTTGCCGAAATTACGCAAAGCCGGATTTTTAGGAGTTACCGTGCCGGAAAAATATGGCGACGCAGGAATGGATACCATATCTGCTCTGATAATTATGGAAGAGTTTGCCAAAGTTTGGGGCAGCGGCAGTTTGATGTTCGCGGTTTTGAATTCTCTCAGCGTAACGCCGCTATTGGCTTTCGGAACGGAAGCGCAAAAGGAAAAATATCTCCGGGCGGTCGCGTCCGGAGAAAAATTGGGAGCGTATTGCCTGACCGAACCCAATGCCGGTTCCGATGCCGGAAATATGTCCACTATCGCCACAAAGATTGATGACGGATGGACATTGAACGGTTCTAAAATGTTCATTACTCATGCGTCGCTTGCCGATTTTATTATAGTTTTTGCCAAAGATAGCGAAACTAACAAGCCAACCGCTTTTATAGTTGATACCGCAACGAAAGGTTTCAGCATAGGAAAGATGGAACACAAAGCGGGTTTATGGGCTTCGCCAACCGCGGAAATTATCCTTGAAGATTATTTTGTGCCAAAAGAAAACCTGCTCGGCGAAAAAGGAAAAGGTATGCGAGTCGCGCTCACGACATTGGATACCGGACGGCTTTACATAGCCGCGCAAGCGCTGGGATTATCGCAAGGCGCCTGGGACTGGACCGTAAAATATTGCAAACAAAGAAAACAATTTGGAAAAGCAATCATTGAAAATCAAGGAATTTATTTCCCTTTGGTAGACTTTTCAATTTATCTTGATGCCGCGCGGCTACTGATACGACAAGCCGCTTCCCTAAAAGATGCCGGCGAAAAATTCACCAAAGAAGCATCGATGGCAAAAGTTTTCTCTACGGAAAATTCCGTAAAAATTACCAGCGACTGTATGCTGTTCTGCGGCGGAATCGGCTACACAGAAGAATCTCCGCTTCCTATGTTTTGCCGCGACACGATGGCAACGCGCATTTACGAAGGCGCCAACAATATACAACGGTATGTTGTAGCGCGAGAAGAAAATTTAACGGATAAAATATAACTTTAAAAATAAAAAGCAACTGAATTCAGTTGCTTTTTTATATTTCACGGCATTATAACATCAAACTTATAATCTCGGATTTGTAAATTTGATGTTATTATATTCTTATATTTTTATTGAACTTTTTCTACGCGCTCAATTTTCCATCCATCGTTATCTTTTCTTAAATACCCCGTAGCTGCTTCCGGATCATGCTCAAAAACCAAAAGCCAATTTTCTTCACACGCCTGATTAAGCAATTTTTCTTTCATATACAATGTATCCAATGGATACAGATCGTATCCCATAATCCACACTGGATTCAAATGTGAAACCGTCGGAATCAAATCGCCCAAATAAAAAGCAGTTCTACCGCCAGAAACAATCTTAACGCATTGATGATGCCCAGTGTGTCCACCTGTTTTAATAATACTCACTCCTTTTATTATCTCTTTATTATCTCTATCAACAAGCACAAGATTGTCTTTATTGTCGCAAAGAATTTTAATACTTTCTTTAAGATAACTTCCATTCGTCCTTTCGTTATCAGCTAACGCCGCTTCCAGCTCCCCTTTTTGAACTATGTATCGGGCATTATAAAAAGTGATTTTTTCCTTTCCTTCTTTTTCGCAAAAATAAGTATTGCCACCCGCGTGATCCAAATGTAAGTGAGTGTTTACGACAAAACTTATATCTTGCGGCAACAATCCCATAATATTATATATGTTTTCAACAAGGCAGGAACGCTTAAAATCGTAAAATTTTCTGAATTTTTCCCGCGTCTCGTTGTTTTTGACGCCTATACCCGTATCAACTAAAATAGTCGCGGTGGTTTTTCTATTTTGGATAAGCAAGCAATTTAAAGAAAGCGGTATTCTGTTTTTTTCGTCAGCCGGATTATTTTTTTCCCAAACTGGCTTGGGAACAATGCCAAACATCGCTCCCCCGTCTAATTTAAAAAATCCGTCATTCACGCAACATATCATAAAATCGCCAAATTCAATCAAAATAAATTTCCTCCTACAAGGCCCATTTCCCTAATAAAGCGTGCGCTATAATCAATTCATGAACATAGCATGTGCCCTCATAAGTGCCAACGGCGCGACTATTATTCAAGTGACGGCCAATACAAATCTCATCTGTTTTAGAAGAAGATGCGACAATCTCATCGGCGATTCTTGCGACTTCAAACGCCAAATCACAATTATTCATTTTTACCATAGAGATATATTCATGTTCAAGCTTTTTTTCTTCTTTCAATACTGTCATCTCATTGGCAAAAAGCTGCATACAACTTATAAATCGCGCCATTTTCGCAAAATCGCCATGAATAAATTGCTTGCCATCAAGCATTCCGCCGCTGACTTCTCGTATTGCGACAAAATTATGCGCCGCTTCATAGCACGCCTGCGCCGCCCCGATCATACCCCAACCAATGCCAAATCTAGCTTGGCTAAAACATTGCAACAATGATTTATTGCCCGATCCTGGCGGATAAAAAATCGGCAAAATATTTTCTTCAGGAATTTTACAATCCGTCAAAGAAATGCAACCAGTGTCCGAAGCACGCATTGAATTTTTGTATTTTATTTTAGAAGTCACGAATCCGGGAGTTCCCCTCTCTACGATAAACGCGCGCAAAACTCCGTCTTCGGTTTTCGCCCAAATAATCGCAATGTCGGCAAGCGCCGCGGCGCTAGTTATCCATTCCTTTGTCCCATTTAATATATAATATTTACCGTCTTTAATCGCTTTTGTTTTATAACCCGCAACATTAGAACCGGACCCCGATTCGGTGGCGCCGAAACAACCAATTTTTTGACCCGATGCCAAAAGAGGCAGCCATTTTAATTTTTGCTCTTCGGAGCCGAGAGAATAAATTGCATTCATAACTAATCCGCATTGAACGGAAACAAAACTCCGTATCCCCGAATCGCCTCTTTCAATTTCCCGCATCGCGACGCCGTAAGAAAAATAATCAAAACCCGGGGTTATACCATAACTTTCCGTCTCTTTTTCATTTTTCCCGTCCAATCTCATCGTAGCGCTAAGACAGATTTGGAATAAACCTAAATCCGCCAAATATTGCCTCAATATTATAACCTCTTCTTTGTTTTCTCTCATAAATGTAAATTTTTCGTCAAGAGGCAATGCGCCCCGCCGGTACAATTCCGCTACCAACGGCAATTCGCCCATTTTTGGTTTTTCTAATAATATTTCATTTGTAAATTTCCGGATAGAATCCCTAACCGCTAAATTTTCTTCGGATAAATGTCTGTCCAAATCAAAAAAATCCAAATGCCTTGAATCAATTTTCATTCCGTCTCCTTTCCCGCTTAAAATTATATCTTTTTCAAATAACTTCCCGAAATAATATCACGGTTTTCGTTAATTGGCAAGAATTGACAAGAAAAGTATAAAAAATTCAAATATTTAATGCTGAATTGTTTTTATATTACTTCTATGATAAAGTGACAAAAATTATGTTTTTTGAAAATTTAAGGGGGGTAAAATATGCCAGAAAAAACAACGACGACGGGATTAAGAGGAATGGAAGTCGCAAAAACAAAAATTGTAAAATTGGACCATGAATTAAAAACAATACTGTACCGAGGATACGACCTTAAAGATTTAGCGAAAAAAAGCTGCTTTGAAGAAACGGCGTATCTGCTTATAAAAGGACATTTGCCTGTTTACCGAGAACTTCGGGAATTTTCCAAATGTCTTTTGGAAAATCAAATTTGCCAATATACCCAAGAAGCAACTAAATTGAAAATTATACTGGATCAAATTCCGCGAAACGCGCACCCAATGAATGTTTTAAAATTTACAGTTTCTTTTTTCGGCTTAACAATGAACTTAAACCAAAAAACGGAAATACTGGCAATAAATCTTTTGGCAAAAATATCATCAATTTTAAGATGGTTAACTAACGGCGATTTTAAAAATGGCCAGTCATTAAAAAATGAATCGTTCACAGAAAATACTTTACGGAACATCACTTCTAAACCGCTAACACCTCTTGCTAAAAAAGCATTTGATGTTTCTCTTATACTCTACGCGGAACACGAACTTGCCGCTTCCACCTTTAATGCGCGCGTCACGGCTTCCACTCTTTCCGATTATTTTTCTTGTATTCTTTCGGCAGTAGGCGCGTTAAAAGGACCGCTGCATGGCGGAGCAAACGAAGCCGTGATGCAAATGCTTTTAGAGATCAATGACCAGAAAAAAACAAAAAAATGGATAAAAAACGCCTTACTTAAAAAACAAAAAATTATGGGTTTCGGCCATCCGATTTATAAAAACGGCGATCCAAGATCGCCCATAATTGAATCGTACGCTAAAAAACTTTCTGAAGAAGAAAATGAATTAAAATGGTACGAGATGTCCAAAATTATTGAAGAAATTTTATTGCGAGAAAAAGGACTTTATCCGAATCTGGATTTTTATACCGCCACGGTTTATAAACTGCTAGGCATTCCGACAAAATTGTTCACGCCGATTTTTGCGTTATCGCGATTGACCGGCTGGACAGCGCATATCATAGAACAACAAACTAATAATCGTATTATCAGACCCGGAGCAAAATATACGGGACCGGAAAAACAAATATACATTGGCATGGAAGGAAGAAATTAATATGGAAATAGCGAAAAAACTTGCTCATTACGTTAATTCTGTTTCTTTTGAAAATCTTAAACCAGAAGTTGTTAATGAGGTAAAAAGAAGAATTATTGATTCGTTCGGTTGCGCGTTGGGCGCGTGGAAATTTGAAACAATTAAAAAAATATACGGAATAACGCCAAAATCATACGGCTATAACAACATCGGTCATAATTCCACAATCATTCGACCGTTCGCAATGCCGCTGACAGATACGGTTTCCGCCGCTTTTATCAACGGCGCGGCGATAAGGTATCTTGATTATAATGATACCTACTTAAATCTGGAACCGGCTCATCCTTCCGACAACATTGCCGTTCTTCTGGCGTTTGCCGAAGAAAAAAAATCAACGACGCAAGATTTTATAATGGCAATCACTTTGTCTTATGAGATTCAATGTCGCTTATGCGACGCTGCTTCTTTAAGAAAAAACGGTTGGGATCATGTAACTTATTTGCCGATTTCCGTTGCTTGCGGCGCTTCAAAATTAGCAAAATTCAATATTGAACAAACGCGCAACGCCATTGCCATCGCGATCGCTATGGGCGCCTATACGCGCCAAACAAGAGTTGGCGAACTTTCCGAATGGAAAGGATTTGCCGCCGCTAATGCCGCCTGCAATGGTTTAAGGGCGGTAAAATTGGTTGAAGCCGGAATCTCCGGACCGCAAAGAATTTTCGAAGGAACATACGGTTTTAGACCGCAACTTTTCCGCACCGGCGATTTTAAAGAAAGTTTTTACCAATTCTTAGAGGAAAAACCCGTTCCGGAAAAAATTCTGGAAACTTATATTAAAAATTGGCCAGTGGAATACCATATTCAAGCGCCGGTAGAAACAATCTTGAATTTAAGAAAAAATTACCCCGAAATTGCCGACATTAATTCCATAATTTCTGTAAAAATAGAAACCTACGAAGCGGCTGTCAGCATTGTCGGAGGCGATAAATCAAAATGGAATCCAAAAACGCGGGAAACAGCCGACCACAGCATCCCCTATTGCGTTGCCCGCGCCTTAATTGACGGCAAAATTGATTTGGATAGTTTTACGGAAGAAAAAATCCGCGATCCGAATGTAAAAAAACTAATAAACAAAATTATTATGAGAGAGGATGCAAATTTCACTGCGCTTTACGGAAAAAGTTTTCCCGTGGCGATTGAAATAGTAAAAAAAATCCCCCATATAGATATAGGGGTAAGAACGATAAATTCAAAAACAACATATTACCCGAAAGGTCATCCGCGAAATCCGTTAACCGGCAAAGAATTAGAAAGCAAATTCACAGAATTAACCAGCGGTTTTAATGGCATGCCGCGATATGAAAACTTTTTTTGCAACATCCGCAATATGGAACAATTATCCGACATAAAAAATATATGGTTGCATTTAAGGAATTGCAATTATGATAACGAATAAAGCGTCAACGCTAAAAAGTTTAATGCAAGAAGATACTGTTATTATGCCGGGAGTATTTAACCCATTAACGGCAAAACTTGCTGAAAAAATAGGATTTAGAGCGCTTTATGTTTCCGGCGCGGCGCTTCACCAAAGCTGGGGATTACCCGACACCGGCGGATTATATTCGTCAAAAAAGAATGAAAAATATGTTTTTAGTCCGTCCAAATATCTGGAAATGGCGATAGATATAACTCAAGCCACGGGCTTACCGACAATTGTTGATATAGATACCGGTTTTGGTTCTGCAAGAAACTTGCAAAACGCTGTCAAACGACTGGAAAAAGCCGGAGCCGCGGGGATACAAATAGAAGACCAGGTATTCCCGAAAAGATGCGGACATTTGAATGAAAAAGAAATAATAAGCATTAAAGAAATGAGATTGAGAATTAAAACTGCGGTAAAAGCTAGAGAAAATTCTGATTTTTTAATTGTGGCGAGAACGGACGCGCGATGCAATTTCCCGGTAAATTTAATCGTAGACCGAGCTATGCTATACAAAGAAGCGGGCGCGGATATTATTTTCCCCGAAGCGCTGAAAACAAAAGAAGAATTCAGGTATTTTTATGAACTCGTCAAACCTTACTGGACCAAACCGCTGCTTATCGCCAATATGACGGAATTCGGAAAAACGCCATATATAACAGCGCAAGAATTCAAAGAAATGGATTATAGCGCCGTTATTTTTCCGGTAAGCGCTATGCGGGTAGCTATGAAAGCAATGGAAGATTTTTTTAAATGCCTTAAAGAAACCGGCACGCAAAAGAACTTTATTGATAAAATGCAAACACGGCAGGAACTTTACGATTTAATCAGATACAAACTGTAAAAATTTAACAGGATAGGTTTTAATGCCTATCCTTTTTTATTTTATTTTACCCGCAACTCTTGATTTTTTAAATTATTATGTTAATATAATGAAAATCGGTTTTTTGAAAAACTATCTGCTATTTTTTAATTTAAGGAGGACCTATGGATTTAAAGAACATAGAAACGGTTGGCGTTGTCGGCGCCGGAACAATGGGTTCCGGAATTGCCCAGGTTTTCGCAGAAGCGGGATTTACGGTTTATCTTATAGACGAAACGTATGAAAAAGCCACGGAAGGAAAAAGAAAAATCGTGGAGAGGTTGCAAAAATCTTTAAAAAAACAATGCAATGAGAATGAAAACATATCCTCGTCTGCAATAAACAATATGAACAGTATTTTACTTAACATAACCCCTCTCAAACTAGAAGACTTAATATTCGTTCAAAAACCCCAATTATTCATTGAAGCGGTTTTTGAAGACCTGAAAACAAAACAAACGGTTTTCCGCGAATTAGACCGCCTATGCGGACCGGATACGATTTTAACAACAAACACTTCATCTATATCAATCTGGGACATAAGCAAAGCCGTAACCAATACGCGAAAATCAAAAATTATAGGTATGCACTTTATGAATCCGCCCTACATTCTAAAATTACTGGAAATCATAAAAAGCGACCGCACTTCCGATGAAACATATAGTATTGTTCAAGGACTTGCTAAAAGATTAAATAGAGAGCCGATTTTAACATCAATGGACAGGCCCGGATTTTTATGCAATAGAATACTAATGCCATCTATCCTGGAAGCATTGCGAACACTAGAGGAAAATGTCGGCAATGTTGAAGATATTGACCTGTCCGTTAAAACAGGGGTTGCCGGAGCTATGGATATTCTAAAACTCGGCGATTTAATCGGCTGGGATGTAGTATTAAATATAGTAGGCGTTCTACATGAAGCCCATGGCTCTCGCTATGAACCGCCTCATATTCTGCGCAATTTGGTCCGAGATGGATTTCTTGGTCGAAAAGTAAAAAAAGGAATTTTTGACTTTTACAGGAAGGAAAAATAGTGATGGAAAAAATAGAAAAAGAAAAGGCCGAATGTATATACGAAAAATACATAAAATTCGGTCTTGATGAAAAAGGAATTATGCATGTCGGCTTCATTGGCGTTGATAAAACGTTTGACGAAAAAAAACAAAAAACAAAACCTTGTTTACCATTAGTCCTGATGATAGAGCTGCAAAGTTTTTTTGCGGATTTTAACAAATTTGTAGAAAACGATAAAGAAGATAACATAAAAGAAGTATATCTTGAAGGATTTGCGGACGCGAAGATTTTTGCCGTTGGAGCGGATATAAACGCGTTCAAAAGAATATTGGAAACATCAACGGATAAAAATACGCTTTATAAAAAAGCTTTGATTTTTTCCGAAATCGGGCAAAACGCGCTTTCAAAAATCTTCTTCTGCCCCAAAAAAGTCACCGCGATTATTAACAGTTTTGCCTTGGGTGGCGGATTGGAACTGGCAATGGCTTGCCACGCGCGAATCGCCACCTCTAACGCTGTCCTTGGTTTTCCGGAAGCAACGCTCGGTCTTATACCGGGCTGGGGCGGAACGCAATTCTGGAAATTTATTCCAAAAATAAACAAGGAAAAATTCATTGAATATATGAAAACAAGCGTAACTTTCAATGCCCAAGAAGCGTTGAATATCGGCCTGATTGACTCCATTATAAATAGTGAAGTGAAAATACCAGCCACGGCAAATTCGCCGAAGCGGTATTCAAAAAGTTCAGTTGTTTTAATTGAAAAAATGCTTGATAAAACAATAAACAATACAAACTTTCATTTCAATCTATCTGTTGAGAGAGAAAGTTTCGCGATAGCAATGACTAGTCCGGACGCGCGGGAAGGAATTGCGGCCTTCCTGGAAAAACGAACGCCAAATTTTGAATAAACGGAGGAAAAAATGGAAGAAGAAAAAAAACCTTATTTTTGTTTTTTGTGCGGCAGACCAATGGAAGAATTACCGCATTTACCGAAAGAAATAATATCAACCCTAATCATAAGATTAGGATGCAACGGATGTAATATTGTTCAAGAAAAAAATTATTTGATGCGCAAATTAAGCCCGGATGATTTTCACCTTAATTGCAAAGAATACAAAGAAAAACTGGAAAACAAATAAAAATCAACTCTGTTAATCAAAAAAGCCCCACAATATTGCGGGGCTTTTAAAATTAGTTTATGGTTGTTGTCCTGAAAATAAAATCGGCATTCGCAATTCATCGGCATATTCGGACAATCCCGACGGATTATCTTTTTCTAAAATAAGAATTCCGTTTCGAACAACAGGAACGGAAAAATTTATTTTTGCTTCAAACGGCACAAAATCATTGGTCATCCATTCGCCTTGCGCTTGAGCCGGTATATATGCTAAAACATTACCGTTTTCATCCAAAAGTTTTATTGGAAAACTTCCTTCAAAAAACCAAACGCCGCGAGCCATACCCCTGACAACAAGCGGACTGGAAATTATTTCATTGGCTCGGGGAGTTTCAACCCGAATAAAATCTTCTTTTGGACAAGCCGCGAATTCACAATTTTGGCCGACTCGCGAAACATAAGAACCGTCTGAACAAAGCATAGCTTCTTGAGCGCAATAATTCGGCTCATTTTGAGTATTATCAAAAATAAACATTGTTGCCGCCGCGATGACGATCATAATAAACATAATAATGAAAATTTTTGAAAATCTATTTATCATTGTTTTTATATTATTTTTCCGTCTTATTCTTTAAATACTTCTTACTTCTTAGCTTATCGGGCAAGAAAGATTCCTTGGAATATTTTTCATATCCTTTGCCATAATTCAATTTTTTCATCAATGCTGTTTCTGGATTCCGCAAATTCAAAGGAATGGGCAGATTGCCGAATTTTTTTACATCTGCCATTGCCTCCATATAGGCCTCGTAAGCACTTCGGTCTTTTTTGCACTTGCAAAGATAGACCACTCCATGCGCCAAATTAATGCCGCATTCGGGCAATCCGATTATTTCCACCGCCCTAAAAACATCATTAGCCACCACTAAAGCCGTAGGTTGAACCAAGCCAACATCCTCCGAAGCGAAAACAACCATTCTTCTGGCTATAAATTTAGGATCTTCGCCGCCGTCAATCATCCGCGCCAAATAATATAAAGCCGCATCCGGCTGGCTGGCTCTCATGCTTTTAATAAAAGCCGAAATAGTATTGTAATGTTCCTCTCCCGCCTTATCATATCTTAAAAATTTCGACTGAAGAGTATTTTTTAAATTATCTACCGTAATTTTCTTATAAAGTTGGACTGTGTGTTCCAATATGGTTATCGCCTGCCTCGCGTCGCCATTTGCCATATCGACCAACCAATCTTCCGCATTTTTATCCATTTTGATTCCGGTTCTTTCAATAATGGATTTTATATTGTCTTCCGAAAGCTCGTTCAAAACAAAAACCCTGCATCGCGAAAGCAAGGCCGGTATCACTTCAAAGCTCGGATTTTCGGTCGTGGCTCCAATCAAAGTTATATCGCCTTTTTCAACATAAGGAAGCAAAAAATCCTGTTGAGATTTATTAAACCGATGTATTTCATCTAAAAATAAAACTATAGAAATTCCTCTCGAATCTTCGTTCAATATCTTTTTAATATCCGCTTTCCCCGCCGAAACCGCGGACAATTGGTAAATTTTCGCGTTCAAACTATTGGCGTATATCTTCGCCAAAGTCGTTTTACCGCTTCCCGGCGGTCCCCAAAAAATAAAAGAAAACAGATGTTTTTGTTTTATAGCGATACTTAAAGGTTTTCCTTCACCGACAAGATGCTCTTGTCCAATGAATTCTTTTAGGTTTTTTGGTCTGATTTTTGACGCTAATGGTTCCATAAAAAATTTTTAGCGGACAGATATTCCCCTTGATTTAAAATGACGAAAATTATTTTTTTCATAATATTAATTATTTCATTTTTAATTACGTCACGCAAATCATTGATTCCTGCCCGCAACTTTCTCCTGCGACACAACCGGTACTCCAACACATTTGCAAATTAAAACCGCCTGTTTTACCATCAACATCAATAACCTCGCCCGCGAAAAACAAATTATCAATTATTTTTGATCTCATTGTTTTGCCGTCAATCTCTGCCAAAGATATTCCTCCCCTCGTCGTCTTCGCTTCGTTAAAACCAAAAATGCTTTCCGCGGTAACCTCAAAATTCTTGAAAATTTTTGCCGTCATTCCCCTCTCTATTTTCGATACATTTCCGGCCATTTTATTTTTATCAACACCCGCAATATCCAGCAAGATCTCCGCCAATTTTTCCGGCGCAAAATCCGATAATATATTTTTAAATTTTTTCTTCGGATATTTTTTTAAAATCTCGTTAATTTTTTCTCCAAACTCCCCCTGATTTAATAAGGGCGCCAAATCAAAACATATTTTTGCTTCGCCTGCCTGTCCGACAGACAAGCCATTTTCCAATAAATCCCCCACATTGGCGCTAATATTCAAAACAGCGGGTCCGCTTACGCCAAAATGAGTAAATAAAATACTTCCCTCTTCTTGAAATCGCTTTTTTCCTTTTTGAAATACGGTTATCTTGACGCCTTTCAAGCTTATCCCCTGCAAATTTTTAACCCATTTCTCTTTTATTCTTATTGAAGACAAGGCGGGCAACGGCTTTACAATAGTATGGCCTAATTTTTTAGCGAGTTTATAGCCGAAGCCGTCAGAACCGGTCAAGGGATACGACTTCCCTCCTGTGCATAAAATATATTTCTTGGCTGTAATTTCCCTGCCATTTCCCAAGCCTGTCGAAAAGTCTTTTAAAATCAGCTTATTGATTTTTTTGCCGCTATGGTCCACATTGATAACTTCGGAATTAAAAATTATATTTACTTTGTTTTCCGCTAAATACTTTTCTAACGCTTCCAAAACTTCTTGCGCGCTATCGCTTGCCGGAAAAACTCTTTTGTTTTTTTCAATTTTGGTTTTTACTCCCAGTTCTTCGAAAAATTTGATTGTTTCTTTTGGTCCGAAAACAGAAAAAATATGAAAAAGAAATTTTCCGTTATTATAGTTTTTTACCAGTTCGCTCAAATTAAATTCAGCATTAGTGAAATTGCATCTTCCATTGCCCGTTAAAAGCAATTTTTTGGCAAGCGTAAAATTTTTCTCTATCAAAACAACGCTGGCGCCGAAACGCGCCGCTTTTCCGGCCGCCATTATTCCCGCGGGACCGGCGCCCAACACAGCCACATCATAATCGTATTTTTTTATAGATTTTTCCGCTTTCATATCGCTTTTATCCTACCATAAAATAAAAAACGAGAATACAATTCTCGTTTTTTATTTAACTCCCGAATTAAAACCTTCGCAAACCCCGAAAAAAAACCCAAAAACACAATAAATTGGCTACGAGGCAAGTAAGTCCCCTATAAAGAATGCTTTTGAAATTATTTATCTAACTTAAATTTAAATAAACATTTATTCGCTTCCTGGAGAATTTTAATCGTTGCCTGCACCGAAAGATTATCGCTGGGCAAAAGCGTCAACCTATCGCCTATCTGATTAAACAATGGACTTAAAAATTCATCCGCCCATGACGGCGACAAGGTGAATACGCCGGAAAAATCTATTTCCAACTCTTCATTTCCAGAAAGCTCGCGCAAAGTTGGTTGAAATGCCTTATATGCCTCGCTGCCTAATTCTCGCGATATTAATGTTGTGCCAAATTTTTCTAATTGTAACTTCATATATTTTTTACTTCTTAAAATGTTTAAAAATCTATTTTTGCCAAACATCCCCGCACAATACGCTGACCGCGCGTAACGCGAAATGTTTTATCAGTTCCTTTCATACGCACTTCGGCGTCGCCGCTGATATAAAATAAATCAATGGGTTGGGCGATTACGACTTCACGAACAAGCTTTAATCCATTACCGCGCTTCTCTGGCGCCCGCCCGGATATAAATTCAGTAAAAGCGACATTCACGGCTTCAATATGATTCGGAAGATCGGGACGAACTTGGCGCAATGTTTCCAAAATACCCAATCCGCGGTCAGCTAAAACAATGATTCGTTTTCCCAAATCATAGCCAAAAAAAATTCCCAGCGTGTCCGGCCACTTTCCTATGTTATGGGCAAACGAGTTATCGCCAATCTCTCCGGCAATCAAAACAACCAAAGAATATAATTTTTCAAAACCGGGTTTTTGCATAAGTAGATGCTCCATTTTGGAAAGTCGTGCTCGAAAAGTATCGCTATTTTGACAATAAAATGCGCTTGGAAATTCAATGTTATTTTGAATCCACTCAGAAGCAAATTTGAAAAGATCGCTTGAAAAAATCTCAAGATCTTTTTCCCAATAATATCTATGCGCGCCTCCCTCTTTTCTAATCGCAACCAACTTACCGCTTTTGTCCCAGCGGCGTAACGTATCAAGAGAAACACCTAAAATTTCAGCGGCTTGCGCTATAGTTAATAGTTTTTCTTCCATATACAATATCCTATCATATTTTTAAAAACTATGCAATCACATTCTTAAACTATGCAAAATTAATCAAAACTATTCATTGAATAAAGTAAATATGCATTTTTTAGATTAAAAAACACCAGCTTTCGCTGATGTTAATCCTAACTGGCTCGCCCTGCTCAACGATTTCCGAACTTTTGACTGGGCGGAAAAGTACAAATATCCTACCGTGGTTTTAGACCAGATGAAAGGATTGCTGTCTAAATACGAGAACCTGTAGCCCCCGATTTCCCAGCTAGTTTCCCTTGTGGCAAGCTTTGTGCCAAGAGTAAGAGCTTTACCAATTGAGAGACTGACGAACCGTAAGACGAAATTTGAGAATGTGGGACACGATTTGCTTAATTAAGTAAATCACACCGAGTCATAATTGCTTAACAAAACTTCTTATCCAAACACGAGCACCTTATCGCTCTCCTCAACCATTTTAAGCAAATCGGTCATAGTAGAGATCGGGCAGACCCCGGCCTCCTTTTTACCGCGAATTTCCAAACACGTACCGCATGCGTACAGGTCTCCTTTTAATTCCTTATACTCCGCAACTTTCTTGGAAATATCAAAGTGTTCCGTATTGGCAATAGTATCGAGTTCTGCTCCCTCACTCATTAAAAAGATAGTCACATCATGACTGGCTTTAAGCGAAGTGATGCCGAAACGAAACGTGTTCCAGATATGTTCCGGATTGTTGGATTGTAAAATAATACCG
>Ga0075916_103_pt1 | contig 61403 bp, 58 predicted proteins | sample RifGroA2_FD_68335 | JGI IMG/M metagenome (GOLD analysis project Ga0075916, IMG submission 68335) | Parcubacteria (OD1-vii) bacterium GW2011_GWA2_38_13b | reverse complement strand
ATTGCCGCTGGATAAAGCGATCATAGGAACTCTTTTTAATAAATCGCTAAATTGTTCAAAAAACGGCTTGTTAAAATTATAATCCGTTCCATAATCCATTGGATCCCAGTTATCCGACCACCATAAGTGATAATCATAAATCTTATACGGCTTGTCCGAAGAAATTACGGAAATAATGTCTTTTCCGGAAAAATCATTTTTTCGTTTATAAAAAGCTCTTTCGTTTCTCCATGCCATCCTTCTGACCATCCGGCATTCCGGACAAAAAGTCGGCGGCGGAACTTTTATTTTATCGTAAAAAATAAAATCTTCCGGTTCAATAACGAACCGACTCTGACAATTTTGACAAGTTTTATTTTCTTTATTCATAACAATTTTGCTTGCCCGCCGAATCCGTCAATTGACGGAGGAGGCGGGGCAAGTTTTTATTTGAGATTTACCCATTTAACTAAATTCTGGGAAATAAAATTTTTCCTTTTTTCGCGCCAAATCCTTTTTTTTCGTCAAAACCGAGTTGTTCAATGATTTTCTCCGCAATTTCCGGCAAAAATGGTCTCAATAAATACCCAATATCTCTTAAAGCATTAAGCCAGTCAAAAAGATGCGCGCCAACCGAGTTAATATCGGTTTTTGTCATTTCCCACGGCTTCGTTCTATCTATTTCTTCGTCTATTTTCCGCAAAATATGCCAAATACCGACCAATGCCTGCGGAGTATTGTAATCTTTCATAGCGTAATCAACGCATTCACGCGAAACATTTATAATTTCTTTCCATTTTTTATCGATTACCGCAACGGCAATTTCGTTTTTGAAGTATTTTTCCGCCATTGAAATTACGCGCGCAACCGTATTCCCTAATCCATTCGCCAAATCGGCATTATAAACTTCTTCAAAATGCTTAACCGTGAAATCGCCGTCTTCCGTCGCCGGAATCTCTTTTAATAAATAATAACGCAAGGCGTCCGCGCCGTATTTTTCCGTTATTTCTTTCGGATCAACGATATTGCCAATCGTTTTAGACATTTTTTTTCCTTCGGAAATAATGAATCCGTGGACATAAATTTGTTTCGGCAGAGGCAAACTCGCGGAAAGAAGCATTGCCGGCCAGTAAAGCGCGTGGAAACGCAAATTATCTTTTCCGATTATATGAACATCGGCCGGCCAATATTTATTGAATTTTTCCAAATCATCGCTTCCGTATCCCAAAGCGGAAATATAATTTGCCAGCGCGTCGCACCAAACATACATTACATGCTTTTCGTCATTCGGAACGGAAATTCCCCACGGCAACACATTTTTCGGCCGGGAAAAACTCACATCTTTCAGCCCTTGTTTCGCGAAATTTAAAATTTCTTTTTTGCGCGATTCCGGAATAATTTCAATCTCATTTTTTTCAATTAATTCCATAAGCTTATCGGCATACTTGGATAATTTAAAGAAATAATTTTCTTCTTCAACAAATTCCGGTTTTTGATTATGGTAAACGCATTTGCCGTCCGTTAATTCGTTTTCCAACACATACGCCTCGCATCCGCTGCAATAATAACCGGAATATTTTTTCTTGTATAAATCTTCTTTTTCATTTATTTTTTTCCAAATAAGTTGCGCGCCCGGCCAATGCCTTTTTTCATCGCTAGTTCTGATAAAATCGTCAAAGGATATGTTCAAAAGTTCATTAAGTTCCCGAAATTTTTTAGCGTTTTCATCAGCCAAAGCCTGTGGTTCTATATTTTTTTCCTTGGCGGTTTTAAACATTTTTGAACCATATTCGTCGGTCCCCGTCAGAAAAAAAACGTCGTTTCCCGCTAATCTGCGATGCCGCGCTATCGCGTCGGCGCGCGTAAATTGAAAAGCATGCCCCATATGCGGAGGGGCATTAACATAAGCAATAGCTGTCGTAATGTAAAATTTATTTTTCTTTGTATTTCCAGTATTCATGACTTGTAAAATCGTAAAAAAACTCAACCAAAATGGCAGCGATCGGCACAGCGATAATAATGCCTATAATGCCACCCAGCTTAATTCCGATAAGCATTGATATGATTATGATAACCGGATTCAAACTGACCGCGCGTTGCATAATTTTCGGAACAAGTATATGGTTTTCCGTCTGTTGAATAAGCCAATAAATTCCAATAATCCATAAACCTGTAACGAAACTTTGCGAAAGACCTATGATAATTGCCGGAATAGCGGCAATGACCGGACCTATGTATGGGATTAATTCCAATAAAGCCGCTATAATCGCCAATATTAGGCTATATTTTATGTGAAATACGGAGAGTCCTATAAAAACCAATGTTCCTACGATTAAGCACAATAAAAGTTGGCCGCGGAACCACCTGCCCATTTTAAATTCCACTCTTGACCAAAGATGAAAAATATATAATTGATGTTCCAATGGCGTGATTGAACGAAAAAAGTTTTTTATGCCCTCTTCCTGAACGGCCAGATAAAAAGAAATAACAAATACTAATATGCCGGAAACAATGCCGCCGAAAATATTAATGGTTGTACTTATTATTCCGGAGCTGAATGTTTCTAATTTTTCGCTTATATTTCCCAAAAATGCTTTGATGTTTTCCGTTATTTCCGGATATTTTTCGCCAGCTAAAAATTTCCCCCCAAAATCAAATAAGGGGATTCGATCAAATGATTCCGGAAAATTTCCGGAGAAATCTCTGATTTCTTGGGCAAGCGGCGGCAATATTAAATAAACGATAGAAGCCAGAATGAAAATTCCGATCATATATATAATTAAAACTCCCAAAATGCGGGGTATTTTTTTTCTTTGGAGCCATGTTATTATCGGATTCATGGCGGATACGATTATCAATGAAAGAAAAAGAATAACAAGAATATCGCGGATAATGTATAAAAAAACTAAAGAGCCTACAATAAGCAGCACTTTTAATATGGCCACGGTGGAAATGTCTATTGTGTGTCGGTTTGAAAACATAATTTGGGAACAATTAACCTTAATTATATTCAAATAATAGCATAGATCCCGTTATATTCCCACAATATATTCTTCGCCCTGCGGGAATGACCTATATAATTTTGCCGATGTTTTCACGGTAAGACCGCTGTTTTTTGAGAATGTAACGGGATGAAAATCACAAAACAAGCAATTTTTCAAATCTTTTTTTATCTTTAAACGGGCCTATCAGCGCTAAATTTAATTTTTGGAGTTGAAAAATATCTTTCGCCAAATTATTGACTTCGTTAATTGTCACTTTATTTATTTGGCGTAAAATTTCTTCGGGCAGTTCAATTTTATTTTTTAAAATTTCTTGATCGGCCAAAAAACCGGCCACTTCGTCCGATGACTCAAGATTTAGAGCCATTTTTCCTTTAATATAATCTTTCGCTTTCACAAGTTCCGTTTCGCTAATTCCGTCTTTTTTTATTTTTTTATACTCTGCGACTATTACTTCTATCGCTTCGTTAACTCTTTTGTTGTCCACGCCAGCTTGCGAAACCAAATAACCGCTATCGGTATATTTCCCGGTATCTGTATAAACGTAATAAGCAAGACCGCGTTTTTCGCGCACTTCCGTGAAAAGGCGGGAACTCATATTGCCTCCCAATATTATCGCCGAAATTTCCTGGGCGAATTTTGAAGAATGGAACATATCATAGGTTCTTACTCCTAGACAAAAATGCGTTTGATCTGTTTTCTTGTAATGAAGCAGTGATTCGGGATTATCTTGTTTTTCCCGCACCTTTTCCTTGCCCTTCGCTTTCCCGTTTGTTATTTTGCCAAAGTATGAATTTATTTTTTTATCAAGTAAATCTTTATTGAAATTCCCGGCAACGGCTATTGCCATATTGGACGCGGTGTAATGATTTTTTAAATAATCAGAAAAATCGGGGCGTTTAAACTTTAAAATGTTTTCTTTTTCGCCTGCGATATGCCAGCCGGCCGGCTGATCGCCGTAGAGCAGTTTTTCAAAAAGTTCGCCGACATAACGGCGCGGCGTATCTCGGTACATATTTATTTCTTCAATAATTACGCCTTTTTCTTTTTCTATCTCCTGCGCGTCAAATTTTGAATTTATCAGCATATCCGAAATAACATCAAGCGCCAAATCAAGATGGCTCGCGTCAACTTTGGCATAATATCCGGTATATTCTTGACCGGTGAAAGCGTTATATTCGCCGCCGACTTTATCCAGTTCCCCGGCTATATCCTGGGATGTCGGCCTTTTTTTCGTTCCCTTAAAAAACATATGTTCCAGAAAATGCGATATGCCGTTATTTTTTTTATTTTCGTATTTTGAACCGGCGCCAATCACCGCCAAAACTGTCACCGTTTTGGTTGAAGTCATCGGAGCCGTGATAAATCGTATGCCGTTTTTTAATTTGTGTTTTGTAAACATATCCGGTATATCAACCCGCAATACAACCTTTTAACGCAAGGTTGTATTATTGGGTATATTTTGATAATTTTATTATTTTATCTGCTTAAACAACTTCTTCCCGATAGCATTGCTCGCAGTAAACAATTAATTTTTTTGCCGGATCAAGCGAAGAATGCATCGTTTCACCGCATTTTGAACAGGGATATTGCCATAAACGGAAAGGCCGTATTAAGGAAAAACGGTTTTTTATTCTTTGCAATGGATGGACTGTCGGCAAAGGTAAATTATGTTTCCGGTAGAATTTCAATTCAAAATCGGTGATTAAAAATGGCTTGCCGGTTTCTTCGCAGATAATAGTCGACTTTAATATATCGTCGGAAACATCGGATATATCATCGGGGACTTCCTTTGGTTGCAACACTGTAAATCGCGCCAAATCAATGATGCTTTCTTTTTTTTCTTCAAAATGCCAGTTATTTTTTAAAATCTCTTCTTTGCTCAACGGAAAATGAATAAATGCGTTTGAATCATTATAATTAAACGGGCTATGATTTAACGGAAAAAATTCGCCGTATTCTCCGTTTTTCAGCATTGCCGATTTAATATCGTCAACCAGCCGCCAATATTCATCCGGCGGATATTGTTTGTTAAAAATGCAATATTTTTTGTTTTTTAACCCGACGGATCCGAAACAATGCTCGCAATTATTGCATTCTATACAATATTCCATTTCCAGCCCAGTTCTTATCATCGCGCAAAATTTCATATTATTCGCCCATATAAGTCCCGTTGATTCGTAGGAATAAGCGATGTGAGCGGCGCCGAATGCATCCATTGAATAATTAACGTCGTCGCCGTATATATAATAACGCAAATTCTCATTACCTTTCGACTTTCCTACAATTCTAAAAGTGTAAAAACAATTTTTGCAATTATTCAAAGTATCGCCCAATGAATTTTCCGTTTTAATATTATTAACATTTTTATTAACGGCCGTTTTAACCATTTCTTCAAACATTTTTTTATAACGATTCAAAACGGTTCTCTTGCCCAAATTTATTTCTTTTATTTTAAGTTTATACTCATCTTCGGTTAATCGTTGGTTAAAAAAATAGTATTCTTTATTCCATAAATTAACGCAGCCGAAACAATGCGAACAATTCCGGCAATTGTAAAGAAAAGCGCTGTCAAGGCAATTAGAAGACCAATAACAAAATTTGCAATTATAACAACGAAGCGTGTAAACTCCTTCGTAGCATTGTTCGCAACTATCGGTTTCACCAACATCAATGCAGTCTCTTGAGTAAGTCGCAGTGGCGGTGTAATAAATATTTTCCGAAAAATAAGGATTACTTGCGTAGTAACAATTTTTAGCCGATACGCCGGAGATAACATAATCGCAATTTACGCTTTGGGGATCATGAAACAATGATTGATGCGGCGCCGACATATTTAAATTATGAAACTGTTCAAAAAATGATTTATTAAAATCGTAATCAATGCCGAATTCCAAACCGTCCCATTTGCCGGAAAAATAATGTTCGTCATCGTAAACCTTTATTTTATTTTCTTGCGAATAAAAAGAGATTATCTTTTCCTTATGGTCCGGGGCATCGCAATTTCTTTTATAAAAAATCGGAAAAAATGTTACGCGATAGCCAAATCGCCTCTGTATCCGACAATCGGGGCATAATGTCGGCTCCGGAACCTGAAACTTTTTGTAAAATTCAATATCTTCCGCGAAAACATCAAAAACAACGCCGCATTGTTTGCAGTTTTTTTTATGCGGTTTCAAGTCATTCAAAATTTCATTTATCGCCGCTTCAAATTTTGGTGTTTTGGGAATCATACGATGAGTATTTACGCAATTTCCTCCTAATAACACTTCTCGCAGTAAACAATTTTCTTTCGTTTCGGCGCGTAGGTCGTCTCAAACTCGTTGGGACAATAGTTTGTTCCATGGTGGCTGATTCATTTTTTTATAATAGGAGCGAAAATACTTACTGTCAACGCATTCATCTAGAATAATACTTTGGTTTTGACAAAAACTGCCAAAGCCAAAGTACGGTCATGGTGCCCCTATTTATATTTATGCTAATTTCCCCCTCAAAAATTCCTCAATTTCTGCGATTTTTATTCTCTCCTGCTCCATTGTATCCCTGTGTCTTACGGTAACGGTTTCATTTTCCAATGTGTCAAAATCAACCGTCACGCAAAACGGCGTTCCAATTTCGTCTTGCCGGCGGTATCGACGGCCGATGGCGCCGGTTTCGTCATACTGGACAAACCAATATTTTTTCAAATTTTCGTAAATTTCCCGCGCTTTTTTGACAATTTCCGGCTTATTTTTAACCAGAGGGAAAACAGCGGCTTTGACGGGCGCAATTTTCGGATGTAAGCGCAAAACAGTTTCCATTTCGTGTTTTGTATCGTCTTTTCCACTTCGCGTTTCCATTTCCTCGAAAGCATCAAGTAAAACGGCCAACATAGTTCTGTCTATGCCCATCGATGTTTCAATAATAAACGGCAAAAATTTTTGCTTCGTTTCATCATTAAAATAACTTAAATCATTGCCGGAAAATTTGCTGTGGCGCGAAAGGTCCCAATCGCCCCTGTTGTGTATTCCTTCAATTTCATCCCACCTCATCGGAAAATTGTATTCAATATCTGCCCCGGCTTTCGCGTAATGCGCCAATTTCTCGTGTTTTTTAAACCGCAAATTTTCTTTTTTTATCCCCAAAGACAAATGCCAATTCATTCTTTTTTCTTTCCAATATTCAAACCATTTTTCGTCTTCTTCCGGCTTGATAAAAAATTGCTGTTCCGCCTGTTCAAATTCAACTGTCCTAAAAATAAAATTTCCGGGCGTAATCTCGTTCCGAAACGCTTTTCCTATCTGGGCAATGCCGAATGGAATTTTTCGGCGCATTGATTTTTGAACCGTATTAAAATTAACGTAAATCCCTTGTGCCGTTTCCGGTCTTAAGTATACTTTGGACGCGCTGTCGCGTACCGGTCCAAGATTGGTCTCAAACATCGGATTGAATTTTTTCGGTTCGGTAAGGACGCCACCGCATTCTGGACATTTTCCTTCTTTTAAATCGTCTTTCTTAAAACGTCTATGGCATTCCTTGCATTCCACCAAAATATCTTCAAAATTCTCCACATGACCGGACGCTTCCCAAACTTTCGGGTGCATTAAAATAGCCGAATCCAGCCCGACAATATTATCATTATCGTAAACCATTTCTTTCCACCATAATTTTTTGATGATATTTTTTATTTCTACGCCAAGCGGACCGTAATCGTAAGCGGCGGCCGCGCCGCCGTAAATTTCCGAGGACTGAAAAATAATTCCTCTGCGTTTGCACAGAGAAATTAATTTTTGAATTTTTCCATCGCTATGATTATGCATAAAATTTACTGCGTGACTTTGCCTTTTTGCAAACCGACGAACGGATCATCGGGTAAATCGGTCATTATCACCGGAGAAAAATTTTGTAATTGTTTTCCAGTAAATGCGTCTTTTCCGGATATATTTGCTTCGCCGATTAAATCCAAGACTTTCCCCATGTGATTTAGTGAAGGCACTAAACCGATTTGGAAGGCAACTTGTTTTAATGGCCCAGGAAACATAGGCCGGAATATAACTTTCAACTTTTACATCCTCAATATCATTTGAAGAATTGGCGATTTGCCAGATTATATTATAGGTCGTTTTCTCGCCGACTTTCGGAGGGATGGGGCCGTAATTGCTTATAGGACTTTCGAAATAATATCCTTTTTGCCATAAATCAATGCGGCCGTTTACCTTAAAAATCAATGAATTTTCTCCTTTTATGCTTGTGCCTGCCAGTGAAATCGGCACATTGAGCGAATTGATGCGCGCCACGCTCTTTATTAGAAAATTTTTATCGGAAAAAGTTTTAATCGGCAGTGCTTTTTTTACCGGAATGCTGAATTTTACTGCACCTTCTTCATTCGGAGATAAAACAGCCAATTCCGAAATTTCCCCGGCTTTCCAGCTTATCATTTTTTGGAAACTGTCAAATGAACCGCGTTCTATTTTAAGATGAGCGAAATCTAGGGCTTCTCCTTCAAGCTCCACCGATATTTCAACTTTTTCTATTCCCACATTAGTGGTATTTTTATAACTTATGGCAAAATTCAATGTTTTGCCGGCATCAACGATATTATCCGGCGCGTCTTTTACGGTTTGCGATATAAAAAGCGGGGAAGTCGTTATTGTTACGGCTTTCCGGAATTCATCATAAAGAACAAATTCTTTTGTTCCCCGCACTTCTCTTATTATACCGAGCTTGGAATTAAACGGCTTGATTTCTTTGGAATTTCCGAAAATCTTGCCCTTGATAATAATAGTTTTCTCCGCTCTCGCGTCTAATTTTTTAAAATCCCACGCATTTTTATCTTTGGACGGCAAAGGATCGGAATTTTCAAAAATAAAATCCGCGGGATATTCAATGTTTATTCTCGCGTTATAAAAATCATTGGCGGAAGAATTTGTAATCGTAAGTTTTGCCTCAAAATTCTGACCGGATACGATTTCTTCCGGCATTTGCCAACCCAAAGAAATCGGGATTTTTTCTATTAGAATATTTTGAATGTATTCGTTTTCAAAAGTACTCGCAAAGTTTTCCGGCATATAAACGAATTTCGCTTTAATTTCTTTTGTTTCTCCTGCCGCGCCGAAAACTATAACCGGAAATTCCAATTTTCCTTTTTCTTCGGCTTCAATAATCCCGAGATCAACAGTCTTTACAAAAGAATGCGTCGGTTCTGAAAAATTTTCCCCCAAAGGCAAAGAATCGCCGGGGTATTCCAACGACAATTTAACATCCTTAAGGGCTACTCTATTTTTATTTATATAACTTACGGAAATGGAAATTTTTTCACCGCTTTCAATTGTCTTTAAAGCGGTAATCTCCACTGCCAATCGCGATTTGTCAAACGACCTGAATGCCAATCTGCCCCACAAAAAAAACAAAATAATCCCGATAATCGCGACACCAATCCCTCCCCATAAAAAATATTTTTTAAATTTACCGAAAGATAAACCGTCTTGCTTTTGCGATTTTTCCGGTCGCCATCCCGATTCCTCATTGTATTGGTAGCGACCTTCTTTTTCCGGCCGAAAAACGCCCGGTTTTTGTTCCGGCAAATCCGGTTTTTCTTTATATATTTCTTCGTGTAAATCTTTTAAAGACATAAAAATATAATATTTTAATGTACATTCAGTATATCATATTCAACATTAAACCAGTAGCCGATTTTAATCCCCGCAAATCAACTTCGGTAAGCGCCAATCGTCCGGTGCGCCGCGGTTGCGACGAAATAATCCGTAAAATTTGTAAAATCCGCGGGTTAAAATCAAACGGATTATTTTTTGAAAAATCAGGCAAATATCCGAGATATTCCAATGTTTTAATTTCAAAAAGGCGCAAAAAAACATTATTTTCGTTATAAATGACGCCACGTTCTATATTTTCAAAAATCCAGGAAATCGCGGTCCATAATTTTTTATCGCATTCGCTTGCCACTACCAAATTATCAATTAAATTGCCGACATAAAACGCTATTTTAATGCGATCAAGATTTTGTCTTGTATTTACAAAATTGTTTAATATGTAAGCATCAGTGATGATTTCTCGCTTTTTCCCCCTGATAAAATATATGTTCGCATGATTAAAAAGCGCGAGCCGACCGGCAAGTTTTGATTTTATTTTTCTTGATCCCCTGGCATAAAGCCGGATTTTGCCAAAATTCTCCGTAAAAACGGTTAAAACGCGGTCGGATTCGCCGCGTTCCTCTTCATTGATAATAATTCCTTGCGTTTGAAAAATTTTGTACATATACAAAAATAATAGCAAATCGCAGACAATAAATAAAGACGGCTTATTTGCCGTCTTTCTGATTGTTTGTTTCAAAAATAACATCATGATATTTTATTAAAACTTCTAGCATATTTGAAACGAAAATAAAATTTATACCCTCTTTAATGTATGCTTCCAATTCTTCAATATCTTTTTTATTGCCTTCCGGTAAAATAATCGTTGTTATCCCCGCTCTTTTCGCCCCAAGTGTTTTTTCTCTCAATCTGCCAATAGGCAATATTCTGCCCATCAGCGTTATTTCACCGGTAAAAGCAATGTCTTTTCTAATCTTTTTATTTGTTAAACACGAATAAATTGCCGCGCAAATCGTTATTCCGGCGGAAGGTCCCTCTTTCGGCATAGCCGCTTCGGGTACGTGCACATGGATTCCGTTTTCTTTTTCAAAATCATCTTCTTTCAGTTTTAATTTCTTCTTGTTGTTATACAAATAAGAGATGATAACTTCTAGTGATTCTTCCATTACCGGTCCTATCGAGCCGGTAAATTTGTATTTTTTATCATAATTTTTTGTTTTTATCGCTTCTATATGCAAAATGGAACCATAGCCCGTTTCCATATAAGCTAAGCCATTTATTACCCCCGGCTCCATATCAATCAATTCCACGCTGGAAAATTTTTGTATGCCCAAATAAGTCGGTATATGCCGGCAGTCAATTACATTATCCTTGATGGAGTTTAGTTTTTCTTCAACTATTTTTGTCGTAATTTTTCGGCATATTTGATCAATTTTTCTTTCCAATTTTCTGATGCCGGGCTCTCTCAGATAGAACCTGATTATATTAAGCAGAGCCTGGTCGGTAAAACTTATATTGAATTTTTCCAATCCGTTTTCTTTAATTCTTCGCGGAATTAAATATTTTTTGGCTATTTCCAATTTTTCAAAATCAAGATAACTGGAAAATTCAATAACTTCTTGCCTGTTTAAAAGCGCGGGCGGTATGGTGTCTAAAACATTGGCCGTGGTAATGAATAATACTTTTGACAAATCCACGGGAACATCCAAATAGTGATCGCGGAACGAATGGTTTTGTTCCGGATCCAAGATCTCCAATAATGCGGCGGCCGGATCGCCCCTCATATCTTTGCATAATTTATCAACCTCGTCTAAAATAATTACCGGGTTAGAGGAACCGGTTCTCTTAAGGCCATCTATTATCTTTCCGGGCAATGCGCCGATGTAAGTTCGCCGATGCCCTTTTAATTCGGCTTCGTCCCGTAAGCTGCCGAGCGAAATATTTATTTTTTTTCTTCCCATAGCCTTGGCTACGGAATTGGCGATCGAAGTTTTGCCTGTTCCCGGAGGGCCGACAAAGCAAAGAATAGGCGCCTTACGGCTCGGATTTAAATTTTGCGCGGCCATATACTCTATGATGCGGTTTTTTACTCGTTCCAATCCAAGATGATCGTCATTAAGGCATTGTTTTAAATTTTCTATATTTAAATTATCTTCAGTGTAAATACCCCATGGAATCGCCATAAGCCAATCCAAGTAAGCTCTGGAAACTTCGTATTCGGAAGAGGATGAATTCATGCGGTTTAGTTTTTTTGTTTCATTTTTTATTATTTTTCTTACTTCTTCCGGTATTTTGGGATCTTTAATTTTTTCTTCCATTTCTTGCGATTCTTTTTTATCCGCGTCGGATTGCGACGCATCGGAATGTTGCGAATTTATGAATTCGCAAAAAATGGGCACAAAATTTTCTACAAAAATTTCGAACCGTTTTATGACTTTCGGTTCGTTCAATGCATGAAATTTAGCTTTTGCGATTTTTTCGGTAAATATTTGGTTGAATAGATAATCAATCAAGGCGGATAATCGATTAGGATCGCCGCAAAAATAATTCGACATTTCCCGAAACAGTTCGGAAGATTCAGTAGTCGTCAGCATGTCTATTATTAAATTTACATCTTCTTTCGTTAAATGGGTATCAGGATGTTTTTGGTTTAAAAATATGTTGTATACGGCGGCTATTTTACCGTTATCGGATTTGATTCCATCGTTGATTTGCTGGATGATTTCTGAAATGCAAAGTTCTACGGCATCTTTTGAGCAATCTTGGGCGCTGTTTTCGACAATTTCGTAGTTTTCAATAAAACCAGTGGCTTGTTGCAAGTAATTTATTTGAGTTTTTATTCTATGCGTTGGTTTCAGGTGAAATTTGGTAACATTGTTTTTTGTTTTCTCGACATCAATTTTGATAATTTCGCATAAAATTCCGAATCCGGAAGAAGTTTTGTATTTGGGAGGATGGATAAAGAATAAAGCGATTTTTTTTAATTTAGAGCATTGAACGTATTGTGCTATTGTTTCGGGCAGGTGAAGTATGTAATTAGTTTCTGACGGAAAAATTATAAAAGAGCTGTCCAGCACCATATAATAAATTTTTTCCATTGCACGCCCCTTTCTTTTTAATTATCAGGAATCCAGGAATTTATTTGAAATTTTATATAATTGTTCTTTCTTTTTATTTCTTCGGCTAATTTTATTTTCAAAGATCAGTAGATTTTTATGAAAAATCTTATACTTTTTTATAGCATAATTAAATAAAAATAACCACTTGACAACGTATTTTTTTACAATATAATGACATAATTGTTCTTTGTTATTTATGTTTACTTTTTACAGGAGGCAGCTATGAATATAAATTTTCCATGGCATCCGGATACTATATCCGCGGAAAATCCGGCAAAATTAAAAAATTTTGCGGATGGTCGCTGGATTGAAACAGAAAAATATAAGTTTATGGCGAACCCGATGAATGGGGATGGTATAATCTTAATGCCGGATACGCAAGAGAAGGAGCTGGAACCGTTTATTGCATCACTGCGAAGATGCCCAAAATACGGACTTCATAATCCGTTATTAAATACCGAAAGATATAGGATGTACGGGGATATTTGCCGTAATGCCGCCCAATTTTTAAGATCGCCTGAAGGCAGAAACTTTTTTGCTAAATTGATCAGCTTGGTTTTCCCAAAAGGTGATGACCAATGCGTCGGCGAAGTTGATTGCATAGCCAATTTCTTGGAGACATTCAGCGGGCATAATGTGCGTTTTTTGGCTTTTGGCCAAACAACGCCCGGAGATAATGTCGGACACGAAGCGCATGATTATCGCTGGCCGTACGGTCCGGTATCAATTATTACGCCATTTAATTTCCCTTTGGAAATTATGGCAATGCAATTATTGGGCGCGTTGTTTATGGGCAATAAGCCGGTTTTAAAACAAGCGAGTACGACTTCCATAGTCGCCGAAGCATTTGTCCGATTATTGCTTGCTTGCGGTATGCCAGCCGACGATATGGCGCTTATTCATTGCGGCGGTTCCGTTATGGAAAAATTGGTAACCGCAACGGACGAGGACGGCGAACTGATAATCCAAATGAATCAATTTACCGGCGGAAGCGATGTAGCTCACAGGTTGCTCAAACTTACCGCGGGACGGGTAAAAATTGAGGATGCCGGCTTTGACTGGAAAATTATAGGACCCGATGTTGATGATAATATGGTGGGATTCATCGCAACGCAATCTGATAAAGACGCTTACGCGGCCGCCGGCCAAAAATGTAGCGCGCAAAGCATATTATTTGTCCATGAAAATTGGATGAAAACGGATTTACTTGCGAGAATGGGCCAGCTTGCTTTAAAACGCGATTTTACAATGCCAATTATTCCGATTTTAACATGGAATAATGAGCAAATTTTTAAACACATACGTAATGTATGTGTGGTAAAAGGTGCTAAACTTCTTTTTGGCGGGCATAATCGTGTTGGAAATAAAATTCCAATATGCTACGGCTCATTTGAATCAACAGCAGTATTTGTCCCGCTTGAACAAATTATGCCGAATTTCCAAACGGTGACAAAAGAATTGTTTGGACCATTCCAAATAGTTACATCTTACAATGACCAATCGTTAGATTTAACGCTGGCAATAGTCAATAGGCTGAAAAATCATTTGACAGCCGGAATCGTCAGTAATGATCCCGATTTTTATAACCATGTTTTAGGGCGAACGACTAACGGCGTGACTTATGTTGGGATGCGCGCCAGAACAACCGGCGCTCCCGAATGGCATCATTTTGGACCAACCGGTGCAAATGCCGCGGCTATTGGGACACGAAAAGCGATCATTGATGTATGGTCGCAACAGAGGGGCGTTGTTTTCGACACAAGAACTGTATAAATTTGAAAAAAAAGCGAGTGAAACCACTCGCTTTTTTAATTTATCCCATTAAAAGCCTCGCTCCCGACGGGGTTTATCTGCTCGAATAATTTTCAAATATTTTGTTGGCGAATCGTTTCAATAATTTTTTCCGGTCGCAAATCCGTCGTGAAACCTGCCGCCAATTTGTGCCCGCCGCCGCCGAACAAATTCGCGATGCGGGAAACATCAATATTTTTAAATTCTTCCGATCTTAAATTTCCGCGAAATTGACCGCTTGGTTCTTCCGTTAGCAAAAGAGAAAATTTGGCTTCGGGGACAATACACATAAAATTAGCTATTCCTTCTGTCATATCGTTGCGTACGCCGTATTCTTGGAAATCATTTTGTTTTATGACAGCGAATGCAAGACCATTATCTTGCAGTATCTCCAGGTCGCTTAATACTTTTCCCAATAACCGGGAGTGATTAACGGATTTTATTTTGTAAGCATTTTCCGTTACCTTGTTTAAATCTCCGCCTCGTGAAAGTAAATCGCCGATTGCTTGAAGAACCGCTTGAGATGTATTTGAATGCCGAAATCCTCCCGTATCAAAAAAAATGCCGGCCAAAAGACAGGTAGCCATGTTTTTATCAATTTCTATATTATTTTCCTGAAAAAAATAATAAATTATTTCCGACGTGGAAGACAATTGCGGTTCCACTATTCGAATATGGCCTTTGTGGTTTCCCGCTTGGTGATGGTCGATCGTTATAAGGGGAGTATTGATATTTTCCGGTTCAAGAACAAGACCGGTTCTTTGAAAATCGCCGTAATCAAGCGCCACTATCACATCATATTTATTTTTACCGTAAGAATTTTTTATTTCATGCCAATATGGCAAAAAATTCAATTCCCGCGGAGGCGGATCCTGACAAAAAAGAACAGCGTCAATATTATTTTTTTTTAAAATAAAATTTAACGCCAGCATAGAACCGATGCCGTCGCCGTCCGGATTTTTGTGAGTGGCGATAAGCGCGCGTTTGGCGCCGGAAAGCAAATTATTGATTTGATTGAATTTTAAATCAAGTCTGGGGATTGTCATGAATTTTACCCAAGATAATGTTGACCGCGTCCGCGGATTTCGCGCCTTTATCAATCGTAAAATTGATTCGGGGGACGAATTTCATATTAAGTTTTTTATTTACAAGCGATTGAATACGGCCGATATTTTTACTTAAATTATTCAAGGCTTCTTTTTCTTTATCATAAGGAATTATCGATATTTTAATTTTAGCGGATTTAAAATTCGACGCAACATCAACTTCGGTGATAGTTAAAAGATAGCGACCCTGATGCGTTTCTTTTTGAAGGATTCTTCCAAGTTCCTGTTTTATAAATTCGTTAAGGCGCTTGATTCTGCGTGCGGACAAATCAAAAATCTCAAATTTCAAATTACAAATAAATTTTAAATAACAATATTTGAAATTTAGTATTTGAAATTTAAAGTATTTTAAAAAATTATTTTTTAAACCGGCTACAAGCTTTTTTTCGTTTTTTCTTCTATGTATGCCCCTAAAGTATCCCCCTCTTTAATAACGGGATCTCCTTCAAACAATATGCCGGCTTCGTTAGGTTTATCTACCTGTTCCGCGGCTTTCTTTTCTTTTTTTAATTGAATAATTTTCCCCTTGGCAATCATTTCCCCTCCGCGCAAGACTTCTATTTCCGCTCTGTTTCGCATAAAACCGTCCGTGATTTTTCCGCCGACAATCATTCTTTGTTTTTCTGTCCTAAAAATGGCTAAAACTTTTAATTCGCCTATTTTTGTTCTCACATTTTTAACTTCAAGCAATAATGCCATTTCTTTTCTTATTTGATCGATCAATTCGTAAATAATATTTCCTGATAGTATTTTTACATCATTTTTTACCGCTAAGTTTTGTATGTCAGCCGGCGTATCCAAATTAAAAGATGCGATGATCGCTTCGCCGGCTCTGGCCATTTTGACGTCCATTTCATTGATTTCGCCTATTTCCGTTTTTAAAATTTCAATAGCAACTTCTTGCGATTTATTTTCTTCCAGTGAACTTAATAGCGCTTCCAATGATCCGTTGGCGTCGGCTTTTAAAACCATATGAAGCGTTTTATCGCTTCCGGGATTTCCAATCAGCAAAAAAGGAGTCGGTGTTTTTTTGTTTTGGATATCAGTTCTTTCGTTAACGCCCAAAAAACATTTTTCTCCAATTTCCGGAACTTTCGACAGACCTATTATTCTTGCCGGCATTGAAGGAAAAATCGTTTCCATCGTGTTGCCCTGAAAGTCTTCGATAATTTTTGCGCTGCCGTTTGTCCGGCCGCAAAAAAACTTATCCCCCTTGCGCAATACGCCTTTTTTGGATATTAACGTAACGGTTGGACCCCGCTCCTTGTCCATAAAAGCTTCAATTAAAACTCCTTCAAAGGACTTGTTTTGTTCCGGTTGCAAGTCTTCCATCTCCGCCACTAATTGTATCATTTCCAAAAGTTCCGGAACGCCATTGCCGGTTTTGGCGGAAACCGGAATCAACGGTACCTTGCCGCCCCATTCTTCAATAAGCACATTGTGCTGGCTTAAATCTTTTTTAACTTTTTCTTGGTTTGCTTCCGGTTTGTCTATCTTGTTAAGCGCTACGATAAAAGGTATTTTAGCTTCGTTGATATAATTGATTGATTCCAATGTTTGCGGTTTTACGCTTTCTTCCGCGGCAATGACTAGCATGGCTATGTCGGCTATTTTTGCGCCTCGTGAACGCATTTTGTCGAAAGCTTCATGGCCCGGCGTATCTATGAATGTTATTTTTTTGCCGTTATGTTCGATTTGATAAGCGGCGATATGCTGCGTAATTCCGCCGGCTTCCGTTTCCGTTACTTTTGTTTTGCGGATATAATCCAAGAGCGTTGTCTTGCCATGATCAACATGACCCAAAACCACAACAACGGGGGGTCGTATTTGATTATTTTCTTTTTTATCGCGGTTGTTCATTAAAATAAATTTTGATTATTATTCTTTCGCCGAAGATCATTCGCGAGGCGATATTTTCATTGCTTTTTTTAACGCGGATTGTTCTTCGTCGGATAAATCATATTCTGATTTCCCGTCATTTATCGGTTTAGCGTAAATTCTCGTTCTTTCACGGGAATAAAGATTTGAAAGTATAACACCGTTATTTTTAGCGTCAAGCAATGCCATAGAAAAACTTTGGTTGCCGCCCGTATCATGAAAAGCGTTAAACCGCACGATGTTAAATTTATGAATACTGCGCAATGCAATATCGCGTGTTTTTCGATATTCTTCTTTCAGTTCATTTAACGATTCTTCTATTTTTCTCGTTTTTTTAATTTCTTGAGCCAGCAACTCTTCCAAATCTTGCGCCTTGGACCCGTTAAAAAAAATTTTTATGCGTTTTTTTATTCGGCGCGTATCAAAAAATCCCGCAGTCGCGGCGGCAAACGATATAAAAATTAAAATAAAAAAAATCCAATTGTCGGAAAAATTAACCATTCATCAATAATATAAGATATGAGTAATTGTAATAAAAAAATCGCTTGTTGGCAATTCTTTGGCGCGTATTGCGTGCCTGAACAATAATAAATCGCGCATCAAGTTTCAGTACCGTATTTTATTTTTCGTTTTCCCCCATACCTTGAAAGGTTCTAAGCATTTGTTTCTTCCCGTTTGAATTATTTTAACTTGTTGTTTTTTGGAGACGCCTTTTATGACATCGTATATAAATTCGTCGTCAAAGCCGATTTCGGCGGCGTCTTTTCGCGTGCATCCATAATACAATTTTTCTATTTTTGCCCAATGAATGGCGGCAAAGCACATCGGACACGGTTCGCCGGAAGAATATACCTCGCAATCGGACAAATTGAATTTTTTTAATTTGACGGATGCTTTTCGAATAGCGGTAATTTCCGCGTGAGCCGTTGGATCGTTGGTTTTTAAAACTTTATTATGCCCCTTCGCTATTATTTTGCCATTTCGAACTATCACCGCTCCGAAAGGACCGCCATGATTAAGTTTTAATCCGTGAAAAGCTTCTTTGACGGCAATGTTCATAAAATTATTATAAGTTTTCATTTTATTTTTTTATTGGTTTGATATTTTGGGTTTAAATTTTTTAACATATTCATTGACTTTCGCAATCATTTTATTCTTTTCATCCGCATCTAAAAACGATGATTGAAAAGAATTTTTCGCGAGCCGCGTTATATCGTCAATCGTTAAATTTAACGCTTGAATTATGGCTAAAAAATTTTCGTTTAAATAACCGCCGAAATAAGCCGGATCATCTGAATTTATAGAAACCAGTAATCCTTTTTTCATCATTATTTTCAATGGGTGATTTTTTAAATCGTAGACTATTTTCAACCTTAAATTGGAAAGCGGGCAAATGGTTAACGGAATTTGTTTCTTTGCCAATTCATTGATCAATCTTTCGTCGTCAAGCGAATTATTGCCATGATCAATTCGGCTTACTTTAAGCAAATCAAGCGCTTCTTTGACATAATCTGCCGGACCTTCTTCTCCTGCATGAGCGACGGTTAAAAATCCCGCCTCGCGGGCTTTTTCAAAAACCCGTTTAAATTTGCGCGGCGGATTGCCGATTTCCAAAGAATCAAGACCGATGGCAATGATCTCTTTTTTGTAATTCAACGCCGATTTTAAGGTTTTCATTGCCGATTCTTCGTCAAGATTCCTCAAAAAACACATTATCAGTCGCGACGAAATACCCAATTTTTTTTGTCCGTTTCGCAGAGCTTTCAGTATGCCTTCCGTTACGGTTGAAAATTTTATTCCGCGGCCGGTATGTGTTTGCGGATCAAAAAAAATCTCGCAATGCGTAATATTCTGCGAACGCGCTTTTTTCAGGTATGCTAATGTTAAATCGTAAAAATCTTGTGCGACCATTAAGACATCGCAACCGCTGTAGTATATGTTTAAAAAATCTTGAAGACAAGTGAAATTGTAAGTATTTTTTATGTCTTCAATCGATTTATGTTTAATTTTAATGTTGTTTCGTTTAGCTATGCCGAACATCATTTCCGGTTCCAAGGAACCTTCAATGTGTATATGAAGTTCCGCTTTGGGAATGTTTTTTATGAAATCATTTATTTGCAATGTTGTATTCATAAATTCGGTTTTAACGCGCGTTTTGGCGAACGCATTATTTTAATTTTTTATTATTTAATTCCCATATTGCATTTTTTGCTATCCATTTTGCCGATTTGGAATTTATTTTTTGGATTTTCTTGGCGGTTTTAACCGCTTCTTTTTTGAGAATTTTATTTCTTTTCCCGATTTGACGCAACGCCCAATTAACGGCTTTTTTAACGTAATTGCGTTCATCCGTTGCCATTTTTTCAATCAGCGGCAAAAATGACAAGAATTTTTTATTTTCAGCGTTTTTATCGCGCCAGGCAAGCGTTGCCATCAAAGCGAAGCCCGCGCGTTTTTCAAATTCCTTTTTTTTCGCTGTCCATTCCATTGCTTTTTCGTAAGAGCAAGGAATTTTAACAAAAAGATTTAAGCATACCTCGTCGCATATATCCCAACTGTCAAAATCGCGTATCCACTTGTCCATTTGCCTCGCGGTCGTCAGCAAGGGGTCGTCAATCATACTTGCCAATATTTTCGCTTCGTGTATTCCCGATGTCCAAAGTTTTCCGGCAAGTTCGTGATTTTTTCCGGTTTCTTTGGCGATTTTCCTGAGATTAGGGATGGAAATTCCGTAAGCGTTTTTCGGTTTGATTCCGAATCGCGCCATTCCTCTCGCGTTTTCGGGATTTGCCAAAGATTTCAGTTTGTTTAAAATTGTTGACCACATAAAATAATCTTCTACAAAATAACCGAATAATCGGAGTAATTTTCTTTGATTACTTTTTTCCAATTAACCGTTTCGTTGCCGCCGCCTAAATCATTTTTGTTATATACGAGTAAAACACAAACTTTGTTTGTGTTTTTATGAATAGCCGCAATACACCTATTACCCGAACTGTGTCTCGATTCTTGCGTTCCTGAAATCTTAAATTCTGTTTTACAAATAACTATATTGGCATTTCTGCCGGTAATCTCTTCCGCAATACTTTTTTCTAAAATAACATCAAAACTTTGAAACTCACGAATTAGGGCGGAAAGAGTAAAATCCCAAGCCTTTTTATATTTCTTGGCGAAAGCTTTGATGAAATGCCTTTCGGCAAATAATTCTATAATAACCTCATAATTAGTAGACATCTCCAGGATTTTCTTGAGTTATTAATTCATACGGAATGATTTCATTATCCGAGCAAATGGCGTACGGAAGTTGGTTGTGAGTAAAAGCAACTATTTCTTTCGTATTCTTAGATTTCCATTTATCAGAAATGTTTTTTATGAGCTTCTTCTCGTTTTTATTTATTTCGGATAACGTAATTTTCGCTCCATTTCGTGTTTGAGAAATAAGCATTGCTCCATCTTCCGTAGGAGTAATTTCAATTTGCCCATCCTCAAAAAGCTCATCTATTGCACGGAAATATGAATCCGGAACCGGTCCATATTGAATTTTTCTATACTGCATACCACTCATACTTTCAAGATGGTTATAAAACCACGCGAAATCTGCCAAATAAACCAATTTGGCAAGTTTTGTTTTTGTGATACGCCCATCTTTTTTTGATCCGGCATTTCGGATATATGCAAGAATCATTTGTTTATATTTTTCATAATTTGCAAATATACCACTTTCCATTTCTTTTAAAGATACCCCGAAAATTTCAGATAGTTTTTCTGCTTCTGAAAAAGTTAATTCTCGTTTCCCTTGTTCTATGGCTATATATGACTGGCGAGAAATACCCAATTTTATCGCCAATTTAAACTGCGAAAAACCGCGCTTAACTCTAAGTGCTTTTATAAATTGTACATATTTATTACTCATACTTTAAGTATATATGCTTGTGTAAAAAAGTCAAACACAGAGGTGTTAATAATTCTGACATCATACTTTCACAGTACTAAAAATATGCGGTTGTGAAGCTCTAACTTTTAAATCCCGACCCCAGTAATTTCAACCTCGTAATTTGTGCGGGTAATTTGTATTTAGAGAAAAATTTCGTTTTTTTTAAACAATATCCTTGCCCAAATTACAAATTACAAACTACTAATTACTTCCGTAAAAATGAGCGAAGCGAAATTTTTACGGTGTTTGTTGGACAAAGTTCTAAACTATTTCGAGCAAAATCCAAATGATTAAAAATACTAATGCGGACGAGGCAAGACGAAACAATTTGTCTGGGGCTTTGGATTCGCCCTGCCTCGGCTGATTTCCCGCTCGCAGGAGGGGTTTGGGGAGGAATGCGGGCGGGGTTCGGAATGGGGGTTTTCGGAAATTCGGCGGCTATCAATCATTTTAACCAAGTTTTGATAATATCCAAAACTTGCACAATTTGTGTTGCGGCAAGCGCAACACCGACAACAGTCAACCAAAAAATTCGCTTTTGCAATTTCTCATTTTTATCATCAAGATTTACGATAGTTTTTTCCAAACTAGCAACGGCACCTTTCAGACTATTTATTTCAATAACCGCTTTTTTAATTCGGTCATTAGCGGTAGCCGCGAGGTCGCGGTCAATGCCGTTGCCAGTTTGAATATTTGGAAAATCTTGGTCGTCCATAAATTTATCTTTCCCACTCTTTAATGTGAGGTGAAAAATCAAGCTGATAATCTGGTATGCCGAGTGAGATACCAAATTTTACAACATCGTCATATTGTTCTTTTTTACTCCTATCTACTTTGAAAAATTTGTCGCGGAAAATAATGTAGTGAAAAGAATCATTTTTGAAATCGGCATACCAAGAATGTTTGCTATCAAGTGCTTTACTGATTTTTTCCGCGACATTATCAGCTTGATTTTCCTCTATCTCGACAGTATGTAATGTCCACTGTTTTATCCAAGGAGTTTTATGTTCCTCTACAACTTCTTCAACTTTTGTATCTGAAATTTTGACATCCTTGAGAATGTCCTTACTTTCCAAACTTTCCTCAATTATTACGCCTGTGTAATTCATACATTATTCTCAAAAACAAAAACATTATTTGAAAGCAAAAAATCAACCGCGTAATTTTGAATTTCACTACCGAGTAATTCTTCTGGCGTTAACCTCTCAAGAGCAGAAGGATTTTTTGCTTTTTGAGAAAGATGTTGTGTGAGAGTTTTCTTTATCTCAATATCAAATTTTAAATCGGTATTTTTTAGGAAAAAGGCAGTAGCTTCATGGAAAGCTCTATCGCGTATCTCTTTTTCCATTTTGTTAACTTCAGAACCCTCTTTATATCCTTTTTTAATATCGCCTAAAAAGCCCGTAGGACTTTTCTCTTTTCCCAAGAGAGACGGATACTCGTCATGTTTAACCAAAATCGCGTTAGCGATTTTCTTTCCTTGTTCCTCGGCAAAATTTTCTATATTTATTTTCATAATTTAATTGAGCTTAATATTTTAGTAAAATCTGATTTTATAATATCCGCTTTTGGTTCATCTTTGTCTGTAATCAGTAAGTTAAATATCAATAGAGATGAGGGCAAACACACAAAAATATTTTGGCTAAAAGATGTCGCCTTCAAACCGTTTTCGGTTTTTCTTGTAATGCTTAAAACCTTTTTCTTAGATTCTCCAACAGAAATATTTTCAGCTTTAGAGATTTCGTAAGCACCTCCCTCAAGTTTAAGTGCGCCAAGGATTGGCATGAGCAATTCGTTTCTATTTTCCGAATTTAAAAAATTATCGTCTTGTGCCGACAAGACACTTTCAATAGCTTCGGTTATTGGATTCACAAATATACGCAAAATCACATCACTTTTTGTCTGCCCATACGAAGATGGTATGCCCACTAAATTATCAAGTGTAGGATAATTTTTCTTGGCCATTTTCTTAAGCACAGGGATTTCATGCCAATCCATTTGGCAGTTGATAAAAGAAATTGAGTAAGGTGCTTTTTCTCCTAGCAATTTACCCGATAATTTTTTATTAAAAACTTTTGAGAGATTAAACATATTGGTCAAAGTTATTTTAATAATTCTTCCATAGGAACGCCTAACGACTTGGCGATTTTTTGAATTGTTTGAACACTTGGTTTTGTAACAACTCCACCCTCAATTTTGGCGGTGGGAGAGGGATTTGGTCACAACTCTTTTTCTTTGCCTACGGGTAAAGAAAAAGGTCGCGACCCCGCCTCCTTCGCCCCGCAGTATTGCGGGGCTTCAGTCCGGCTTTCAAATCCCGCCCCAGTAATTTAAACCAAAGAATTATCTTTAGTTTAAATTACGGTGGGAGAGGGATTTGAACCCCCGATACCCTTGCGAGTATGCCGCATTTCGAATGCGGTGCTTTCAGCCACTCAGCCATCCCACCATTAAAAACTGGTTATTATTTTATGCAACAAATTGTGCTTTTCCGCGTACTTGTTTATACCACAAGGTATAAACAAGTACGCGGATCCGCTCACGCCACAGGCGATGAGCGGACAGCCACTCAGCCATCCCACTAAAATAAAGTATTAAATATTCTTAATATTCTTTAAAATACTACTCCAACGGATTTCTATCAATAGGATACAGCGAAGGGGACTTATAATTGGAGTAAAATGTATCTTTCTGAATAATCTCTTCTTTGGAATCGTAGACTTCCTGAACCAACATCGCTTTCATTGATCCATCCGGTTTTATATCATATTGGGTTGGGCCGATAACTTCAACCTTCCTCCCGTCATCCGTACCGTATAATTCAAAAATCAAATTATTATCAATTATTTGCGCTTGCATTAAAATATAACCAGGAGTGTTATTGATGAAACGCAAATCCGGATTCGGAGGGTATATTGTTGAATCAAAGCCAGGAGAACCGTAATAAGCTACGGGAAAAGCATGAGCGAAACGTTCGGTGATTTTTAAACCGGCGTTTATCGCCGCCCGAAATATTGTCGTGGAGACCTGACATAAACCTCCGCCGTATTCTTCTGTTAATTTTTTGTCTTTTATCACCAATGCCGGCAAATATCCGGTTCGCGGACCAACTTCTCCCAATAATTCGTTGAAAGAAAATTTTTCGTTCGGTTTTATCAAAATTCCGTGAAATCTTGATGCGCCAACTTGTATATTGCGCTTTCTTGATTCTGGCGAACCCCAAAAATTTGATTCGCCTTTGCTCAAAAAAGCGGTAATCCCTAAATTATCTATATCATCTGTTCCTATTTCCGGTTTAATTTCTTCATAAATCAATTCCATATTATTGCTTCCGGTTTTTATAGATTTAATCATATTTTTCGCGCTTTTTTCTGTATTAATCCGCAGACCGTTTTGCGAAAGAGCGAAAACGACAACGCGTCCTTTTTCAAAACGCAATTGAGCGTTTACCGGTTCTCTGTTGATGCCCGTGGATAAAACCGTCAAATAATCTATTACTTTCTTTTCGTTCAAATCCACTCCCATAATTCGATTGTTTTTATTATACTTTCGCAGTCCGGCCGATAAAAAATATTTTTCTATTTCCCCCGGATATTCCGCCGGAAATTCCAGAAAATCAATCAGAACATCTTCTGTTATTTCCCATTTTTTTTCATTCAGCGTTAAAAATAGTGGAATATTTTTCGCCATATATTTTATAATTTCCTTGGCTATTTTGCTTTCCAAAATAGTCGTCTCCGGATTATCCGTAATAATTTCCAATTTTATCGGCAAATCCGATAAAAATGCCACGTTATTCTCTATGTCTTTTATTAATTTTTCTTTATTTATTATTTCTCCCCATTCTTCTTTGATTACGGTAAAATTATCTAAACTTCCTTTAAACGCAAGGATGCTGTTGCGCGCCGGTTTGTCCAAATAAGCCAAGTTTTTTTGATAAAATTTTGCGAAAACCGAACGATCCAGATTGATTTCCATCGGTAAATCGTATTTGCGAAAAACACCTTTTATTTGCCGGTTTATATTGGAAAAAATGTTTTTTCTTTCCCGGCCGATATTCCAATATTTTTCCAATGAACGGGAAGTATCAAAATTTATTCCCAAATCTTCCGGAAAAATTTCCCATTCCAGATTATTATAAGCGATAGTGATTTTTTGTCCGTAAAATTCAGTTATTTCCGCTGTTAATATTTCCCGCGCTTGGTCTTTATTTTTTCCGCTCAAATAAATATTCCCGGCTTTTACGCCGATTATTATTTTATTGTGATTGATCGCGATTAAAGCAATTACGAGAATTAGCCATATCGTTAAAAAAACAACGGTTATTTTGAAAATGTTTTTTTTCGATATTTTTGAAAAGCGCAGCATATAAATAGTATACCATAACTAAAAGCCGTTAATTAACGGCTTTTAAAGAAATGTTTGATTGTAATAAATTTTCTGAAAAAACAAAAAATTAAATGCTTTTTATCCGTATTTTCTTTGTTCTTAATTGTTCCGCTTTGGGCAATATAATCGTCAGAATGCCGTTTTTCATACTTGCTTCCGTTTTTTCCGAGATCACATCAACCGGTAAAATAACGGAACGGGAAAATTTTCCCCAATAACATTCCTGATAATAGTAATCTTCTTCTTTGATAATTTCTTCATTTTTACGCTCGCCTTTGATCGTTACTGTATCATTTGTTATAGTGATATCCACATCATCCGGTTTAACTCCGGCGATGGTTGATTGAATAACGATGTTGGCAGGGGTTTGGAAAACATCAATGGTCAGTTGACCTTCGGATTCAGAAAGCCACGTTTCATCTTTTTTGGCCTCAATATCAATATTTTCTTTCACAATAGACGCATTTTCCTTTTCTTTTCCGCCGCTTTTAATTACTTTTTTTTCTTCTTGATAATTTTGCTGTATCTCTTCCATTTCCGGTTTGCTGTTTAGCGGCACCATTTGTTCCCTTTCTCCTTCTTCTTCAACAACAGCGCCAGTCAATCTTTGCAAAAACGATGGTTTATTTTTTGACATTTATATTGATGTTAATATACGAATTTATACCAATGATACGAATAAATATTAGTATAATTAGTACGCATTAGTATATTAGAATCGCATCTTTATATTTCACATATTGATAATTTTTTTCGTAAAATTTTTATTTGTCCGAAAACATAAAAAGCGGACAATAACATTAAAACGGGGATTATGTAAAAAATCAAATTTCCGGCTTTAATTAAGGTGTAATTGTAGCTTCCGTGAATAATAACCGCAATAATAAAGCCCCGTAAAATAAAAATTTTTGATTTCCAGAATTTTCGGCGCATGGAAAGAGCAAGATGATAACCAATGATTCCTGAAACCAGTGTATGTAAAAAAGTAGCTCCCCAAAAACGCAGAATGCTTATGGCGGCGACTTCGCTCATTGTGTCCAGTCTTACGAGTGTGATGACATTTTCCGCCGCCGCAAATCCGAGTGCCACTATAATTAAATATAACATAGCATCAATCGGTTCGTCAAATTCGGGATTTTTCAAAATTGTCAGCCGTACTGCCAAATATTTTAATAATTCCTCCGTTAAAGCGATTGTTAAAAATATGGTAATCAACGATTTTAAAAAATAATCGAGAGAAAGATTTAAAATAAACTCACCGAAATAAAGTTCTACCACCACGGCGATCGGCGCGATAAAAATACCCGCGAAAAACATCAGTAAAACCATGGAATTCGGCTCCGGATGGCAGTCCTTTCTTAAATAAAAAAACAACCAGATAACGCTGGGCAAAATACCGATTAGTATTGTCATTATTTCAAACAAAATATGCGATTGTGATCATTATTAAAAACCTTTTTTATTTTAACATTTTTAATTAAAAAACGATATAGCCATTTTTTATTCCGGCCATTTTTCAATCATCAATAGGTTTTTTTGTTTGTTTGGTATTGTTTGCCAGATATTTTCTGTGATAAATGGCATAAACGGATGCAGTAGAATCAAAGTTTTTTTCAGTATTTCCAGTAAAACATATTGGGCGGCCGATTTATCTTTTGTATCACTGCCGTTCAAGCGTGGTTTTGACGACTCGATTATTTTATCGGCAAAAACATGCCAAAAATAATGGTATAGTTGTTCGGCCGCGGAATAAAATTTAAAATTATCCATATCTTTCGTCATTTTTTTTGCCATCATTGCCAATTCTTTCAGATTTTTTTTATCTTCCGTTTTCAGCGCGTTGTTTTTTCTTGATTTTTTCGCGAATGCGTCAATATCTTTCAGGTTCTCCGGCAAATTCATCATAACAAATCTTGCCGCGTTCCAAATTTTATTGGCAAAATTGCGGTAACCCCTTATTTTATCTTCGGAGACAACGGGATCGCTGCCCGGCGTATTGCCGACAACAAGGGACATTCGGACGGCGTCAGTGCCATATTTTTCGCTCATCTCCAGTGGACTGATTACATTCCCCTTGCTTTTGCTCATTTTTTGCCTATTTATATCGCGCACAAGCCCATGTAAATAAACGGTTTCAAAAGGCACTTTGCCCGTAGCATACAGCCCAAGCATTATCATTCTCGCAACCCAGAAAAGAAGAATGTCGGAACCGGTCTCCATTACGTCAGTCGGGTAGAATTTCTGAAAATCATCTTTTTTGGCCGACATCAGCGCGGCGAACGGCCATTGTCCCGAAGAAAACCATGTGTCAAAAACATCGGCGGTGCCTTCATCGGGGATTTTAATTCCCCACGCTATTTGGCGGGAAATGTTCCAATCTTTAATGTTAGCCATCCAGTGAAAAAATATTTTTTCAAAACGTTTTGGAATAAATTTAATTTTTCCGCTTTTTACCGCCCTAACCGCCAAATCCCTTAAAGAAAATTTTCCGCCTTTCGGCTTTTCCGTCATTTTCACAAACCATTGGTTTGCCAAATTCAACGGCTCAATCTGCGATCCGCATTTATAACATAAAGCGGCGTTATTGATGTAATTTTCGTCAATTCCCGCTGGCGCGAATTCAACATTAAGACGATTATTGTTTTTTAAAATTTCCATTGCTTTTTGCCTGGCTTCAAAAACCTTAAGACCCACAAGTTCTGCGGGTATTTTTTCGCCTTCCATTTTTCCGAAAAAATTAATCACCGGTTTTGATTCTTTGTTTATTTCCGGATGTTTGCCGAAAATTTCTTCATCCGCTTTATCGTGATCCGGCGTAATTTTCAACGCACCCGTGCCAAAATCTTTATCAACCGTTTTGTCGGAAATTATCAAAATTTTCTCGTTATTTAGCGGATTAACGGCGTATTTTCCGATAAAATTTTCATAGCGTTTGTCAATAGGATTTACGGCTATGGCAACATCGGCGGGAATAGTTTCTGGTCTTGTTGTCGCGACCGTAATGAACGAATGCAATTCCGGCACATCGTATTTCACGTAATAAAGCGGGCTTTTTCTTTCCTCGTATTTCAATTCCACATCGGATAATGAAGTTTGGTGCTTAACGCACCAGTTTATTATACGTTTTCCCCTATAGAGCAAACCGTCGTTTTTCAGTTTTTCAAAAGTTTGATAAACGATTTTTATGACATTTTCATCAAGCGTAAATTTTTCCCTTGTCCAGTCGCAGGAAGCCCCCAGTCGCTTTAGCTGGCTCTCCATCACTTTTTTATTAGCGAGGGTGAACTCCATAATTTCTTGGTAAAGTTGTTCGCGTGGAATTTGAAAACGCGATCGGCCTTCTTTTTCCAGTTTTTTTTCAAATACCACTTGCGTTTCAAATCCAGCATGGTCAGCGCCCGGAAGCCATAACGCTTTAAATCCTTTTATTCTTTTGTAGCGGATCATAATGTCTTGCAATGTTACAAAAATCGCATGACCGAGATGCAGAGGACCGTTGGCGTTCGGCGGCGGCATTATGACGGTAAACGATTTTTTATGCCTTTTCGGCAATTTATCCGGATTAAAAAATCCCGACTTTTCCCAAAGGCGGTAAATTTCCGGTTCTGTTTTTTGAGGTTCATACTGAGACATTTATTTTCTATAAATATCTTTACAATGCGCCACGCGCAAAAGATTTATTATTTCAACGCCGTTGAATTGAAAAATTACCCGCCAATCGCGAGTAATCCGAAAAGATAATAATCCGAACAGTTGCCCGCTAAGATTTTTAGTATGCAAACGACTGTCAAACGGCTCATCTCGAAGAATGTATAAAAGATCGGCTAATTTTATTTGCGTTTTTTCGGAAAGTTTCTTGACGGACTTTAAAAAATTAACGCCATAAATTATCTGAAACATTATTTTTTAAATAAAGAAAGAAAATTCTGCTTACCATTAAATGATCGTGTCGATCTCTCTTTTAAAGCCGAAAATATTTCTTGAATAAATTTATGGCTATATTGACCCTCTTTATCTTTTATAATATTGCCGATAACCAAGGAACGCAAAACCTGAACCTCGCGTTTCAGGTTAACTATTTGAATATTGAATTTATTAATAGTCGCTTGGGTCATATTTATAATATAACATACACAAATTATTTAACAATCCCTTATTGTTTTTTCTTAATAATCGCTAATCGTAGAATTTTATTTTATACTCAGATTGACATTCGCTTTTATCTTTTCCGGCATATCCGCGCCTTCACGTAAAAATTCGTAATATCCGGCAATGCCCGTCATTACGGCATTGTCGGTGCAAAGTTCAGACGGCGGAATGCGCAAAATAACATCCGGCAATTCATTTTGAATTGCCGTTTTTAATTGCGCGCGCAGTTCTTTATTCGCCATTACTCCGCCTCCGCAAAAAATGCTTTTTACATTGTATTCTTTTATCGCGCGCAATGTTTTTTTGATCAAAACATCAATAACCGCTTGCTGAAATTCGGCGCAAATGTCTGGAGTTAAATCTTTCGTCTTTTTAATACCAAAATTCTTAACCAAATAAAGTACTGCTGTTTTTAGGCCGCTAAAACTGAAATCATAATCTTTTATATTTATCATCGGTCGCGGCAACTTGAAATTTGGAATTTGGAATTTTGAATTTATGATTTTATCCGCTAATTTTGAAATAATCGGACCGCCCGGATACCCCAACCCCAATAATTTCGCCACCTTGTCAAACGCTTCTCCGGCCGCGTCGTCGCGCGTTTCGCCCAAAAGTTTATATTTGCCAACCTCTTTCATTAAAATCAACTGCGTATGCCCGCCGCTTACCACAAGGCAAATCGCGGGGAATTTTATATTTTTATTATTCAAGAAATTAGCGGCTATATGTCCTTTAATGTGGTCAACGCCAATCATCGGAATTTTGGAAACAAGCGCGAGCGATCTCGCGAAACCGATGCCCGCCCACAAACTCGGTTCCAATCCGGGACCGACAGTTATGGCAATTAAATCAATTTTATTTTTTAATTTTGCTTCGCTTAAAGCTTTTTCCAAAACTATCGGCAAATTTCTCTGATGCGCTCGCGCCGCCAGATTTGGCACGACACCGCCGAACGGCGCGTGAATTTCCGTTTGAGACGAAACGATATTCGCAAGAATATTAAAACAAGGCCGTTTACGGCCGTTTACTTGAATTATAGCGATTGACGTGTCATCGCAAGACGTTTCTATGGAAAGAATCAGCATAAATCAAAATGGTAAAATTATAATCAATTTTCAATTATTTTTCTTTTGAAAATTGAATCATTGAAAATTTTCGTTATTGTAGCCCCATCGGGATTTTCCGCCCAAGGCGGATGGGCCTCGGGCCCAGAACCCGAGTTGATTTCAAAATGGCATACATTATTTATCAAGTATTATTATTTTATTGTAGCCCCATCGGGATTTGAACCCGAGTTACCACATTGAAAGCGTGGTGTCCTGGACCAGGCTAGACGATGGGGCCGTAATTTTTTTCTTACGTTATAAAAATATTTTAACCAATAATCGTCAAAAAAACAAGTCCGATTGCTTGTGCTAATCGGACTTTTTTACAATTTAATCTAATGTTAAATGCCATTTCTGTTGGATTTCACCGGCAAGTTGATTGGTCTTTATCGCGTATTTATCAACTAAAACGGTTATTTCTTTTAAAACTTCCGCATCTATTTTTATGGCATAAAATTTATTGCAAACATGCTTTAGGCACTGCCATGGCCTAAATTCCTTCAAAATACACCCTGAATCGCTTAAAAAAATACAGCATTTTTTAGAATTTATAAAATTCCAATCCGGTTCGGGAAGGCTGAATTTATTTTGCGAAAGAAAAAGCAATAAATCTTTTTTAAACAGCCAAATATAAGAATTACAGCAATTTCCTTGACACTGACGGCATATTTTCCCGCAAGAATTAAAAAATATTTCAGTTATTTCCTTGCGCAATTCCAGTTGCTCTTTGAAAAAGTGCTTCATTTCCGCATTTTTTAAAACAGGTTCAAATGTGGACGACAACGCGCGCATTCTTTGAAAAAGATTTACAATAATTTCTTTATTTTTGTCGTAATTCATCGAGGCCCCCCTTATTTTTTAAATTTCAATGTTCATAAAATAACCCGCACAACCAGTACATTCTAACATAAAAAAGTATTTTAGTCAATTTTTCTTAGTCCTTTTTAGTAAAAATCCTATGGCTTTTTGTTGATTTTCAAGTTAATATAAAAATATGATTGCTTCAATATCGGGAAAAATTATTTATAAAATGGAAAAATTCGTCGTTATTGAAAATAACGGTATTGGCTATAAGGTGTTTATGGCGGAAAATACGCTTTCCGAATTAAACGCAGACGATGAAATAAAAATATATACCTATCTTCATATACGGGAGGACTTAATGGATCTTTACGGCTTTTTGAATTCGGAAGATAAAGATTTTTTTGAAATGCTTATTTCCGTATCCGGCATCGGCCCAAAGGGGGCCTTGAATATTTTAACGATTGCTCCGGTAAAAATGATACAATCGGCGATTCTTGCCGGCGATGCCGGCATTTTGACCAAAGTTTCCGGCATAGGTCAAAAAACGGCGGCAAAAATCGTGCTGGAATTAAAATCAAAAATAAAAAATACGCTTTCCGAAAAAGATATGGCTTCTTATGCCGGGGAAGATTTCAAAAAAAATATGGATGTTCTTGATGCTTTAACGACCCTTGGTTACAACCAAACGCAAGCGCGCGAAATATTGAAACAAATTCCGGCTCATCTAAGCGCGGAAGAAAAAATAAAACAAGGACTAAAACTTTTAGGAAAATGAGTTTTCTGCAAACCGAAAAATGGGGCGAGTTTCAAAAGGCGCTCGGCGCCGATTATTTTAAAATTGGCGGCATTTTTGTTTTTAAATACAAACTGCCGTTTAATAAACATTATTTTTATATTCCGCGCGCCGATTTTACCAATGAAAATTTAAAAAATATAATCAACGAGGCTCAAACAATGAATCCGGTTTTTTTACGGATTGAACCGGGAGCAAAAAATCAAAAAGATGCTTTGACGGCAAGTTTGGCAAACATTGGATTTAAAAAAATTAATCAAGAAAGCCAGCCATCAAAAACATTGATTTTGAATCTTGAAAAACCGGAAAAAGAAATTTTAAGCGCTATGCATCATAAAACAAGATACAATATCGGGATAGCGGAGAAAAATGGCGTAAAAATTGAAATTAAAAAATCTTTAAACAAAGAAGAATTTGAAATTTTTTGGAAATTGATTAATAAAACGGCTAAACGCGATAAATTTACGATATTTTCCAAAAAATATTATGAAAAATTACTGAATATTTTCAGTTCGTCCGCGCCGGAATTTATGCCGAATGATGCGCCGTTGATAAAAATTTTCCTAGCCAAACTTCAGGACGAAATTATAGCGGCCGCCATTGTAATGTTTTACGGTGATACCGCCGTTTATTTGCACGGCGCGTCAGATTACGATTTTAGAAAAATGATGGCGCCGCATTTATTACAATGGAATATAATTTCCAACGCCAAAAAATCCGGTTTTCTTTATTATGATTTTTGGGGAATCAATGAAAATAAATGGCCCGGTGTTACAAGATTCAAAAAAGGTTTCAGCGGCAAAGAAATTGAATACGCGGGAACATGGGATTACATATTTAAGCCCATTTGGTATTTAGGATATAAAATGTTTAAAAAAGTAAAAAATTTCTAAATAGGTTTATGTTTTAAATTTTTCAATTTTCAATGAAGCAATTTATAAAAAAATTACTGCCCGCAAAAATATTTTATTTATACCATTATTGTATGGCTATATTTGCCGTTGTTTATTATCGTCATCCGTCGGAAAAAATGATTGTTGTCGGCATTACCGGAACTAACGGCAAGACAACGGTCGTGCATTTGATTTCGGAAATTTTGGAAAAAGCCGGATATAAAGTCGGGCGAATTTCTTCAATTGATTTTAAAATAGGCGGCGATATTTCGCGAAATTATCTCAAAATGACTATGCCCGGCCGATTTTTTCTTCAAAAATTGTTGCGGAAAATGATAAATGCCGGCTGCGATTACGCCGTGGTGGAAGCGACTTCTGAGGGTATCCGGCAATTCCGCCATAAAGGAATTAATTTTGATATCGGGATTTTCACCAATTTAACCCCGGAACACATCGAATCCCATAACGGTTTTGAAAATTATAAAAAAGCGAAGCTGGAATTTTTTAATCATTTAAGCAAAAGCAGACATAAAACAATTAACGGAAAAATAATAAATAAGATTTTAATCGTAAACAGCGATGACAAATACGCAAGAGAATTTCTTGACTTTAATATTGAACAAAAATATGTTTACGGTTTTCAACTGAGTAATAATCAGCAAAATGCTATAATTGCGACGGAATACGAATTATCAAATAATAAAACATCGTTCTCCGTAAACGGTCATATTTTTAACTTAAAACTTTTAGGCAAATTTAACGCATATAACGCATTGGCGACGATTGCGGTCGGCATATCGCAAAATATTGACATAGAAATTATTAAAAAAACGCTGGCGGAAATTCAAAACATCCCGGGCAGGATGGAACTTATTGAAATAGGCCAGCCATTTAAGGTTGTAGTTGACTATGCCCATACGCCGGACGCGCTTTGCAAAGTTTACGAAACATTGCGGAAAGACAGTCCCCGATTGGTTTGTGTTTTAGGTTCTGCTGGCGGAGGCCGCGATAAGTGGAAACGGCCAGAAATGGGAAAAATCGCGGCTCAATATTGTGATCAAATAATACTTACCGATGAAGATTCATATAATGAAAATCCTGAACAAATTTTAGATGAAATCGGTTTTGGGATTCCGCAAAATTCAAATTATAAAAAAATATTGGACAGAAGGGAAGCCGTAAAGATGGCGTTAATGCTGGCGCGCCCAAATGACATTGTTATCATTACCGGCAAAGGCGCGGAAAATAAAATGATGGTAAAAAACGGCTGGATTCCGTGGGACGATCGTGAAGTCGTAAAAGAAGAATTGATGAAACTGAATACGAAACTTGATTTTCCGGAAAATAATTGATACGATGATTTTATATGGATATAAAAACTTCGGAAAAATTTAAAAAATTACTGGAAGAGGAAAAGAGGAAGCTTGAAAAACAGCTTGAATCTTTTGCTAAACCCAGTGCGGATGTAGAGGGCGATTATAAAACAAAAATGCCGCAAATAGGGGATTCCCCGGATGATAATGCCATTGAAATCGCGATGTATGACAACGCTCTTTCGCTGGAACATAATTTTGAATCGCGGCTTGAACACATAAACGCGGCTTTAAAAAAGATTGAAAAGAAAAAATATGGCATTTGCGAAGAATGTAAAAAAGATATCGGCGAAGCGCGACTAAAACTTTATCCGGAAGCAAGGCATTGTATGAAATGCCATAAAAACAATAAAGTTGATTAATTATTTAAGTGTTATGAAATAATTGGATCGTATAGCGAATCAATATTGTTTCCTTTATTTGATTTATTATTTTATAATATAATATTTATGAAAGAAAGTAGGGAATCATTTAATTTTCAAAGACGACCAAGGCAGACTCTGGCGGAGCAGATTTTGGCGGAGAAGAAAATGAATGAGTTTCAAAGACAACAAAGAGAGGATGTTTTGGCGACGAATAAAACTAAGGAACTAGTTATAGGGCAACTCCTTGAATATAATAAACGTATAAATAAAGAAAAAATGAAAAATGCCAAAGGGCTGGGAAAAGTAAAGGAATTTTTCAAGCAAATTGGTGGAACCGGTTCCAACACAATGATGGAATTAGAATTTAGAGAAGGAATTAACAAGCTTGAAAATGTTGTACTAAATTTTTTGGGACGTGAAAAAGTAAAAGTCGCTATTAATGAAAATAAAGATGCTGAATTCAATGCAATGGTGAAAGAATTGGCAGAAAGAGAAGATGTACGAGAAATTTTTGAAGTGGATCTATCCTAAAAAGCGAGAAACAATAAAATAAAAGTAGAAACGAATAATTATTAAACAAATAATGTGAAAATTATGATTTATGAAACAACCGGTTGGATTGGCACAATTTTAATAGTAGTGGCTTATTTTTTGGTTTCCAACGATCTTGTAAGCAGTTCAGGACTAATGTATCAAATAATGAATGTATTAGGAGCTTTGTTTATGGGAATAAGCGTTTTTAAAAAAACCGCGTGGGCATCATTTGGATTGCAAATTGTATGGTTTGTCATAGGCACAATAGCGATTGCAAAAATAATATTTTAAATCAATTTTAACGCTATTTTATAATGCCGGCTAAAATTTTTTCATCAGCGATTTTGGGATTGGACGCTGTTCCAATAGAAGTAGAAGTGGATCTCACTAGAGGGCTCCACTGTTTTAATATTGTAGGACTTCCGGATAAAGCCGTGGAAGAATCAAAGGAGCGGGTATCGGCCGCCATAAAAAACAGCGAATACGACGCTCCCAACAAAACCAACAGACGCATAATCGTAAATTTAGCGCCGGCTAATATAAAAAAAGAAGGAAGTTATTATGATTTGCCCATTGCCGTTGGTTTTTTAATCGCCTCGGAACAAATAAAAACCAATACGAATGATAAAATTTTTGTCGGCGAATTGGCGCTTGACGGATCATTAAGAAAAGTAAACGGAATCCTGCCAACCGTTATTATGGCTAAAAAACGGGGTTTTAAAACGATATTCGTGCCCAGCGATAACGCCAAAGAAGCCAGTATCATAGAAGGGGTCTCTGTAATTCCGCTTAAAAACCTGAAGGAATTAATGTTTCACCTTGATGGATCAGGCGAAATATCGCCTCACCCCGTTTCAAAAATAGATGACTATATTTGCGAAGAAAAAATAACCTGCGATTTCGCTTACATAAAAGGACAGGAAAGCGCCAAGAGAGCGCTGGAAATCGCGGCGGCCGGCGCCCATAACATATTAATGTCCGGTCCGCCCGGTTCGGGAAAAACATTGCTTGCGAAAGCGTTCGCTTCCGTTCTTCCGCAGATGACTTTTGATGAAATATTGGAAGTGACAAAAATTTACAGCATAGCCGGACGGCTTGGTTCCGAAAATCCTCTAATCACTGTAAGACCGTTTAGAAGCCCCCATCATACCGCTTCGGGCATAAGTTTAATCGGGGGAGGCGCATATCCAAAACCCGGGGAAGTAAGTTTAAGCCACAGGGGCGTTTTATTTCTTGACGAATTCTCGGAATTCCAGCGCAATGTTTTGGAAAATCTCCGCCAACCACTGGAAGACGGAATGGTAACGGTTTCCCGCGCCAAAGAAACGATTACTTTTCCGGCTCGCTTTACTTTGGCCGCCGCAACCAATCCCTGCCCTTGCGGAAATTACAATGATCCCCAAAAAGAATGCTATTGCTCGCCATCAATAGTATCAAAATATCAGCGCAAAATTTCAGGTCCGCTTATGGACAGAATTGACATACACATAGAAGTTCCCCGCATAAAATACGAAAAATTGACTTCCGAACAAGTTGCGGAATCGTCTTTGGAAATAAGAAAACGGGTGCAAAAAGCCAGAAATTTGCAGCAAGCGCGGTATGCCGGCGAAAACATACAAACAAACAACGAAATGAGCATAAAACAAATGCAAAAATACTGCAAAATAGACCAGGAAACCGACTCCATTTTACGCGCCGCGGCAAATCAAATGCAACTTTCAGGAAGATCCGTGCATAAAATACTTAAACTTGCCCGCACAATCGCCGATCTTTCAGGAGAGGAAAATATAAAACGCGATTTTATCGCCGAAGCTTTGCAATATCGGCCAAAAGATAATTTTTAATATTTCCAATTTTTATTAAATTTGAATTTTAAATTATAAAAAAAATCATTCCGCAATATTGCGGAATGATTTTTTATTTAAAACAAATTTATCGTATAAACGGATTTCTTGCTCCGCGAACCTCAAAATGCAAATGACAGCCGGTTGAACGGCCGGTTGTTCCCACTAAAGCGATAAGTTGACCCTGTTTAACCGCATCTCCGACAGTAACTAAGTTTTGACTATTATGAGCATAAAGAGTATCTATGCCATTGGGATGCTTGATTTTTACGTATTTACCGTATCCTCCATTCCAGCCAACGGCATCGGAAACAGTAACTGATCCGGCCGCCGTCGCGTAAATCGGAGTTCCGCAGGAATTAGCGATATCAACGGCATTGTTAGGATGCAGTATTCCCCAATTCCTGCCAGTGATAGGAGTGATAAAATATCCGTCAATGGTCTTTAAGGTGTTTAAATAATTTGGAGCGGAAACATAAACGCTTACGGGAATGTATATTTCTCCATCGGGAATAATCAATATATCGTCCGCGGCAATAGCGCCGTCTGCCGGCAAAGTGTTAAATTCGATAACACGACTTGCTTCCGCTTTATATTTTTTAGCGATAGATAGAATAGTATCGCCAGGTTTAACTTTATGTGATACGCCGCTAACCGGCAAAATAATCAATTCATTGCCGGGCCGGATAATGCTTTTGGCGTTCAATTTATTCGCCCAAAGAAGAGTATTGACCGTAATGCCGAATGAAGCCGCGATTGATGTTGCATTATCTCCCGGTTGAACGGCGTATTTGATAATTTCATTTCGTTTATTTAAAGAAGTCATCGTGGTGATAGGCGAACGCGCGACCAAAAGAGAATTTCCGTAAAGAGTGGTAAAACCGATTTCATTTTCAATACCGTCTTGTTCCGCTTCTTGCGCCATGGAAATGGCAGAAACAATAGAACCGCCCATTAATGAACCCAGGATTGTTCCTGTTTGAACTTTTTTAACCCCGATATTTTGATCAATTTCGAAATTAACTTCTTCTACAATATACTCTTCGTTAAGAATTTCATTAAGATAAATATTTCCGTGAATTCCGTTGTCTGTGAATGTGTTGATTGAGATTATGGCTGAAATTATTATAAAAATCCCTAAAAAAACTAAATTCTCCTTACATTGACCAAGGAGATTTTTACTTAATTTTTTTATATAACCCATGCTTTTTATTAAAAAAATACGGGACTTTGTAATGATAGTATTAATAATTCGTAAAAATTAACAAATTAATCGCAAAAACTATCAACTGTAATGATAGTGTATTTTGGGCTGAAAGTCAATAATTTTTACAAAAAGCAGACAAGGCGTATCATTGCGTGTTATCTTAAAATTTGATATCAATAAGCTATATCTTTGTTTGTAAATTGCGCCCTTAGCTCAATGGATAGAGCGCTTGGCTTCGGACCAAGAGGCTGAAGGTTCGACTCCTTCAGGGCGCATAACAGTTAAATAAAAAAATATGACGAAAGAAATTTTTTTCGATAATAAAATAAAAGCGTTAGAGCAAGATTCTGAAGAAGAAACAAAAAAGGCGGTAATGGCCGCGATGGAAAAATGCGGAAATGGACCGAATGGAAAAAAAAGAAAAATTTTTCTGGATATTCTTCGTGACACCACGGAGACGCAAGTTTTAGTTCCCCGATTAAAATTACATAGTATGAATTTAAAAAAATTACCGGAAATATTAAATCATGAAAGTATTTTTGAATTACTGTCATTAATGTTGGAAAAGAAAACTCTATTTAGGTTTCAAATTGGAGTTTTACTTTCTTGTTTTCGTCATGATGAATTACCGGAAGCTTTGCTGAAAAAAATAAACCCGATAAAAATAAGTGAAAATTTTACCGTGGAGATTGGATATATGGGTTGGCATTTATGCGAGGAAGCTGAATTAAGAATGCGGAATTCAATAAAAGATAAAGCTGTTATTTTGGCAAACAAAGGCCTTTTGATTAAATTTAACGGAAGATTGTCCGCTTTGTGCATTAAAAATTTTTCTTCTTCCGGCAGAGGAATATTTTATGAAGGTAATTGGTATTCGCCTACGGATACTGTTTTAAGGGAGGAGATCAAAAAGGCTTTTGATGATGGTGATTATTCGCGCATTGATTTATTATCAGGGAATTGGGCGCTTATGAGGAGTTCGGATTTGTATACTGATAATAAAAATAATTGCCAGCAATTTTTAGAAATAATCAATAAAGCCGTATTGATGTTTTCTGGATTTTTACCAAAAAGCATTGAGGGGATGGCAAAAAAAGATTATCGTATTAAATATGAACATAAAGGAGATATTGTCAATCCGTCGTAAATAGAAAAATATCAGTAGATTAATTTTGCATTGTTTATGTTAATTTTGATCCATTACGGAGAAATCGGTCTTAAAAAAGGCAACAGGGCTTTTTTTGAAAGAAAATTAGTTGAAAATATTCAAGCCGCGCTGGAAGGTTGCGGTGATTTTTTTGTAACGCGGGAAACGGGACGAATTATAGCGTCTGAAAATAATAATACGGTTAATAATATTGAAAAAATAGCCGGAAAATTAAAAAAAGTTTTTGGAATAGCGCATTTTTCTTTTGCTTACGAGTACCCGATTATAAACAGAGGCGGAATAGAATCAGCGGTAAACGGGCTTTGCGAAAAAATTTATAATATCTATAAAAATCGGAATATGGAAACGGGAAATAAAACATTTAGAATTAAAACGCAACGTTCCGATAAAAAATTTCCATTAACCTCGCAGAAATTAAATGAGCAAATCGGCGATTTTATGGTAAAGAAAACCGGAATGAAAGTTGATTTGGAAAATTCCGATTTGACGATTTTCGCGGAGATAACGCGAAAATCCGCTTATGTTTATTTTGAAAAAATAAAAGGGCCGGGCGGACTTCCGGTCGGCACAAACGGCGAAGTTTTGACGCTTATATCTTCCGGAATTGATTCGCCAGTGGCGGCATGGTATCTTATGAAACGGGGCGCGCGGGCGAATTTTATTCATTTTCACAGTTATCCGCAGACAAACAAAGCATCAATTGACAATGTAAAAGAGATTATCGGCCGTTTGAACGGATGGCAAATGAAAAATTGTAAATTATTTTTGATACCGCTTTTGGAGATACAAAAAGATATTATAAAAAAAGCGCCGGAAGATTATCGCGTAATGATGTATAGATATTTTATGTTAATATTAGCCGAGAAATTGGCGCGCGATAATGGTTGCAAAGCGTTAGTAACGGGAGAAAGCCTGGGACAAGTGGCTTCACAGACGATAGATAATATTTTCGCTTTGGATGGTTTTGTTGGTATGCCGATTTTTCGTCCGTTGATAGGTATGGACAAGGAGGAGATTATAATTAAAGCCAAAAATATCGAAACTTATGGTATTTCTATAAGACCGTACGGAGATTGCTGCAGTTTTTTTGTGCCTAAACATCCTGTAACGAAAGCAAATAGCGGTATGATATTAAATGTAGCTGAAAAAATTGATAAAAAAATAATTGATCAAGCGTTTAATAATATAGAGATAATAGATTTTTAAATTTTCAATTTTCAATTTTAAATTTTCAAATAATAAAAATTATTGAAGATTGTAAATTGATAATTGAAAATTTTGTATGTTTTTAACTTCAGAATCGGTAACCGAAGGTCATCCCGACAAAATGGCCGATCAAATTTCCGACGCCATTTTGGACGAGGCATTAAAACAGGATCCGTATAGTCGTGTTGCCGTGGAAACATTGCTTACCAATGGTTTGATTGTTATCGCCGGAGAAATGACCACTAACGCGTACATTGATATTCCCGGCGTTGCGCGCCAAGTGGTAAGAGAAATCGGTTACGAAAATTCCAAGATTGGTTTTGATTGGAGAACTTGCGGTATTTTAGTTTCCATTCAGGAGCAGTCGCAAGATATTGCGATGGGGGTTTCGCATTACCGAAAAGAACAGCCGGAAAAAGTCGGCGCCGGAGATCAGGGGATTATGTATGGTTATGCTACCAAAGAAACGGAAGAGTTTATGCCGCTTCCGCTAGTTTTGGCGCATAAATTGGTTAAAAAGTTGGCGGAAGTCAGAAATGCCGGAATTTTGCCATATTTAAGGCCCGACGGGAAAAGTCAGGTGACCGTTGAATACGAAAATGGTGCGCCGAAAAGAATTGAAGCGGTTGTCATTTCGGCCCAGCATAATCCGGAAGCGAAAATTTCGCAAATTAAAAAAGATATAATAAATAAAGTAATTAAAGTAATTATTCCGCGCAATTTGCTTGATTCCGGGACCAAATATTTTGTTAATCCGACCGGTCGTTTTGTCATAGGCGGACCCAAGGGGGACACCGGTTTGACGGGCAGGAAAATAATAGTGGATACATATGGAGGAGTTGGTTCTCATGGCGGCGGTTGTTTTTCGGGCAAGGATTCCACGAAAGTTGATCGCTCCGGTAGTTATATGGCGAGATATGTCGCAAAAAATATCGTTGCATCCGGTTTGGCAAGAAAAGCGGAAGTTCAGATAGCTTACGCGATCGGCGTTCCGGAACCGTTGGCCGTAACGATTAATACTTTCAATACCGGAAAAATCGCTGATGAAAAATTAGCCGAAGTGGTTAAAAAAGTTTTTGATTTGCGTCCGGGGATGATTATCAAGAATTTGGCATTGCGTTACCCTGATAAAAAATGGTGTTATAAAAAAGCGGCCGCGTATGGCCATTTCGGCAGAAACGATGTTAATTTTCCGTGGGAAAAAGTGGATAAAATAAAAGAACTTATTAAAGTAAGTAAATGTTAATTTTTCTTTACGGTCCGGATACATATCGAATTCAGGAAAAAACGGAAGAGATTGTTGCGGAATATAAAAAGAAATATTCCAGCGGTTTGAATTTGGTCGAGATTGATATGTCGGAAAAAGATATTTCCGATTTGCGCGCGGTCACGGAAGTCGTTTCAATGTTTTCTGAAAAAAAATTAATTGTTTTGAGTTATGTTTTCGGAGTTGGTTCAGTGGAAAAAGAATTATCGGGCTACTTTATAGATAAAAAAATTATTGATGACAAGGATGTTGTTGTAGTTATCAAGGGAGATGCGGGCGCGGGCAAGTCTTGTCTGTCGGTCGGCCGGCAAGATAAAAAATCAAAAAACAAAAGCGATCTTCAGGATTTTTTAACGAAAAACGCGAAATGTCAGGAGTTCATATATTTTAACTTTTTACAATTGAAAAAATGGGTAAATGGCTGGTTGAAAAAGGAAGGGATGGAAATTAACGAAAGAGCATTGTCAAAGCTGATAGATTTTATTGGAAATGATTTATGGCAAATGAAGCAGGAATTATTAAAGTTGAGCGCTTTTGTTTTGAATTGCGGAAATAATATTATCGGAGAAACGGACGTGGAAAGCTTGGTAAAACCAAAAGTAAATGTTGATATTTTTTTGATGGTTGACAGTTTGGCGCGGAAAGATCGGATAACGACTATGAAATTATTAAGGAAGCATTTGGAAAAAGGCGAGGAGGAGCTTTATATTTTGAATATGTTTGTTTACCAATTCAGAAATATCATTCAGATGAAAGACTTGGCGGATCGGGGCGAAAACGAGCAAGATATCGCTAAAAAACTGAAGATGCATCCTTATGTTTTAAAAAAATCTTTTGATCAGGCAAAATCATTTTCTTTGCCGGAATTAAAAAAAATCTACCGGATGATGCTTCAGGCAGATTTGTGTATTAAGACGGGAAAAGTAAAACCGGATACCGCGCTGGATTTGTTGGTTATGGACATAACTAAATAAACAAGTAGAATAGTTACATCTTTCCTACCATTCTCGCCGCGCCAGATTTTTTTCTTGCCGCGGTATTTTTTTTGAGGACTCCTTTTTTGGCCGCTTTGTCAACGAATTTATAGAATTGCGAAAGCAAAGTTTTGGCTTCCTTTGTTTTATTCTGCGTCATTAATTTTTGAATTTCCTTTCGGACTTTTTTATACCGTTCTTTTAGCCAGATATTATGCTGGCGATTTTTTTTATTTTGACGCAATGCTTTTTTTGCTGATTGTTTGATGGGCATAATGATTGATATTTAACAGTGTATTTATATTGAATATATTACCTTAAATTTTTAATTTTTGCAATATCAAACAACAATAAAATAATAAAAGCGCGGAATTATTCCGCGCTTATTTTCAGGAGAATTGTTCTATTATATTTTCATCAATGGCGTAAATGCATATTTCTTGCGCGCCATTTTCCGAGTAATTGAATTTTTTTTGCAAGTTTTTCATTAAATAGTTTACATTTGTTTTTATCCGTTCATCGTAAGTATTGAAATCCTTTTTCCCATAATCTTTAATTGCCATTCTAAAGCTTTTGTTATCCCAGAACGGTTCAAGAACTTTTTCTTTTAAGGCGTTGAAATATGAATCTTGCAATTCTTTGTATAATGCGGTATCCGTTATCTTTTTATCTTTTTGTCCGACAATTTCTTCAGCTAAAACTATTGAAAGCCGTTTCGCGGTATTTTTTCTAAAATTATTATGTTGTTCGTGCGCAATGTTTTTACCGATTATTTTATTTTCCATTTCAGCAAGCAAGTCATCCGTTATTTTCAATTTATCGCCGGTGTACGAGCATATTTTTTCCGCGCCTTCGTCTTCAAAGATAGCGAATAAATAGTTTTGCACATCTCTTGATATTTGCCATTCGTTATAATAAAATAACGATTCTTTTATTTCCTGCAAAACTGAATAATTGTACATCTTGACCAATGAATCAAGGAATCCGTCCGGAATTGGCGTTTTTGCTAATTCTTCATGTTTTCCTTTGAAAAAAGCTATCAGCATAGACATATCAATGAGTTTCTCGGGTTCTTTATGAAGCGAATAAAATTTATAGAAAAGACGGACAGAATCGCGTCCCGAACATCCTTCGCTTCCTTCGGCTTCCATAGCTTCCGAAATAATTTTTCGTCTGGTTGAAGCATTGAATTTTTTCTTGTCTTCTTCGAGAAGCCATTTTGGTATGGTAGCTTTATAAAGATCCATTCTTAACAGCATTAAATCTTTATCGCAGTACTTTAAGTATTTTCTGGTATTTCCGATCCATTCGTTCAGGCTTTTTATTTCTTTTTGCATACGGGTGGAAATTACAATCTTGGCAAAATTTAAAAGCACCCGTGGCAAAAAATATTTGCCAAAATCGCATTCATTAGTGGCGCGATAAGTGCTTATTTCTTTTTCCGGATCAAGAATATAGGGTATTTTGATAAATTCTTGTCTGTCTTGGAATGATTTTCCGGAAAGAATGCTTTCTTTCGCGTTACCTTTATTTGCAGGCAAATCTTCGGGATTCATTACGGCGATAAAAATAGAATTGACTTTTTCTTCCACAAATCCGATTTTATGTATGCCTTCGCTAAGTATATTATGAAGTTCTTCTAGTCGATTTTCATTTTTCTTCTTAATATCCATTAAAATATAAAAACCGTAATTAACCATTGCGTATTTTGAATAGGCGTAGTGGACTTTGTAGTCGCCTTTGAATAATTTATCAAGCTCTGCTTGAATTGTGGCATCGGATATTATCGGATTTTTCGGTTCAGTATCATCGGGGTTAAAAACGGTTATCCCCTTGCCTAAACGTCGATTGAATTCATAGTATTGCGCGTAGAGCATTTGCAATGTTGCTTCAAGACCCAGCATATCGAACAAATTCCAAAATATGGATTCGCATATAGTGCAGCACCGGTCATTAAACAGCCATTCATAATTTTTTTTGCCGAGTTCAGTTAAGAATTCTTTGTTATTTTCAAAGAGCGTTTTTAAATATTTGACGCGGTATTGTTTTGGAATGATCAAAATTGGCAAATCGTGGTTGGGGCAGGGGATTTCTATTATATTGTCTTCCGGATCCGTATTGGAAGATTCTTGCATTTTGCACGCAATGACATTATTTTTATCCACGCATTTTCCTAAACGCCGTTTATCTATTTTCCATAATATTTCAAATCTTTGTTTATTTTTTGAATTTGCTTCTTCTTCCAATTTTTGCAAAAGATTGTTAATGCAAGCGCTTTTCCCCGAACCGGGCGGACCGGAAATAATGTATATTTTATTTTGCTGGGCGCTGTTATACATAGTTTCAGCCGCTTTAACTAGTTTATTGTTGAGCAGGGTGTCGGAAAAAAATGGGCGGTCAAAGTCGACTTCAAAAAGCTTGCTGCTGTCATACCTCAAGAATCCTATTCTTTCCGGATCGTTTTTATCTTCATCTTCATCGGGCAAAATGTTTTCTTTTATTACATCGTGAAAGAAGCGGAAGTGATTGCGGAATATGTGTCGGGGGTTTTCCGTTGCCATTGCCAAGTATTCATCAAAGGTCAGGATTGTTTTTTTCTGTTTTACCATGTTATCAAGAAAAGCATCCAGCGCTTTTTTTATGTGTTTGGACATTCTCATCTCCTTTTTCCGTGTAGTTTTAATGTTGCGCGGCTGTTAATTATTCACAAATAACTAACAGCCGCGCCGGTATTTTCATAAATTTTTTACATTGGGATTTTTTTTGTAGTCGTCCAGCTCGTACAAAACCCTCTGTTCTTTGTATTTCGGTTTATAATCCGGATTTACATACATATTTATAAGTTCGTCCTTGTGTATATCAAATATCGTGGTTTCCAATTTGACCGGTCCGCCCCAAAAATAATTTATTCCGCGCATAACATCGGGGATGTATTTCGCGACAAGTTGTTTGCCTTCAAATTTATGGTCCAGATACAGTTCATTTTCTTTGGTTTTTTCGCCGACAACAACATAAGGCGGATGATATAAGGAATCAATAACCATTTGCCGGTAATCTTCGCCCTTTCGGCTTTTAACATAGTATTCCCATACTTGTTTTTTCAAATTGAGTTTTTTTCCCGTGACAAATAGCTTGTTTTTTGTTACGAAGTCTTGGAAATTACCGGCGTCCCAAAATTTCAGTAACTGAAAGTCATCAAAATACTTTCGTAAATAAAAAATAAATTTTTGACCGTCATTTGTTTTTTTATCGTAATCTTCTCTTTCGATCGCATTTTTCATTTTTTGGAATTCGTAGTTTAGCTTTCCTTTGCTTGCCAGGTCTTCGGCGAATTCCAGTAATTTTTTGCCAAGCCCGTAGGGGTTTAATCCCACCCTCCTCATAGCAGTTATTCTGGCGTTAGTTGAAGCGAAGTCAATTTCATGCCCGCGTATTCCCCTGTCATTTAGAAATAATTTTTCGTGCCAATAACTTGCCCATCCTTCATTTGACATCTTTGTTTTTATTTGCGGAGCGAAAAAAAGCGAGGTATGTCTTATTATTTCAATAATTTGTTTCATCCATTGATTTGCCGGTTTGTTCAAAGACTCCGAATATTTCGCTATGTATTGCATAATATCAAGGTTTTGTTTCGTTTTTTCTTTGGAAAAGTTTTTAAAATTTTCATTGAAACTCTTGTATTTATTTTCTATTGTTTCAAGAAATATATTTTCAGCTTTGTTTTCTCCAAATTCAGCCGATAATTTATTATAACGTTCAATTTCATTAAGATATTCCGTTGATTTTTCTTTGGCGAATTTATCTAGAAAAATATCAAAATAAAAATTAAAACGCTGCGCAAAAGAATTTGAAGAATTAGTGACATTATTTAAGTCTTGATAGTAGTTTGTTGTATTGTCAATCGATCTGGAGAATTCTATGGCATAATCAACCCATCGTTTTTTTTCTCCCAGATCCTCTCTCAATTTGATTATCGATCTTTTATCAGATATGGCGCGACCGCAAAAATCATAGTCCCATGTTTTTTGAAAGAATACATTATTTTGAAGGAAATCAATATGGGCTAAAACATGATAAAAAATAAACATATTCATCCAGTCGGGATTATTATCGTTGTAAAAAGAAATAGCCGGTCTTGTATTTATCACCGTTTCATAGGGATTATTGGGGTAAACTTCGTATATGCGGCTACCCTTCATTATTCCCACATCATGAACCCAGTAATCATACATCGTCGGTATCATAAATTTTGGTTGTAATTCTACCAGATCGTTGTTCGTTACAATATATTCAAGCGTCCCATCGTCAAATTTCAATCCCGCTTCTCGGGCTTTAATTTTGCATTCTTCCATAATTTTTTTAGTATGCTGGCTGATTATATGCATGAAAAAATCTCCTCATTCTGAAACAAGATGGTTGATTGCCTTAATATGCGTTTTTTCATTGTAATCTTCGGCGCCCAAAGCGAACATTCTGAGCAATTTTACGTTATTTAAGAGATTGGATTTTTCAAGGTGTTCTTCGGCGGTTGTTTTCTGTTTGGGATAGTCCCATTCATTGCGGGCTACGGTTATTCCGATTCGCCGCGAAAATGTTAAAGCCGCTTTCATCTCCTTGATGAGATATTCATTGTCGTTCAAATCATTGTCTCCGTCGGTGCCGTAAAATATATAGATGTTGTAATCACGGGCAAGATTTTCTTCCGCCACAATTTTATTGATAAGGTTGAAAGCGGTTGATATTTGGGTTCCACCTTTGATATTTGATTTATAGTAAGTATCAAAGTCGGGAACCGTTTTCGCTTCCGTATCATGCAGAACAAATCTGGTGCTTACCCGTTTTTCGTATTGAAACATAAGCCAGCTGTAAAGCATAAGATGTTGCGTTACAATGACTTTCGTCGGTGTTCCCTCCATTGATCCTGAATAATCGCGACTGAAGAAAACTATGGCTTGCGATTCGCGTTGCTGTTCTTTGGACAGAACCCTGTAAATTGAGTCCTGCGGAGAAATTATAAGTTTAGTCGGATCAATATCGGTTGGATCTTCTATGATGCCGAGCGCCAAATTGGTTTTTATGATTTGCAGAAGGGTGGCTTTTTTATCAAGAATCAGTCCCGAGCCCTTATGTTTATCGGATAATTCGTAAATATATTTATTTACGGCGACTTTTTTCCCTTTGTCTGCGAGATTGGGGAGGTGAAATTCTTCAACCAGTTTTTTGCCGTATTCGTAAGCGTCCGCGCTTACTCCATGATCCTCTCCTTCTCCTCCTCCGGCGTTTTCTTCATCGCCTTCTCCCTGCTGGTCTTCAAGTGGTTGTTCGGCGATAATGTCGCCTTCTTTTCCCTTTCCTTGTCCGCCGGTTCTTTCTCTTTGGTCGTTAGCCGGATTAAAATCATCATGGAATAATTTTGATTCTTCCGTGGAAGGAATAATTACGAATTTTCCTTGACCGGCCGGTATTCTTGCTATCTTAATTTTTTTAGGGAATCCGTCTTTCTCTCGTTGTTTATCGCGTTCTAAAAGTTCTTCAAGCGTTGCCAGGGATAATGTTGGATTACCCGATAGAAGCACGGAAATATTCTGCAATAGAAGAAAATCGTTGTACCCATAGAGATTATTGCGGTTTTTTTGCGATAAATCGGGGAATTTATTTTGACAATACCTAATATTTCCTAATTTATCGGATTTGGTTATTTTCTTTTCATCCATTATTTTTTCCTCCTTTTTGCCGTTAAAATAAGGCGAGATTTTGCGTCTCGCCTTACAGATTAACTTCGATTTTTTTGATTTAAGAATTCTTCAATTGTTTTCGGAGCGCATGTTTTACAGTGGTTCATTTTATTTATCAACGTATCCATTATTCGTAAATATAGTTTATTGCTTTCTTCATTGGTGCGATTGGCTAATGCGCCGACTAAACTGGCCGCGCCCGCAACATCTGAATTTATTCGCACTTCGGTGACGGCTTCCACTAAATTATTGTTATCCATAAAATCATAATTTGGGTCGCTATAAATTCTTTGGTTGCGAATATTACGGATAGTTGTTCTGAAAGATTCTTTTTGTTCGGCGGATTTATGACCCAGCATTTCTTCAATGGTGTTTATGTATCTTTCATCTATTTTTAATGCTTTCCATGCGTGGGTTTGCGGATCTTTGTATTTCCACATTTTATCCGGTCCAAGATCGGCATTAATCCCTGTTATCATGTGCACATAGTTCATAACGTCTTTTTTAATGGCTTCGGGATCGTCACGGTAGGCATTATATACCTCTGATCTGATACGTTTGTGGTAAAGTTTTTCGCCTTCATTCAGATCCTTGAGATATTTGTCCCTATACGTGCCGTCATCAATATAATCCAGAATAACTCTTTTGATCCATTTAAAGACATCTCCCGCGAACATACATTCACCTTCGTTTGTTTCAAAGCTCCCCATCAAAAGCTTTATTGTTATTCCGAGGTTGCGGAATCCTAAACCTTTTTGGCCGAAACGTTTGGTTATGTCCACATTTTCGCTTAGTTTGTCAATAATTTCCGCCAACGCTTCAAAACTTTTGTCACCCGCCACTTCGTTTGCCGCCAGTTTCATTGTTTCAACGATTGTTAATTTTTCCGAATGCGGAAGAGCCGATAGAGCGATCGGAACAGAGGTCGCGTAAATTAAATTGGGATCTTTGTGTAATTTATTTCCCGCGATTGTTTTTCGTTCCGTTTCTCCTATGGCATATTCCGTCACTTTCATTTGTTGCTTGTAATTTGTTATGTGCGGGACATAGCAGAGTTCGCATCTGCTGATAATCGGACCTTCGCCTTCTTCGTTTTTAAACTTATTGAATTCTTCATTATTGCTCGTCGCGATAATAAATGTATCCATCGGCCATATGTACCCGCCGTTTTGTATTATGTGTTCCTCTATTACGGCCAGGTACTCTTGAATCAGGTCTTTTTTGTTTTTGAATAATTCGTCGGCGAAATGAATGCCGCCGTTGGCTGAACGAGCCAATACTCCGCGCCTTAAGTTAAAGCGAGCGGGATTATTTATATCGGTGATACGCAATAAACGTTGCGTGTCTTCTTCTCCGATAAGCTCAATAGCCGAAGATGTCGTTTTTTCTTTCGCTTGGTATCTTCCGCAGATCGTCGTAATGTTTGACGCGGTGGATATGGGAACAATTCTGATAAATTCAAGCATTTTTTTTAGATCATCGTCGGTGTAATTTCTTATGTTTTCCCAGATATAAGCGCTATCCGCGCCCAATGGTCGGTAGTTTTTGTATATTTCTTCAATTTTTTTATCCGAAAAACCGAAATTAGCGCACAAATATTTTATATTGTCATCGCGATTTTCAAAAAAGTTCATCGCGAGAATCATCGGGTCTTCATAGGTTTGCGATTCCAGAAAGGGTATTTTTACGTATGTTCCCAATTCTTCCAAATTAATGAATTGAAACGTATATTTGTTATTTTCTTTTCTTCGCAAGAATTTTTTGTACTCATTTCCCAAATAGTTGACTAAGAAAGTTTTTCCCGTTCCCGGTTCACTGACCAGCACGAAAGCCATGGCCTTTGAGGTTCCGCCTTCCAACGCGTTTTTAATATGCTGCACCAGGTCGTTAAGCACATCGTATAGTCCGATAATATGTTTGTCGCCTTGGCGGAAAAAAGTATAGTCAAGTTTTGTCCGGCCGCAATCATTGATTTTTTCTACCGGTTTTTCCAGAATCATTCTTAATATTCCCTGAAAGGCATTTTCAAAGCGCCTTTTTTCTTCGCAGACTTGCATTATATGGTGATTTAACATTTCATTATCTTTTAACATGTATTCTTTCCTCCTGTATTTAAATTTTCAAGAAACTTATTTTTTAGTTCGTTATAGTTTAGCATTATTACAATTTTTGAAAAGATTGACATTGTTTTTTTTGTATTTATAATTTTGTGTATTTTAACGAGGTGTTCTTCTTTATTTTTTATAAATAGTATATTCTGAAAATATGAATAAATATTATTTAAAAATCGGGCGCGCGACTGAATTGAAAGATTGGCGGGAACGGCGGTTATACCGCTTGTTTGAAATTTTGCCGGGATTTTTGTCTTGGGCGACGATTATCGCCTGTTTTATTTTTTCTTGGTTTACGCCCGTTGGAGTCGCGATTTTCATCATAATTTTTGATATTTATTGGTTTTTTAAAACCGTATATTTATCCATTCACTTGCGTTCCGGATATAACAAGATGCAAGGCAATTTGAAGATTGATTGGATGCTGAAATTAAAAGGCATAAAGAATTGGGAGGGTTTGCGTCATTTGGTTATAATTCCGGTCTATAAAGAAACGATTGAAGTTGTCCGGCCGTGTTTTGAGGGATTGGCGCAAAGCGGTTATCCTTTGGATAAAATGATTGTTGTTTTGGCGATTGAAGAAAAAAGCGGCGAGGCGGGGAAAGAATTGGCGCGACAAATTACCGATGAATTCAGCGGAAAATTTTTTAAATTCATTGCGGTAATCCATCCGGCAAATATCGTTGGAGAAATAGCCGGTAAGGGTTCTAATGAAGCTTGGGCCGCGAAAAAAGCCAAAGAAAAGATAATTGATAATTTGAACATTCCTTACGAAAATATAATTGTTTCCGTTTTTGACGCGGATACGGTGGTGAGTTTCGGCTATTTTGCTTGTCTCGCGTATCATTATTTAACGCATCCCAATCCGACTCGGGCGAGTTTCCAGCCGATCCCGCTGTTTGTAAATAATGTATGGGAAGCGCCGGCATTGGCAAGGGTTATTTCGTTTTCATCCAGTTTTTGGCATATGATGCAGCAAGAACGGCCGGAACGGCAAATCACATTTTCTTCGCATTCTATGAGTTTCAAGGCGTTGGACGACATCGGTTTTTGGCAAACCAATGTCGTGTCTGAGGACTCGCGGATTTTTTGGCAGAATTACCTTTATTATGATGGCGATTACGAAGTAATACCGCTTCATTTTCCGGTTTCCATGGATACCAATGCGGCGCCGACTTTTTTAAAAAGTATGGTTAATCAGTATAAGCAAATGAGGCGTTGGGCGTGGGGAGCGGAAAATTTGCCGTATATGCTGTTCGGTTTTTGGAAAAATAAGAAAATCGGCATCGGCAAGAAAATTTATTGGATATTTTCTCAATTTGAGGCCTTTTGGTCCTGGTCAACGAACGGCCTTATTATTTTTCTTTTGGGTTGGCTGCCGTTGACTTTGGGTGGCGATAAATTTAAAACTACGGTTCTCTCTTATAATCTGCCGCGCATTACGCGAATTATTATGATTTTTGCCATGATAGGCGTCGTCACCTCGGCCTATTTCAGCATCAATCTTTTGCCGCCACGTCCGAAAATTTACGCCAAGCGCAATTGGGTTTTAATGGTTTTGCAGTGGTTTTTACTGCCCTTAACTATAATAATTTTCGGCGCTTTTCCGGCCATAGAAGCGCAAACGCGCCTTATGTTCGGGAAATATATGGGATTTTGGACAACGGAAAAATATAGGGATAAATAATAAGCGGCGGAGACCGGATTTCCGCATCTCAAAGTGTTTCGTAATTCAAGAAAATAAATTATTATCGCGGTTATTGTTATTTATTTATCTTGTTGGTAATATAAAAACATTGGTGAGGTGGCCGAGAGGCTTTCCGCTCATCGCCTATGGCGTGAGCGGATCCGCGCACCAATTTATGCTGTAAGCATAAATTGGTGCGCGGAAAGAATTATTATGTTTTACGTGTATATTTTACAGAGCGATAAAACAAAGCATTTGTATAAGGGTTTAACGAGTGATTTGAAAGAACGTTTTAATAGGCATAATTCTGGAAAAGTTATATCTACTAAATCTGGTAAGCCGTGGAAACTTATATATTACGAAGCTTATAGTAATAAAACATTGGCTCGGAAAACAGAATTGTTTTATAAAAGTAGTCAAGGAAGGATGCAATTAAATAAGAAATTAGGGTTGTGTTAAGGTGAGGTGGCCGAGAGGCTTAAGGCGGCAGGTTGCTAACCTGTTGTATGGCTTTAAAACCGTACCGTGGGTTCAAATCCCACCCTCACCGTAATTTTCAAACAAAAGGGTAGTTCTCTTTTGTTTGAAAATTATTGAGGGGGATTTGAAAGCCGGAGCCCCGCAATACTGCGGGGCGAGGCGGGGTCGCGAGAAATTTTCCGCAGAAAATTTACTTGTGACCAAATCCCACCCTCACCGTAATTTAGATTTTTAACCGATCATAATCATATATGAAATTATTGCTTACATCCGGTGGCATAACCAACGAGTTGATTGCAAGGGCTTTATTTGATTTGGTCGGTAAAAAACCGGAAGATACTTCGCTCGTTTTTATTCCTACGGCTTCAAATGTGGAGGTTGGCGATAAAAGTTGGCTTATTAACGATTTGGTAAATCTGATAATTACTCGGAAATTAAAAATATAAGGATAACAGATTGGTGAAAGAAATAGATTGGAGTAAATAAAAAAGTCGGCGATTATCGTTGACTTTTTTCGTTAAATTGGAGTTCCGGAGCATAATAACGTTCTTCCCTTGTTTTCTTGCAGTGAGGACAACGAAATTTTACTTGGTACAGGAAAACGTGAGCGTTTAATCTTTCTTTTTTATTCATTAGCCATCTTGTTTCGTATTCAACATCCGGAAGTTCCGGATCGGTTATTTTAGTTATTTTTCCGGAAAAAAAGTAGTATTTTTGCCTCATCTGACAAAATCGCGGTTCAATATTTTTAACATAGTTTCCTATTTCAAAAACTTTTTTTTCAAGAGTTCTGAGTTCACATTTTAAAGCTTCTTTTTTATTGGCATATTTTGTTTTACATACCGAACATTGGTAAAAGATTTTCCGTTCAATTATTTTTTTCATTCGATTGTTTTCCTTTCAGTAGAGTGTTTTTAATATTAATGTTCTAATTATAAAATTAATAAAATAGCAAGATTGGCGAATAAATTTATGGTAGTTTTTAAAGGTTAAAAGCGATCAAAAAGAAAAGGATAACGGAGTTAAAGAAAAAACATAAGAACGGGTTCCTTTTATGCCTTGATACCGTAGAAATAAGGTGGAACAATCTTAAAAGATATATTCTTACCGGAATTGATTCTTTTTCCAAAGTCGCTTTCGCCAGAATGTATAAAAACGCCAACTCGTACAACGCCTCCGATTTTTTAAACAGACTGATGTATTTAGTGAACGGAAACATTGATAATATCCAAACGGATAGATGTTGTAAAATTCAACAGAAACGTTACTAAATGGTTAATCGGATACAATTTTAAAAGACCGCATGAATCATTAAACCACAAAACGCCCATTAACTTTAACAATTCTACAAAAGTGTCACCAATGTACTAGTTTTGTACATTTACTTGCGGCATTTTTATATTATGATAATATTACTCCATACCCCCTTATGGGGGGTTAATAAAAAATATGCAAAATGATATTAAAAAAGGCGAAATACTTATTTATAAAACTCATCAAAACGAGGTGGAATTGAAAGTGAAGTTTAAAAATGAATCTGTTTGGCTTAGACAAAACGAGATTGCTTTTCTTTTTGGAAAAGAAAGATCTGTAATAACCAAACATATCAACAAAATTTTTGCCGACAAGGAGGTTGATAAAAAAAGCAATGTGCAAAAAGTGCACATTACAAGTTCCGATAAACCGGTAGAATTTTACGGTTTGGATATTATTTTGGCGGTTGGTTATCGCGTCAATTCTCCGCGCGCTATTCATTTTCGCAAGTGGGCAACAAAAATTATAAAACAGTACCTTATTAAAGGTTATGTTGTAAATGAAAAGCGGCTCTTGGAAGCGGAAAATAAATTTCACGAACTGCAAGGAACAGTTTTATTTTTGCAAAAACAGTCAAAAAAAGAGTTATTAAAAGGGCAGGAAGCGGAGATCTTAAATTTATTGGCGGATTACTCCAAAACGCTTTCTTTGCTTGAACAATATGATAGGGGGGAAATAAGCGGAAAAAAGGGGAAGAAAACTAAGTTCATTTTACAATATAACGATTGTGTAAAAATAATTTCTAAACTAAAAAAAGAATTGATGGCCAAAAAAGAAGCAAGCGAATTATTTGGGCAAAAACGAGACGAAAGTTTAGAAGGAATTATTAAAGGACTCTATCAGACATTTGATAAAAAGGAAATATATCCGATCATTGAGGATAAGGCTTCGCATCTGCTTTATTTAATCATCAAAGATCACCCGTTTTTAGACGGCAATAAACGAACCGCTGCGTTTTTGTTTGTCTATTTTTTAGATAAATCAAATTATCTTTTTAAAAAATCAGACGAGCGAAAAATAAACGACAATGCCTTGGTCGCACTTGCTTTGCTTGTTGCCGAAAGCGATCCGAAGGATAAAGATGTGATGATAAAGATTATCAAAAATTTACTCACGGAATAGTTACTCAATGTTTAATTATATTTATTAATGCGTTTATTTGCAGTATTTGTACGTTATGATAATATTATTTTATACCCCCTTATGGGGGGTTAATAAAAAATATGCAAAATGATATTAAAAAAGAATGTTTAAAACGGATGCGTTATTTGGGCGGCCATTTGGACGGCGTTTGCCGGATGCTTGAAGACGGCCGGTATTGCATTGATATTATACAACAGAATTTGGGCGTGATTTCCGCGCTTCACAAAGTTAACGAAAAATTGCTCTTAAAGCACTTGGAACATTGCGTGACCTCGGTCGTTAAAAATAGTAATGCTAAAGCGCGTAAGCAGGTTTTTAAAGAGATTTTGGAAGTTTATAAAAATAAAAAGTAGCGTATAGAATTATTAAAATAGCGGATCATTTAAACGATTTGTTTTAATGCATTAATGTTTTAATAATTTAGTGATTATGAAAAATATAATTTTTGCGATCATTCTTGTTTTATTTATCGGCGGGTTTGCTTTCTATAAGATATCCGGCGGAGAAAAAACTCAGACCCCGCAGCCCTATATGGAAGTTGATAAGTATTCAATAAATTTAGGCAAAGTTTCTATGGCTGACGGCATCGCCAAAACAACTTTTAATTTAAAAAATTCCGGAGATCTGGAAATGGAAATTAATGCTTTGCAGACATCTTGCATGTGCACAACGGTAAAATTAATAATTAGCGGCAATGAATCGCCGATATTCGGAATGCATGCCAACCCCGCGTGGAAAGCGAACCTCGCGGTTGGCGCTTCGGCGGTTCTGGAAGTGCTTTTTGATCCAAACGCCCATGGTCCGGAAGCGACGGGACCGTTTGAAAGATTGATATTGGTCGGATCAAACGCAAGCAATAAAAAAGAATTGCAGTTGAAAATCAGCGGCGTAGTCGTAAAGTAGCATCTGGTATTTTGCATTTAGTATTTGATATATATGAAATTCAAAAATATTATTTTAGCGTTTTTATTTGTATCTTTTTTTATATTAATCGGTTACGCCGCATCTGGTTTTGCGATGGCCGCGGAAAATGCGACGATATATTACAGTCAATACTGCACTGGTTGTTCCGAATATAAAAATGAATTGATAGATTTTTTGAAGAATAATGGTTTTCGGGAAGCGACGGTGAAAGATTATATTTCCGATAATGAATCCCGTTTGGAATTAAAAAACAGGATAGAAAAGGCGGGCATACCGGTCGGTATGGAAGGTCATTTGATGATTTTTGCGGGCGATAAGATTATTTTGGGCGGCCATGTTCCTTTTGCGATAGTAAGCGATTTATTCAAACAACAAAATGATTTTGAAAAAATTTACGTCCGGCAGGATGAAATGCACGGCGACGCGAAATATTATGAAATTTGGGGATTTCGCGGGGAAGTAAAAAAATATCCCATTGACGCGCCGGTAACGGAATATCTGAATGAATTAAAATCTGAAGCGGTTAAGAATTTGCCGTTAAGCGTACGGAGTAGTTTTCTTTTGCCCACCATACTTGTTTCGGGCTTTATTGACGGCATTAATCCGTGCGCCATCGCCGTTTTGATATTTTTTGTCGCTTTTTTATTTTCCTTGCGGCGGTCTTTCCGAAATATTTTCTTATTCGGCGCGATATACATAATAGTTATTTATTTAACATATCTGGGGATAGGATTGGGACTATTGAAAGCTATTACGATTTCCGGTTATCCGCATTTGATGGCGAAAGTTGGTTCCTGGCTAATGATTATTCTTGGTATAGTTAATTTGAAAGATTTTTTCTGGGCTAAATTGCCGTTGACTCCGAAAATGCCGCATTTTTCGCAAGGCACGATTAAGTATTGGCTGGAAAAGGCGACTTTGCCGGCGGTTGTGGTTGGCGCGTTTTTGGTCGGTCTTTGCACTTTTCCGTGTTCCGGCGGAATTTATGTCGCTATTGTCGGATTGCTTGCCGCGAAAACGACATTTTTTATGGGCTTAATGTATCTTTTGATTTATAATGTGATGTTTGTGGCGCCGCTCGTCATTTTGCTTTTTGGCGTAGCCAATAGGCCTGCGTTGGCAACGATGGCGCGTTTGCACCAGCGTTCGGAAAAGTTATTTAATTTGTTTTTTGGCGTTACAATGATATTATTGGGAGTAATAATATTAATATTTTTTGTGTAAATTATTATGGAAAATAAAAAAGATTGCCCGATGTGCAAAATCAGCGACGAAGTGATTAAAAAATTAGAACAAAGCGAATATAATAAAAATAACCAAAACGATTCCGAAAAAGTCGGTTTCGCGATTGTTCGCAAAACCGGTTTGCTCGGAAAGTTTACCCGCCTGAAATTTTTTTGTAAAAAAATTTTGGCGGGCAAAAAATGATGAATAAAATAATTTTCGCGATAATTTTATTTTTAAGTTCGCCGTTAGCCGTGTTTGCCGGTCCCACAGATAATAACGGATATAATTACGGTATGATGGGCAATTTTTCTTCTATGATGGGATTTGGCGGCGGCTGGGTGTGGATTTGGATGAGTTTGTGGTTTATAATAGCGATTTTATTGATTGTGTTGTTGGTCGCGGTGATAATAAAACTTTTGAAGAAGTAATAAACAGCGCGCGCCCCGCCCCGCCCCGCAGTGTTGCGGGGCGGGGCGCGAAAACTTCATAATTTATAGTAATTAAAATGAAAAAAATCGTACAAGCGTTGAAAAAAATATCTAAAGCGCCGGATTTTTTATTGATTTCTTTTGCCGTTTTTTTTGCTATTTTGATGATCGCGGGCGCCGTAATTTTGCCGAAAGAAAAAACGGTTTCCAAAAATGGAGGAAATAAAGCGTCTTTAAACAGCGAAAATATCAATGGCGATTACGAGGCGATGGCGAATAAGTTATTCACCGAAGTTTTGCCGGAAAAGGGATTTGTAATGCCGATTAAGTGGGGCGATGTTATTCCAAAAACGGTTGAGTTGGGCATAATAGACCTTAATAAATTTACGGCGCTTTACCAATCCCGCGGCGGCTTAACTGACGAGCAAATGAAGATTTTAACAAGACGGGCTGATGATTATATAACCATAAATAACGAAAATTCCAATTTTTTGGTGAATGTTTTTTGGGCGTTGGGACTCGCGAATAAAAATCCGATTTTGGATAAAAGCCAGATGATAACCGGCGGTTATTCGGTATTTGATTTCGCTTCCACCGGCGGTTGGACATTGGGTAAAGACGAAAAAGGCGGCAATTATTACAATAAATATGAAATAATAAAACTTACGCCGGAACAGCAGAAAATCGCGCAATACGTGGCGGACGGTTCGTATCGTCCCTGTTGCAATAATTCCACGTCTTTTCCCGATTGCAACCACGGCGCGGCGCTGTTGGGCATTATTGAACTCGGCGCGTCGCAGGGGCTGACAAAAGAAGAACTTTTTGATGTCGCAGTAAAATTCAATTCTTTCTGGTTTCCGCAAAATTATTTGGAAACCGCTTTGTATTTTAAAATTACGGAAAATATCGATTGGGAAGATGTGGATAAAGAAAAAGTTATGTCTTTTGATTTTTCCAGCGCGTCCGGCTGGCAGAAAAATGTGCACAGTATTTTGAGCAACTTGGGCGTTTTGCCGAAAATTGATTCCGGCGGCAGTTGTGGGACGTAAATGTAAATATTCTTAAATTACGAAACGTTTTGAGACCCGGTCTCCGCCGTTTAATTTCCTGTGGCACAAAACAATTATCCATTGAAAAATAAAGATCAATATCGGCAATGTAAGTTAATTGGAGGAGACCGGGTCTCTCGCGTCGGCTATTTCGTAATTCAAAGTAATATAATAAAATAATAACAGTAAAATTTTATGTTCAGTATACTTAAGAAAAAATGTCCTATATGCGGAATGGTGTTGGAAAAGAACAGGGAATATCCAGAAGAATTTGGCAAGAAATTTTGTTCTGAAAATTGCCGGGAAGAGTACAAAAAGAAAATGGTTACTGAGCAATCTAAACATTCCGGAGGCTGTTGCCATTAAGCAAAAATACGGGATTATTAATAAATCAGTAAAATTTATATGAATCTTTCATTTAAATCGTACGGTTGGAAATGCGTTCTGGGCGCCGAAGCGGCGTATGTCCTTTGCGTACTTGGCGGATTTTTGCCGCTTCGCAGCGTTCAGGGCATTGAACTTCACCATCGGCTTTTTGAAACATTACCGGGCTTTGTATGGTTTAGTTTCGGCAGTTTTATGCTCGGCGCGGTCTATGTATTTGTCTTTTCCTGGATTTTTGCTTTCTATTTCGTGTGGATGCACAATTCCAGTCTTATCAATAAGTAAATATTGATAATGGGCATCGTTATTAATTGTGAATATAAAACAAAAGGCGAGAATTTTACTTAATGTTTTTGCCGCGATTTTATCGCTTCTGTTTCTTTATTTTGTTATAGTTTCTGCCGTATCCGGTTTCAGATTCGCTTTGTTTCAGTTTTCAAATTATTGGTATTTTTTAATTAGTTTATCTTTCGGATTTGGCATTCAGATTGGTCTGTACTCTTATTTAAAACAACTTGTGAAAAATAGGGGCGTGATTATGGGACGTAAGACCGTAGCGGCAACCGGAACAACTTCTGCCTTGGCGATGATTTCTTGCTGCGCGCATTATTTGGCGAATATTGTTCCAATACTCGGTATTGCCGGAGTCCTTTCTATTGTTGCTCAATATCAAATCAAAATTTTTTGGATCGGACTTTTTTCTAATATTTTAGGCATCGTGTTTATTACCGATAAAATCATTAAATTTCCAGCCAAAGGCTTGCCTGCCGGTAGGCAAGCAAGCCCGTTTTCGGGCGGAAAAAAAACAATTGTGAATAAAACGATAATAATAATTTTATTGGCAGTCGTTTTTATTGGAGGATTTTTTGTCGTTTATCAGAGCCGTTTTGCGGAACAGGAGATTAGCAATAATCAAACGGAAAAACAGAATTCTACGCAGAACTGGGAGACAAAAACCGATGGTCAGGCAAATGTTATTGTTGCAGTTACCCCGACAGATCTTGCACCGCAATCAGCGGAATGGAAATTTAATGTTGTTATGAATACGCATTCGATTGAATTGGATCAGAATTTGGCTGAAATCGCCGCGCTTATTGACGACGGCGGAAAAGAATACAAACCATTGCGTTGGGAAGGCGCGCAAGCGGGAGGCCATCATCGGGAAGGTGTGCTGGTTTTTGCGCCGATTGCGCCATATCCGCAGAATTTAGCATTAAACATAAAAAACATCGGCGATGCGCAAAGATTATTTTCGTGGACTCTAATTGAGTAATATTTTATTAATATGAAAAAAGAAACATATAAAATTTATGGAATGCATTGCGCCAGTTGCGTTGCGACAATTGAACGCGCGCTTTTGATCCCTGCGCTTCTTCCACCATTTTAATAATTTGGGAAAGCACCGTATCTTTTCCTATTTTTGTCGCGCTAAACGTGAAAGTTCCGAATT
>Ga0075916_104_pt1 | contig 61620 bp, 66 predicted proteins | sample RifGroA2_FD_68335 | JGI IMG/M metagenome (GOLD analysis project Ga0075916, IMG submission 68335) | Parcubacteria (OD1-vii) bacterium GW2011_GWA2_38_13b | reverse complement strand
TGCAATAAAAATTCAAGGTTTAATTTACAAAAAGTTTGGGTTAAATACAATATAGATAAAAAAGGAAATTATAATGAAGATAAAAATTTTGATACTTTTAATATAGAAGAACCAACAAATGACGACAATCTTCACCTATGTAAAAGTTGTTTTGAAAATTGGTCAAATGGAAAAATTTAAAAATAATAAAAAAATAACCAAAAGATATTTTGCCAAAAGAACGCTAAACGAAATGACACCGGAAGAGTGGGTGCAGGCGATATTGGACACCAATTCATCTCGAAAAAAAGGAAAGTGCGGAGAAAATAAGCTCGTTCATATCTTGAAAAAACAAGGATTCAAAGAGTTTTTTAATTGGGATGATTTTCTAAAAACAGATTATTGCGTAGTTAAATTTTCCAAAAAATTTAACTTGAAAAATGTTCGTGAAAATTTAGGTGTAAAAATAAAAACAAAAAAACAAAATAAAACGCTTGATTTGATAATTAAAGCTAAAGATAAAATTTTGCTTTGCGAAGCAAAGCATTTGAATACTTCCGGCGGCGGGCAAGATAAACAAATTTCTGAATTGATAGAAATTTTAAGATTAACCGAAAAAAACGGGGTTTCTTATATTTCATTTTTAGACGGCAAATATTCTAATATTTTGTTAAGCGACAATGGGTATGGTGATAAGATAATTACGCAAAGAAAAGAAATAAATAAATTTCTTAATAATCCGAAAAAAGAAAAAAAGAAAAAAAGAAGAAATGGATGAAGAAAAAAAGGGTCTTTCGTCCGATACGAAGCGGGGGATTTTGGTTATCGTTTTTTTTACTTTAGCGGTAATTTCCGCGATGAGTTTTTTGGGCAGAGCCGGATATGCCGGTTATCTTTATTTCAGCGCGGCAAAAAAATTATTCGGAAACGGTTACTGGCTTGTGCCGATTTTATCTTTTATTTTAGCCTTTACCTTTTTTCGTTCTTTGCGTAAATTTAATTGGGGACGAGCCGCGTTTTTCGGATCAGTCGTTTTGACATTGAGTTTTTTATCCATTTTGGATTTTGTTTGGGGGGAAAAAAACAGCGGCGGTTTTCTGGGATTGATTTTCAAGATGCCTTTGGAAAGATTTTTTAGTGTAAGCGCGTCGCTTGTTATTTTATTTTCATTGATGTTTATTTCGCTTCTTTTGGTATTAAATATTTCTCTCGATTCTTTTTGGATTTTCGGAAAAAGAAAAAATGATATTGCGCCAGAATCGGAAGGCGGACAGTTGTCTTTTGGCGAAAATGGCGCGGAATCGGCGAATCCGCGGAATGGAATTTCGGGAATATTAAATTCCATATTGCCAAAACCGAGATTTGAAGTCAGTAAAGTGGGCGACGGCGAATCCGGAGATGATTATGGAGAAAATGAACCGCAAAAAAAAGAAGATATGAATTCAATGGGTTTGCGTTCTGATGTGAATAAAAATGTTGATTTTAAATTTCCGCCGATTGATATTTTGGAAGATGAAACCGGAAAGCCGGTGATCGGTGATATTAACGCCAATGTGAATATAATAAAAAGAACTTTTGAAAATTTCGGCATAGAAGTGGAAATGTCCGATGTTAATGTCGGTCCGACTGTAACCCAATTCACCTTAAAGCCGGCGATCGGCGTAAAGATTTCTCGTATTGTTTCTTTGCAAAATGATTTGTCTTTGGCGCTCGCTGCGCATCCCTTGAGAATTGAAGCGCCGATTCCCGGCAGATCGTTGGTTGGCATTGAAGTTCCGAACAAGAAAGTGGCTATTGTGCGGCTTAAAAAGTTTTTGTCAACGGAGCAATTCCAGAAAAATTCTTCCGTGTTATCGTTTGCTATCGGACGCGATGTAAGCGGTCATATGGTTTTCGGCGACATTGCGCGTATGCCCCATCTTTTGATAGCCGGAGCAACCGGTTCCGGAAAATCGGTGTGCATTCATGATATTATTTTGAGTTTGCTTTATAAAAATTCTCCGGAAACGTTGCGTTTGATTTTAATTGATCCAAAAAGAGTTGAGTTGACTTTTTATAATAATATTCCGCATCTTTTGACTCCAGTCGTGGTTGAGCCGTCAAAAGCCATAAATACTTTAAAGTGGGCAGTCAATGAAATGGAGTCGCGTTATCGTATATTGGAAGAATGCGCCGTGAAAGACATTGCTTCTTATAATAAAGATACACACAATGAACGGATGCCGTATATTGTGATTGTTATAGATGAATTGGCCGATTTAATGGCGGCTTACGGTAGGGATATGGAAGGAGCGATTGTTCGTTTGGCGCAAATGGCGCGAGCGGTTGGAATTCATTTGATAGTATCCACTCAACGGCCGTCCGTTGAAGTGATTACCGGACTTATTAAGGCCAACATCACTTCGCGCATCGCTTTTCAAGTGGCAAGCCAGGTCGATTCAAGAACTATTTTGGATATGGCCGGCGCGGAAAAATTACTTGGTAGCGGAGATATGCTTTATCTATCAGGGGATGCTTCGAAGCCGCGGCGTCTTCAGGGAGTTTTTGTTTCGGAAAAAGAAGTCAAAAAAGTCGTGAAATTTTTGAAAGAAGGGCGGGACGCTGAATCTTGTTATGACGAAAATGTTCTTGGCGCTCAGGATAAAAAAACAGGTTCTTTTAGCGATGGCATGATAGATGATGATCTTTATGAAGAAGCCGAAAGAATGATAATCGAAGCGGGAAGAGCGTCGGCTTCTTTTTTGCAAAGACGGCTTCGTGTTGGTTATGCCAGGGCTGCGCGCCTTCTTGATTTACTTGAAGAAAAAGGAATTGTCGGTCCGGTCGATGGAGCAAGACCGAGGGAAGTGTTTGTTAAAAAAGAAAGTGGCGATATTGATCGCGGTCAGTACGAGAATTAGCGGATGTTGTTTAATTTTGAACAAATGATTTTGCTGAATAATAAAAAAAATATAAAAAGTCCTTCGCATACCAAAGATCTTTTAAAGGAAACGCGGATAAAACAGGGCGTAAGCTTGAAAGAAGCGGCCGAATGTATCGGAGTATCGGTTAAGTACTTGGAGAGAATAGAGGAGGGGGATTATAATAATTTGCCGGCCGATGTTTACGTGCGTGGTTTTTTAAAAAAATACGCGGAATTTTTAGGACTTCCGGTCCAGGAAATCGTGGATTTTTACCAAAAAGAAAAAAGAATTTTTTATAATATTTACAACAATGACAATGTGGAAAAAAAAAGTTTTAACGGCGGATTTTTCGGTAAAATATATATAACGCCAAAAGCAGTCAGTTTTTTTGCGATAGTCGCAGCCGTGATATTTATTGTAAGTTATTTTATTTATGAAGTCGGTTTTTTGGTTTCCCCGCCAAATCTTATTATGGAAAATCCGGTTCAAGATGCGGAAGTTTTTGAATCAAAAATAAATGTCATTGGCAGAACCGATTACGATTCTTTCGTGAAAATTAACGGGCAAAACATCACCGTTGACGAAAACGGTTATTTTAACAAAGAAATCAATCTTTCGGACGGCGTGAATGTTTTGGAAATAAAAGCGGTAAATCGGTTGGGTAAAGAAGCGAGTATAATAAAGAGATTGGTGTATACTGAAAATAAAAATTGAAAATTTAAAAGGCCCGACTTGCGTCAGGCCCATTGTTATATATTGAATTTCGGCAGTTCTTTTTTGAGCGGTTCCGGGTTCTCTCCCAATGTTTCGCCATCTGGTCCGCACTGTACAAAAAGCGGAGCGACAAATTTTATTTCGTCGCGACCGGAAAGTGCGGTTACAAGTTCAAGGGGGTTAACTGTGCATTTTAGAGACATTATTATCTCAAATGCGTTTTCCCCCGCAGTTTGTTCAACTACGCAACCGGGGGTTAAACTTTCTACCAACCGGCGCAATTCTTCTTGCGTGGTATTTTCCGTGATAACAATCACGGAATTGCTCAAGAGCTTAAATCCTTCTGTAACCAGAATTTTTTCACCCTTTTCATTACTTACTTCGGAAATTATCTTAAACGCAGGTAGTGCTATCTCGCCGATTTCGCCGCGTCTTTTTAATTCTTCCATTGTATTTTCTTGCGCGGTTAATCTCTCCCCGGTGTATTTATTATATTCTTGCGGCGGAATTACCAGCGCCTTTAAGGTAAATTCTTTCGTTTCCGGATTTTGCGAAGAATATCCGGAAACCCTAAAAAGAGGAGTTAGGTCGACTAAAACCCGACCATTCGGTCCTTTTTCAACGAAAGTCATTCCTGTTTTCGTGAAGTCGGTGAGACCGCCGCCATAAATCAACGAAGTCGTTGTCGCGGTGCTCAATGTTAGCGCCAATATAACTAACCATAGTAGTTTTTTCATTTCTTGTTTCCTTTCTTTGTATTAATTTTTTAAAAAACCATACCCAGTATATAATAATAACATACAATAGATTTTATGTCAAATAAAAATAGGGAAAAACCTGACTTTGCCGAAGAAATTAAATTGCGGGAAAGGGGATATAAATTTATCGCGGGCGTTGATGAGGTCGGACGCGGGCCATTAGCCGGAAATATTACCGCGGCCGCGGTAATATTTCCGGCTAATTTTCAATTTTCAATTTTTCCGCCAGAGGCGGATCCCGCTCAATGGCGGGACAATTTTCAAGAAATTAACGATTCCAAAAAATTGTCTGCGAAGAAAAGGGAAAAAGCGTACAAATTATTGACGCGAAATAAAAAAATCATATGGTCTGTTGCGAGCGTTTCGGAAAAAATTATAGATAAAATCAATATTCATAAAGCTACGCAACTGGCGATGTTGAAAGCGATAAGAAAGTTAAAAATCCGACCGGATTTCATAATTATTGATGGCAACGAATTCCGCAATGAAAACTTTGACGGATATGGAAAAAAGTTTATCGTTAAAGCCGATGCCAAAACAATGTCTTGCGCCGCCGCGTCAATTATAGCGAAAGTAACGCGCGACCGGCTGATGGCGCGAATGCATAAAAAATATCCGCGGTACGGATTTGATAAACACAAAGGATACGGCACAAGAAAACATTTTACCGCGCTGAAAAAAAACGGTCCTTGTCCGCTGCATCGTGAAACATTCGAGCCGCTAAAAAGTCTATTTCAATCATTGATTAAGAAGTGATCGTGTATTATAGTGAAATGAAAGTTATTTGAAAATAAAAAAAGGAGAAAATAATTTATGAGCGAAGAATTGGAAAAGCCGCATCTGACAGAAGATGAAATTCGTTTAATGATGGAATTGTATAACATAGATGAAGCGGGCGAAGCGGGTCTTAGGGATTGGTTGAGCTATAGGGACGTGGATGTTACAAAAGAAGCGGCTGCTCAATTTTCGGAAATTAAAAAGCAATTTGACGGCGGTTTGCTTGGCAGAAAATGTTTTGAAGAACGCAAGAAATTTATTTCAAATGATTATGATGAAAAGTTAGATAAAAAATTCAGGAGATTTTCCGCCAAATGGCTTTCGATTATTTTTTCAGCAAGCGCGATTTTTTATTTTATTTTATGGAGCCTGGGGCTTTTTAGTTTTAGCGACGAAAGACCCGTTGTTTTCGTTATTTATCAAGAAGCTCGATTGGTTGGTATTGCGGAAGATTTTAATTTGCGTTTGCCGTCATTAAAGCTGGAGATCGGAATACAAAACGATCCGGTTTTTCGGAAATTTACGAAAGAGACAAACGTATCGTTTATTGCGGTTGAGAATTATAATCTTTCCGTGAATGAGCCGATGGTTGACGTGCTTGTTTGCGGAGAACGCAGTCGCGGTCTTATGGAAATTGAGGGCAAAAAATTACCATTGAGACCAAGTTCGCTTGAATGGATTGCGGTCATAACTTTTCGCGATAAAGAACAAGAAAAAAAATGGTTGGCGAATATTGATTATGGAAGATTCATTTTGAAACAATAAAATATAAAACCCTGAAAATATTAATTTTCGGGGTTGTTTTTTTTTAAGAATATGGTTATACTGTAAATAATTAAAAATAATAATGTATTTTTTATGGCGGTACCAAAAAGCAGACAAACAAAATCCAAGAGGAATAGCCGGAGATCGCATCACGCTTTAAGGCGGACGGTTTTCGGAGTTTGTTCAAAATGCGGAGAATCGATCTTGCCGCATCATACTTGCGTTAATTGCGGATTTTATAAAGGCCGTGAAGTCATAAATGTGTTAGCGAAGCTGGAAAAAAAAGAACATAAGAAAAAAGCGAAAGAATTGGCCGGTCAGGAGAAAGAACAACAAATGAAAAAATCGCTTTCGGCCGAAGAATTATCTAAAAAATCCCAAGAAAATTAGACCATTATGGCCAATAGGCATTTATCAAGATCTATAGTATTGCAATCGCTCTATGAGTGGGATTTTAATAATTTTCGCAACGCAAAAAATATGGATGATTTGTACAAGATTAAAAATATTGAAGAAAACTCCAAGTTAAAAAAAATTATAAGTCATAATATTGATAAATTCGGTCCCGGTATGGAAGATGCGTCTTTTGTCTGGGGGATTATTCAGGGAATTGTCGAACGGCTCAAGAAGATTGATGGCATTATCGAAAAGGGCGCTCCGGAATGGCCGATTGAGCAGATTGCTTTTATCGATCGCAATGTTTTACGTATCGGCATATATGAGCTTTTGTTCGCTAATCGCGAAGAAGTGCCTCCGAAAGTCGCTATAAACGAGTCGATTGAACTCGCAAAAACATTCGGCGGAGAATCGTCCGGAAAATTCATAAACGGGGTGCTTGGCACGATTTATCGTGAAATCGGGGAGCCGATGAAAGACGATTCAACCGAGAAGGCGAAAGAAAGAAGAGAAAAAGAGGTGGAAACTGATAAAAATAAGGAAGAAATAAAAAAATAAGATAATAATAAAATTTAAAGCGCGAGATATAAAATTGATTCTTAATTTTCAATTTTCAATTACTAATTTTCAATGAATTTTCAATATTTAAATTATTAAATTGAAAATTTAAACATTGATTGATAATTGAAAATTGATAATTGATAATTTGGGGGATTATTTTGCATTTCGGACTTTAAATTTTTGGTTTAACCTTGAAAGACATATCTTTACTTGAAAGTGTTCTTGGCGTTGTTTTCAAGGAAAAAAAAATATTGGAAGAATCTTTAACGCATCGTTCTTATATAAATGAACATCCGAAACGCGGTCTGAATCATAATGAACGGTTGGAATTTTTAGGCGACGCGGTTTTGGAATTGGTGGTTACTGAATATTTATACAAGAAATACGATAAGCCGGAAGGCGAGCTGACGAATTGGAGAGCGTCTTTGGTCAATGCTGAAATGCTTGGCGATTTGGCTTATGAATTGGGAATAGACAGGTTTATTATGGTATCCAGGGGGGAACACAGGGATAATGGCAAGGCGCGCCATTATATTTTAGCGGACGCCCTTGAAGCGATTATCGGAGCGATGTATTTGGATCAGGGATACGAAAAATGCCAAAATTTTATTACGAAATATCTTTTAATAAAATTATCCGGGATAATTAAAAATAAACTTTACCGCGATTCAAAAAGTTTATTTCAGGAGGCATCGCAGGATAAATTAAGCATAACGCCAAGTTATTATGTTTTGAGGGAATGGGGTCCGGATCATGCTAAACGATTTGAAATCGGTTTGTTTTTGGAAGAAGAACAGATTGCGATCGGCGAAGGTTCTTCCAAGCAGGAAGCGGAACAGGATGCGGCAAAAAAAGGATTGGTGGTTAAGGGATGGTAAGCAAGGTATGAATATTACAAAAGCGCGAATTTGCATTCACGCTTTTTTTTGTTAATTGGGATAGATGATGAAACCTATACTTCCCGCCGCCGTTTGACTATATTGAAAATCATTTTTGTAGTTATTTTTTAAATTTTCCGAAATAAATTTCACGGTTTTTTCTATGTTATTTTTTTCGCCGCTTAATTCCAGCAGCCAACAATAATTATTATTGGCTGTTTTCAGAATTATATTTGTGTCAATATTAAGATAGTATTCAAATAAATTTTTCATCACATAAGAAATGAAGCAGTCTTTTACATAACATTTTGCCGCATAAAATTCGATTTTGATTTTAACGCGCACCATCGTAAAATCCTCCTTAAATTTTTAAAAAAACCAATAAAAGTCAATGAACCGTATTAAAATTTATTATAATAAATTTTTTATTTGAAGTCAAGTTTTTGCGTATGTTAATATCGCGGTTTTGGCGCTTGCCGGTCGATTGGTATAGTTTATGAAATATAATCATCTTTTCATAAAGCCGGTTTTTTAGTATAATAAAATCATATGCATTTAAAACGTCTTGAAATTTCCGGATTCAAATCTTTCGCCCAAAAGACGATTTTGGATTTTGCCGGCGGCATTACGGCTATTGTCGGTCCCAACGGATGCGGCAAGTCAAACATAGTTGATGCCATTAAATGGGTTATGGGTGAGCAGAGTATGAAAAGCGTAAGGGGAAAGAAGGGCGAAGATTTGATATTCTCCGGATCTAAAAAAAGAGTTCGTCTCGGCAAGGCTCGGGTTGCTTTGTTTATGGACAATTCCAGCGGAGCGGCGCCGATTGATTTTCCGGAAGTGGTTATCAGCCGTAATATTTTTCGTGCGGGAGAGAATGAATATCACATCAATAATTCAAAGGTGCGGCTTAAAGATGTGGCGGATATTTTAACCAAAGCCCGTATGGCGCAAAAATCTTTTTCTATTATAAATCAGGGTATGGCCGATGCGATATTGAATTACTCTCCTACGGAAAGACAACTTATTCTGGAAGAGGCGGCCGGTGTCAGGGGGTACCAAGTAAAAAAAGAAGAGGCTGCGCGCAAAATAAAAAATACCAAAGATAATTTGGAAAAGACGGCGTCATTGATGGCGGAAATCGAACCTCATTTGAATTATTTAAGAAAACAAGCAAGCAAGGCCGAAAAAAGAGAGGAAATTGTCAAAAAACTCGGCGATATTCAAAAAAGTTATTTTGGCGTTATTTCAAAAAATTTGTATAAAGAAAAAAATCAAATAAATCGAAGAAATAAATCTGCCAGAGATGAAATATTTCGCAAATCGCAAGAGTTGATCGAATTGAAAAAAAATTTAAGCAAGGAAGAAAAAAATATGTTTAGCGGAGATAACGGCATTTTCGGTCTTCAGCAAAAATGGAATGATTTGCGGATGAAAATCGGAGAGATGGAAAAAGAGACGGCGAAAATAGAAGCTAAAATTGAATTAATATTGATAGCGCGTGAACCGCAAGTGTCCCCGGTCGATATTGATTACATAAAAACGCGGATTTCCCAATCGTTGGAATTATTGAAAAAAGCGTTGAATTCGCAAAATGCCGGCGAAAAAAATAAAATATTAAATGAGGGTTTGGAAATGCTTGATTGTTTGCATAATGAAATCAAAAACGGCAAAATTAAAAAATATTTGAAAAAACCGGAAGTTAACCCCGGTCTTTTGGAAGAAAAAAAAGAGTTGGAAGATAAAATCGCGAAATTATCTTCGGAGTCGCGTGAAATTCAGGCAAACATTGCCAATAGGCAGGGTCAAGAATTAAAAGAGAAAGCGAAATTTTTTGAAATGGAAAGGCGGATAAAAGCCATTGAAGACGAAATTGGCGGAGATAAAGACGTTTTGCGCGATTTGGATATAGAAGAAGCGAAAGTTTCTATGAAATTGGGCGATATTGAAAAAGAAATTGCGGATTCCGGTATGAATATTCAGGAAATCATCGCGGCTGATATTAAAATTCCGGAATTGTTTAATCAGGATGATTCGGAAAGAGAAATTAGACGATTGAAAGTTCGGCTCGATGAAATCGGTAGCATAGATCAGGCGACAATTCAGGAATTTCATGAAACCGATCAGCGTTATCAATTTTTGGAAAAGGAATCGGGAGATCTTAAAAAAACCATTTCATCGCTTAAAAATGTCATAGATGAATTGGAGAGAAAAATCCGTGAAAATTTTAATGATTATTTTTCCGTAATTAACAATGAATTCAATAATTATTTCCGGCTTATTTTTGGCGGTGGCCGGGCTTCGCTTTTGCGGAAAACAGCCGTAAACCAGGTTGACGGCGATAATGACGAAACTGGCGGAAACGATAAGGAAAACGATAATATAAATCGCGAAGGAGTGGATATCAGCGCTATATTGCCCGGCAAAAAAATCAAGGATTTGAGTTTATTTTCCGGCGGAGAAAGATCGCTTACATCCATTGCTTTGTTGTTTGCCATAATCGCTTCCGCTTCGCCTCCTTTTTTGGTTTTGGACGAAATAGACGCGGCGCTTGACGAAGATAATTCGCAAAAATTCGGGAAAATATTGCGGGAACTTTCTCGAAAAACACAATTTATTTTAATCACACACAATCGTGAAACAATGAAATTAGCCGATATTCTTTATGGCGTGACTATGGACGAAGGGGTGTCGCGCGTGTTATCGTTAAGATTGGTTTAGTTGTTGAATTTTATAATACTTGACACTGTTTGCGGCATAATATAAACTCTACAATATAAATATGGAAAATGAAAATGGAACAAAAAAATACGAGTTTTCTTATTGGATTAAACCGGATATTGCGGAAAGCAGTCTTGGCGATGTTCAGAATGAAATAAAGAATTTTATAGAAAAATCGGGCGGGGGAACGATAAAAGAAAAGGGTATTATTCGCGAAAATCTTGCTTATCCGATAAAACATTACGGTTATGGATTTTTAAAAGTAAGTTTGATTGAATTCGCGCCTGTTAAAATGGATGAGTTCAGGAAGTATTTGAAGCTTAATGCGAATATACTCAGATACAATATTGGGACAGCGGACGATATTGACATTATTCAGATAAAGGAATTCAAGAAAATCGTTAATGAATCGCAAAAAATTAAATCAGCGGCTATTGAAATTGAAGGAGTAAGGGAAGGTGAAGGGAAGAAGGCATCGGATATTCCGCCGGAAGCATCCGTTGTTCATCAAGCTCCCGAAAAAGAAAAAATTACCCTTGAGGATGTTGATAAAAAGTTGGAAGAAATTTTAGGACGTGAAATCTAATTTTAATTTACTATGAATTTAAATAAAGTTTTATTGATAGGGCGTTTGACAAATAATATTGAATCAAGGACATTGCCCTCCGGTCAGGCCGTAGTTTCTTTTGGCGTGGCAACCAATAGAACGTGGAAAGATCAAAGCGGAAACAAGCAAGAAACAGTGGAATTTCATAATATTGTAGCTTTTGGAAAATTAGCCGAAATATGCGCGATGTATTTAAAGAGAGGACAGTTGATTTTTGCGGAAGGAAGAATACAAACAAGATCTTGGCAGGGGCAAGATGGGACGAAAAAATATCGTACGGAAATTATAATGCAAAATATGCAAATGGGACCGAAGTCGGCGGGAAATATGGTGGTCAATGAAACCGGAAACATAAAACCGGCGGGAACCAATTCTCGCAATGAGTCAATACCTGTCGTTGAAGAAAGTGAAATTTCTCAAAATGAGGAAGAGATCAATGTAAAAGATATACCTTTTTAATTTTATAAATATTAACAAAAAAATTGAAAAATTGCTATTTGTGTAAAAATAATGTGAATGAAATCAATTGGAAAGATGCGGAAACATTGCGCCGTTTTTTGACTGCTCAAAATAAAATAGCTCCAAGAAAATATACGCATCTTTGCGCCAAACATCAGAAGAGAGTCGCGCGCGCCATAAAACGCGCCCGTATTATGTCTTTATTGCCGTTTGTGTAAGATTATGAATATTATTTAAAGAAGCAATGATTCGTCCGCCGAATCGGCGGACGTTTTTTTAAAATAAAAAAAGTGTTGCACAAAAGATAAATTAGATTTATAATTATCAATATATTCTGCCTTTCAAAAGTATTTTTAAAAGCGTTTAAGCGTGGCTGGATAATTTTAGTTTGACTTCATATTATAAAATTATTTAAAATAAAAAGATTTTTAATTTTATATTTTTTTAATTATTTTATACTTTTGAAGGGCGGGATATGTTTAAGAATTTTTTAGAAAATGTTTGGGAAATTTCTAAAATTATAATTATTTCTTTGTTAATCATTGTTCCGATCAGGTATTTTATTATTCAGCCGTTTTTTGTCGCAGGAGCTTCAATGGAACCGAATTTTGACGATGGCGAATATGTTATTATCGATGAAATAAGTTACAATTTTAAAAAACCGATCAGAGGCGAAGTGGTTGTATTTAAATATCCAAACGATCCTTCGCAGTATTATATAAAAAGAATCATTGGTCTTCCCGGCGAGAACATTAAAATTAATAACAAAAAAGTTTTTTTAGTAAAAGACGGGAAGGAAACAGAAATAATGGAAGATTATCTTGGCGATATTATCACCGCCGCCGATACGAATGTTCAGTTGGGATTTGATGAATATTTTGTTATGGGCGACAATAGAACGAAGAGTTTTGATTCGCGCCAGTGGGGACCATTATCGGAAAAATATATTATAGGAAAAGTATGGATTAGAATTTTTCCTTTTAACAGGTTTGCAATATTTGATTTTTAGCGGGATTAATTAAGCTATCTTATTTTATCAATTATGACTTCTACGAAATCATTGACTCAATCGGTAAAAGGTATGCATGATATTTTGCCGGCTGATCAGGCTTATATTAAAAGAATAAATTATATCGTGGAAATGTTTGCCGGCGCTTACGGATTTTCCAGGATAGATCTTCCCGTTTTGGAATATACGGATTTATTTATTCGCGGTACGGGCAGGAATACCGATATCGTGGAAAAGGAAATGTATTCTTTTCGGACAAAAGGAGGCGATATGCTGTCTTTAAGACCGGAATTTACTCCCGGTATGGCAAGAGCGTATATTGAGCACGGAATGCATAATTTTTCTCAGCCGATAAAATTGTATACTATCGGTTCTTTATTTCGGCACGAGAATCCGCAAAAAGGACGTTATCGCGAACATCGGCAATTTAACTTTGATATTTTCGGCAACACCGATCCCGCTTTGGATGCGGAAATCATTTTTGTGTGTTGGCTTATTTTGGAAAATTTGGGACTTCGGGATATTGTTGTGAAAATAAACAGTATCGGGTGCAAGGAATGTAAGCCGGTTTTTCGATCGGCGCTTTTGTCATATTATCGCAGCCGGTCCAAGAAATTATGTAAAAATTGTTTAATAAGAATAAAATCCAATCCGTTAAGAATTTTGGATTGCAAAGAAGAAAAATGCCGGCAATTAAAGAAGAATGCTCCCCAGATTATTGATCATATTTGCGAAAATTGCAAAAATTATTTTAAGAGCGTGCTGGAATTTATTGATGAAATCGGCGTGCCTTATTTTCTGGATGTTCATTTGGTCAGGGGATTGGATTATTACACTAAAACAGTATTCGAATTTGTTCCAAAAGTTCAGAATAGCGATGGTGAAGCCGATATGTTGGGTCAGTCGTCAGTGGGGGGAGGCGGAAGATATGATAATCTAGTTTCAGATTTGGGCGGAAAAGATACTCCGGCGGTAGGATGTGGTATGGGCATAGAAAGATTGATATTGCTTATGAAAGAAAATAATGTAAAGATTCCGGGGATTAAAAAGCCGTCGATTTTTTTAATTCAATTGGGCGATCTTGCCAGAAAAAAGAGTTTCAAATTATTTGAGGAATTAAGGCGCGCCGGATTATCCGTTGTTGAAGCTATTGGAAAGAACAGTATGAAATCGCAGTTGAAACTCGCGGACAGGATGAACGCGCCAATGACATTGATTTTCGGACAAAAAGAAGCTTTAGACAGCACGATTATTATCAGGGATATGGCATCCGGAGTCCAGGAGATTATTCCATTGGAAAAAATGATTCCGCAAATTAAGAAATATTTTCAAAAGATTAAATAGAATTAATACCATGAGTTTATGTATTTTTTGCGAAATGGCCATTGGAAAAAGAGGGGATAATATTGTTTACGAAGACGAGTATATTTTGGCGCTTAACGATATTAATCCCAAGGCGCCTGTTCATTTGTTGATTTTACCTAAAAAACACATAGAATCCGTCAATGAATTAAGTGGGGGAGACAAAGATTTATTTTGGAGATTATTTGAATTGGCGAAAAAAATGGCTAAAGAAAAAAATATTGAGCAAGGATATAAATTAATTTTTAATGTAGGTCGAAAAGGGGGGCAGATTATAGATCATTTGCATTTGCATTTATTGGGAGGTTATTAAATTTTTGAATCAAGAACCCTGTTTAAAGTCTTGCGCGAAAAAATTTTCTTTGAAGAAAATTTTTCTGCTCCGGACTAACGAGGTTTATGTCTTTTAATTTAAGTTTGTCTGAAATTAACCGTTTGGTTATGCAAATCCCGTTAGAAACGGTGTTTCCAACGGGGTAAAGACAAACTTCTAACGGAGTGAAAATAAAAATTACAAAAAAACCAAATGAAACTGCTGGAGCTTTAGTGCGTCGTTTTTCCCAGCAAATTCATCGCGCCGGAGTTTTACAAGAAGCGAAAAGACGCAAGCATAGAGAGCAGCCGTTGACTAAAAGAATAATGAGGAAATCGGCTCTTGCGCGCGTAAAACGCCGTCAAGAGTACGAAGAACTCAAGAGGTTGGGTAAAATATGACTTTATACGAAATTATACAGCGGGATTTTAAATCCGCGTTAAAGAATAAAAATAGTAAAATTGTTTCCGTTTTGCGTTTATTGTTCGCGGCTGTAAAAAATAAGGAATTGGAAAAGAGATATCATTCCGGTAAAAATAAAAAACCGCAACAATTAAACGAGTCAATCCTGCTTAATGACAGCGAGGTTTTGGAGGTTTTGATTCGCGAAGCCAAAAAAAGAAAAGAATCAATCGATGTTTTTGGTCGCGGAGGAAGGCGTGATTTGGAGCTGAATGAAAAGGAAGAGCTGGATATATTGGAGAAATATTTGCCAAAACAACTATCTGAGCCGGAAATTAATGCTGAAATTGATAAAATTTTGTCTGCCAGCCGACGAATTGATGTTCGGGGAGCGCGTGATTTCGGAATAACTATGGGGATTATAATGGCGCAACTCAAGGGAGTGGCAGACGGAAAATTGGTCGGCGATATTTTGAAAAAGAAACTTGAAGATTAGACTGATGAAGTTAGATTTAAATATTTATAATAAAACGAATTTTTCTATCAATGAAAACAAGTTCATTCCTGTAATAAAATTTTTATTGGAAAAGAGCGGTATAAAAACAGACGTAAAAGTCGATCTTAATATTATTTCTGCGCGAAATATAGCCAAAATTAATAAAAAATACAGAAAAATTGACGGTTCCACGGATGTTATTTCGTTTAGTTATGCAAGTGTTCGCAATTTTATAAATTTAGATAGAGATATCGTTTATTTGGGTGAAATTTTTATCGCTCCAAGCGTTGTAAAAGCAAATGCCAAGAAATATAAAACGGTTTTAGGGGAAGAGTTGAATTATGTTTTGGTTCACGGATTATTGCATTTATTCGAATATGAGCACGAAGGAAGCCGGCAAAAACGTGAAGAAATGGAGCTTATGGAACAAACTATTTGTTTAAATTTAAAAAACAAAAGAATAAATTTTTTTAAAAAAAGGGAATTTTAATATTTTTTTAATGTTTAATATACGTCATTTTGTAAGAAGTTTTGGTTTTGCATTAAACGGTCTCGTGTATGTTTGGAGAGCGGAGCAAAGTTTTCGTTTTCAAGTTTTGATAGCCGTGGCGGTAATTTTGGGCGGTTTTTTTGGGGGATTGAATTTAACGGAGTTTTCTTTACTGGTGCTTTTGTTGGTTTTTGTTTTAGCGGCCGAAATTTTAAATACGGTTATGGAAAAATTGTTGGATATAGTTCATCCGAATTGGAGTCCGGCCGTAAAAATAGTAAAAGATATTTCCGCGTCCATTGTTTTAATATTTTCTTTTGGCGCTTTAGCCGTAGGAATTTTACTTTTTATTCCCCATATTATACAATAAACTAATAAATCGGCAAATTAAATATTTATTTTCAATTGCAGCACTTCGCGTTTTATCCAAACGCGGCGATGGAAATAAATTTGACAACGTGAAATTCAATAAAGATATTTTCGTAGGATTGGACATCGGCACCAGCACTGTCAATACGGTTGTGGTAAAAGTTGATGCGAGCCGGGAAACAATCAAGCCGCAGGTTATGGGTGTCGGTATGGCGCCTTCTTTCGGTTTACGCAAGGGAGTAGTTGTGGATATAAATGATGCGATTTCAAGTATCAAAAAATCAATAGCGGAAGCGGAAAGAATATCCGGTATAAAAATAGATCATGCCTACATAAGCATAGGCGGTACTCATATAAAAGCGATGGCAAGCAAGGGAGTCATTGCCGTTTCTCGTCCGGATGGCGAAATTTCCAACGAAGACGTTGAGCGCGTCATTTCCGCTTCCGAAGCCATATCATTGCCGCTTAATCGCGAGATTATTCATATTATTCCTCGCGTGTTTACCGTTGACAGCGAAACGGGGATTAAAAATCCGATTGGAATGCACGGCGTAAGATTGGAAGTGGACAGCTTGATTATAGACGGTTCAACGCCGTTTATTAAAAATTTAGTGAAATGCGTAAATGAATCGGGGATCAATATTGATGCTTTGGTGTTGGATATTTTGGCCGCAAGTCGCGCCGTTTTGAATAAAAGACAAAAAGATCTCGGCGTGCTTTGTTTGGATGTCGGAGGAGGGACTTCGTCATTGTGCATTTACGAAGAAGGAGACCTCAGGCATATAAATATTTTACCGGTAGGCGCTGCGCATATTACGAATGATTTGGCGATCGGATTGCGCACCGCGATTGATATAGCCGAAAAAGTTAAAATTGAATACGGTTCTTGTCTTCCGGAGGAAATTTACAAAAATGACGTGATTGATTTGGCTAAATTCGGTTTTGGCGAAGAAGATCTTATCCCCCGTAAGGAAGTTGCCAGTATAATAGAAGCTAGGGTTTTGGAAATTTTGGATTTAACCACCCTGGAGTTGAAGAAAATTGATCGTAATCGGCTTTTGCCGGCCGGTGTTGTAATAATCGGCGGTGGAGCAAAGATACCGGGTTTTATTGATTTGGTTAAAAAAGAATTGAAGTTGCCCGCACAAATCGGTTTTCCGGCTGAATTTGACGGATTGGCGGATAAAATGGATGATCCTGTTTTTGCAACGGCGGTCGGTCTTGTTTTATGGGGGATTGATGCTGAATTGAGCGGTAAGGGATATGGCCAATCTTCTTCGGGCAATGCCGTTAATAAAATAAAACGTTGGTTTAAAATTTTTTTACCGTAAGGAGTAATCGCTAATATACGAATATTCTTAAATATACGAATCTAAATATTATATTCGTATATTATTTAAAATTTGCATATTCGCCGCTAGTCCATGTTTAAAATTTTTGTAACCAGAAAAATACCGGATGTCGGTATACAATTTTTAAGAGGTAAAAAATATGATATTGCCGTAAGTCCTTATGATCGGGTATTAACGCGTCGCGAAATAATAAAATACGCTAAAGGCGTTGATGCTCTTTTATGTTTGTTGACCGATAAGATTGACGGTGAGGTGATGGACGGAATCGGGACGCGGTTGAAAATTATCGCCAATTATGCCGTGGGCGTTGATAACATAGATCTTGAAGCGGCGAAAAAAAGAGGAATAATAATAACTAATACGCCGGGCGTTTTGACGGAAGCGGTGGCCGAGCATACTATAGCTTTGCTTTTTGCGGTAACGAAAAGAATTGCGGAAGCGGATCGTTTCGCGCGCGCCGGAAAATTCAAGGGCTGGGAACCTATGCTTTTTTTAGGTTCCGGAATAACCGGAAAAACCTTGGGTATTGTCGGTCTTGGCAGAATAGGCGGAGAGGTGGCGAAAAGAATGCGTGACGGCTTTAATGTAAAAATTATTTATTATGATTTGACACGCAATGAAGAAATGGAAAAAGCGTTGGGCATAGAATATTTTAGTTTGGAAACATTATTAAGGACGGCTGATTTTGTCAGTATTCATGTTCCTCTTTTGCCGTCAACAAAACATTTGATATCTGAAAAAGAATTGAGTTTAATGAAATCATCAGCTTATTTAATAAATACTTCTCGCGGACCGGTAATTGACGAAAAAGCGTTGGTTGAAGCGTTGAAAAAGAAAATAATACGAGGCGCGGCGTTGGATGTGTTCGAATTTGAGCCGAAATTTTCACCCGGGCTGGCAAAATTAAATAATGTCGTACTTACGCCGCATATAGCGTCCGCCACAGACGAAACTCGTGGAAAAATGAGCGAACTCGCGGCGCAAAATATAATAGATGTTTTTTCCGGCGGTAAGCCGAAAAATTTAGTCGTATAACTTGTCTATCGATAGCGCGCCGCACTTGTATTTATAAATAATTTGTGATAGATTATTGATTATGAACCAATAAGGGTCAAGTTGTAAATATATGTCTATCTAAAGTTGACATCGGTCATATAAAGATAAACTTCTAACGGGGTGAATAATTTAACGCTTAATGCGACAATTAGAAAAAATATCGGCAAGAATCTTGGCGATTTGCGAAAATCCGGCAAAATACCCGGTATATTTTATGGTTTTAATACGGAAAATACGCCAATTGAAATAAATTATAACGAATTTGGCAATATTTATGAAAAAGCTGGTCAAAATACGATTATTAAATTAAATATTTCGGATAGAAAACTTAAAAATGATAACGTGTTGATTCAAGATGTCGTTAAGGATGGCGTTACTGACAAGATTATTCATATTGATTTATATGCGATAAGAATGGATAAAAAGATTAAAATAATGGTACCCCTTGTTTTTACGGGCGATTCTTTGCTCGTAAAGAATGACGGAGGTATTATGGATAAGCATTTGGATAGCATAGAAATTGAAGTTTTGCCTATCAATGTGCCTCGTGAAATAAAAATTGATATCAGTTTATTAGGAAACTTTGGCGATGTTATTAAGGTAAAAGACATTGTGCTTCCAGAAAACGTTACTCTTGCCCAGGATCCGGAAATTGTCGTGGTAACGGTGAAAAAACCAAAGACGGAAGAAGAAATAAAAGAAGAATTGGGAGGCGCTCCAACGGGTTTAGTCGGAGATATTAAAGTGGTTGGCAAAGAAAATAAGGAAAGCAAGGAAGAAACGGAAGCGAAAGATAATAAGGGCGGCGTAAAAGATACGGCGAATAATAAAAAGAAAGGAGAAAAATAGAGTTACATAGAATCATTAAGATTTTAATAATTTTAGCGATGTACGGCAGTGTTAAATTTTTAGCAATAAAATACGGTTTAACGTTAAAATCGTTTTTGTTTTGCATACCTGTGGTATGTTTTTTTATTTTCTTGCCGATAAATGCGAATTTTACTGTTTTTGCCCAGACAACGGAAGATACGAGATCGGAATTGAATAACCAAATCAACGAATTGAGCCGTCAAATTGCCGGATATCAGGAAGAAATAAATACGGCGAAAAAACAGGAAAAAACACTGCAAAACGAATTATGGATTATCGGACAGGAGGTTAAGAAAATTAATCTTGAAATAACGGAAACTAACCTTGTGATTAGGGGATTGGAAACGGAAATTGACGATGCTAATAACAAGATTATGAAAATAGATGAAAAAATTGAAACGCAAAAAATATTGATTGCCGCCGCTATCAGAAATCTTTACGAAAACAGCGATAAAAGTTTTTTGGAAATCGTTTTGGCGCAGTCGGAAGCTGTAGATTTTTTTGAAGAAATGAAAGCGCTGGAAGATATACAAAGATCGTTGAAAGAAAGTTTGGATACGATAAAAGAGCTGAAAATTGATTTGAATAATGAGATAGAAATTTTGGAAGAAAAAAGGGGGGATTTTTCTCAAACCAAAAAATTGCAAGAATTTCAGAAGGTGTCGTTGGGTCAAAAAAAGAAAGAAAACGACAATCTTTTAAAGGAAACACAGGGGAAAGAAATTTTATTTCAGAATTTAATCAAGAAATCTCAGCAAGATATAGGAGCTATCAGGGCCCAAATTTACTATCTTGAACAAAGCGGTATTACCGCCGAAGATGCCGTTAAATTTGCTCAGTCTGCGGCGGTTGGGGCGGGAATAAGGCCGGCTTTTCTTTTGGCTCTCCTGGAATGGGAAACCGGTCTCGGAAGAAATGTTGGCCGTTGTTATTTAAAAGATTCTGCCACGGCAACCGGTATCAATATTGTGACCGGAGCGACTATTGACTTGATTATGAAACCGATGGGCTTGGTGGATCGCAAAAAATTACTTATCGCTCGGGGTTTTCCCGCCAATACGAGCATAAAAATTTCGGATCGCAAGGGCGACGTGGATGATTTTGTTGCCATTACAATGGAACTGGGTTTTGATCCTTTCAACACTCCAATTTCTTGTCCACAGTCAAATGTCATAGGATACGGCGGAGCAATGGGTCCGGCTCAATTTCTTCCGACAACTTGGATGGGTTACAAAGAAGAGGTGGCAAGAATTACCGGCCATAACCCTCCGAATCCATGGAACATAGAAGACGCTTTTACCGCTTCAGCCATAAAATTAGCGCGCAGCGGCGCTACAGCCAAAACCAGAGAAGCTGAGATTGCCGCGGCTAAGGCCTATTATAGCGGTAATTCCCGTTGCTCATCTTCTTCTTGCAATAAATACGCTAATGGCATTCAAAGCATAGCGGCGGAAATTGAAAAAAATCTCTAGTATTGACTTATTATTTTTTTATATGCTATAAATATAAATTGGAGTTTTTTGATATTTAAATGAAGGAGGCGCAAAAAAATGGCTAAATATGAACAAAATAAATATTGGCATTGGAAAGAAATACCGATAACTCACCGGACAATTAAGGAATATTTTGATAATCTCCGTATGGACATCGGAATTATATTTGAAAAAAAAATTTTAGATATTGGCGCGGGAACGAGAAGATTTGCTAAAGAGGTGAGCGAACTGGATATTGAGGCGAAGGTTTATTCGGTAGATCCAATTTATTATTTATCTATCAATGAGCTTAATAAGCAGCTTTTAAAGTCCAAAGAAAATATTGAATATATCAAAGTTTTTAATATCCCCGAGGTTAAAAAAAGAACCGTAGCCGCTCTCGCAGAGGAGTTACCGTTTAAAGACGAAGTGTTTGATTTGGTGATAAGTCTTTTCTGTTTGCCAATGTATATTAATAATGAACGGCAAGTGGAAAAATTTTTCGCCGGCATCGCAAGAATATTAAAAAATAGCGGAGAAATAAGGTTGTATCCCGTAGGTTTGGGAGCGATACACAAGAAAGAAGTGTTATTAGCCATAGACATTCAAATAGATGAGTTGGTTAAGAGCGGATTTAGGGTTATTGAAAATAAAAATGATCTGCTTATTTTACGAAAAAACGATGGAAGGGAATAGAATGATAAAAAATAATTTATTAATAAGGACGGCGCAATGACCGTCCTTTTTAATATAGTTTCAATGATTTATTTTTTGTTATATCGTGTTTTTCAGTTCATTGATAATTTGTCCCAAGTCGCCGTCCATTATTTTCGGAATATTGTGCCAGGTTTTTTTTATTCTATGGTCGGTTATTCTGTCTTGCGGGAAGTTATAGGTTCTTATTTTTTCCGATCGGTCGGCGGAACCGATTTGCGATTTTCGTTCGGATGTCCTTTTTTTATCCTCTTCTTGTTTTTTGAGATCCAGTAGTTTTGACCGCAAAATCATCATCGCTTTTTCCCGATTTTGCTGTTGGTTTCTCTCGGCGCGGCTTAAAATCGCGATACCCGTCGGTTTGTGGGTAATCCTGACCGCCGTTTCCACTTTATTGACGTTTTGACCGCCTGGACCGCCGGCTCTCGCGGTTGTTACTTCAATATCCTGTGGATTTATCTGCACGTCAATTTCTTTTGCTTGGGGCAAAACGGCGACTGTTGCCGTTGAAGTGTGGACTCGACCGTTTTTTTCCGTTTCCGGAACCCGTTGAACGCGGTGAACGCCAGATTCAAATTTCATTTCTTCATAAACTCCGCCACCTTTTATTTCAAAAATAATCGTTTTGTATCCTCCTAGTTCGCTTTGACTGGAATCAATTATATTTAGTTTCCATTGGCGTTTTTCGGCGTAACGCGAATACATTCTGAAAATTTCAACCGCAAAAATCGCCGCTTCTTCGCCACCAGTTCCGGCGCGGATTTCCATTATTATATTGTTTTCCGCGTCTTTTTTCGGCGAGAAAAAATTTTCAATCTTTGCCGATAAATTTTCTTTTTTTACCGTCAGTTCTTTTATTTCTTCGTCGGCCAATTCAGTTAATTCCGGATCTGTTTCGGAACCGATAATATTTTCCGCTTCTTTTATTTTTTTTTCAATTTTCTCAATTTCTTCAAAAGCGCCAACGACTTCTTTTAGCCTGGAATGTTCTTGGGTTAATTCTTTGACTTTTTGGAAATCGGAAACAATCTTAGGATCGCTAAGTTGTTTATTTATCTGTTCATAATTTTCACGGGCTTCTTTTATTTTTTTCAGTATTTCTTTGTTCACCCCGTTAAAAGTCTGCTCCTATATAACCAATTGGTTAATTTCGGGCAGACCAAAATTAAAATATGTAATCCTTGTTAGTTCCACGCAGAAAAATTTCAATGAAATTTTTCTGCCGAGGATATCTGGCGGGGCTCATAAGAAAAAGAGCAACCGCGGATACGAAAATAACCGGCGATTACTCTTAACATAAGAATTTATGCTATTTTTTCGTTTCTTTTCTTTCCGTCGCCGCTTTTTTGAGTACTTTGGTTTTTTCCATTCGTTTTTTAAATTTATCGACAATTCCAGCCGTATCAATGAGCTTGTCTTTGCCGCTATAAAACGGATGGCAAGCGCTACAGATTTCTGTTTCTATTTTTTCCTTAGTTGATCCAGCTATAAAAGAATTGCCGCAGGCGCATTGAACCTTGGCTTTAGGAAAATATTTAGGATGAATTTTCTTTTTCATAGGTATTATTTAATGTTATTATTTTATTTATTAAGCATAATTACAATGTACACAAAAATATCAATAAAGTAAAGACTTGCATCTGGAAATTGATTATTTTAGCACTCTTGACAAGAGAGTGCTAATTGATAAGATGAGGTATACTATGAATTCTCGCCGACAACAAATTTTATTTTCCGTTATCGATGAGCATATTGAAAATTCCATACCGGTGGGATCGAATTTGATTTATGAAAAATATGATATTTCCGCGAGTCCCGCGACTATCAGAATGGAAATGGCGTGGCTGACAAAAAATGGTTATTTGGCGCAATTGTATACTTCCGGCGGCAGAATCCCTACGACAAAAGCTTATAAGATGTTTGTTGATTCAATTGACCGCGAAAAGGAGCATAAAATAAAATTGCCTCAAGTATTCAATGAATTTATGTCTTTTCCCCGCGAATGTTTGAAATATATTGCCGAGTATTCAAGCTCGCTTGTTATAAATTTTATTGATGACAATTTGCTTAACGCGGGATTGGATGTTTTATTGGGAGAACCGGAATTTTATAATAATTTGGAGATTTTGCAAAATTTGGTAAATAAGCTGGAAAATATTTATGATTATACCGATAAAATCATTGATAGCGTTTCCGATAACGGTACCGTTGTTTATATAGACAAAGAAAATCCATTGCTCTTGGAAAAGTGCAGTATGATTATTTCTTCTTACAATATTTCGTCAAAAAAACAAGGAATAATAGCGCTTTTAGGTCCGACAAGAATGAGGTATGATAGGAATATAGCGCTTATAAATGAATTGGTAAAAATATTATCATGCAATAATGAACCCCGTTAGAGGTCTATGGCGGAAAATTTTTTTAAAATTTTTCCGCACTAAACTAACGAAGGTTGCATTATAATAAAATATCTATCTGAAGTTATGTTAAATTATATAAGGGTAGATATTTAACGGGGTGAATCAAGATGAACCAAAGCAAAATGGCGACAATGTTGGTAAAATAGATTGGCAAACGCAAGCCAATGAATATTTGAATGGTTGGAAACGCGCCAAAGCGGATTTTATCAATTATAAAAAACGTCAAGAGGAAGCGATAGTGATGTTTAGAAAATATGCACGTGAAGATTTCGTTCTTGAATTTTTGCCGATTATTGACAATTTTGACGAAGCCGTTAAGCATTTACCGGAAAACGAAAATCAGTCAAGGTGGATTCAGGGCATCGTGGCGATAAAAACGCAATTGGGGGGGATTTTAAAAAATCACGGGGTTCAGGAAATAAAGACGATCAGTGAGAAATTTAATCCGGAATTTCATGAAGCCGTTGAGGCCGTTGAATCGGAAAAGGAATCGGGAATGATATTGGAAGAATTGAGGAAAGGTTATACTTTGAACGGGAAAGTTATAAGAGCCGCAAAAGTGCGGATATCAAAATAATATGAATGTAAAAATCAAAAATTTCGCTCGTCCAAATTTTGCAAAATAAAAATTTTGGCGGGCAAGAAAATCAATTGGTTTTTAATTATAAAATATGAAAATCGTAGGTATTGATTTGGGTACAACTAATTCCGAAATAGCAATAGTGGAAGGCGGCGAGCCGATCATTATTGAGAATAGAGAAGGCAACAGAATGACGCCTTCAGTGGCAGCCATTTCCAAATCCGGAGAACGGCTTGTCGGTCTTTTGGCAAAAAGACAGGCGATTACCAATCATAAAAATACTATTTTTTCCGCAAAAAGGCTGATAGGCCGGCGTTTTAACGATCTGGAAGTACAGAGAGACAAAAAATTATTGCCGTTTGACATTAAAGAAGCGGCAAATGGCGGCGTGGAAATAAAAATGGGCGATAAGTGGCATACGCCTACTGAAATTTCCGCAATGGTGCTGCAGAAATTAAAAAGTGATGCCGAAGACAAATTAGGGCAAAAAATAACCGAAGCCATAATAACAGTGCCGGCTTATTTTGACGATTCGCAAAGAAAAGCGACCAAAGATGCCGGAGAAATTGCCGGTTTTACCGTTAAAAGAATAATAAATGAACCGACGGCGGCGGCTCTTGCCTATGGATTTAACAAGAAAAAGGATGAGCAGATTGTAGTTTTTGATTTTGGCGGAGGAACATTTGATGTTTCCGTTTTGGAAGTGTCGGAAGATACCGTTGAAGTTAAAGCGATCGGCGGCGATACGCATCTCGGCGGAGATGATTTTGATCAAAAGATAATCGCTTGGTTTATCAATGAATTTAAAAAAGATCAAGGTATTGATTTGTCAAAAGATCAAATGGCGCTTCAGCGTTTGAAGGAAGCGGCGGAGAAAGCCAAACACGAACTTTCGTCAACAATGGAAGCGGAAATCAATATTCCGTTCATTACGTCCGATTCGGCGGGTCCCAAGCATTTGAATATTAAATTTACCAGAGCAAAATTGGAAGAACTGGTGGGAGAATATATCGATAAAGCGATTGAAATTACCAGAAAAACGGTCAAAGACGCTAAATTTGAAATTAAAGATATTGATGAAGTGATTTTAGTGGGTGGTCAGACAAGGATGCCGGCGATGCAAGAAGCAGTCAGGAAACTTTTCGGGAAAGAGCCAAATAAATCAATCAATCCAGATGAAGTCGTGGCTATAGGCGCGGCCGTGCAGGGAGGGATTATGCAGGGGGACGTTAAAGACGTTTTACTTTTGGATGTTACGCCGTTGTCTCTTGGTATAGAAACTTTGGGCGGAGTTATGACGAAATTGATTGATAAAAATACTACCATTCCTACCAGTAAAACGCAGGTTTTTTCCACCGCGGCCGACAATCAGCCGTCCGTTGAAATCCATGTTTTGCAGGGCGAAAGAGAAATGGCGGCTGACAGTAAAACCTTGGGCAGATTCATACTTGACGGCATATTGCCGGCGCCGCGAGGAGTGCCGCAAGTGGAAGTAATGTTTGATATTGATGCTAATGGAATTTTAAGCGTAAAAGCAAAGGATAAAGCGACGAATAAGGAACAGTCGATAAGAATTGAAGCGTCGTCCGGTCTTTCAAAGGAAGAGATAGAAAAAATGAGGCGCGACGCGGAAATGCACGCCGAAGAAGATAAAAAGAAAAAAGAAACGATCGAAATTAAAAATATCGCTGATACTCTGATTTATACTGCGGAAAAAGCGTTAAGAGATGCCGGCGACAAAGTGGCTCCCGAAATTAAAAAAGGTATTGAGGAAAAAATTGAAGCGTTGAAGAAAGCCAAAAGCAGTGATAATATTGAAGATATAAAAAAAACAACGCAGGATTTATCGCAAACTATCCAAAAAATCGGAGCCGATCTTTACAAGGCATCGTCTGACAATAAAGAACCGGAAAATAAAAATAATCAATAAAATAGAGCTTCGGAATTTTTATTCCTAATCATAGATATTATTAGCAATAGTATTTCCGGGTAATTATATAATTATGAATATCAAAGAAACGGAACCGAAAATAACCAAAAAATATGAGAAAGAATTCTTTAAATGCGGGAATGGAGGATGCAAATTCAATGGGAATCAAGAAGATTGCGCCAAACATGCCGGAGAAAAAAAACATTTTGAATCGGTAAAATCATTGGGATTTAAGAAATATGTGCCAACCATAGAAGAGGCCCAGAATGCCGGTGATGTAGTTTTTGAAGCTAATAAAAGACGGCATATATTATGTAATGAATATTTAACCAATGAAATGCAAAAAGACAAAAAAGGGAATGTTGTTTCTATTGATTTCACTTGTAAAAAATGCGGTCAAAAGTTTACAACAACTATATAGTTTTGAGGTATCGTTAAAACGGAAAAATGTCAAAAGATTATTATAAAATTTTAGGCGTTTTAAAAAACGCTTCACAGGAAGAGATAAAGCGAGCCTTTAGAAGGCTCGCTCATCAGTATCATCCAGATAAAGCGGGCGGGGATGAACAGAAATTCAAAGAGATTAACGAAGCATATCAGGTTTTAGGAAACGAGGAAAAGCGTCAGCGTTATAATCAATTTGGCGCTGATTTTGCGCAACAGGGCGGTTTTGGCGGTGGAACTAACTGGGAAGATTTTATGCGCGCCGCAAGAGGAAGCGATGGATTTAATTTTAATTTCGGTGATTTGGATCTCGGCGACATATTTGGCGATATTTTCGGCGGCAGGCGCGGACGAACAGCCGGAACCAGAAAGGGGAACGATATTTCCGTTGATATTGAAATATCGCTGGAAGAAGTTTTTAGCGGCATTTCGCGCAACGTGGAAATAAATAAAAATAATTTATGTTCCATTTGCAGGGGCGATGGAGCGGAACCGTCTTTGGGAACGAAAGTATGCGATAAATGCAAAGGATCCGGCAAGATAAGAGAACACCGCAGAATTCTTTTTGGGACATTTATCCAAGAGTCGGTTTGCGATAAATGCGGAGGAGCCGGAAAAATTCCGGAAAAAAATTGTTTGCATTGCAAGGGAACGGGTATAATAAAATCGCGCGATTCCATAGCGTTAAATATTCCCGCCGGAATTGAAGATGGAGGAGCGTTGCAATTTTCCGGTGAAGGTGAAGCAATAAAAAACGGAGTTGCCGGAGATCTTTACGTTGTTGTTCATATTAAGCCACATAAAATTTTTCAAAGAAAAAACGCGGATTTATATTGTGATTTAACGTTGAAGTTTACGCAACTTGCGTTGGGATGCGGTGTGGAAATACCGGCAATAGACGGCAATTTAAAATTGAATATGTCGGCTGGCACGGAAGCGGGGGAAATGATACAATTAAAGGGCAAGGGATTGCCGAATTTTCAAAGATACGGAAGGGGCGATATGTACGTAAAAATAAAAGTCAAAATGCCAAAAAAACTCTCCAAAAACGCTAAAAAGTTGCTAGAGGAATTGGATAAAGAAATTTAAGAAATGAAACAATCTCACTTATTCGCTAAAACAATAAGAAATATTTCCGATGATGTTAAGTCCGTAAGCCATAAGTTATTGCTTAGGGGCGGTTTTATTTTTCCGGTTAGCGCCGGAATTTATGCGTTGAGTCCTTTGGGATTCCGCGTTTTTGAAAAAATAAAAAATATAATCAGAAACGATTTTGATCAATTTGAAGCGCAAGAAATATCTATGCCCATTGTGCATCCGGCCAGAATTTGGAAACAGACCGGTCGTTTTCAGGATATCGGAGACGAACTTTGGAAAATTAAAAATCGCGAGGGAGAAGATTTCGTTTTGGCGATGACGCACGAAGAAATAGCGGCATACATAGCCGAAACAATTATTAAGACCTATAAAGATTTGCCTATTTTGGTCAACCAGTTTCAAGTAAAAATCAGAGATGAATTGCGCGCTCGCGGAGGAATGTTGCGCGCCAAAGAATTTTTAATGCAGGATGCTTATTCTTTTGATAAAGATGAAAAAGGAATGGACGAGTCTTATGAAAAATTTTATGAAAGTTATGGCAGGATATTTAAAAATTTATCGCTTGAAGCCGTACCGGTTGAAGCGTCCGGCGGCGTAATGGGACAGGGTCAATCGCACGAATTTATGCTTATTTCCGAAGCGGGGGAAGATAAAATCGCTTTTTGCGAACAATGCGGATATAAAGCGAATATTGAAGTGCTTGCGAACGCTAAAATTTGTCAAAAATGTAAAATTGAATTAAAAGAGACGAGTGCGGTAGAACTTGGTCAAACGTTTAAATTGGGATTGAAGTATTCTAGATCTCTTAATGTTAAATTTAAAGACAGTAACGGCAAAGATAATATCGTATATATGGGTTCTTATGGTATAGGTATTGGCAGGGCAATGGCCGCTGTCGCGGAAATTCACAACGACGAAAAGGGGTTGGTGTGGCCGCAGGCGTTAAGTCCTTTCGCGGCGCATCTGATAAGTTTGGGACAAAACAAGGAATCTGATAGGGTTTATACGGCTTTGCTAAAATCTGGCATTGATGTATTGTACGATGACAGGCTGGATAAAACGCCTGGAGAGAAATTCACGGATGCGGATCTGATGGGGATGCCGTTCAGGATTGTAATAAGCGCTAAAACGGCGGTAAATAAAAAAGCGGAAGTGAAAAAACGCAATGAAAATAAAGTTTCAATCGTAAGTTATGCCGAACTGAATAATATTTTACAATAATATTAAAAATAAAAAATTTCTATTTTGCTTAATAAATTTTTTGGCTTATTCTCAAAAGATCTTGGCATTGATTTGGGTACCGCGAATACTCTTGTTTACGTTAAAGATAAAGGAATCGTTATTAACGAACCGTCGGTAGTCGCTATTAATCAAAAAACAGGACAAGTGTTGGCCATTGGTTCGGCGGCGAAAAATATGGTTGGTCGTACGCCGGCTCATATTGTCGCATTGCGTCCTTTGGTAAACGGAGTAATATCCGATTTTGAGGTTACCGAACAAATGTTGAAATATTTTTTTAACAAGGCGCATGAAGGAAAATTCAATTTTATGCCTCGTCCCCGCGTTGTTGCGGCTATACCTTCCGGCGTTACGGAGGTTGAGAAAAAAGCGGTAATTGACGCGGCGAAAAATGCCGGCGCGCGCGAAGTATTCTTGATTGAAGAACCGATAGCGGCGGCTTTGGGCGCGCGTCTTCCTATTCAAGAAGCATTGGCTAGTATGATTGTTGATATTGGCGGCGGAACAACGGAAGTCGCGGTTATTTCTTTGGGAGGCATTGTTTTAAGCAAGAGCTTGAGGATAGCCGGAGATAAATTAAACGAAGATATCATCCAATATGCCCGAGACGAATTTAACCTTCTTCTCGGAGAACGTACGGCTGAAAATATCAAAATAGCCGTCGGTTCCACCGAAGAACAAGAAGAATTATTGGAAGCGCCTATGCGCGGGCGCGATATAGTAACGGGACTTCCAAAAGAAATCATAGTTAATGATGTTCATATAAGAAAAGCTATGAATCGTTCGGTCAAATTTTTAGTAGATGCGATTCGCAGCACCGTTGAAGAAACGCCGCCGGAGTTACTTGCCGATTTAATGAGCCACGGAATCATTCTTGCTGGCGGTGGAAGTCTTTTAAGGGGTTTGGCAAATTCAATACAGAAAGAAACTAAAATTTCAGTAACAGTGGCCGACGATCCATTGACCGCCGTAGTTAGGGGAACTGGATTTGTGCTGGAAAAACTTGACGAATTAGCCGAAATTTTGGTTGATACCGATAACCTCGAATCGCCAAAATAAATAAAAAATGATCAGTTTTCGAAATATTATTATCGTAATAGCGTTATTGATTATTATTTTTACGTTGTTTTTTTTCAATTTTTCCGATGAAAACGGAAAATTTTCGGCAATTTTTTCAATAAAAACATTGGATTCGACAATTGTTTTTCCTGTAAAAATTTTTTCCGTAATTTCGAAAAAAACAACCGATTTTTTCGGTTTATTTGCGCATATAAGCGCTCTAAAACATGAAAATGAGCAACTTCATTTAGAAAACAAAAAGCTTGTTGTGAAGAATATTAAGTTGGAAGAATTGAAAATTGAAAACGAATTATTGCGAATCGCTTTAAATCTTGAAAAATCGGAGAAATACGATCTTGTGCCGGCGCGCATTATCGGGAAAGATCCGGCGGCGTTAAGCGGTTTTATTATTATTGATAAAGGAAACAATTTCGGCATTATGGAAAACGCGGCCGTAATTTCTCAAAGCGGTGTTTTTATCGGACAAATAAAAAAAGTAAATTCTATTTATTCTCACTTTATTCCGGTTGTCGCTCCGGGCAGTTCCATCAATGCGATAACCAAGAATTCGAGAGTTCAGGGGGTTTTGAAGGGAAGGTATGGGCTTTCTTTGATTTTGGAGCTCGTGCCTCAAGACAAGGATATCCAGATCAATGAAGCGGTAATAACATCGGGTATTAATGATAATTTTCCGTCCGGTATTTTAATCGGCTATGTTATGGATATTATGTCCGACGCGGATAAACCTTTTAAAGATATTTTGATTAAAAGCGGAGAAAATATTATGGATATTGAATGGGTTTATATTCTTAAAAATTAGCACGAACCCCGTCGGAAATTTTTATGCGCGGCATTAACGGGGAAAATGCGTAAAACATTATTATATTTTTATGGCAACGGCAAACAGCGCAATACAGACTTCTAACGGGGTGAAATATTTTTTACCCTTTTTATTGTTAATTTTGATTTGGTTTAAAGTGGCGGTTTTGCCTGCCGGCGCAGAAGTTGTTTTAATGGCTTCCCTGGCTGCAAGTTTTATTTTGCCGGTTAATTATTTTCTTTCGTTAATATTGGCAGTCGGATTGATTTTCGATCGCATTTCCGCCTTGCCCCCCGGAATTTTAACGGTAAGTTTGATTTTTTCTGTTTTGTTATTTTTATTTTTGCAGCGGATTTTTAGTTTAAATTTTAAAAGTTTGTTTATAAATTTATTTATAGTTTTATTATTTTATGAATTTTTAATCTGGGGTTGCGTTGAAATTGCGGCGCAGTTTGCCGATTATCGAATAATCGCCCGCAATGATTTAATCATTTTTTTTAATAATACATTTTTTACGGCTCTGGCATTTAATCTTATTATTATAATTTTTTTGTCTTATTGGTTTGGAAAAAGAAAGGTATATGAATATTTTGTCAAAATATAAAATTAAATTTAATTCCAAAGAAACAATCGAACCGGAAGAAATTTTTTTCGACCCGTCAAATATAACGGTTGATTCCATGGGACAGGTGGAAGTTCCGATAAAACAGGCGAACATCATTATTTTTTTTATTATTACATCAATTCTTCTTGTTGTTTTCGGAGGCAAGGTTTTATATATGCAAATTTTCCGTTATGATTATTTTTCTCAAATAGCCAAGTCCAATAAAATGCGCAGCATAAGCATAGAAGCGCCGCGCGGAATTATTTTTGATCGATCCGGACGCCAGCTCGTATTCAATGGATCCTCTTTTGATCTAATCGTTATTCCCGCTTTTTTTCCCGTTAATTCCCCTGAAAGAACTGTGCTAACAGATAAATTAAGCAAAATAATCGGAGAAACAAATGATAAAATTTCCGGTTTAATAAAAAAAAGAGGGAATTATTTTTTGGGCGAAGTTGTAATCAAAGAAAATATCGATTATGATTCGGCTCTTTTATTCGAATCGCAGATAAACGATATTAACGGAGTTTATTTAAAGCAAAAAAATTTTCGAAAATATGTTGACGGAGAATATTTTTCTCATATTTTAGGTTATGTGGGAAAAATTTCTCCGGATGAAATATTAAAAGATAATAAATATTCAATTAATGATTTTATCGGTAAAGACGGAATAGAATCTTATTACGAAGGGGAATTGCGAGGTGTGGCCGGGGAACAAAAAATTGAAGCTAATCAAAAAAATTCCGAAAATAAGCCCGTCGTCGTGAAAGAACCATTGGCCGGCAAAAATCTTGTTTTAACCATCGATTATAATTTGCAGAAAAAACTTTACGATGTTATGTTGCGTAAATTAAAATCATTGAACTTGCGCAAGGGTGCGGCAATTATTGTTCATCCGGCTACCGGCGAAACATTGGCGCTTGTAAGTTTTCCTTCTTTCGATAATAATACGTTTAGCGCATTTAACGCTGGCGGTTCGTCTTTTGCCAATCCGCAAGATGTTTTCAATGACCCGGCCAAACCATTGTTTAATAGGGCGGTATCCGGAATTTATCCGCCCGGTTCAACCGTTAAGCCTTTTTTGGCGGCAGGAATTCTTGAAGAAGGATTGATTTCTCCCTATAAAAAGATATTTGCGGCCGGCGCGATCACGATTGCGGATCAATATAATCCCGACGTTTTTTATACATTTCATGATTGGAAAGAACACGGATCGATAAATATAATTGATGCCATAGCGCAATCATCCAACGTTTATTTCTATACTCTTGGCGGCGGTTACGGGAATATTAAGGGTTTGGGCATAGATAGAATAAAATATTATTTGAATAAATTTCATTTTGGTTTAAAAACAGGCATTGATTTGCCCGGGGAAGCGATAGGAATAATTCCCGATCCGCAATGGAAAAATGAAGTTAAAAATGAAGATTGGTATATCGGCGATACTTACAATACCTCAATCGGTCAAGGAGATATGATGGTAACGCCGATACAATTAGTATCAGCTGCAAGTTATATAGCAACCGGCAAATGGCATACGCCCTATTTAGTAAAAAAAATAATAGATAATGAACAATATAAAACGATTAAAGCAAATGAATTTGACGATAATATTTCCGATAAAAATATCGACATAGCGCGTGAAGGTATGAGGCAAGCCGTGGTGCGCGGTTCAGCCCAAGCTCTTTCCGGAATTTCACGGCAGGTAGCCGGTAAAACCGGCACCGCGCAATTCGGTTCGGATGGAAAATATCACGCCTGGTTTATCGGATTCGCACCGTTTGATAATCCAAATTTGGCAATCGTTGTACTGATTGAAGGAGGCGGAGAAGGAAGCTCCGTGGCTGTGCCGGTTGCGAAAGAAGTGCTGGAATGGTATTTTGGAAATTACAAATAGAGTAATCGCGAATATACGAATTTATGCAAATATACAAATAGTATACTCGTATATTATTTAAAATTTGTATATTCGTGATTACTTTATTACGAAAATATCATAAATAAAGTATAATAAAGATAACTATTACTAATGCTGTTTGCCGCATTGATGCCGGTATTCGGTTAAATTAATAGTTGTAATTGTTTTATGAGTCAGCGTTTTATCAGTTCCAAGGGATTGCAAAAAATAAAAGAAAAATTGGATTTTTTAAAAAATAAAAGAAGCGAAATAGCCGAGCGAATCAGCGATGCGAAAAATCAGGGCGATATTTCTGAAAATGCGGAATATGAAGAAGCTAAAGAAGCCCAGGCGTTTAATGAAGGCAAGATCATTAAATTGGAAGAAACGTTAAAAAGTTGCGTTATTGTCGCAAAAAATAAAGACCAGGATATTGCCGGTATCGGTTCGATATTGGAAGTGAAAACCAAAGATCAAACAAACGTTTTTACGATTGTCGGACCAGAAGAAGTTGATCCGAATAAAAATTTTATTTCCAATGAATCTCCTTTGGGAGAAGCTTTTATGGGCAGAAAAAAGGATGATATAATCGAGGTAGAAACACCCGGCGGAAAAGTAAAATATAAAATAATTGATATAAGATAATTATAATTACGATGGATAAAAAACATAAAAAAGCGGATTTTAAAAAATCGGTAAAATCGGATATGTCCGGGAAGATTATGTCGGATAATTTTAAAAATGTTTTAGCCGGTTATATTAAAAAATTGGAAAATATAAAAAAATCCGGCATTGATCCGTATCCCTCGAAAGTAAATCGCGATTATTCGTGCGAAGAAATTAAATCAGATTTTGAAGCATTGTCAATCAACGGGAAATTATCAGTAGCCGGTCGTATTATGTCTGTTCGTGAACACGGAGGATCAACGTTCGTCGACATTGAAGATGGGACAGGGAAACTGCAGGTTTATTTTAAAAAAGACAAGTTAGGCGATGAAAATTATAAATTTTTTTCTGATAATTTTGGCAAAGGAGATTTTATGGAAGTTAATGGCATTCCTTTTACTACAAAACGAGGAGAAAAAAGTCTAATTGCCGATTCATACAGGCTATTAAGCAAAGCGTTGATTCCAATACCTGAAAAATGGTACGGTTTAAAGGATTTTGAATCAAGATTGCGGCAGCGTTATCTTGATTTAATGATGAATCCCGAGGTGCGCAAGCTTTTTATCGAAAGAAGTCGTTTTATTGACAATTTCAGAAATTATTTGAAAGAAGACGGTTTTTTGGAAGTAGAAACGCCTGTTTTGGAAAGTATACCCGGCGGCGCGGAAGCCGAACCGTTCATTACGCATCATAATACATTAAATATTGATTTACATTTGCGAATTTCACTGGAGCTTCATTTAAAACGGTTGATAGTCGGCGGATTTAACAAAGTTTTTGAAATCGGCAAGGTTTTCCGCAACGAAGGAATGTCCCGCGAACATTTGCAGGAATTTACTTTATTGGAATTTTACCGCGCTTACTGGGACTATAATCAACTGATGGATTTCACGGAAAGTATGTATAAAAAGGTTGCCCAGAAAATTTTCGGCAAATTAGAGTTTGAATACGAAGGGACAAGATTAAATTTTAATCAAATATGGCCGCGGCTTAAATATAAAGATGTATTTGAAAAATATTCGGGTATTAATTTGGATGGCATCAAAACAAGAGAAGATATTATAAAAGAAATAAATAAGCGTAAAATAAATATAGAAATTGAGAAAAAAGCGGGATTAGGACGGATTATAGACCAGGTTTATAAAAAAACTGCGCGTCCTAAACTGACCGGTCCTCTATTTCTTATAGACCATCCGATTTCTGTTTCTCCTTTGGCGAAAGAAAAAAAAGACGATCCGGGGTTTGTTGAAAGATTTCAAATATTAATAATGGGGTCGGAATTGGGCAATGGTTTTTCGGAATTAAACGATCCGATTGAACAAAAGAAAAGATTTGAAGAGCAGATGCGGCTTCGCGAAGCCGGCGATAAGGAGGCGCAAATGATAGATGAAGATTTTATTGAGGCGTTAAAATACGGAATGCCGCCAACTGCGGGTTTCGGTGTCGGGTTAGATAGATTGTTCATGATTTTATCCGGCGTATCATCGATAAGGGAAACTGTGCTTTTCCCTACAATGAAACTGGAATAAAAAAATATGGAAAAATTAAGGGAAGAAATAATAAATAAGAAAAATAATATTGAAAAAATAAATATGACAGACAATAGTATTATCAATTTAATCCGTAAAAATCCGCAGTTTGTAAAAGATAAAATTGCGCTTAAAAATGTTAAAGTTGATATTGATAAAATTGCAGAACTGGATAATGAAAAGAGGCGTTTAACTCAAGAAGTTGAAAAATTGCGCGCGGAACAGAATAAAGTCAACAAATATATGGACGAAATTAAAAGCGAGGAAAGGAGGGAACGAATAAAAGATATGCAGGAATTGAAAAAAAATCTAAAAGAAATTGAAGCGAGTTTAAATATAATGGAAATGGAATACGAAAAATTAATTTATCAGATTCCAAATTTGCCTTTTGACGAAGTACCGATCGGCAAAGATGAATCCGGCAATATCGTGTTGCGGGAAGTCGGCGAAAAAAGAGAATTTGAATTTAAACCGAAAGATTATATGGAGATAGCGGAAAAGATAGGATTGATCGACACGGAAAGCGCAGCGGAAGTTTCCGGTTCGCGTTTCGGATATCTAAAAAAAGAATCCGTTCTCTTGGAACTTTCTTTAATAAAGTTTGCGTTTGATATACTTGGTAAAGAAGGTTTTATACCGGTCATACCGCCCGTAATGATAAAAGAAAAAGCGATGCGAGCGATGGGTTATATGGAAAGGGGCGGTGATGAAATATATCATTTAGAAAAAGATGGTTTATATCTTACGGGAACCGCGGAACAATCTCTCGGCGCGATGCATATGGACGGAATTTTTAATGAAAAAGATTTGCCAAAAAGATACGCCGGTTTTTCAACTTGTTTCAGGCGGGAAGCGGGTTCATACGGGAAAGACACGCGGGGAATTTTAAGAGTGCATCAGTTTGATAAAATAGAAATGTTTAGTTTTTGCCATCCGGAAAAATCGACGGAAGAGCATAAATTTTTTCTGGAAATGGAAGAAAAATTGATGCAAACACTGGAAGTTCCGTACAGGGTTTTAAATATTTGCACCGGCGACTTGGGCGATCCGGCTGCCGCCAAATACGATATAGAAGCGTGGATGCCCGGGCAGGGGACATATCGTGAAACCCATTCGACTTCCAATACCACGGATTTTCAGACACGCCGTTTGAATACTCGTTTTAAATCCAATAATCCGCATATCAAACAACGGATGAATTTTGTTCATGCTATAAACGGTACGGCTTTCGCCATCGGCAGAACGCTGATCGCCATTATTGAAAATTACCAGCAAAAAGACGGAACCATTACGGTGCCGGATGTTTTAAAAGAATATATGGGAATGGATAGAATAAAATAATTTTATATCAATGGCATCTTGGCTTGAAATCAACAAGGAAAACATAGTTCACAATATAAAATCAATAAAGTCTTTGCTGGAAAAAGATGTTTGTTTTATAGCCATTGTTAAAGCCAACGCTTATGGATATGGCATCGTTGAAGTGTCAAAGATAGTTGAAAAAAACGGCGCCGATATGCTCGGCGTTTTTTCCTTGGAAGAAGCGGAAATTTTACGGAAAAATAAAATAACGAAACCGATTTTGATATTAGGGTATGTTTTTGCCAATGATTTGCCAAAAGCAATAAAATTAAATTGTCATTTAACGGTTTATGATTTTGAAACCGTTAAAGCGTTGGGCGCGGCGTGTTCGGATAAAGTGAAAATCCACATTAAGATGGAAACAGGTTTGAATCGGCTGGGGATTGCGCTTAAAGATTTGCCGCGATTTTTAAAATCCGTTAAAACGTATAAAAATATTGAAATTATCGGAATTTTTTCTCATTTTGCCGATAGCGATAATGAAAAGTCGGTAAAATCGCAGTTGGAAAAGTTCAAATTAGCGATAAAAATATGCAACAACAACGGATTATATCCGCAAATAAAACATATCGCTTCCACCGCGTCCGCTTTGACTATTCAGGAATCTCGTTTTAACACGGTAAGGATAGGACTAGGAATTTACGGACTTTGGCCGTCATCAAAAGCAAAAATAACGGCTGAAAAACTTGGTGTAAAAATAGAATTGAGATCTGCGATGTTATGGAAGACGAGAATAATTCAACTCAAACATTCCGAAAAAGAAAATTGCATAGGTTATGGATGCGCGGAAATAACGAAACGAAAAACAAAAATCGCTATCTTGCCAGTTGGCTATTGGGACGGTTACGACAGAAGGTTATCAAAAATAGGCGAGGTTTTGATTCACGGCAAACGATGCAAGATTTTAGGCAGAGTTTGTATGAATATGACAATGGTTGATGTGACAGACATTCCAAATGCGCGAATAGGCGATGAAGCGGTATTGCTCGGTAAACAGGATCGAGAAGAAATAACCGTAGAAGAAATAGCCGAATATTGTGGCACAATCAATTATGAAATTACGGCAAGAATTAACCCGCTGGTATCAAGAATACATTTATGATTATATATCATCAACGAAAAAAATACGCGACGCAACTAACGCGAGTTTCATTGAAAATGAAGTTTTTTTTGGCATTAATGATTTTTGCCGGCGGCGGCTTTTTCTATCTTTTTTTTATTTCACCGGTTTTTCAAATAAATCAAATAGCTATAAACGGCAATAAAAATATTTCCGAAAAAAACATCGATCAAACGGTCGACGAGTATTTAAACCGCCGTTTTTTGTTTTTTTGGCGTCCGCGAAATATAATTTTAGCGAAATCAAAAGAAATTTCCCAAAAAATTTTAGATAAATATGTATTGATAGGGGAAGTGTCAGTTGCGAAAAAATATTTTCATAAAATAGAAATTGCGATTAAAGAAAGGGAAATTTTCGCGATTTGGTGCAAAGCAGTTATCCGCAAACAGGACAAAGATATAAACGAAGCGATTATAAACGAAGTTAGCGGAGATTTATTGACGATTAAAGACATTGAAATTGCCGAGGAGTTTATTCCAACGGACAGATGTTATTACATTGACGATACGGGAATAATTTTCAGCAAAGCGCCACAATCGTTCGGATCGCTAATTTTACGAATCGATGAAATTTACGATAAAGACGTGAAAATAGGAGATAAAATATTAAATAATGGAATCATTGCATCCATTATGTCTGTTCAGAAATCTTTCAACACGAAAAATCTTAAAATTATAAAGTTTTTTATAAAAAATCTTAAATTGCCGGATTTGGAAATTTTAACTTCCGAAAATTGGAAAATTTACTTGGATAGAGACGCAAACATAGAAAATCAAATGGAAATTTTGGAAAAAGTTTTGGAAAAAAAAATAACCGTTTCCGAAAGGAAAAATTTGGAGTACATTGATTTAAGAATACCGGATAGGGTTTATTACAGATGATGGACGCGAAATCTTAAACTTGAAAAATAAAACTGATACAAAAATTAAAAAGAGGCGGTTAAGCCTCTTTTATTTTTTGCTATACCAGACGGGTACATAGGTAACACTTTCGCAGAATTGTTAAAGTTAATGGGCGTTTCATAGTTTAAAGATTCATGCGGCCTGTTAAAGTTGTATTCGATTAACCATTCAGTAACGTTTCTGTTGAATTTTACAACATCGGGAGTAAAATTACCAAGATTAATAAACTCGCATTGTATGGTTCTGTTGAATCTTTCATTCACCGGATTGTCTTTCGGGGTTCTGACGCGGGAATAATATCTTCCAAGCTTTAATTTCACGCAAGCTTGATTAAAGTATTTTCCAAATTCAGATCCATTATCCGTTTGGATATTATCAATGTTTCCATTCACCAGATACATTAACCTGTTTAAAAAATCGGAAGCGTTATACGAGTTGGCGTTTTTATACATTCTGGCGAAAGCGACTTTGGAAAAAGAATCAATTCTGTTTTTCCACTTATGGAATGTTTTTCTTGATATGCCGAAACAACGGCAGGTCAAAGACGCGTTCTTGCGCTTACGGTAATAATCAAACCATTTAATTCTTTGTTTGGCTTGCCGGGATAAATTAGCGTATTTATTGAAATATGAAGCCATATGATAGAGCGGCAGCAGGTCATTCGTCAAATGAAAACCTGAACCGTATATTTTATTGATTATCGTTCTATCATAATACACGGCTTCATCTTGAATCCACCTTTTATTTGCCATATTTCTTGATTTTCAAGGTGTTACCTATGTATCTCATCTTGTGCATATTTTCAATAATATTGATAATACCATCAAAACGAAATAAAAAGTCAGAATTATTATCATAGGTTGGTTATCTATGATCCAGTTAATATTCATATCCTTCTCCTTTTCCAGTATAAAAATTTTTAAAAAACACAGACCGTAAATTTACAGTATAATTATACTCTTTTATCTTGCATTTGTCAAATTATAAACAAATATCGAATGACCGATGACGGTCGCGGGCGTGTATTTATTTAGCCATTTATAATAATCGGTTTGTTCTTTGAATCCCGGCGCGGAATTTCCCCGTCCGCCTTGCAAAAATGTCGCGGATACGGCGAGCCAGCCCCCCAATGCTTCGTTTTCCGGCCGTGAACCCCGCCACGGCTCAAATTTATCGCCCAAATAGTATTTTGGATTGCCGCCGCCGAAATAGTCAAGTTTAATTTTATTTACATTGTTTTTATTTACCCATATTGCTAATCGTTTTAAATCCTGTCCCCAATCCAAATTGGAGTCAACGACATATTTATAGCCATTTTTCGATCCGCCAGCCGTTTCATTAAAATAGGCGAGGTAGTGGGGAAATGCGGATAAATTGGCGTATAAATACCAGCCAAAAAGTAGAAAGTAGAAAATAGAAAGTAGAAAATATATTTTCCGGTCTTTTATTTTTTCAATTAAGTTTATCGTATTGCCGCTAATTAAAACGTAGACAAATGGAATTGTCGGCAGAATATGGCGGATACCGATATTCAACCGGCTACGGACAGATATTGTCCAGTATATTACTATAAAAATCAGCATTGCGATTTGCGCTATATTTTTGGGAATAAATTCGGAAAATTCTCGCAGGCGATTTTTAAACATTGCCGCCAAACAGAAATTAAACGCGTAACGCCAGCTTCTCCACTTGTAAACTGCTAATTTTATTAAAGCGAAAATCAACGCTATGAACGTTAAAATATGCAAAGTTAGCGGTTCTTTTATAAGATAAACAATCGGGAAATAAGAGTGCCAGCCAAGATTTGAAACTTGTCCCAGAAAATAAGTCGTATTGCCGCCAAGCGTTCTTTGGTTGACCATCATTAAGCCCAGCAGATATTGACCGTAACTTCGTAAAATCGGTTTATCGGACATCCATGTCACAAAATTGACGAGCGGGCGATTGCCGTAGGTTTTTAGAATGCAAACCGTATCGCGAAATTGGCTGACGGGATATTTTTCCAAATTCAAGTTTGCGCAATTATCAATTTGCAAAATAGTATTTCTTGCTTCTTGAGTTGCTGGCGCGATGGGATAATTCCAAACGTGATATTGATAAATCGGATAAAGGATAATGGCCCCGATAACGAAAATCATCAATAAAAGAAGGGCGTTTTTCCATACAATAGATATTTTATTAGCATTTGGATAATTTAATATCCGGCTTATTGTAAAAATAACGATTAACAGAACAAAAAACGGGATTAATAAAAATGTGGAAAATTTCAGGAGTAGCGCGATACCCAAAACAATTCCGGAAATAATAATATTTTTTTTAGACGGATTTCGCAGCGCTTTGATAAAATAATAAGTCGCGATGAAAATTCCCGCGGCGGCCGATACATCCGTCGTCACGAACCGTCCGTGCGTTAAAACGGTAGGGGACAACGCGTAAAGAAAAAGAGCGACAAGCCCTGCTTTTGGGCCGTAAAGTTCGCGCGCCCATTTGAAAATATAAAAACCCAAAATAAGCATTATTAAAATTGACGGAATGCGGGACCAGAAAATTATGTTATCGGCGTTATTGCCGATGTCATATAAAAAATTGAAACCGAATGACCATTGGCTGTTTATCTCATTTTGCCAAAAGCGGCTCGCATCATTAAAATTTATTTTGTCGTTGCTGATTTTTGAGTAAATTAACGCGGAAATTCCCGCCAAATCCTTTACTAACGGCGGATGTTCCGGGTTTATCCGCATATCTTTTTTAACTATATAAGAATATCCGGCCGGAATATGGCTCGCTTCATCCATAATAGCGGAATCGTTCCAAACGCTGGCAATGGCGAGAAAAGTCATTGCTAAAAATAAAATTACGACAATAATACTTATTTTATATTTCATAGTTTTTATATCCGTATTGTATCATAACTTATAAATTTGTTATAATATCATTGATTGGTTTAATTCATTAAAGTAACATATAAAATATGGATATCATTTCGGAAAAAATACAAAAATCAAAAGAGGGAGAACAGAAAAAAATTGATGAAAAATTATCTTTAGAACAAAAAATCATTGGAAAAGAGCAGGAACCGATTCCCGCGATTAAGAAAAAAAATGACTTGTCAAAAACGAAACCCGTTAATGGTTCCTCGACGAAACAGATAAAAGAACAAACTGCGGCAACCAAGGGAACCGCGAGACGAAGACAGATAAAAATACTTGCCGATTTGGCAATGGAAAAAGGCGTGCATTATGCTGTTGCTATGGCAAAAAAAATAGACAACGCTTATATTTTAGACGAATTGCACGATACGTTAATTGACGAACTTTACGAAGAATTAAAAAGCAGGGGTTTATTATAATGAAATTCAACGATTTTAAAAACAAGCGGATTACTGTTGTGGGTTTGGGCCTTCTTGGAGGAGGAGTCGGCGCGGCGCGTTTTTTTTGCGAAAACGGAGCGCGAGTGACTGTCACTGATTTAAAAACCGAAAACGAACTCCAAGAATCAATCCAACAATTAAATAAATTTAAAATTAATTATGTTTTAGGCGGTCATCGCGAAGAAGATTTTATTAACGCGGATTTGGTCATTTACGGACCGGGGGTAAGATTGAATTCGCCTTATTTAAAAATTGCGCGGGAAAATAACGTAAAATTGGATACGGATATCGGAATTTTTTTTAACAACTGCCCCTGTCCGATTATTGGCATCACGGGAACGAAAGGCAAGTCAACTATGACAACTTTAGTTTATGAATTATTGAAATCCCTTCCTTTTGACAGGCAAGGAAAATATAAAAAAATTTTTCTGGGAGGCAATATACAAAAATCGGTATTGGAAATTTTACCGAAATTAAACAAAAAATCATTAGTCGTTTTGGAGCTTTCAAGCTGGCAACTGGAAGGTCTTGCTCGCCACAGAAAAAGCCCCGATACGGCAATTGTCACGAATATATTGCCTGATCATTTAAACACTTATGACAGTTTCAATAAATATTTTTCCGCTAAAAAAAATATTTATAAATATCAAAGACCAGAAGATTTTTTAATTCTTAATTATGACGATAAAAAGTTGCGTCGCATAAGTCGGAAATCGGTAAAAGGAAATATTCTTTACTATTCGTTTGATGAAAATTCGCGCGATTTTACGGCGTATGTAAAAAATGGCGATATTTTTTACAAGGATCATTTTATCTATCGCGTAAAAAATTTAAAAATAGAAGGGGAGCATAATTTAAGGCATATTTTAGGCGCGTTAACGGCGATTAGCCGGTATAACGTACTTTTGCCAAAAATTCGCCGCGTGATATCAAATTTTAAGGGTATACCGGGTCGCCTTGAAAAAATTATTCAAAAAAACGGGATTGAATACATAAACGATACAACCGCAACAAATCCTGATGCCGTTGTGGAAGCTTTGAAAACAAAAGGTGGCGATGGTTCGCAAAAGAAAATAGTGCTTATATGCGGAGGCGTTGATAAAAATCTAGACAGTTATCGCCGGCTAGCAAAATATATAAAAAAATTTGTAAAAAATATCATATTGTTGCCGGGTACGGCATCGGAAAAATTGAAAAAAGAGCTTGTGCTGTTAAAAACCAATGTGCCGATAATTGAAGCTGACAACATAAACACGGCGGTAAAAAATGCAATTTTCTGCGCCGTTAAAAACGACGTGGTAATATTTTCTCCGGGAGCGGCCAGTTTTAATTTATTTAAAAACGAGTTTGATCGCGGCGACAAATTTATTGCATCGATTAAAGCGAATTTATGAATTCAAGAAAACATCATTACGATACAATTTTATTGTATATTGTTTTCGCTCTTGTTGTTTTTGGAATTACTATTCTTTCCAGCGCTTCGGTGGTCATATCCAATGAAAATTTCGGCGAACCATACTACTATCTTAAGCATCAATTATTCAATGGATTAGCGGTTGGTTTGGCGCTTTTTTACGCTGGTTTCAAGATAGATTATAAATTTTGGAAAAAAATAAGTTTGCCGCTTATAATCTTAAGCATAGTTTTATTGCTTATGGTTTTTAGCGATAATTTCGGTTTTAATCGTGGCATAGCCACAAGGTGGCTGGCTTTCGGGGGCTTAATGTTCCAACCGACTGAAATTGTAAAATTATTTTTTATCTTTTATCTCGCCGCATTATTTGAAAAAAAGAAAAAAAATGTTAAAGATTTCTATAAAGGTTTTATCCCCTTTATCATTATACTCAGCGTAATCAGCGCGCTTGTAGCCGCTCAACCGGATATCGGTACATTGGGCGTGATTGCTGCGATTTCTCTCGCTATTTATTTCGTGGCAGGAGCTGATATTCGCCATCTTTTCTTGATTTGTTTAACCGGATCCGCCGCCTTGTTCGTTCTGGTCAAAGCAGCGCCCTACAGAATGGATCGTTTTACGGCTTTTATCAATCCGGGAATTGATCCGACCGGAATCAGTTACCAAATCAATCAGGCTTTAATAGCTATAGGGATGGGAGGGTTATGGGGTTTGGGTTATGGTTATGGCCAGCAAAAAATATTGTATCTTCCGGAGGTCATCGGCGATTCAATTTTTGCAATCATAGCGGAAGAGCTGGGTTTTGTCGGAGGAACGGTTATTATTGCTTTATTTGTAATTTTGGCAATACGCGGATTTAAAATAGCCAAACACGCTCCCGATAAATTTGCCGAACTTACGGCATTTGGCATCGTATTTTGGATTATTTTTCAAGCCTTTATAAATATAGCGTCAATATCGGGCATTGTGCCAATGACCGGCGTACCATTGCCATTTATCAGTTACGGCGGAACATCACTGGCTTTAAATTTATTTGGTATGGGAGTAGTATTAAATATATCAAAGCATACGATATAATCTTTTATGACAAATATGACAAAACGTATTTTATTGACCGGCGGCGGAACGGGAGGACATTTATTTCCATTGGTTGCCGTTGCTCAAAAATTAAAGAAAATTGAAACGGAAAATATTGAATTATTTTTTGCGGGATCCATGTCTCCGGGTATGGATGTTTTAAAAAAAGAACAAGTGGAAATCAATGCTATTATGGCGGGAAAAATGCGGAGATCTTGGCGGTTTTGGGATATTATTGATAACGGAATTGATTTTCTAAAATTGATTTTCGGTTTTTTTCAGGTATTTTGGCGCGTTTGGCGCATTATGCCGGATGTAATTTTCAGTAAAGGAGGATACGGAAGTTTTACGGTTGTTGTCGTCGGATGGATATATCATATTCCGATAATCCTGCACGAATCCGATTCTATCCCGGGCATCACTAATCGTCTTTTGGGAAAATTGGCAAAAAATATCGCCATTTCTTTTGAACGATCCGCCACATATTTTAAAAAAGGGAAATGCGCGTTGACGGGGAATCCCGTAAGAGAAGAATTATCGCAGGGAAATGCGGAGGAAGCCAAACGATTTTTTCAACTTCAAGGAGGCCGTCCGGTTTTATTTATTTTCGGCGGTTCCCAGGGATCACAAGCCATTAACTTACTGATCTTAGAAATTCTTGCCAAAATTATTGAAAATTTTGAAATAATCCATCAATGCGGAGATAAAAATTACGAAGAAATAAAAAACGCGAGCGATAAATTATTGTCCGATAATGCGCGGAGATATTACCATCTTTATTCGTTTCTGCGCGATGAATTAAAACACGCTTATGCCGTTTGCGATTTAATAATAAGCAGGGCGGGCGCATCCAATATTTTTGAGATAGCCGCTGCCGGCAAAGCCAGCATATTGATTCCGTTTCCCGATGCGGCAAGCGATCACCTTGTTTTAGCTCAGGAGAATTTAACGGAAAATATGCTTTTGAATAAAATTGAGTATCTCGCGGTAAACGATGAATTGCGCCAAAAAATGGAAAATCGGGCGAAAAATTTTGCCAGACCCGATGCCGCCGATAAAATCGCGGAAAAAATTTTAGAGATAATATCTATAAAATAAATTATGCCAACAATAAAAACGAGATTCGCGCCAAGTCCGACCGGCGATTTGCATATCGGCGGTTTAAGAACGGCGCTTTATAATTATTTATTCGCTAAAAAAAATAACGGAAAATTTATATTACGCATTGAAGATACTGACCGAGCGCGTTTTAAGGAGGGGAGTGTTGAGACGATTTTAACGGGGCTGAAGTGGGTTGGCATTAAAGCCGACGGCAAAATCGTTTATCAATCGTCAAGAACCGATATTTATAAAAAATACGCGGAACAATTAACCGCTGAGAATAAAGCGTATCGTTGTTTTTGTTCTGTTGAAATTTTAAACAAGATACGCGAAGAGCAAGTAAAGAAAGGCAATCCAGCCAAATACGACCGCAGATGTTTGGAATTATCAAAAGAAGAAATTGAAGAAAAAATTAAAAAAAATAATCCGTATGTAGTACGATTGATAATTCCTGACGGCAAGACGAAATTTAAAGATTTAATTCGCGAAAACGTTGAATTTAACAATAAAGAAATCGATGATCAGGTTTTATTAAAATCCGACGGATATCCAACCTATCATTTGGCGAATGTTATCGATGACCATTTGATGAAAATTAGTCATGTTATTCGCGCCGAAGAATGGCTGCCTTCAACTCCGAAACACATTATTTTGTATGAATATTTTGGATGGAAACCGCCGGAATTCGCGCATATTCCGATGGTTTTGGCGCCGGATAAATCAAAATTATCAAAAAGGCACGGAGCAATGGGGGTTTTAGAGTTCAAAAATCAAGGATATTTACCGGAAGCCATAATTAATTTTTTGGCGTTTTTGGGATGGAACCCGGGGGACAACAGAGAAATATTTTCTATGCAGGAATTGATTGAGGAGTTTTCAATAGATAAAGTTCAAAAAGGGGGAGCGATTTTTAATATGGAAAAATTGAATTGGATAAACGGTCAATATATACGGCGATTGGACACGGATAAGTTAGTTGAACTTTGCATCCCATATCTGAAAAAAACAAAACTTATAACAACTAAAATAAATAAGGAATATGTAGAAAAAATAGTTGTTCTCCAAAAAGATCGGTTAAAAAAAGTATCGGATATTATTGAATTTTCCGATTTTTTCTTTAAAGAAAAAATGGAATATGATAAGGATTTATTGAAATGGAAAAATATGGACGATAGAGAATTAAAAAATATTTTAGAAAAAATATCGGAAATTTTTTCCGGCGTTCCAGAAAAAGATTTTACCAAAGAAAAATTAGAGCCGATTTTAAAATCCGAAGCCGCGAAAGTGGGGGATAACGGCAAAGTTTTTTGGCCGTTGCGCGTCGCGCTTTCCGGCAAAAAGGCGAGTCCCGGCCCGTTGGAAATCGCAGAAATTTTAGGAAAAGAAATGTGCACCCGAAGATTAAAGATGGCAATAAAGCAAATTTAAAATCCTCGAGTTTTATTCTAAGTGATATTAACAAATAAAATTAAATTTGTCGGCGGTGTTTTATTGGCGTTTTTAATATTCGCGCCTGTTTTTGTATTTGCGGATGTTGTTGGCGACCTCAAAAAAGAAATTTTGGAAAAACAAACGGAAATTGAAACATTGGAAAAACAAGCGAAAGAATACCAAAAAACCGTTGAACAAAAAGAAGAAGCGGCGGAAAAGCTTGATCAAGCTATTGATTATTTGGACGGGCAAATCAATTCCGTCGCGCTAAAAATTCGCATTACCGAAAAGCAAATTGAAAAAACCTCTTTATCTATTCAGGAACTGGAGTTAAAAATTACCCGCCAGATTGAAGACATAGAAGAAAATAAAAGAAATATGGCGGGAATTTTGCGGATTATCTATGAAACAGCCGACGAAAACGCGATTGAGCTCGTTCTTAAATATGAAAATTTCTCCGATTTTCTTAATCAAGTCAATTATGCGGAGAATTTACAGAAAGAATTGCAGGCAAAACTTGACGCGCTTACGCTTTTAAAACTGCAATTGAATTTGGAAAAGAAAAATTTGGAAACGGAAAAAGAGAGTTTAAAACAATACGGCAATAATCTCGCGGCGCAAAAAAATGTTTTGACAAACCAGCAGGACGAAAAAGAAAGAATTTTAGCCGTCACTAATGGTCAGCAGAAAAAATACGAAAAATTGCTGGCGGATACCGAGGAAAAAACGCGCGCCATTCAAAAAGAAATTTTTGAATTGGAAGATAAATTGCGCTTTACGGTTGACTCTTCAAGGATTCCTGCGCCGCGGCCCGGAATTTTAGCGTGGCCGACGGAAGGAATTTTAACGCAATATTACGGCTGCATTGAAAATAAATTCGCGAAATCGATTTATACGAGTTGCAACGACGGAAAAGGGGGATTCCACAACGGATTGGATCTCGCGGCCGCGATAGGAACGAAAATCGTTTCCGCAAGAGATGGAGAAGTTGCGGCTGTCGGGGAAGCGCCGTACGCTTACGGCAATTGGGTTGCCATAGAACACGATAACGGTTTAGTGACTCTTTATACGCATTTGTCGGTCAGAAAAGTAAATAAAGGAGATAAAGTGGTTCAGGGTCAAACTGTCGGTTATATGGGCTCTACCGGCAATTCAACCGGTTCGCATTTGCATTTTACGGTATACGCGCCCGGAACTTTCCAGACGAAACCAAGCACGATTGCCGGCATTTTGCCGATCGGTTATTCTTTGAATCCATTGGACTACTTATAGTAATTCTTGTATAATATAAATGAGAATAATTATTTATTAAATAATTAAATTTTTTTATGATAAAAATAATAATCATTTTTTTGATCGTTATTTTTATAGTGTTACCTCTATATAGGGGAGACAGCGTTGGCAGTGTTATAAATAACATAAAAACTACGATATCGGACATCGCTTCGGCAACCCCGCAGTGGTTGAAAGATTTGACAGTCAAGGTATTTTCTGTATTTTTCAAATTAATTCAAACCGTATTCAATGCGATTGTGGATTCTATTTTCAACGAAGCGGGTAAAAAAATGGAAGACCAAAAGAATGAAATAAAAAATCAGACCATAATAAAACAATTATTAGCGACAAGGCAGGGGATAAGGTAAATTATTACCGTATTTTATTTACTTTAACCTTTTTTATTTATATAAAATAGTGTCGCATAAGTTAAAAAAAGCGATACGCTATACTTAAATTATGCTTATTAAAACGCAAGAACCTATTATCAAACACATAACAGACTTTCTTGAGTATTGTGAAGTTGAAAAAGGTTTGTCGCCCGTTACGGTAAAAAATTACGCTCAATTTCTTTCAAAGTTCACCGGATGGCTCAAGGACCATAGTTTGGATCATTTAACGCCCCAAGATCTTACGGAAGAGCATATTTGGCAATATAGATTATATTTATCGCGTTTTGTAAGCCTCGCAACGCACAGGGGCCTTAGCAAAGATACTCAAAACTATTATTTCATCGCTTTGAGAGCGCTTCTCGGTTATTTTATTGATAAAAATATTAAATCTTTGCCGCCGAACAAAATAAAACTTCCGAAAGTTTCCAAATCAAAAAAAATAAAATTTTTGTCGCTTGAACAGTTACAAAAACTTTTAAACGCGCCCGATATTTCAAATCCGCAAGGATTGCGCGACCGAGCCATACTAGAAACTTTATTCAGCACCGGTTTACGGGTGGCTGAACTAGTGTCGCTTAATATTAACCAGCTAAATTTAAAGGATGCGGAAAAAAACACCGGTTTAGAGGTCGCAATAACCGGCAAGGGTAATGCTACGCGAGTCGTATTTTTTTCTCGAAGATGTTGCGAATGGATAACCAAGTACTTGAAATACAGAAACAACAACGACGCTTCCCTATTCGCGGCTGTCGGCAAAAATAAAAAAAATCCCGAGTCATTGCGATTAAGCACCCGTTCCATAGAAAGGATCGTCCAGAAATATGCCCGTGAAACCGGTCTTCCCCTGCTTGCCACCCCGCACACCCTGCGCCATACTTACGCCACCGATCTCTTAAATCAAGGCGTTGATTTAAGAATGATTCAGGAATTTTTGGGCCACAAAAACATCGCCGCGACGCAAATTTACACCCATGTCACAAATAAAAACTTACGGGATATTCATCGTAAGTTTCATAGCGGAAATAAATTAGAGTAATTTTTAAGTATTTCGTATTGTCTAATTCGCGCGAATTAGACAATACGAAGATAAAAAAAAGAATGAAATTACAGCAAAAAAAATAAATCCCCCGTTGAATTAAAGTTCCAACGGAGGATTTTTTTATTTATATGTATCGCGGATTTTACAAAGCCATAAAAGATTTTCTTGGTTTTTTCCACCGATTAAATTATTTTTTGTAATCAATTGAGTCCCGGGCATTAAAATAAAACCGGGGTTTAGGAAAATATTAGCTCCAATACTTGAATCGTCCCCTATCATACTTCCGAATTTTTTTAACAAAATCGATGTTTTATCTAAAAGCTTACCTTGCCTGGAAATAATTTTAAGCCAAATATTGCCGCCGTCAACTCTTGTATTTAATAACGCCGACATAAAACCGATATTAACATTGGCGCCAATAATACTATCGCTTATGCAACTAAAATGCGAAATATTGGAATGATTCATTATCACAGAATCTTCAATTATGCTTCCATGACCGACAGTACAATTATTTCCTATAATCACGTTGTTCATATAAACACCGTGCGATATCTTACAGCGTTGACCGATTATTGCCGGACCCCTAATGAAAACCCCGGGTTCAATAATTGTTTTTGCTCCAATTTCAATGCTTCCATCGCTTAAATTGGAAAAAGTATCGGGGAAAATAAAACCTAATCTTCTTTCTCCATAAATATATTCATTATCATTTTTAATTATAAGCGAATGATCAGTATCTTTAAGATAATTATTTAAATATGTAATAATTCTGGGCACGGCTTCCCAAATATGCGCCGTATTGTTAAATAAATTTTTATGTTCAAAATTTTCAAGATACGGAAATAAAATTAAAGCATTATAAATTACCTCTTTATCACTATCTTTCATTGGCGCCCGCCTCCTTTCGTGAATTAATTTTATCTATTAGTATACTCTAACGCAATAAATTTTATTTGTGAAGCCTTGTACAGTTAACACCATAGGGTGACACTTGGTATAGTTAAGGGTAACACCTGTTAACTAATTAATTATGAAAACTATGCCAAGCCCAATAAAATACGACCGTCAACAGCGATTTCACTGGTATTTGAATGTTTTAAAGCATCGTAAATCAGTTAAGGAAACTTGTTTAATATTCGGCGTTTCCCGCAAAACTTACTACAAGTGGTACAATAGAGATTACGGCAAGGGCAATCGGAATTACACCGCGATCAAGAGCCGGCCCACCAAAAAGCACAAGCTCATTCTCGCCAAAAATGATTTGGAAGAAAAAATCTCCGCTTTTGGGCGAAAGAGCAATAATCGATTCGAACTTGCCATTGCCTTTCTAGAAGACGCCAACCAAGCCGAAAAATACGCTCAACAAGAAAACCCCGAAAGAATTCGGGATTTTCTCGAAAAGATTGGTTCGAACTTCCGTTTGAGCGGGCAGAAATTGTTTTGCGACTTCAAAAATCCCTTCAAAATCTTGGCGGAAGCCGAGCCCCGCCAGAGGCGGGGCTCGGCAACAATCGCCCAAAACCCCCCTGGAGTTTACCCCGTATAATCTCGAAGAGATTTGTGCGGGGCCCGCCTCGTCTTGCCTGCCCGACTGAAACTCGTGAGTGAAGGCGGGAACCGGAGCGGAAAGGACGATTTCAAGTTTTTCTTTGGCGGCAAATTCTTTAGCCAAGAAAATTTATAAAATCTTCAAAATCCTTTTCTGTCGGTTTCATAGAGTCAATCGTATTTCTAATGTTTCCGGTTTCTTTATCTGTCAAAGAAACATTATCGTCCAACTGAAAGGCCTTTTGATCTTTTTGTACTATAGTCATTATCAACTCTATAACAAAATCATGTAATTCTCCAGCAAGCCTTCCCTCGGTACAATCAAAAGCAATCTGTGAAACTTTTTCAGCGAGTTTTTCCGAAAAGTTGTTTTTAAAGCTTTTAAGATTGCTAAAATTCAGCTCATCGACACCAGCATATTCGGAAAATCCATTTTTAAGCCAAGATAGATAACTTGTCTTTCCGTGATTTTCCAGAATATTTTGAAACGCATGATTTATGAGGGAAAGATTTTCTTTAACTTCATTTTGATTTTTTGGTACTTTGATATCAAAAAACCACACATGAGTAGCGGCGTATCGTAGAATCCGCAATTCTTTTATAAGCTGATCGCCCTTTAGATTTTGATTAGTTTTTTCCTGTATCGCTTTTACTTGAGTAGCGATTTCTCTTTCGGTACTTAAAAGAAAATCTATGTAGTGTTTGAGAAAAACATAAAACTTTCCCAATTTTTCTGCTTCTTTGGCAAAAGCAAGTGCTTTTGCGACAGTAATTTTTCCGCCCCTGCCAGTTGTTGAAGGACTACCATTTTTATTGCTTGAGAACCAATTTAATATTTTCATATTCTTTGTTCTTTCTAAAACAGCTTGATAATTTGTTCTCTCCAGTCCTGATTATATGGATCTATAATAATATCAGGAACTCCGTTTTTATGAATCACGCTCTCGTGTTTTGCCACGCTCATTATCCCAACGGCTTTATTCGCCCACAAATCATCAAATAAAACCTCGTCATTTTGAGCATCATAAATTATAAACCCTTGTCCAATCGGTTCTAATAATCTCGTTATTAAAAATGGCATTAAAATACCTAGCAAATAGAACGAGTTTATTTTTATCGCTAATATAATAGAAAAAGGTATCCAAAACCATTCACTGGAAAACAGCCAATAAAAGATAAAAATGGTTTTCCAAAAAAATCTAGGTTTTTTTGTTTCACTAAACCAATAAATCCAAATACCAAAAGTATCTTTTACTGACTTTTTAAGTCTTATTTCAACTTTTTTCTCTTTTATTAAATTTTGTAATCGCGAAAATTCTTTACTCATAAAATTTACTTTACTAAATCTTCCATTGGAACGCCTAACGCTTTGGCGATTTTAGACATCTCAGTCTCTTGATAAAAATTATATTAAATGTTTTTTAATAAATGCTCTGCCAGAACCAGACTTTAAATATTTTTCAAATTGAAACGCTTTGTATTTATCCTCAATCGCAAAATAAAAATTTAATTTCACGGGCAAGCGTTTTACGGTTGCGGATACATAACCTTTTTGATGTCTATCCAATCTACTTTTTAAATCATCTGTGCAACCAATATAATAACCGTCTTTGCATTGTAAGCTATAAACGTAGCGAAGGCGGAGGGTGAGAGATTCGAACTCTCGATACCTTGCGGTATACTCGCTCTCCAAGCGAGCGCACTCGACCACTATGCGAACCCTCCGTATTATCTGTTATCCCCGCTTCCGGAAATTTTACCGCGTTTTTTGCGAGAATACAATTTTTCAATATTAAAATCAGCTACTTTATTTAACGACAATTTAAGTTCAGTGGCTATCTGCGCCACATACCACAAAACATCCCCCAGTTCTTTTAATATTTCCTGTTTTTTGTCATTACTGACCATACCGCCATCATCTCTTATGATTTTTTTAATTTTCTCCGCCACCTCTCCCGATTCTCCGGCAAGACCCAATGTCGGATAAATAAAATTATCGCCCTTATTCGGATATTGCGCGGTTTTACGCGACTTTTTTTGATATTCGTTAAAATCCATAATTTTTATTCCCACCCAAGGTCTGCCTATCGACAGACGAGCGGATCAGCCTCTGGCTGACAGATTACAAGAAAAAATTTTATTTACGCCCGCCCCATCGGCCGTCCGAAAAATCGAACCGACATTATGCCGGCTGCGAATATTATGGCAAATGACATAAAATAATTTATTTTTTTTCACTTCGTTAGACATTTCGTTAAATATTTTTTCCAATTAACCCGCTGTTAAATACTTAAAATATAATAAAATAGCTTTGATGTCTAACGGGATTCATTATCAAAAAATTTCAATTTTTCTTTTCTAATATTCCGTAAAATACCAGATGAAATATCCAATTCGCGCATATAACTACTCAAACGTGTTTCATCATAAATCCATTTTTTGATTTCTTCCTTGCCTAATCCCGGAATCAAATCAATCCCCTGCCTTCTTAATTCCCTCATGGTTTTTATAGCCCACACCCAAACATTTCTTTCATTTTGCAACAATATCGTCCTTTCCTTATCTGAATATTTATCAATTAATTCCCCTTTTGATAAAAATCTGGCATCCATAGTTAATTTAACGATCTTATCGGATGTTAACATATTCATTTTTTCATTTATATACGCGTGCCCTATCTCATGCAAAAAAGATAAAAATCCGCCATTGTCAACCAATGATTTTTTATTATAAACTATAATATGCTCGTACCCGCCTTGGATTTTTTCCGACTTGCAATTAAATGATTTTTCTTTTATGAAATATGAATTCTTCGGTGCCAATTGACGCAAATCAAAATATTCATTATTTTTATTCTGGAAAATAATAGTTTTTATAATATCCCCTCCGAAGGCTTCTATAAAAAGTTGCGGCGGATAATCTTCGCTGGAAAAATCCGCGTGCAATTCCCAAATAATATTTTTACCTAAAACGAATTTATTGATTAAAAAACTGGAACGATTTTTTATTTCCGCCGGCTGTTCTTTGGAAATTTTCCAATTTGCATCCGTCAACTTATCTTTCAACCCCTTTTCGCATCCCGCTAAAATCGCTTCTTTCAATAAATCCCGCCAAACGTCGGTTATTTCTTTATTATTTTTTTCAAAATTTAATTCAGACATTTTTATTTTTTTCCAAATAATCGGCCGTTTCTATAGCCCATTTAGTAATATTTTCTCGCTCAAATTGCGTACCAATTGTTCCCCAAGATTCACGCCATTCTTTATTTTTAGCCAATCGTGAAATCAAATTCAATAAATTTATTATTGTCTCGTGGTAAACAACCCTGGTGTCATCCATACTCTTCATACTGCTTCTATACTCTTCGTCACTTAATTCGAATTTGCCAACATCTATGGCATTTTCCATATATTTTATAGTTCGATCGTATGCCAAAATCATTTTTTTTAATTTATCCGTAGTTTCTTTGAAAATTTTTTTCTTTTTTTCGTCTTCAACTTCAAGTATTTCTAAAAAATCAAAAGAAACGCCGGAAAACGACTCTCTTTTTTGCTGTTCTTTTGAAAATTTTTCTTTTGTCATATTTTTAACTCTCTTAAAACTTTTATTCTTTCGCTGATCAACGGATGGGTCATAAAAAGACGCGTAAACCAGCTTGTTCTTTCCTCGCCCTTAAAAGGACTGGCAATAAACAAATGGGCAACGGCGTGGCCTGCGTGGCGCATCGGCGTTTCATCCCGGCCGATTTTTTCCAACGCGCTTGCCAATCCTTCCGGATATCTTGTTAAAAGCGCGCCTGAAGCGTCCGCTAAAAATTCTCTTTTTCTGGACACCGCCAGTTGGATAAGTTTCGCCATAATCGGCGCAAGAATCGCCAAAAAAATTCCGATAATCATCATAACGGCCGCGGCGTTCCCGTTTTCCCGTTTATTGCTTCGGCCGCCAAAAAAAGACCAACGGACAAAAAAATCAGAAAGAATAACGATGAAACCAACCAAAACAACCACAACGGTGGAAACTAACATATCCCTATTGCCGATATGTGAAAGTTCATGAGCTATAACTCCTTCCAATTCTGATCTGTCTAAACGGCTTAATAAGCCCTCGGTCACCGCCACAACCGCATGCTTTGGATTTCGGCCGGTCGCGAAAGCATTAAGCGCCGGCGTGCTTATAATGTATATTTTTGGCGTTGGAAGACCGGCCGCAATGCATAAATTTTCAACTATTCTATAAAGCTCCAAATTATCCCGATGATTGATTAATTTAGCATGCGTCATCGCCAGCACAATTTTATCCGAATGCCAATAACTCAAAAAACTCATCAAAATACTGATAAAAACGGCGATATATAAAATTAACGGCGTTCCAAACGCATAGCTGAAAACCCAGCCGATACCGATTGTTAATATCAAAAATAATGCAATAAGAAACCAGGTTTTTCTTGTATTGGAATCTTTTTGCGTATATAAATTCATAATTTAAAAACTGACTTTCGGGAGTTCTTTCTCCGCCTGTTTTTCTATTTCAAAAAATTTCTCCTTTTGGAATCTAAAAATTCCGGCAATAATATTTTGAGGAAACGATTCAATTAAAGTGTTAAGCGCCATTATGTTTGAATTATAGAAACGGCGCGCCGCCTGAATTTTATTTTCCGTATCCGATAATTCGCGTTGAAGTTCCAGAAAATTTTCATTTGCTTTAAGCTGGGGATACGCCTCCGCGATGGCAAAAATTGATTTCAAAGCGCCTGTAAGCATATTTTCCGCCTTTCCTTTTTCTTCAGGACCCTGCGCGCCGAGAGCCGCGGCGCGGGCTTTAGTCACATTTTCAAAAGCGGTTTTTTCGTGCGCCGCATAACCTTTAACCGTTTCCACTAAATTCGGAATTAAATCATACCGTCTTTTAAGCTGAACATCCATATCCGACCACGCTTCTTTCGTCCTGTTTCTATATTTAATAAGGCTATTATAATTAAAAATAAAATAAAAAATTATAAATGCGGCGATACCGATAATAATATACATAGCGAATATCCATAAATTTATCGCGAATACCGCGAATATCATTCGCGTTGCTGACGATATGTTTATGTAAATTAATAATTTCTATAGTTTAATACTACCAAAAATAAACGGATTAAACAATAAATAAATCCGCCCCGCAGTACTGCGGGGCGGATTATTCAAAAATCAAATTACATCATTCCGCCCATTCCTCCGGGCATTCCTCCACGCGACATTTCTTCTTTTTTATCTTCCGGTAAATCAACGACAGCCGCTTCTGTTGTAAGCATCATCGCCGCGGCCGATGCGGCGTTTTGCAAAGCCGAACGGGTAACTTTTGTCGGATCAACAATGCCCGCTTTCACCAAGTCCTCGTATCTATTTTCCGCCGCGTTATAACCGAAATTTCCCTCTTTTTCGCTCACGGCATTCACTATAACCGAACCGTCAACTCCGGCATTATAAGCGATTTGCCTTAACGGCTCGCGCAACGCCTTTTTCATAATATTAACGCCGGTCGCTTCGTCACCGTCTAATTTTAAATTATCTAAAACTTTCACGGCCCTTAACAGTGCCACGCCGCCGCCGACAACCACACCTTCTTCAACGGCCGCTTTTGTCGCTTCCAAAGCGTCTTCCACGCGATGCTGTTTTTCTTTTTGTTCCAACTCGGTTGCCGCGCCCACTTTAATAACAGCCACCCCTCCGGAAAGTTTAGCTAACCGTTCCTGTAGTTTCTCCTTGTCAAACGAAGAAGTTGAAATATCAAGCTGTTTCCTAATTTGCGCCACACGCGCGCTTATATCGGATTTTTTTCCCTTGCCTTCAATAACAGTTGTAGTTTCTTTTGTAGATACGACTTTTCTGGCCTTACCAAGCATATTTATTTCGGTATTTTCCAGTTTCAAACCAACTTCTTCGGATATTACTTTACCGCCGGTGACAACCGCTATGTCATTCAACATTTCTTTTCGGCGATCGCCAAAACCCGGCGCCTTTATCGCCAATGCGTTGAATGTGCCGCGAAGCTTATTTACCACCAATGTCGCCAACGCTTCTCCTTCCACTTCCTCGGCGATTATAACCAAATCCTTTTTGCCGGATTTTGCCATTTTTTCCAAAAGCGGTAAAATATCGTTAATACTGGCTATTTTTTTATCGGTAATCAAAATATAAGGATCTTCAAAAACCGATTCCATTTTTTCCGTATCGGTAATCATATAAGGAGAAATATATCCTTTGTCAAACTGCATTCCTTCAACAACTTCTTTTTCCAATCCGAATGTTTGCGATTCTTCCACGGTGATAACTCCGTCCTTGCCCACTTCATCCATCGCGTCGGCGATAAGCTTGCCAACTTCTTCGTCCTGCGCGGAAATGGTGGCAACCTGCGCGATTTCCTCTTTGGTGGAAATTTTCTTGGACATTCTACCGAGTTCCGCGACTATTGCCTTGGTCGCTTTTTCAATCCCTCGCCTTAAAACCATCGGATTGGCGCCCGCGGTGACATTTTTCAAGCCCTCGGAAATTATGGCTTGCGCCAAAAGAACGGCGGTTGTAGTGCCGTCGCCGGCGACATCGTTTGTTTTGGACGCCACTTCTTTGACGATTTCCGCGCCGATATTTTCAAACCTGTCTTTCAAATCAATTTCTTTGGCGATGGTAACGCCGTCATTGGTAATGACGGGTGTACCAAAACCTTTATCCAAAACAACATTTCGGCCCTTGGGACCCAAAGTTGTTTTAACGGTATTGGCTAAAATATCCACTCCCCGTTTCAGCGCCTCTCGCGCTTGTATCTCAAATTTAATTTGTTTAGGCATACTTTATAAAATCCTAAATCCTAAATCCTAAATCCTAAACAAAATTAGAAATTAGAAATTAGAAATTAGAAATTAGTTCGCTATTTTAAAATAATTATTCCAAAATCGCGAAAATTTCTTCTTCTTTAAGAACCTTATATTCCTTATTGTCAAATTTAATATCGTCTCCGCCGTATTTTCCGAAAAGCACCGTATCGCCCTTTTTTACTCCGGATTCTTGTATTTTTTTGCCGGCGCCTACGGCAATAATTTTGCCCTGTTCCGGTTTTTCCTTGTCAACCGTATCGGGTAAAATAATTCCGCTTTGTGTTTTTTCTTCCTTAGAAAGCGGTTCAACCACCACTCTATTGCCAAGCGGTTTGATTTTCATATAATATTTTATCTACAAAATAATAATCAGTGCGAATACAAAATTATAAATTCGTAAAAATCAGTATTTTGTAAAACTGTTTAGCAGTCAACTTATTAGAGTGCTAATTCTCTATTAACTCATTTTATATTCATTAAAAAACTTGTCAAGCGTTAAAAATAGAGTTATCATATCACGAAATGTAAAATTTTAGTTCTTTGTAATTTTTATAAAGGAACTGCTTATGATAAGGCCTGAACCGAACGGATTTAAAATCAGCCCGACTGAATTTGAAATAGTATTTAATTTTGATAACATTTTAAACCAATGGTCCAATTTAAAAGTTTTCCACTACGGATCGTACGAAACTTATTTTTCTCCGCGCGCCACCGCCATAAACTACGCGGAAGGAATAATAGAAGGCATAAAAGCTTGCCTCGACAATAAAGAAAAAAATGCAGTCGTATTGCATCTCGATGGAAACGCGGAACGTTTTGCCCACAGCGCGATAGGAATGTATATGCCGCCGTTTCCCGAAGAAAAATTTATGACAGCGGTAAAAAAATTAATTCACCTGAACTCCCAATGCATACCGGCGTACAAAAAAGGATCTTTGTATATTCGCCCGATTGAAGGCGGCGAAGATAATTTAGGGGTCAAGGGCATTCCGAACGAATATAAATACCCATATAAAACCGTTTTTTGGTGTTCGCCGGTAGGAATATATGCCGGCAAACCGCCGATTTGCTATGTCACATATAAAGTACGCGCTACACGAGGCGGAACCGGATTCTATAAGGCTTCATGTAACTATGTCGCGGCGAAATTGGCTTTAAGAAAAGCCGTTACGCAAGGATGCGATGAGGTTATATTTATAGAAATAGATCAAATTACCGGAAATGATAAAATCCAAGAATTCAGCGTTATGAACGCGTTTATGGTAAAAAATGGCGTTCTTTGCACACCATCATTGGGCAATGAAACTATCTTGCCGGGTCTCACGCGAGAAATGATAATAAGAATCGCTACCGCAATTAATATTCCGTTTAATATAGGGGAAGTAAAACTGGAAGATTTTATAGATGCCGATGAAGTTTTCGGTACCGGAACGGCTGCCAGCGTAACGCCCATAGTAGGATTTATAATAGACCGTATAAGTCACATATTCCCCGTAAATGAAAAAAGTGTCGGACCCATTACTCAAAAACTTTCCCGAATCATTGAACATCTTCAAGTAAATGAATTACCAGAAGAATACAAAAACAATAAAGATTTAATAAAACTTCAAAAAGAAATTACGACGATAATTCCTTTGTAAATAAAAAAATGACGCTCCGCAGTATTACGGAGCGTTTTATTAATCGTAAAATATCCGTTACTCTAAAAATATGCCCTTGCCTATGTTGTTTTCGGCAACCAAATCGCCAAAACCAAAATCCGTTAATTTCCGATTATATTTTTCAATAATACTTTTATCCGGATAATTATCGTGAAATTCCAATTGCCTGTCGTTGACAATAATGCGTCCGTTGATCGTCGCCGGTAAATTATTTTTAATTCTGCGCAGCTGAATTTTCCTGAATAAATTTTCAAATATATCGCCTATTTTGCCTTTTAACAGCCATCCCGCTACCGCGCCGATTGCCGCCAACGACGACGAATTAACGATTCTCTGATTTATCTTGTCTTGTCCCTGAAAATTCAATAAATAATCGTTAATCCAGGCATTGCTTGCGTAAAATTTTTTCAAAACATTTCTATCCCCATAAATAAAATCTAACCGCGAATAAGTGCAGGCCGCGCAAATATCTCTATGGGACATTATCAACGATTTATCCGCAATAAAATGGTTAAAACAAATTTTATCCCGAACATCCGAATCTTGCCGAAAACGTTTAACGCCCATTACCGCCGTTAATAACGAAAGAGCAAATCTCGTTGTCCATATTCTTCCTTTTTTAACTATGACAAAAACATCCAAATCGCTGTCTGCATCCATAAAACCCCGCGCCAATGATCCGTTGGCGCAAACCGATTTTAAGAATGGCGCCAACTGAAACCATTTTATTATTTTCAACGCTTTATCCCATTTTTTATCGGCAATTTTTTTCCGCTCAATCCTTGATTCGCAAATTAATTCCCGGCCTTTTAAAAAATAAAATCCGTTTTTTTCATCAATGAATTTTTTTATATTTTCGCCTTCTATGGCTTTAATTGTATCGTAAAAATTAAAATTCAATTCCTCGCTTTTCCCGCGCAAACGCCGCGGCGCTACCAAATATTCAAAAATCTCCCAACTCGTAAGGGGGAGATTAAAAATATCGTAATAAACAATCGTGGATAAAATTAATTTTTCCAAAAAAGTCATAACGGAAAGTAATCACAAATATACAAATTTTAAATAATATACAAATTCGTATATTTACGTACATTCGTATATTTACGATTACTCCAATTCATATATTCGCGATTACCCCTTTTCATAATTCTTGAAATTTTTCCGGCGAACCGTAACGTTTCATAAAATTATCCGATTCAAATACGTTCGTATCCGCTTCTATTTCAACGCTTGCCGGATTTTGAACCAAATAAAACCAATTAGCGATAAATTCCCTCTCCTCTCCGGAAAACAATGTTCTTACTTCCGTAAATGTGCCGTCAATTATTTCCTTATTTGAATCAAAAAGCAATATATTTAC
>Ga0075916_101_pt1 | contig 73919 bp, 59 predicted proteins | sample RifGroA2_FD_68335 | JGI IMG/M metagenome (GOLD analysis project Ga0075916, IMG submission 68335) | Parcubacteria (OD1-vii) bacterium GW2011_GWA2_38_13b | reverse complement strand
TATTTTGTTTTTTCTAAAATGGCGCCGAAAATTTTTCTCAACTCAACGGCTTCTCTAATAAGTTTTTGCTTTTCCGTTTCCAATTCAGCGCTATTATTTACATCAATTAATTTTAGCCAGTATTCCGTTTCTTTGGCTTCCTTACGAGATATTTTTATTCTCATCGCAAAATCTTTTTTACTTAATGCTTCATTCGCTTCAATGTAGTTTGCGCCTATTGAACCGGAAGATCTAACCATCTGTTTTTCGTCTTCAAAATTTCCCGTGGTTTTGGGTAAGTTCTTAATGAAACTTCTAACCTTTTTTGCAAACTCAAGTGTCCGTTCTTCAAGATCGTAATGTTTTGAATTTTTAATTTCGGTCATTGGAATTTATTTAGGATTTAGGATTTTGATATTAGGATTCACGCTATAGTCTTTTGTAAATATAATGAGAATTTTTAAATAAATTTTTAAACGCGCCTTTTACGTCAATTACGATAGCGTTTTCGGCAAGTATTTTTTTGAAATCTTTCAGATTAAGGCCGTGGAATTGTTTATGCGGAACGCAAATTATAACGCCGTCAAACCGTTCCCGCAATTTTCCGAAATCGCGGATATTTTTTTCCCCGTATTCTTCTATGTCCTCGTTTTCCAGAAGGGGATCGTGTGCCGTCACTTCAATACCGCTTTTTTTTAAACCGTTGATAACATCAAATGATTTTGAATTGCGCGAATCCTTAACATTTTCTTTGAATGTCAGACCCATTACTAATACTTTTGATTTTTTCAGAATTTTGCCGAGTTTTTTCAATTCTTTCGCCATTATTGAGCTGATATAATAAGCCATTGAATCATTGATATTGCGGCCGGCTAGAATCACTTGGGGGTGGTAGCCGAGTTTTTGGGCGAGATGCGTCAAATAATAAGGGTCAACGCCGATGCAGTGTCCGCCGACCAGTCCGGGCGTAAATTTATGAAAATTCCATTTTGTGGCTGCGGCTTCCAGCACCTCGTGCGTATCCAATCCTATTCTGTCAAAAATTCGGGAAAGTTCGTTCACTAACGCTATATTCATATCCCTTTGGACATTTTCAATGACTTTTGCCGCCTCCGCCACTTTGATTGACGAGGCTCTATGGACTCCGCCCTTGCATATCGTTTTATAAAGATTAGCGATTTTTTCCGAAGATTCTTCGTCCATCCCGGAAACTACTTTGATGATTGTTTCTACATTGTGTTTTTTGTCTCCCGGATTCATTCTTTCGGGCGAGTAGCCGATTTTGAAATCCGTGCCGCATTTGAGACCGGAATATTTTTCCATTATCGGCGCGCAAATATCTTCTGTTACTCCCGGATAAACCGTTGATTCAAAAACAACAATTTGGTCCTTGCGCATATTTTTTCCGATAAGTTCGGAAGCGCGTTCCAAAAGCGTCATATCCGGTTCGTTGAACTCGTTTATCGGAGTCGGAATTGCCGCGATTATAAATTTGGTTCCCGAAATCAGTTTTGGATTGGCGGTGAAATTAATTTTGCTTTTCAAAAGTTCTTTTTTGGAGATCTCTTCATTGGAGTCAATGCCGGATTTTAAATTTTTTATTTTCTTCTCGTTTATGTCAAATCCAATGACAAAAAAACCGGCTTTGTCAAAAGCCAAAGCAAGAGGAAGCCCGACATATCCCAAGCCCACAACCGCGATTATATTGTTTTTCTCTTTATTATTTTTCATATGGCTGATAGTATTAAACTATCATTATTTGGTTATTGTGTAAATATTTTCATGGCGAAAAAATTACTTTTTATTATAACCCAATCGGAGATGGGCGGGGCGCAGAAATATGTTTACGAAACGGCTGTTAATCTTGATTCCGGGCAATACGATATAACGGTGGCGGCCGGACCAAAAGGAAATTGGGAATTATTGGAGCGGCTTAAAAAAGCGGGCGTGAAAACAAGAAGATTGTCGCATCTTAAACGGAATATAAATCCGTTATTTGATATTGTGGGAATTTTACAGGTTTATCGGCTGATAAAAAAAGAAAAGCCGGATTTTGTTTATCTCCATAGTTCAAAGGCGGGGGTTGTCGGGAGTATCGCGGCAATTATTTATAGGCGCTGGAAATCGTCGCCAAAAATAATATACAGGATAGGCGGCTGGGCTTTTAATGAAAAAATATCATTTATTAAAAAATGGCTTTATGTTTTGATGGAATGTTTAACCGCGCGATTGAAGGATGTTATTGTGGTTAATACCGAAGCGGATAAAAAAGCGGCAATAGAGCGAAAGATTTGTCCGGAAAGAAAAATTAAAGTTATTTATAACGGAATAGATGTAGGTAGTTTAGAATTTTTATCAAAAGAGGAAGCGCTGTCGCGTTTGTCGTTGCCGCTCCCCGTCCCGCAATATTTGCGGGACGGGGAGCGGCAAGCGCGGAAATTTTCGTTTGCTGGAGATAACGGCAATAGGTTTTGGATCGGGACAATAGCGAATTTTTACTTGAATAAGGGATTGGTATATTTAATTGAAGCGGCGCGCATTTTGAATAGCGATAATTTGATGTTTGTAGTCATTGGCGACGGCGCGGAAAGGCAAAAATTGGAAGAAATGATAAAAAAGTATAATTTGGAAAACAATTTTTTGCTTTCGGGCAGTATGGCAGATGCTCATAAATATTTGAAAGCGTTTGATCTGTTCGTTTTGCCTTCAATAAAAGAAGGGATGCCCTGGACGGTTTTGGAGGCGATGGCGGCGGGACTTCCAATTGTGGCGGCGAAAGTCGGTGGCGTGCCGGAAATGATAGAGAACGGGGAAAGCGGAATCTTAGTTGAACCGCAAAATCCGCAAGAACTCGTCGCGGCGATTAAAAAAGCGGCAGACGACAATAATTTGCGGAAATTTTTAGGCGATAACGCGCATATCGCCGTAAAAGAAAAATTTTCTTTGGCGGAGATGATTCGGAAAACCAAAGAATTATTTAGTTTTTAATATTTACGTCTTGCGGTTACGTAAATATTAAAATATTATATATTTATTATGGCAGAAATTTACCATGTTATTAGTCGGGGAGTAGATAAAAGGAAGATTTTTCTTGATGATCAGGATCGATTTAGATTTATTCATGATTTATTTGAATTCAATGATCAGAAATTAGTTAAAACAACATTTTATGCTTTTTTTAAAATCAAAAAACAATTTATTGATATGATGGGAAAAAAAGAAAAGGAGAGAGATCCTAGAAAACTTTTGGTAAATATTTTAGTTTTTTGTTTAATGGATAACCATTATCATTTACTTTTAGAACCATTAATAGAAAATGGAGTTTTTAAATTTATGAAAAAATTAAATATGGGGTATTCAAGATATTTTAATATTAGACATGAAAGACAGGGGACGTTATTTGAGGGCAGATATAAGCGCGTTCTAGTTAAGAATGAAGCCCATTTCATCCACTTGCCTTATTATATTCATTTTAACCCATTAGATTTTAAATTTTATAGTTGGCGAGAGCGAAAAATAAAAAATTATAAAAAGGCGATAAAATTTTTAGAAAGCTATCGTTGGTCTAGCCATTTAGATTACTTGGGCGTAAAGAATTTACCATCTGTTACGCAAAGAGAATTTTTATACGATTTTTTCGGTGGATCAAAAAGTTATAAAAATAAAATAAAAGAGTGGTTAAGGAGTATAGATTTAGACGCAATAAAAGATATTTCTTTGGAATAATTTAAATATACGTCTTGCGGTTACGTAAATTAAGGAAAAATTTTCTTTGGCGAAAATACCTGGGAAGATAGAAAGATAAAAAGATAAAAGAATTATTTAACTAAAAATAATTAAAAGTAAAAAGTTATAAAGTTCATAAAATCAATAAATTTTTAATTTTACAAACTTTATGACTTTTAACTCTAACGGGATGAAAGCAATAATTTTAGCCGGCGGCAAAGGAACGCGGCTTTATCCGGTAACATTGGAAACGCCAAAACCTCTGCTTACCGTTCAAAAAAGACCGATTATCAGTCATCTTATTGATGGATTTTTGAAGCATCAAATTGACGAATTTATTGTTCTTATCAGTAAAGACCATATTGCTGATTTTGAAAAATGGAAAAAGGATTTTGCTTTTGATTTGAATGTTGCGTTTATCGTGGAAAATGAGCCATTAGGAACATTCGGCTGTATTTATCAAGTGAAAAGTAGTTTGGGCGATGAGCCGTTTTTTGTGAGCAATGGAGACGAATTAAAAAGTTTTGATTTGCGTAAAATGATGGATTTTCACAAGGAACATAACGGCGCGGCGACATTGGCGTTGGTGGAGGTGCCGAACCCCAGTTCTTACGGCGTGGTGATTTGCGACAATGAGCATAAAGTTTGCGAATTTTTGGAAAAGCCCGAAAATCCGCCGTCAAATTACATAAGCTCCGGTCTTTATTTGCTGGAAAAAGAAATATTCAATTATTATTCTTACGATAAACCGGTTTTTAGTATGGTGGAGAAGGATTTATTTCCGAAACTGGCTTTGGAAAATAAGCTTTACGGATGCAAATTTCAGGGGCAATGGTTTGATTGCGGCACATTTGAACGGTGGGAAAAAGCGATTAAGGAATGGAGGATTAATAATGATGACTTATTATGTTAACGGTTAAAAAGAAAAAAGTATTTGTAGCAATGTCCGGCGACGTTGATTCGTCCGTTGCTTCGTAGTATATGCTGCGGCACAACTACGGGGCTGCCTTATGTTTTATGGTTGTTATAAATAAAAAGAAGAAAAATAAAGTTTTTGTAGCAATGTCTGGTGGCGTTGATTCGTCCGTTGCCGCCGCGCTTTTGAAAGAGCGTGGTTTTGATGTCGCGGGAGTTTTTATGAAATTTTGGACCGCGCCGATAGCGGCAGGCGAAAATAAATGTTGTTCAATAGAGGCGTATCACGACGCGCTGGCAGTGGCGGATAAACTTGGAATAAAACTTTATTCGTTTAATTTTGAGAAAGAATTCAAAAAATTGGTGGCGGATTATTTCGTTAAATCGTTGAGGCGCGGCGAAACGCCCAATCCTTGCGTGGTTTGCAATAAGGAAATTAAATTTAAATTGCTTTTGGAAAAAATAAGCAAGCTTGGCGGGGATTATGTTGCGACAGGACACTATGCCCGCCTGCGGCGGGAATTTTCAATTTTCAATTTTTCCGCCCGAGGCGGACCAGCCTCGGGCTGGCAATTTTCAAATAAAAATAAAAATTCAAAATTCCAAACTAATAATTATAAATTTTTAAAAGCGAAGGATAAAAATAAAGACCAGAGTTATTTTTTGTGGGCCGTTAAACAAAAACAATTGGCGAAATTTTTATTTCCGGTGGGCGATTATCAAAAAGAGGAAGTCAGGAAAATCGCTAAGGACTTCGGTTTGCCGGTTTTCCAGAAGCGCGACAGCGAGGACTTATGTTTTGTCGGCGATCATTTGAGTGGATTTATAAATGAATATGTCAAACCGCGCGCTGGAAATATTATTGATGTCGGCGGAAAAATTTTAGGCAGACACAAGGGGTTGCCGTTTTATACAATAGGACAGCGGAAAGACATAGGATTGGCCGGGGGACCATGGTATGTCTGTAAAAAAGACGCAAAAAAAAATATTTTAACCGTGATAAATGAAAAAAACAAAAATTTGCTTTTTAGCAAGCAAGCGGTTATTAAAAATATAAATTGGATAAACAAGCCGTTGCGATTGCCAATTGAAGTTATGGCGAAAATCAGGTATCAGCATAAACCGGCAAAAGCCCTATTGACAAAAAATAATAATGGGTGTATAATTAAATTTCAAAAGTCGCAGATGGCAATAACGCCCGGACAGTCAGCCGTATTTTACAAAGGCGAAGAATTGCTCGGCGGCGGAGTTATTTCACAATTAAAATAATTAATAGAAGAGAAGATAAAACTTTCAAATGCGAAAAAAGCGGCAGAGGGAATGGAAGCGGCAGGCACAATCGTTGCGCATGCAAGCGCGACGGTCGCGGTAAATCATAAATAATTCCAAATGAGCTGATTTATCCGAATAATTGCGGAATTTAAAGGAGGAATAAATATGAGTGTGACGAAAATTTGCAAAGCAGGAGAAAAATTTGAAAAAGTTATTGGATTAGCCGTGCTTTATGGCATCATGGGGATCGCGTTTTATCCCTTGCCGGCAGGTAGTGTAGTTTTTTATACTAACGGCAAATTGCGCAATAATGGATTTTTTGTGATGGAAGATATCTCCAACGGGATATTTAACAAAGTGATGGCAATCCGCGCCGAAAAGGTCCAAGATTTAAGTTGCGAAAATTTATACAAAATGAGCGACATTTTGGACACCAATCCTGAATTATTGGGAGAATAGTTTGATAGCCGTTGGCGATTAACGTCAACGGCTATTTTTTTATTGATTTTTTATCATTTTTATGTTATTATTTACTGAAAAAGTTTTTTGAAATTTCAAGTACAATTTATTGCGAGGAGAAAATAATGAGAAAGAATTTGTATGAGATGTTTTTTCCGAAATCCATTGCTGTCGTAGGCGCGACCGGCGATATGAAAAAACACGGAGGCGCTATGCTTGCGCGCGCCATAGAATTCGGATATGAGGGGAAAATTTATCCCGTTAATCCGAAACAGGACACGATTTTTAATTTGAAGTGTTATAAAACTGTTTTGGATATTCCGGAAACGCCCGATGTTGCGTTTGTTGTCATTCCGGCTGTAGCGGTATTAAAGATGATTGAAGAATGCGGTCAAAAAGGCATAAAAAATATCGTAATGATTTCTGCCGGATTTAAAGAAGTCGGCGGCGAAGGGATTGAACGGGAAAAGAAACTTCTGGAAATAATAAAAAAATATGAGATGAATCTTGTTGGTCCCAATTGCCCGGGTTTCGTCAACCCTTTTATTGATTTGCATTTTATAATGTCCGTAGTAAATGTGCAAAAAGGGGGCGTAGTTATCTTAAGTCAAAGCGGCGGGATTACGGCCGCGATGGTTGATTTTGCCAAAGACCTCGGAATAGGGTGTCGTCTTATATGCGGAATCGGCAACAAGGCGGATATTAACGAAGTTGATATTATGGAAACAATAATCGGCAACGAGACATTTCTTGAAGGAATAAAAGTTGTTGCTTTATATCAAGAAAGTATCGTTGATGCCGACAGATTACTTAATGTTGCTCGGAGATTTGCGGAAAAAAATATTCCGATTTTATCTTTGAAATCTGGCAGGGGAAATTTTGGAAAAAAGGCCGCGTTGTCTCATACCGGAGCTATGGCAAGTTCCGATGTCGCGGTTGACGCTTTATTTAAAAAAGCGGGAATTATAAGAGTTGATGGCATAAATGAGTTATTGACTCTTGCGGCTTGTTTTGAAAAAATTCCAATTCCTTCCGGAAATAGAGTAGCCATTGTGACGAATTCCGGAGGACCGGCGGTCGTAGCGGCGGATTATTTTGAGAAATACGGGTTGACTTTAGCCCAATTATCCGAAACAACAAAAGAAAAATTGCATCAGATTCTTAATAAATTCAGCGCTTGGTGCGCTGTTGATAATCCGGTTGATATAATCGGTGGAGGATCAAGCCAGATGTTTCAAGAGGTTATCGAGTTGCTTTTCGATACCGATGATAATGATATTGTTTTAGTCACGATGCCGAAACCGGCGTTTGAGGGAGTTTTGCAAGACATTGCGCATTCGTTAGTCATTACGCGTCGCGTAAACCCGGATAAACCGATGTTTGTCGTTACTATGACGGATGTTAATTATGATTTGCGCGAACGTTACAGCAGGGCGGGATTGCCGATATTCTTGTACCCCGAGGAAGCTGTAAAAATAATAGGGAAGATGCGCCAGTATCCGGAAATTATAAAACGATATCAAGATAATCAGAATTTTAAAATATTTAATCCTGTTAAATTTTCAGGAATACATAAAGAGGAAGTGGAAAAAATTATCCGCGGGCATAACAACGAATTTTTATCTCAAGAAGACGCGCGGAAAGTTCTTAAAGCGTATGGGTTTAAATTTCCAAGAACAGTTTTGGCGCAAAACAGCGATGAAGCCGAAAGATATTTCGCCGCTTTTAAAGCAGATGGTGTTCGTAAAGTTGTTTTAAAAGTTGAATCGGCGGACATTCTTCATAAATCGGATGCCGGGTGCGTAAAAGAGGCGATTTTATTTTCCGAAGAAACGGAACCAATGTATATTTATAATGAAATTATTATTAACGCCAAGACATATAAATCCAATGTTAACATAAAGGGTGTTTTGATTCAGGAGTTTATAGGAGGTGGCAAAGAAGTATTGATTGGCGTTAAGAGGGAAGTAGGATTTGGTCATTTGATCGCTTTTGGACGGGGCGGAATTTATACCGAAGCGGAATGCGATATCGCATTCGCGTTAGCGCCGCTTTCTTTCAGAGAAGCGGACGAGCTTACGAAATCAATAAGATTTTACGAAATTTTGAAAGGCGTCCGCGGGGAAAAGCCGGTTGATTTTAAGGCGTTGCGGTGCGCGTTATTGCTAATTTCGCAACTTGTTTCCGACTTTCCACAAATAGCGGAAATTGACATCAATCCGATAAAAGCGTTTGCTGATAAAATTATATGCGTGGACGTAAGGATAAAAATTGGAGGAGAATAGTAGATGCGTAAAATTTATAAGAATAAAAAAAGATCTTGCGCTTTGTGTAAACCTCATAAAATGGGGTGGGCAAAGCGTTGGACGTATCGAGAGTTAAGGAATTTGAAGGAATTTGAAAAAATAAAAAAAGATTTGATGCGTTAATTAACGCATCAAAGAAGCCGTCAGGGAAAACTTGGCGGCTTTTATGTTAGTATTTTGCCGATTATTTCCGGATATCCGTTCAGAAAATCCTTTCCTGCCATTATTTTTTTTCCTTCCGGTTGTATTTCTTTGATTATAATATGATTATTCAGTGTTGCGATGGCCATTAAACCCGACGGGGTTTTAAAAACAGTCCCTTCTTGTTTATTGGGTATTATATCAGCCATAGCTAAGGATGTTGTGTATGGCAGTTCGGTTTTTATGATTTTGAGGCGCGTTGTAGTTTCCGTTTCGTGATTATGCCAAAAACAAAATGTTCCTGGCCACGGGTTTAAAGCGCGCGTTTGGCGATCTATTTCATCGGAAGTTTTATTCCAGTATATTTTCCCGTCTTCTTTGACGAATATTTTTGTAAAACTCGCTTCGTTGTGATTTTGCTCGCGCGGAATTATTTTTCCATCCAGCCACTCGGGAAGAGTTTTAATAAGCAGTTCCGCGCTTTTTTTCGCAAGTTGTTTGGATAATTCTTTGTAAGTAACGATATTTTGATTTTTGATTTTCGATTTTCGGTTTTCAATTATCGCTCCGTGATCCATCTCCTTGTCCATTAGCATTATGGTTATGCCGGCTTCCTTATCGCCGTTTAAAATAGTCGTTTGAATCGGAGAAGAGCCGCGATATTTCGGTAATAAAGACGGATGGATATTGATGGTTTTATGTTTCGGTATTTCAATAATTTCTTTTGGAATAATTTTTCCGTAAGAGCAGACGATATTCAATCCTGGCGATATTTCTTCCATGACTTTAATAAATTCTTCGTCTTTCAATTTTTCCGGCTGGAGTATTTTTAAGCCGTATTTCAAAGCTGTTTCTTTGATGGGAGAAATATTTTTTTCGTATCCCCGGCCGGCTTCACGGTCCGGTTGGGTAATAACGGCGATAATTTCGTATTTATTTTTAATCAACGCTTCCAAAACGGGAACGGCGAAATCGGAGGTGCCGAAAAATATAATTTTTTGGTTCATAAAATTTTGTATTATATTTGTTTATCGCATATCAATATTCCGTTCAGATGATCCATCTCGTGCTGAATAACTCTTGCCAGAAGACCGGATGCTTCTAAATTTTTATCGCGTTCATTTTCATCGAGGTATTTTAAAGTTAAATCATTAAATCTTTTTATGCCGGCTGTAAAGTTTGGCAAGCTTAAACACCCTTCTTTGTCAATAATTTGTTCTCTGGCCGTTTTGATTATTTCCGGATTGATAAAAGTATTGATGTAATATTCTTTTCCTATCGGCAATGTTACGACAAAAAGCCGCAAGGATTTTCCGATTTGATTGGCGGCGAGACCGATGCCTTTTTTAAGGGAAATTTTTACCATTTCCCGGATAAGCTTTTTTATTCCAGGAGTTATTTTGCGGATGTTTTCGCATTTTTTTCGTAAAATTGGATTTTCGGCGCCGGTTTCTATTTTTAATATTTTTTCTTCGGGCATTGATTTATTGTTTATATTAGTATCTTAATCGTAAATTGCCGTTTAGTAAATAAAAATAGGAATAATTTTATAATAGATTTTCGGGATCAACATCGATTTCCCAGTTTGGCGGAATAAGCTGCAGTATTTTATTTTTTGATTCTTGATTTTCCGGCGGAATTTTTAAAATAATGTTCCATAAATACTTGTCTTTTCGTTTTGGTATAAAGGCGGGCACCGGTCCGATCACGGATGACATATCAATAATCTCGGGTTTGTAAGTATGTTGTGTATGTGTTGTAATATTTTTTTGTTCATCATTTTGCGATTTATAAACCGCAAGTTTTTCATAAAGCCGTTTTGCTTCCTGTTCCGCAACTTGTTTATTTTTATGCGAAAAAGCTAATTTGATGATTTGCGAAAACGGGGGATAATTAAATAATTTTCTTAATTTTAATTCTTCTTTGTAAAAATTTTCATAATCATTTTGAAGCGCGTATTTTATCGCGTAGTGATCCGGCGAGTACGTTTGGTATATTACTTTTCTGTTGTTTTTTACCTTTCCTAGCAGGGAGATTATCATTTGGAGGGTTCTTTCGCCGCTACGAAAATCCGGCATATTGAGCATAGCGTCGGAATTTATTATTCCCAGAAGATCAGCCGTGGATATGTCGGATGATGCCATTATTTGCGTGCCGACCAAAATGTCGCCGGTTTCATTGAAATTTTTGAGTATATCTTTTTTCGTTTTTTTTGTTTTAGCCGTATCGCTGTCCAGCCGCAATATTTTTTGTTCTGGAAATATTTTTCGCAGTTCTTCTTCTGCTTTTTCCGTTCCGCCACCTAAGAATTTTATTCTGTGTCCGCGGCAGTTGGGGCAAAAATCCGGCGTGTTTTTTTTGTCGCCGCAGTGGTGGCAAAATAGTTGTTTGGAATTTGCCTGCTCCATAGCGTTTGTCGAATCGGCGGACTGTTTCGGGGGAATTTGTCCGTCCGAGGCGGACCAGCCTTGGGCTGGGAATTTGGAATTTATTTGAGATTTAGGATTTAGAATTTGGGATTTTACGTGTGTTACCATCGGCGTTTCGCAATTTCCGCATTTTACGATATAGCCACAGTCGCGGCATAATATCGCGCTTGCTTCTCCGCGGCGGTTGATGAAAAGAATGATTTTCTCTTTTTTTTCAATAGATTTTTTCAGTTCTTCAAGGAGTTTTCGGCTAAAAATGGAATAATTTTTCGCCTTCATTTCTTCCCGCATATCAATGATTTCAGAATTTAGATTTTGGAATTTAGATTTTAAATTGTATTTTGAATTTTGAATTTCGGATTTATTGGTTATTTGGGATGTGGGATTTAGGATTTGGAATTTCATTTCCATACTTGGCGTTTCGCTTTGCATTATTATTTTCGCATTAAATAATTCCGCCAATTTCGCGGCTGTTTTATGGCTGTGATATTTTGGATGCCGGTTTCCGGATTTATAATGCGGATTATGTTCTTCGGTAAGGATGATAAGTCCTAAATTGCGGAAAGGCAAAAATAGCGCTTTTCGCGTGCCAAAAATTATTTTAATTTTTCCGGCGGCGGTTTTTCGCCAAATTTCCAGAGATCGTTTTTGGGGTACTTTTGATGTCAATACTTCAATATAGGGTTTCGGGAACCCTATATTGAAGTATTGTGTAATATTTTTTTGTAAATAGTCTAAAATATTTATCTCTGGCGCCAAAATTAAAATTTGTTTTTTTTCTTCAAGAGTTTTTTCGATTTCTTTTTGGAAATACTCAATGCTGTTTTTTATGTCAGATTGCAGAAGTTTTGGAATTTGCTTGCCCGCCGAATTCGCCAGATGGGCGGAGAAGGCGGGGGATTTAGGATTTTGGATTTGCTTAGGATTTAGTATTTGTGATTTGAGATTTAAAGCAATGTTATTTGGCAATATTATTTTCATTACCAACCCCAGTGATTCGTAGTAATATTCGTGCATCCACATCGCCAATTTCAATTGTTCCGGCGATATAACGGGTTTTGCGCTCAGAACTTCTTTAATGGGGGATAATTGAAAGTCGGCTTTTCTTATGTTCATTTTTTCGTCTTCCAGCGAACGGCTGTTTATCACAATAGCCGGAATTTTTCTATTACCGAGCGGCGCCATTACCAAACTACCCCAAAAAACATTGACTTTATTTGTAAAGTATGTTAATATTTGAATATTAGGTAATGGAATTTTAGTTAGGGGAATAACTTCAATGATTTGCATAATTCCATTATAGCATAACAATATAATTAACAGTTTTTTGAAAAATAGAAAGGATGAATAGTATGGGTATTTTAATAGGATTAGTAGTATGGGGAGTTATCGTTATAACAGGAGCGATTATTTGCGTTGGGGCATTAGATGCCCCATCTAGACAATTCAGGAAATTTTTTGGCGATTGGGGGTTGTAGTTTATAAATATAGATCCCGTAATTTCCGCTAAGCGGATAAAAATTACGGGATTTTTTTATTGGAATAATCGCGGATATATGAATATTTAAAAATATACGAATCGTAAGACCCGTATATTTTTATTTGCGAACGGTTTTTATAAAATTTACTTCACGGCGTAATTTCTCGCCGCAAATTCATACTGTTCAATAAAAATTTTCTTCATTGGAATTATTGAATTCAGTTCATAAAATACCAGCATTCCTTCGCGATAATCACTTTCGTCAACGCTGCGATAAGAAAGAGGCGCGCGTTTGTGCGCCAAAAGAAGGGCGTTTGCCATAAGCCGTGCCGTTCTTTTATTCCCATCTTCAAATGGTTGGATATAACTGATTCCAATAAGCGCTGTCAGCGCTTTAGCATATGGCGTTGCTATATTAGAAATAGTGGCGGACAGAATGTTTATTGCTTCCGTTATTTGATGAACATTGTCCAGCGGTTGATATCTTGACCCGACTACACCGACGGGTTTTTTGCGCAAACCCAATCCGACATTCATGTCTTTGACCAAAATCGCATGCAATTCTTCCAGATTTTTTCTGGTAAGCGATTCAAATTGTTTCGGATTTTCATGGATATAATTAAAAGCGTCTTTATGATTTAAGATCATTAAGGATTCTTTTTTGTCGTGTCCGGCCGCCTCTCGGTTTTCTAAAATTAATTTTTCCGTATCAAGAAGCGTATAGGTATTGCCTTCTATTTTTGAGGACTTCCACGAAAGTTCAATAATCAATCTTTCCAATTCTTTTTTTTGAATGGCTGTCGGTAGATTCTGTGTTCTGGTTTTATATTCGGCAGTCGCGGCTTCAAAAATTTTTAACTCCTTTTCGGAAAAAATATCCGTCGGCATACCCGTGAACAAATCAAAATTATATCGGTTCATTCCATAACGTTTATCCGGTTCAATGGCGCAATATTCTTTCGCGTTAATGTCGGCGAAAATTCTGCCGATCGCGCTTATGTTATAATTAATGGCTCTTCCTTGTCCCGTTGTTGTCAAAAATCCCGCTTTAGCCATTTCTGACAATGCTCTCTTTATGGTTACAAGCGAAATATCCTCGTTATTTTTAATCATTTCAGCGTAAATATCTGATGATTGCAGAGATCCTTTTTGTAGGATTATGCCAATAATTTTTCGTTGTTTTAATGATAAATTGATCATTTCCGTATCATTTATATGTCTTAATCGTATCATATTGATACGATTAAGACAATGATTTGGGAGCGCATTTATTATATGTCCAAAATTAAAGTTTTAGAATAATATAATCGCCAAATGAATAGATAGTAAAATTTGATTAGTTTTAACCTCGTAATTCCCGCCACAGGCGGATAAAAATTGCGAGATTTTTTAAAAATACTAATTTATAAGAAATTCGTATTTTTTTATTATGATTTTTGTGTTATTATAAAATTATAGAAGAGAAGAAAATTTTTTAAAATTGGCTGGAAATTCCGACAATTCATAAGTAGGAATTTTGATTATATTATTAACGGTTTTTTGAAAAATTAGCTTTCAAGGGAGAATAATATGGCGAGCGCGCGGCGGGATGATCTGTTGTTAGAAGAAGAGATCTATGTAAATAAACTTTGGCGTTTAAAGAATTCGAAAGCTTTTAGGATTGTTAGAGCGATTCCGGCTCAGCATCCCGATGTTATTGTGCTGGGAATGAAAATGAGATTGGCATCTTTTGACATAGGGATTTTGTCTCTTTCTGAGGCAGTTTGTTTTGTGGATCCAGAGCATCCTTTTGTGGGAGAATTGCTTGCCAGGGATATTTTTCTCGAGGTTGAAGGCGTAGACAGGATTATTGTCAGACAATGGGAATTAAGGATCAAGAAATTTTCCCATTTTTCATGGGAAGATATGGGGATTAAGTTAAGGGAAGTTTTAAAAAGATATGGTTGTATTTTGATTTTTGCCGATAAAAAGCGTTTGTAATCTTTGTCCCGTAATTTTTCCTGTAAGCCCGTTTATGGCGGGCGGGGGGAGACAAAAATTACGGGATTTTTTTTGAGAAGTTTTTGATGTGATTGTTACGGAATTATGCGGCAATAGTTTATTTATTTTTTCTAAAATATTAATCTCCGGCGCCAAAATTAAAACCTGTTTTTTTTCCGCAAGAGTTTTCTCGATTTCTTTTTGGAAATAGTGGACGCCGTCTCTTATATTAGATTGCAGGAGAACTGTTCTTCTTAGGGACGGATTAATGTTGTTTTTTATGTCGGATTGCAGAAGTTTTGGAATTTGCAATTTGGAATTTGGAGTTTGATTAGAAATTAGAAATTTAAAATTATGTCCCTGCGGGACATCTCCCGAATGGAGAGGGATTGAATCAATGTTTTTTGGAAGCATTGATTTGAGTATTAGTCCTAACGGTTCATAATAATATTCGTGCATCCAAAACGCCAATTCAAATTGTTTCGGCGATATAACGGGTTTTGCGCTCAGAACTTCTTTAATGGGGGATAATTGAAACCTGGCTTTTCTTATATTCATTTTTTCGTCTTCCAGCGAACGGCTGTTTATCGCAATAGCCGGAATTTTTCTCTTACCGAGCGGCGCCATTACCAGACTGCCCCAATTTATATTGACTTTATTTGTAAAGTATGTTAATATTTGAGTATTGGGCAGTGGTATTTTGGTTAATGGAATAACTTCAATGATTTTCATAAATCCATTATACCATAATTAAATTTACTAACAGTTTTTTGAAAAAGAAGGAGGATTTATGGACCCGATAATTAAAAAGATTACCGAATCTACGAAGAATGGTAAGTTGCAATGGAAAATTGAGGGGTTTGAAAATAAAGAGTATTTTTTTGAACAGGTTCCTTGGCGTGAAAGATCGAGGAATATAATATTCCGGCCTTTAAGGGGATGTCCTGCATGGGATTTGGATAAAAATGATTGTTTTGATCTTTTCGCCGAAGCAGAAACTTATGATGAAAACAATCAAATTGTTAAACTATCATTTGCTTATTATACCTGGTGGTATATGTCGGATGACATTGATGGCTATGCGATAACTAAATCTAATTTATGTTTGGGAATACGGAAAGACGATAAAGTAATAAAAACTTTATGCGGGTCCGATCTTATGGAGTTAAGGAATTTTCTCAAAGAAAAGGCGAAAATCGAGTGGAAAAGAAAAGAAGAAGAGTTGGATAGAAATATTACTTTAAATCCCAATAGTATCATAAAGCTTATCAAACAAGGCGGGATTATGTTTACATCAAGCCATTACAATGAGTATGTGGACGCTTCCTACCAAGATTATAAATTGAATTTTAAATTTTCTAAATGCAATGTTTGCTATAATAGAAAAGAACATTTCAGAGTATTGGTTGTAAAGGATTCCAATATGAAATTGTTTAATGAACACAATACTCCGGCGAGGCATATGCGTAAGTTGAGCAAGTTAGTGTGGGAAGAAGCAAGGAGGATGGAAGAAAACGAGGTGAGGGAAAGTAATAGAAAATTAATAGATGTTTTATAATTACAATCCCGTAATTTCTCCCATAGGCCCACCAAAGACGGGCAAGGGAGACAAAAATTACGGGATTTTTTTATTGGGAATTTATATTCAAAGTTTTAGTTAAGTTTTAAGAATTTTAATTTTTATGGTATCATTAAATTAATATGGTAAACATTTTCAGTCTTAATGTTGATAATTTTACAAAAAAACAGGTGCTGGGGAAAATTAGCGAATTTTTAGCGGATGGCCGCCAGCATTGGATCGCGACCGTTAATCCGGAAATAGCATTAAAAGCGCGCAAAGACAAAGAATATTGTGATATTTTAAATAAAGCGGATTTACGGGTGGCTGACGGGATTGGCATTATTTTGGCTTCGCGATTTTTGGGCGGGAAATTAAAAGAGAGAATTACCGGCGTTGATTTAATTTATGATATTTTGGCAGACTTGAACTGTTTTGTGAATCGCCCCGCAGTATTGCGGGGCGGTAATAACGGCGCAAGGAGCAGCGATAACGATGGCAATTTGCGTATTATGATTATCGGCGCGGAAAAAAAATCGCGCGAAAAAGCCAAAGAAAAATTAAAAAAACTTTTTCCCCATGTTGGATTGGATGTTTCCTTATTAAGCGTGGAATTTAATAGGGAAAATAATGGGGAAATAGGAAAAAATAATAAGGAAAATAGGGAAATGTTGGCAGAATTGAATAAGGAAATAGGGAAATTCGCGCCGGATATATTATTTGTCGCGTTCGGCGCGCCGTTTCAGGAGCAATGGATATGCGATAATTTGTCGCTTTTGCCTTCGGTCAAATTGGCAATCGGTGTTGGCGGCGCCATAGATATGATTTCCGGAAAATTACCGCGCGCGCCGAAAATAATAAGGAAAATTGGTATGGAATGGTTGTGGCGATTATGCTTGGAGCCGCGACGCATGGTAAGGGTTTTTAACGCGATTGCTATTTTCCCTTTTATAGTTTTTAGGGAAATTTTACAAAAAAAATCCTTAACATAACGTTAAGGATCGATAGGCGATTTTTGATATTATTGCAAATATCTTTTCGCGGAAACGGATTTTATAAGATTAAAAACATTGAATAGGGCGAATATCGGCGCGACAACAATAGGATCATTTTGAATCGTGGAACCGCTCAGGAAAACCAGTCGTATAGATACGGCTATCGCAAGTAAAATAAGGGAAATGATTGAAGTTTTTATTGTTAATCGCAGTCCCCGTAATGATTCTTTGGAAAATTTATCTTTTTGGGCTTCTTCCATTAAATTCGCCCATGATTTGCTGCGTTGGCAGGTTTTTCCGTATATGCACATACTGATAATGCTGATAATCGCGCTATTAACAAAGAATAAAATATACATTAAATTCAAAAATAACATAATGATACGACTCCTTTCTTTTTAAAATCCGATAAGTTAATTTATTTTTTAAAAAACTCATTGCCGTTATTATATTTATATTTAAAGCAATTATGTCAAAAAGTCAAATGACTAGTCATTGGTATTCGTATTTTTTGGCTATCGGCAGTCTTGCCGGAACCATAATCGGTCTCGGTATGTTCGGTATTCCTTATGTGGCGATGAAATCGGGAATTTGGTTGGCATTGGGTTATATTTTGGTTTTGGGTTTGATTATGGCTTTATTGCATGCTATGTATCTTGAAATTACGTTGCGCACCAAAGAAACTCATCGTTTGCCCGGATACGCGGAAATATATTTAGGAAAAAAATGGAAGCATTTTTCTTTTTTTTTGGGAGTGGTCGGCGCTTGGGGTTCCCTTTTGATTTATATGATCGTGGGCGGTGAGTTTATTAATATTTTGGCGGGATCGATTTTGGGGGGCTCGGTTTTTTGGTGGGGAATCGCTTTTTTCGTTTTAGGAAGTTGTGTAGTCATAAGGCCGTTCAGGGATGTCGGCAGAGTGGAAGCAATCTGTATGGTTTTTATGGTGATTGCGGTTTTTTGGCTTTTGGTAAAAGGGGTTTTGGGCGATTACGTCAGTTACGATAATTTTAGTTCCGTAAATTGGAATGAATGGTTTTTGCCCTATGGAATTATTTTATTCGCGATGGGCGGATTTTCTATGATTCCGTCGCTGGAAAACATTTTAGAAAAAGAAATTAAAAAAGGCGAGCGGATACATTTCGGGAAGATAGCTTTTATTGGAACTTTTATTCCAATGATTGTTTACGTGATATTCGCCGTAGCGGTATTGGGAATCGCCGGGATTGATACGAGCGAAGAAGCTTTATCCGGATTGCAAAATGTTTTTGGGAACGGATTGGTGAAAATTACGGCGTTAATCGGGTTTTTTGCGTTATTTACTTCTTTTGTCGCCATAGGCGATGATTTGAAGAGGAATTTTTTAGATGATTATAAATTACCGGGCGCCATCAGTGTTTTTTTGACTTTATTTCCGCCCCTTGCTTTGTTTTTATTTAATATTGTCGGTTTTATCGAAGCAATGGGTTTTTTGGGCGGAGCGCTCGGCGTTTACGCTTATGTGATTATAATTTTTCTTTTTTATAAAGCTAAAAAAAACGGTGAAGTGGCGCCGATTTTTTCTTTTTGGTTTCCCAGATGGCTGTCTTGTTTTTTGGCCGCAATGTTTATTATTGCCGGTATTTATACTATAATAGAGATGTTGTAATCATTGTTTTAATTATTAATTTTTTCCATGGAGTATTTTTCAAAAAACAAAAAATTGAATATTCTTTTTGTCGCTCCGGAGGCGCGGCCGTTTATGAAAGTCGGCGGTCTCGGCGAAGTGATGTATTCGTTGCCGAAGGCTTTGCGCGATTTGGGACACGACGCGCGGGTAATGATTCCAAAATATGCTTCGATGGACGTTGAGAAATTTATTTTTAAATCGGAATTGCGTGAATTGAAAATTGTTTCCGCAACCGCTGATCAGACAGGTTTATTTATTTGCAACGTCTTGCGGTATGATAATGAAAAAGGCGCGACTGAAGCTTATTTTTTGGAGAACGAGGAATATTATGAAAAACGCGCCAATACCTATGGTTATTCGGACGATGCGGTGCGTTGGGCGCTTCTTTCGAGGGGAGTTTTGGAATTTTTAAAACAATCGGTTTGGAAGCCGGATGTTATAGTCGCTTCCGATTGGCAGACCGGTTTGATTCCCAATTATCTTCATACGGTTTATAAAGACGATCCGGCGCTTTCAAAGATTGCCGTTCTTTTTTCCATACATAATCTTTCTTATCAGGGAATGTTTGATCATCATTTTGTCAGTGATATGGATTTTGATTCCGGTCAGGAAGAAATTCCGGAATTTGATAATCCGCGGCTTTTGAAGTTGAATTTTATGAGGCGCGGAATTATGCGCGCCGATGCGATCAATACCGTTTCGCCGACTTATGCCAGGGAGATAATAATGCCGGAATATGGAGAATTGCTTAATGATTTATTGAGCGAACGCCGATCGCGCCTTTTTGGCATATTGAACGGCATCAATTACGAAGATTATGATCCGGGAAAAGATCCGAATATCAAAATCAATTACAATGTTAAAAATATCAGCCGGCGGAAAGGTAATAAAGCTATTTTACAGAATAAATTTAACTTGGAAGAGAAAGAAGATGTTCCGCTTTTGGGTATAATTTCCCGTTTGACTGACCAAAAAGGGTTTGGATTGTTTTTTGATACCGCCAGATCTTTATTGAATAATTTTAATTTTCAGCTTATGGTATTGGGTTCGGGAGACGCCAATTTTATGTCTTTTTTTCAGGACCTGATAAATGAATATCCCAAAAGAGTAGCCGGTCATTTTACTTATGATGAAACCTTGCCGCGTTTGATACTTGCTGGCGCGGATTCTATTTTAATACCGTCAAAATTCGAACCATGCGGATTGACGCAAATGGAAGCGATGCGTTATGGCGCCGTGCCGATAGTTAGGAAAACCGGCGGGCTTGCCGATAGTGTCGTTGATTACGATCCGCGTGAACAGATCGGCACCGGTTTTGTTTTCGAGCAATTTGACCATCATGCTTTTTATGGAACAATTATAAGGGCTTTGGAAACTTATCAATATCCGAAATTTTGGGAAGGCATACAAAAAAGAGCGATGAAAGCGGATTTTTCCTGGACAAATTCCGCAAAAGAATACGTTGAACTTTTTAAAAAAACAATTTCATTGCATAATCAGCCGATTGCTTAAAATAATTATTTTTATAAATGCGCTGGGCTAATTTTTTACATATTTATCAGCCGCCGGTTCAAAAGCCTCTTTGGATCAAAAGAATTGCGGATGAATCATACAGAAAAATATTTAAGGGACTATTGGAAATACCAAGAGCCCGTTTATCGTTGAATATAAACAGTATTCTTTGCGAACTTTTGGAAAAAAACGGGGGGATGGATGTTATTGATAATATAAATAAACTTGTCAAGAGAGGAAATATTGAGCTTACCGGCAGCGCCAAATATCACGCATTTCTTCCTTTGCTTCCGGAGTCTGAAATAGAAAGACAAATTTTATTGAATGAAGAGGGATTAAATAAATATTTCGGCAAAAAATGGAAAAAGGGAGGTTTTTTTTCGCCGGAGATGGCTTATTCAAAAAAAGTAGTTCAAGTCGCCAAGCGGCTTGGATATCAATGGATCATTATTGATGAGATGGGATTCCCAGAAGACGGGAAAATTCAAAAAGATACGGTTTATGAAATAGAGGGATTGCGGGATTTTTATGTATTTTTCAGGGAACGGAATTTTTCTTTTAAAATTTTGTCCGGTTCTCAGATAAGCACCTTTTCGGTAATTATGCGATTTTTAGAGCCACGTTTAGATAAAAATGAATACACGATAACGGCAATGGACGGCGAAACATTTGGTCATCACAGACCCGGACTGGAAAATCTTTTATTTGATTTGCTTAAAGAAGAAAGGATGGCGCCGCTTGCCATTAGCGATATTTTGGAGAAATTCACTAAGCGGGAAATTATAAGCCCGAGAGAATCGACGTGGGCTTCTGTGCCGCGAGATTTCAAAATCAATCAGCCTTTTCTCAGGTGGCACAATAAAGAAAATGCGATACAAAATTATCAGTGGGAATTGGCTAATATGGCTATCGAGATAGTTGGTAGAAATGAGGCGCAAAAAACCAGGCAGTTTCTTGATTCCGCGCTTCATTCCGATCAATTTTGGTGGTCTTCGGCTAGGCCCTGGTGGAGTTTGGAAATGATTGAAAGCGGCGCTCACGAGCTTAGAATCGTTGTAAATGAATCTTTGGAAGCAACGGAGTCGGAGAAAAAAAGAGCGGAGGAGTTATATCGTTTAATAATTTATACGGGTTTTGAATGGCAAAGAAGCGGGCTGGTGGATGAAATATCAAGGAAGGAAAATGAAGAAATCCGCGAACGTTTGGAAGAAAAAGAAAAATTATTCATTACTGGAAAAGAATACGAAGATATGATTGGGGTTCTTGGCGAGCAGATGAAATTGTCGGCTGATTCCGGAGAATATCATCGCGCCGCAATGATAAAAGACAGGATTAGGGAATTGAAAGAAGAAATGGAATTAACGCATAAAAATAATGCTTAAATTATTTAATGAAAATATCGAGATAAATTAAAAAAAATGCGAATAAAAAATAAAATTTTTAAAAAAATTGCTGTTAAAAATGTTCATTTTGTTGGTATCGGCGGAATCGGTATTTCCGCTTTGGCGCAATGGTATTTGAGCGAAGGATGGGAGGTTTCGGGGAGTGATTTGGCAAAAAGTGACATTATAAAAATGCTTAAGAAATGCGGAGCAATAATTTTCAATTTTCCCGCTTTCAGCAAAGAATCAATTTTTCCGCCCGCGGGCGGATTAGCCAATGGGCTGACAATTACTGAATTTTCAAAACGAAAAGAAAAGATTAAACAGTATATTAAAAAAGTGGATAGAGTAATCTACAGTTCCGCGGTGCCGGAAAGTGATTGGGAATTGCGATATGCGAAAAAAATTGGGAAAAAGATTTTGAGTTATCCTGAGGCGTTGGGGGAATTGACGAAAAAATATAAAACTATTTGCGTTTCCGGAACGCACGGCAAGAGCACGACCACGGCGATGTTGGCATTGATTATGATAAAAGCGGGGATGGACCCGACGGTGATTTTGGGGACAAAAATGAAAGAATTGAACGAGTTGAACGAGGCCCGACCTCATTCGATATTGAATGAGGTCGGGCCTCGTTCGTATACAGGGAATAATTTCCGTAAAGGTAAAAGCGAGTGGCTTTTGATTGAAGCCGACGAATATAAGGCGGCATTCTTGAATTATTCGCCGCAAATGATTGTCTTGAATAATATTGATAAAGATCATATGGATTATTACAAAGATATGGGACATATTGTCGGAACATATAAGGATTACATAAAAAAATTGCCGCGGAATGGCACATTGATTTTTAACGGCGACGATAAAAATATAAGAAAAATTTTCACAAAATAAAAAACCGGACGAGTTAAAAGTCGTCCGACATATTTTTTCTAGAATAAAGCAAAAAATTTGTTCGCTACATTGATTGATCCTACTACAAAAATAAGAAAATCAATGTAGTACGGTATACTGATTCTGTATTTTATTCTTCCGACAAAACCGGCGATACCGAGGAAAACGCCGAAAAAACTGGAAAAACTTTGTATCGCGAAAAATACCGTAACCGCGTCCCATCGGTCACCGATGGCTAGAATCAGCATAAAGCCGATAGCCATCGTTGCAAGAAATTGATAGAATTTTTCCGTATTCATGACTTATCTCCTTAATTTATTTTTTTAAACAACTTTATAGGGTATATAATATTATAGCATTATGAACAAAAAAAGTCAAATAAAAAATGCCGTTTGGAAAAAAAACTTTGAAGGCGCGGAAAAGCGTGAATTTTCTTACGAAAAACAAGTGGAGGATAGGAAAAGATTAGAAAAAATTTTGAAAGTTTTCGGCAAACACAATGTTTATAACGCTTTGGCGGCGCTAACAGCGGCGCGGGCATTAGGCATAGCCGATGAAATTTCTTTTAAGGCGCTGGCGGAATTTCGCGGAACTTGGCGGCGGTTTGAAGAAATCGGAAATTATAAAGGCGCGTTAGTGATAAGCGATTACGCGCATAATCCTCAAAAAATAAAGGCCTTGGCCGAGGCATTGTTTTGTAAAATGAAAACAGAAAAACGGCAAGGCGAAGTGATCCTTGTTTTTCAGCCGCATCATCAAAAGCGTTTGGAAACATTGTTTGACGATTTCGTGGAGGCGTTTGGAGAAATAGCGCGTGAAATGCTGGTTATTATTACGGATGTTTATGAAGTGGCGGGAAGGGAAAAACCCCAAACCCCAAACCCCAAATCCAAAATTTTAAATTCTAAAATTCTCGTTGAAGCGATAAATAAAAAATATCCCGATGCGAATGTGGTTTATGCGTCGAAGAAAAAAATTAAATTTTATATCAATAAATATTTAACAGTTGATAGCCATAAAATATCAAGTATTGTTTTCGTTGGCGCGGGAGATATTGATAATTTCGCGAGAAGGTTTTTAACGGCAAAATAAAATTTGTTGAGTTATCCCCAATTTTTATTTTTTAAAATTTACGTTGTGTTGTATAATAAAGTATAATTTTAATTTTTGTGTAAATTTATTTCTCTCAACTTGATATTTTTCGCTCCCGACCCGATGTGCCTGCCTGCCGGTAGGCAGGGATAGGTTTTGGGTGGGAAAGTTTTTGGTTTTGAAAATAGTTACATTATGTTATATAGCGGCATTGCCATTATTATTGTTGTTGCCATCGTCGCGATTTTATTGATGAAGAAAAAAAACAATAAAAGCGAAATAACGGAATCAACATCGGGGCAGGAATTCATTTTCGAGACGCCGGAACAATCGGAGCGGCCGGAACAGAGCGCGGCAAAAAATAATATAAGCGCGCAAAATGAAAAAGTTGAAGAAGAAAATTTTTCCGTTCCGGTTTCCGCGGAAGAAGAAAAGTTAAACGATGATTTTAATGTGCGGTAAAATTAAAAAAAAGGCGGGTTTTTTTACCTGTCTTTTTATAAAATAAATTTTTAACAGTGCTTATTTCAAAAAAACTTTCCAAAATTAAGATAATTTATAATTGCTCATTAACTTATTTATTAGACTTGTTGCGCAATAACTTTTCTGCTGCAATTTTCATATTTTGGCTACGACTTCGCAAATATTTCTTAGCATATATACTTGTATATTCTTCAAAATTTTTGCTTCGTCTCGCTCAAAATCTGAAAATTTCGCCACGAAAATTATTACGCAACCAGTCTATTGTTTTAATAGTTAATAATTATTTGGCGTTTTTGCGCCTTTTTTATTTATAGATATAAATCAAAATACCACGTAATATTGCGATGTGTTTGAGTTTATTCTGTAAAAAAATAAATGCATACATTTTACAGGACAGTGTTTTATTACACCAATATACCGCCCAAGAAGCAGAAAAAAATTCTGACGACTTCAATGGTGGCTATTATCGCTTTATCAATGGTTGTTTGGTCATTGGGTATTCCCTTGGGCCAAATTTTTTCATTAAAAACGGCAAATGCGGCGGCGCCGGCTTTTTCCGCGGTGAAATACAAGAATGGTTCCAATAAACTTTTGGTTGTTTTTGATCAATGGGATATTTTTACCGCTGATCCGGCAACTTCCACGACGGGTTTATGGGGTTCACAGGGCGCTTTGACAGCGGCTGATTTTGTTATCGGCGGGACTGCCGGATTGACTATTTCCAGCGTTTCTCATGACGGCGGAGGCAAGCAGGCGGTTTTGACTTTGTCCGGAAATATTTCTATTTCCGCTTCGGGTCAACTTACTTTTGGTTGTGCTGCCAACGCTATTTATAATCGCAATAGCGAAGCGTGCACGCAAACGGGCTACGATGTTTATACCACGGGAACAGCCGATTCAACCGCTCCGACAATTTCTTGGTTAAATCCGATGGGACAAAACGGCTTGGAAATTCAATTCAACGAGCCGATAGACGCGACAACCGGAACAAACGCCGCCAATTACACTTTAACTACCGGCAATGCAACGGATCCTTATAATGGCACTGCTACAATATTAGTGCAGGGTGGCGCGACTTCCAATTACAATATTACCCGCCAGTCCTGGGATCCGAAAACAATAAGATTGGATTTATGGAACGCGACCATTGATCCAAATAAAACTTCCGGTTATGACCAAATTATTGTCGGCACCGGCGTGACGGATATTTTCGGCAATGCTTTGGCTTCAGCCGCAACCAAGGATATTAAATGGGACACCGGCGGTTTTATGGAAACGCCAATGTTTGAAGGCGCGTTCCAAAAAGTTTTGGCTTACGGCAAAGCGGATAGCGGTTCTACTACAACTTTAGTGGATGATGCGTTAAATGGATCGGCGACTAATGCTTTTGACGGAATGGTGCTTTATATTACGGAAGGAACCAATGTCGGCGAAAGTAAGGCGATTGCTAATAACGGTTTTAACGACGGCACAGACACTTTGACTGTAAGTTCCGCTTTTTCCTCCGGCATCAGTTCAACGAGCAGATATGAAATTCGCGATCCCAAAAGAGTTTACGCCGTTTATTCCAAAAATATGGAAAAAGTGTCTATGGAAAAAGCGAGTTATTACACATTAACCACTCAAGCCGGAGGCGATACTACTACAATAACTTCTATAACTCAACAGGCGAATAACGCGATTGCCTTGATTTATTCTTCTGGCGCCAATATCGTTGGCCAGGACAGTATGAGCCAGAATTTCAGTTATAGTTCAATGAATTTTGATACTTTGAAAGTGAAATGCGAGATGGATACTTTGGGACCAACCGATCTTGACGGTAGAATCCAGATGAGTTGTTGGGATATGCCGATTGAAGTCGGAACGCCTCCTCGCGTTGAGGGTGTGGCGATTGATATGGCGCAAGCTACCGGCGTGAATGATATTGGCAAAAAAGTTAGAATTAAATTTGACAAACCATTAGATGAATCCACCGCTCTTAACACAACTTCTTACACTTTCGCGAGTGGCGCCACGATAGCTACTTCCGGAACCGGAATGCCGATGCTTGATATGGGTATGAGGCAGGTAGTTTTGACCATTGCTTCCGGAACTATCGGTTCTTATGTTAATTTGGCAACGCCGGGCACCGGCGGACCGGTTGATTTGTTGGGGCAAGCTGTCACGAATTTAGGCAGTGATTGCAGTACGGTTTCCGGAAAAGTAAGATGCAATATTGATGCCACTCGTCCGACTATCACGAAAATTTCCGCCAATCGGGGAACGGATAATACCTTTAATAATGGCGATACCGTTACTTTGACTTTTTCCGAAGCAATGAACAAGTGGTCGGCAAATGATCCCTGGTCATTTGAGCCGCTTTACGGAGCGGAATGCAATGTCGCGAATATTGTGTTGGGCAATTATACCACAACTCAAAATTGTCAATGGGGTTATTGGGGAGACGGTTCAAGTATGGCTTGGAATACTGCCAGCACTCAAGCCATCATCACACTGGGCAATTATTCCAATATCGGCGAGGGTTATATTATAAAACCCTGGTTTGATTCATGGTCAGGCAGTGGCATATCCGATCTTTCCGGCAATACCATTGATTATACTAATTCCATTAAAACGATTAATACTTCTATAGCTTCTTTACTTAAGCTTATTTGGACAGACACCGATACTTCGGGAGCTACCACTAGCGGTGATACTATTCGTCTTAATTTTAGCAAAGCCATTGATACCGCTATGGTAAGTTACGCCAGTATGGATACTTTGTTCGCGGTTGGAGGAGGCGGCACAACTTGGGGTGGCACGAACTTACTTTCCTCCGATATAACCTGGGCTTCCAGCAATACCGGTCTCGTCGTTCAATTAAGAACTCCGCCATCAGGCACATTGGTTGCCAATGGCCATACTGTCACGCCGTCTGCCAATGTTAAAGATGCCAACGGTAATTCTATTTCCACTTCTGTCGTGACTTTCCGGAGTTCCGGTCCAACAGTTACTTCTTTAAAAACTTCCACTAATCCTACTGCATCAAAGATTTGGTTAAGGTTTGCCGAACCGATAATTAATGTGAGTAATTTGGCGTATCCGTCTCAAACATTCATGGCTACGAATTACGCCACTTCCGCGCAACTTGCCACTTCGGCGTTTACTTTCACGGACGCGAGCAGCGGCGGAGTTGTTATTTCCGGAATTGATTTTGTTTCCGCCGACGGCAAAGACGCGATTTTGGCTCTTTCCGGCAAGGTGGCAACCAACGATACTTTAAATGTTACAGCGCTAAAGGGTACTATTTCCCAGATAAATTTTGCCGGAAACACCACTTTGGAAACCGGTTATTCCGGCGACTTCGCGGACGCGACCGCGCCGACTATTTCATTGGCTTCGGTAAAACGGATGAGTTCTTCTTCCGGCGTTATGGGAGCCAGCGAGACCATTAATCCGGGAGATAAAATTATTATTGAATTTTCCGAAGCGATTGATCCGGGAAGTATTTTCAATTTTTCCACCCAGCGTTGGATTTTAGACACGGCTTTGCGGATTGGCGACGGGGTCTCCAAGAGTTATGGTCAGTATCCGATGGTTAGCTGGTTAAACAGTAATCAGAAATTAGAAATTACTTTGGACGCGCCGGCATTCGGCAAAACATTGCCGGTCAATGGCGATATTATTACTGCCACGGCTTCTGTAAGCGATTACGTCGGCAATAGCGCTCCTAATAGTCAGTTTACGATAAGTAGCTCTGTGCCAAAGATAATCTCGGTCAGGTTTACAAATCAGGGCGTGGCCACTCCGGATACCGGAGACACTCTTTCCATTGTCTTTAATCAGACAATGGATACTTCGTTGGACAGTATTACAACCGATTGTTCAGAGATTCCGACTGCTGCCAATTTGGGGGGTGTCATCAATAACGCTCTTTGGGCCGAAAATCCGGCTACTTATATAAAAAGGACTTCGGCTTGGGGCGCTTCCCCGACCGTTAAATGGTCTAAAAATATCGTGGCGTGCGATACTTTGCGGGTGATTCTCGGTTCTACTCCGGCAGTGGCTGAAGGCGATCGGATATGGACGGATATGAGTTATATTAAAACTAAATCAGGCGGCAATATTACGAACTCCGGCACGCTTGATTATACCGGACCGCAATTAAAAGACGCTTGGTTGGTTTTTGACGCCAATTCAAACGGCGCGGGCAATGCCAACGATAAGATATTTTTTGGTTTCAACGAACCGATGAGCGCTTCTACTATTGCTTCGGCGAATGTTGACCTTATTCTTTCCAACAGCGGAAATTACGGCGCGGAAGCGACGATTAGCTGGAAATCCCAATCAACTTTGGAAGTGACATTGGGCACGACCGGTCTTGTTGATCCGGTTGGCAAAACCGTTAATCCGCCAAATTCTATTACTGATATCAACGGCAATGTTGATAATTCTTCCGCAATAACAGTACAAGTTCCGGTTGTCGGACTTTCACCGGTGACTGCCATTGCTTTCACTGATCCGGATACGACCAATCCGGGAATTGACAAGATGGACATTCAGGCGAATTTCACTGATGACAACGCGGCCAGCGGCAGATACTATAATATATTTATTTTGCCGGAAACCGTGCCATTCGCGCTTTCCGAAGCAACAGGCACGGCTGATTCCGGTTCTACGACAATTTTAGTTGACGCTGACGGCAGTTTATCCGCGATTACTAATATTTATCGGGGCAAAGAACTCCATATTATCAGAGGAACCGGAGCCGGTCAGCACCAAACAATCCAGGATTACAATAGTACAACCAAAACCATTACCGTTGATACCGCGTTTTCAGTCGCGTTAGACAATACTTCTGGTTATGAAATTAGAAATTATCATCCGATCAATAATACGCCAGTCGCGTCGGTCGTCGGCACAACGTCATATAGTTACTCCGGTTCATCAAGTTCTTACGCGATTTTTGACGACAGCCGGTTCGCTTATTTGCCGATGGCGACTCCGCCGCCAACTTGGATGACTTTCTATTCTTGGATGCCTAATGCAAATTATAAAGTTTATGTCAACGCCTGCACTGACGCGGCTTGCAATAATTATTCTATGCCGCAAGCGTCAGTCGCTTTTCAATTTATCGGCGAGATGTCCGGCGGCGGCGGTTTGGGAGGAGGAGGAATGGGCACTAATTTCTTCGCTCCGCAGGTTTGGGGCTGTTTGCCGTGGTCTGGCGCGATGGATATTCCGACCAATCTGACCTTTGCCGCTTGCAAGTTTTCACAGGCAATGGATTCCACAACTATTAATTCCACCAATGTGACGGTAAAGAAAGTAAGCGATAATTCTTTAGTGCCGGCGAGCGTTTACTATTCATCGGAACAGGAAGCGGCTTTCATTAAATTCCAGACAGGGTCAACTCTTGCCGTTTCAACGCAATACAAGATAGAAATAAGCACTAATGTAAAGAGCAACGGCGGCGCCAATATAATGAGTTCTTGGTATTCTGATTTTACTACCGGTACGGGAGTGGATGGCACTCCTCCGAAGATTATGGATAATAAATTTGAATCGGAGGGTCTTTGCACAAGCGGTGTCGGCACCGTTAGTTCGCCTTGCGCCGGAGCGGAAATAAGCAGAATTTATGAAATCGGTTTCAGGTTTGACGAGGATATGGATCCTTCAACATTGGATAATACTTCCGTCACTTTAACGAATACAACGGATAGTTTGGCGGTTTCAGGCGACTTTAATTATGATCCGATGTGGAGAGGTGGTATGTTTATGTTAAGTTCCGCCTTGCAAGCGTCAAAAACTTACCGATTAACCGTTTCCGGTTCTTTGATTAAAGATGATGCCGGCAATTTCTTTGACGGCGATAAAGATACGGTGGCTGGCGGCGATTATAATTATTATTTTAATACCGTTGACAGCACTGGCGGCACCTTTGCCACTGCGGCGCCGAAAGTCAAATGGGCGTTCGCGGACGGATTCCATCTTGGAGTGGGATTCGGCGATCCGAAGTTTGATAATACGGCAATAGCGATTAAGGAATCAACGGTAACTAACTCTTCTAATTGGACATTGGAAAGCCCAACAGGCACCGTGGTTAGTTTGAGCGGCGCCAATTTTCATTATGATCCGTTTATGAACGAGGTTCATTTTGACGGTTTAAGTTTGGTTTCAGGTAATTCATTCAAGATTACCGCTTCCGGCAATGTCAAGGGATTTAATGGAGTTTCTATTGACGCGAATAATAATAGTTTTACGGGCACTGTGGAAGGATTTAAGGGTTCCGGCGCGATTGGTTCAGGAGGTCCCTGTTCAAGTTGCGATACTTCCAAGCCGACAAATGTTAATACGATGATGTTTATGCCTATCAATGTTTGGCCAATGAATAGTATTTCCGGACAAGTTTCAAATTATATGGTGAATATACCGCTCACGCAAGCGATCAATCACGGCGGAAAAGTATCGATTCAATTTCCGACCGGTTTTGATGTTTTTAGCGCCGCTCTTGCCAGCGCTGATACGGAGGCCTTTATGAATCAGGATTTAAATGGTCCGGGAGCGGGAGTGATTACCGTTTCCGCCGTGAGCGTGAGTACGACTAATAATACCGTTACTTTGACGCTTGCGACTGGCGGTTCCGGAACCAGCACAATGACTAATGATTTTCTCGGATTTATGTTAAAAGGTATTGTGAATGGTGATCCGTCACAGGTGACATACAGCACTACCAATCCTGACGGTATCGGCGGACATCAGGCAACGATAAATACTAAAAATGCCGATGGCAAGTCGCTGGAAGGTCCTATTAGTTCTATGAGATTTCCGATTGAAAAAGGCGGCGCCGGAATGGTAACCGGAACCGTTACGAAATCCGACGGCACCACCGCGGTGGCTGGCGTAAGAGTGTTTTTGGACAGTCCGCGAGGCATGCATTTAGAAAAAACAACTGGTTTGGACGGCAAATTTACATTTACCGGTCTTCCGACAGCCAGCGATCTTGGCGTAACCTATTGGATTTTCGTTGAAGCAAAATCAACCTCTGTTGGCGATTTCTTCGGCAGCCAATCGGTTGAAGTGAAATTAACCGATGTCAGTCCTATTGTCAGAGATAAAACAATTAAATTGCAGACCGGCGATAAAACCATTTCCGGAACTTTGACTTACGCGAATTCCCTTCAAAATAAAAAAATAGTGGTCAATGTTTCCGGTCCCAATGGCTGGTTAGAAAAAGAAGTGACGCTTTCCGGCGCCACATCGCAGGCATACAGTTTGTCGGTGATGACCGGCGATTGGAATATTAATCTTTGGCCGTATTTCCCGAAAGATTCGTTTATGGCCGGACCTCCTCCGACAATGCCGTTTATGCCGCCAGCTTCGCAATTTATTAAAGTGACAACCGCTAATGTCGCCAATGTTGATTTTTCCTTAACCGTTCCCGATAAAACCATTACCGGCAGTGTTAAAGATCAAAACGGCAACGGACTTTCGGGCGTGCAAGTTTGGGCTTATGATCCGGGAGGTACAAACGGTTTTGGCGCTAATACCCAGACATTGTCGGACGGCACATATATGTTAAATGTTCTTGCCGGCACTTATAAGATTGGCGCGGCGATGCCCGGTATGCCTTCGGGCGCGGAAAAATCTATTACCGCTCCGGCTACCGGCGTTAACTTCGTATTTAGCAAAGCCGATAATTCCGTTAAGGGCAGCGTATTTGATGAATCAGGTAAACCAATTCCAGGATCAGGCGTGGACGCTTTCAATAACACGACCAAGCAATCAATTTTCGCGCCGACAAACGCGCAGGGTTTTTATGTTTTATTTCTTCCAACAGGAATATGGACACTCAAGTCGTTTGCTCCGGGTTACGGTCAAATTATGACTTCAACCGGCGTTGCTACTTATTCGTTGACAATTGCCGCCAATGACGCTTTGACTGGCAAGGACTTCAAAGCTGGCGGCGGCGGAGCCGTTACTATGAGAACGATTTCCGGTTATGTCTGCAGTTCCCAAAAAGTGGATTCCGCGGGCGCTTTACTCGCCGGCTGTAAATCGGGATATGAAGTATCGGGCGCTATGGTGGGAGCCGAAGAAGTGGTGACTGCCACCGGTGTCCGCACGGGCAACTATAACGAAGTGGCGACCGGTTCCGATGGCACCTTCTCAATTAAAGTTCCGGCGAATGTCACGGCTAATTCCTATAATGTTTGGGCGTATATTCCGGGAGTTGGCGAGCTTGACGATGTAACTGGTATTAATGTTAAGGATGCCAATGCCAGCACGACGGAATATTCTGGTCTTACTCTTGTAACGCCGGATACCAAGACCATTAATATTGCTTTCAAGGATTCTAATGGCGCCGCTTTCACGGTTAAAGAAGCATTTGTGGACGCTTGGGATCCGATAACTTTTAAGGGAAATAAGATTCAAATAAATAATTCTTCCACGGGTACCCTTGATTTGCCTAATGGAACTTACGAAATGGTTGCTCATATTCCGGGCTTTGGTCAGATTGGGGCTGACGGCGGCAGAGTTTCCATTTCCCGCGATAATCAGACGGTTGATTTTACGATCATTGTCACTTCAACTTTTGTTATTCAAGGTACGGTTTACAAACCTGGCGGTTCAACTATTGTAAGCGAAGCATGGGTGCAGGTGTTCGACCCTAATACTAAGAGAGGAAATGATGACAAAATCGGTTCGAGCGATAGCGGCGTTTTCAGTATTTCCGTTCCTACCGGCGGATCTTATACTTTGATCGTTGAAACACCGCCTCAATCCGGTTATATGGGTTATAAGCATTCAAGCGCTATTACCGCAGCCGTTGATTTGTCAGGCGCGAATAAAATCGTTCTTTCCGCCGCCGATTCTTCCGTTTCAGGTAAAATTTATACGGATACCGCTAAGTCAATCGCCGCTACGGAAGCGTTTGTCAGAGCCGAAGAAGTTGGTGGCACCAGAATCGTTATGGATAATGTTGAGTTTGGAGATAATGGATCTTATAGTATGAATGTTCCGAGCGGCACTCAATGGAATATTACCGCTATGACTCCGGACGGAAAATTTGTTGAATCGCAAGGCGTGGCGGCAGGCAGCACCAGCGCCAATAATACGGCGAAAGTTGATGTGGCGGCTACCGCGAACATCACTGGTTTTAGCAAGCCGGAGCCTTCTTCAACCACTATTTCCGCCGGCAAAGGCAAAATCATAGAGGATTCCACTAATGATATTAAGATGGTAATTGAGCCGTCTGATCTTGGTTCTTCTGGCGAAAACTTTGTGGTGGAGATTGAAACAATGCCTTCAATCCATAAGACGCAATCAACCGAGGTTTTCTCTCCGGAAGAAAAAGAAATTACCATTTATCAGATTGATTCTTCCGGCAAGAAGACGAAAGTCGGCAATACCAATAGTTCCATTGATATTTCATTGCTTTATGATAAGTCTGATTTTACCGATATTTCAGCGGGAAATACCGCGCTTAATCCCGCGTCTTTGAAAGAAGTGGAACTAGCGCCTTGGGATGATACGAGCGGCAACACTTGGTCGTCTTCTTCCACAACCAAGAAAGTGAAAGTGAAAGATACGGTTTCAAGCTCTTGGGAAAATGAAAGTATTGATACTTTCATTACCAATATTACCAGCGCCAGCGGCACTTATACCGGCGCGAGTTACTATGACTTTGAGATTGAATTTACCACTGCCACTACTCACTTTTCGCCATTCGGCACGCCGACCGGAACCGATTTGACTCCAATAGCGCCGACAACCAAGCCCTCTGTATCGCAAGCCGATGGCCAGGTGACCGCCAGCTGGACATATACTTTTAACGAATCGGACGGCAGTTATTTCAATCTTTACAGGGACACATCAGATAGTTTTTCTTCATTAACACAAACACAGCTTGACGTTTTGCAAGCCAATGCGGCGGCTATCAGCGTCGCGACATATTGCACCGGTTCCCAACCAGGGCCGTTTACTTGCAGTTATACGAATACGGGACTAACCAACGGCACAACTTATTATTATATTTATACCGCGGTTGATTCCGGTCATAAAGGCGATACGGTGACCAATATGTCTCCTGTTTCTAATGCCATAACGCCGACCAGTAGTGGCGGTGGCGGTGGCGGAGGTGGCGGTGGTGGCGCTGTAACTCCAATTGTGACAACAACTCCCGCTCCGGAAACGGAAACGGTAACCCAGACAACAACGACAACATTTAAGACGGGCGAGCTTATTCGCTCTGTTGCCGGAACAAAGATTTATGTAATTAAGAATGGCAAAAAACGTTGGATACCGACCGCGGCCGCGTTTAACGCCTCGGGATATAAATGGGGAGATGTTAAAGAGGTAAGCGTTTCCGATGTAAGCGGAACAAAAGATACTACTCTGTTCAGAGCCGAAGGCGATCCGAAAGTTTATATTCTTGCTTCCAATGGTAAGAGACGGCATATTCCAAATCCGGAAGTGTTTACGTCGTATGGTTTTGATTGGGGAGAAGTTTCAATTATTACCAAAGCGGAAAGGGATGCTTATACGGATATGACTTTAATGCGCGTAATCGGCGATCCAAAAGTTTATAGATTGATTAACGGCGCGATAAGCCATATTCCGGATGTGAAAACATTCAATTCTTACGGTTATAGCTGGGACGATGTGGTGGAAATGAACGTTACGGAATTTGCCGTTTATAAGAAAAGCGATGTTTCAACATCCGTGGCAACGAGCGCTAAGGCGGTTGAAATTCCGGCAAGTTATAAATTTTCCAAACGAATGGAATATAATAGCAAAGGCGACGAGGTGAATTATTTACAGATATTTTTGAAATCGCAAGGAAGCGATATTTATCCCGAAGGCATAGTTTCCGGCTGGTTCGGTCCCGCTACCAAAAGAGCGTTGATCAGATTCCAGGAAAAATACGCTTCCGATATTCTTACCCCATTTGATATTACGAAAGGGACGGGTATAGCCAGTTCCAAAACGAACGATAAGATAAACGAAATTTTAGGGAGATAAAGAGAGTGCAGTAAGTTTCAGAATCTTAAAACACTTTCCGTAATACTGCGGGGAGTGTTTTTATCGTGTGGTTGAAAGTATGTTTTTTTAATGTTAGTATCAAAAATATGAATTCAAAAGAAATTCGTCAAAAATTTTTGGATTTTTTTATGAAGCAAGGGCATAAAGTCGTGCCGTCTTCTTCTTTGATTCCTGATGATCCATCAGTGCTTTTGACTACCGCCGGAATGCAGCAATTCAAGCCGTATTATACTGGAGAAGCTGATTCAATAAAGGATTTCGGATCGTTTAATACCGTTTCAATCCAAAAATCTATGCGTACGTCAGATATTGATGAAGTGGGCGATGAAACGCATAATACTTTTTTCGAGATGCTTGGAAATTTTTCATTTGGCGGTTATTGGAAAAAGGAAGCTATAAGATACGCATATGAATTCATTACTAAGGAAATGGGGTTGGCGATATCTTATGTGACTGTTTTTCGCGGTTCCGATATTGCGCCAAAAGACGAAGAATCGAAAAAAATATGGCGGTTATTGGGTGTCGCCGATGTTCGCGAGGAAGGCATCAACGATGTTTTTTGGGGACCGACTGGAAATTCCGGTCCATGCGGTCCGACTACGGAAATTTATTGTAAAAACGGAAAAAGACGGGATGTGGAAATTTGGAACGTGGTTTTTAATGAGTTTTTTTGCGATAGTTCGCGGGATATTTTATTGAATGGCGGAGTTAAACTCAAGCAATTAAAGAAAAAAGGCATTGATACCGGTATGGGTTTGGAACGATTAACGATGATTTCACAAAATGTCGAGAATATTTTTGATATCGATTTATTCTCGCCGATTATAAAAAAAATAGAAGAATTGTGCGGTAAATCATACGAAGATAATGCCAAAAATTTTAGAATTATTGCCGATCATATGCGCGGATCCGTATTTTTGATTGGCGACGGCGTTTTGCCGAGCAATATTGAACGGGGATATATTTTGCGCCGTCTTTTGCGGCGGTCAATCAGATACGCGAAATTATTGGAATTGCCGGAAAATTGGCATAAGGAAATAGTCAAAACGATTATTGAAAATTACAAAGAATATTATCCGGAATTAGAGCAAAGAGAAGGCGAAATTATTAATGCAATAAAAGAAGAAAATGATAAATTTTGCAAAACATTAGAAAGGGGATTGAAAGAGTTGGGAAAAATAGACGCAGTTGACGCAGAAAAAGCGTTTTATATATTTCAAACCTATGGTTTTCCATTTGAAATGATCGGGGAGGAATTAAAAAAAAGAAAATTATTTATTGATGCAAAAGAATTTCAGGAAGAATTTAAAAAGCATCAGGAAAAATCTCGCGCCGGACTGGAAAAAAAATTCGGCGGACATGGTTTGATTATGGACACAGGGGAATTGAAGGCGGGAAGCGAGGAAGAAATTAAAAAAGCGACAAAATTTCATACGGCGACCCATCTTATGCATCAGGCGTTGCGCGTTGTTTTAGGAGAAAAAGTTAGGCAGATGGGTTCGGACATCAACGCCGAAAGATTGCGTTTTGATTTCACTTTTGACAGGAAAATGACGCCGGAAGAAATAAAAAAAGTTGAGGACTTGGTTAACGAAAAAATAACGGAAAATTTGGAAGTAAGAGTGGAAGAAATGCCGTATAAAAAAGCAATGGAATCCGGCGCGTTGGCATTTTTCAAAGGAAAATATCCGGAAATCGTGAAGGTTTATTCCGTCGGTAAGTTTTCTAAAGAAGTTTGCGGCGGACCTCATGCCAGCCGTACGGTAGAGCTCGGGAAATTTAAAATCAAAAAAGAGGAAAGTTCCTCGGCGGGAGTGAGGAGGATTAGGGCGATATTGGAATAATTTTTTAATGAAAAATATATGTCTAATTCCGAAAATAAAAAATGTCAAAATTGTGAAACTGATTTTACGATAGAACCGGAGGACTTCGTGTTTTACGGTAAAATTCAAGTTCCGCTGCCGACATTTTGCCCGGAATGCAGAATGAAGAGAAGAATGGTGTGGAGAAATGAAAGAAGTTTATATAAAAGAAAATGCGATGCTCCAAACCATAAGGAAGAAATAATTTCAATGTACGCAAATGGCAGCTCAATAAAAGTTTGGGATCAAAAATTTTGGCAAGAAGATAATCGGAATCCATTGGATTATGGAAAGGAATATGATTTTGGCAGACCATTTTTCGAGCAACTCGAAAATCTATTAACAAATGTTTCTTTCCCCAATTTAAACGGCAGCGGGAATATTAATAGTGATTATTGTAATTGGTTGCATAATAGTAATAATTGTTACTATGTTTTTGGCGGTTCCGGCAATGAAAACATATTGTATTCCGGTCATGTCGCTGATTCTAAAGATTCAATGGATTTATACACTATCGTAAAATTAGAATTAAGTTATGATTGTTCGTTTTGTCAAAATTCTTATAGATTGTTTTTTGGGCAAAATTGTGAAAATTGCATGGATTCTTATTTTTTGTATGATTGCAGGAATTGTTCGGAGTGTTTTGGATGCGCGGGATTAAGGAATAAGCAGTATTATATTTTTAATCAACCATACGCAAAAGAAGAATATAAAAAGAAAATTCAGCAATTTAATTTAGGAAGTTTTCGGTCTTTTATTGAATTAAAAAATAAATTTAACAAACAAAAATTAAAAATACCGCATAAATTTGTCAATTCAATTAGGGCGATAAATTCAACGGGGGACAATATTATTGATGCGAATAATTGCAAGTATGTTTTTGATATTTTTGTCGGTGGCGCTGAAAATAGCAAGTATTCTTTTAGGATAGGGAAGAATACAAAAGATGTTTATGATTGTTCTTGTTATTTCAATTGCGAACTTATGTATGAAAATTTTTCGGTGGGAATTGATGCTTTTAAAGTATTTTTTTCTGTTTTTGTTTGGACGGGATCCGAAATTCAATATTCCGTAAATTGTCACTCCTCCCATTACCTCTTCGCCTGCGTCGGTCTCCGTAACAAGCAATATTGCATCCTCAACAAACAATACACCAAGGAAGAATACGAAGAACTGGTGCCGAAGATAATCAAGCATATGAACGATATGCCCTATATATCTCGAAAATCACAAATCCTAAATCCTAAATTACAAATAAATTCCAATAACCAAAATTCAAAAACTCAAGCGCGAGAAATAATCTATCGTTACGGCGAGTTCTTCCCTCCGGAACTGTCTCCGTTTGCCTACAACGAAACAGTAGCCCAGGAATACTTCTCTTTAACCAAGGAACAAGCCATAAATAAGGGATATCAATGGAAAGACCCGGAAACAAAGAATTACCAAATTACTCTAAAAACAGAACAAATACCCGATCATATTAAAGATGTAAAAGATTCAATAACCGATGAAATAATAGAATGCTCTAATGCATCTGCCCAAGGCGGACAATCCTCGCAATGTTCCACCGCTTTCAAGATAATATATAGAGAATTGGAATTTTATAGAAAGAATAATATTCCCATACCCAGATTATGTCCCAACTGCCGCCATTACCAAAGAATCAAACAAAGAAACCCGTTAAGATTGTGGCGCAGAAAGTGTCAATGCGCCGGAACGCATTCCGACAACAAAGTTTATCAGAATACGATAAAACACAACCATCACGATAATAATCACTGCCCCAACGAGTTTGAGACGACGTACGCGCCGGAACGGAAGGAAATAGTTTACTGTGAGAAGTGCTATCAGGAGGAGGTGGTTTAACTAAATAAAATAATATTGGTATAATTAAGTAATTTAAAAATAATTTTTAGGCATCAAAAATATGCATTAAAATCATTTTTTTTATTTTAATGCTTGATCTAATTTTGATGTTAATAAAAATGAAATATTTTACAACCATTTTAATAATTATTTTCGTATTCGGCACGGCGTATTATTTTAGCAATCGCAATACCAATAATACGGACACCGAAACTGAAATTATGAATCCAAAAAATTTATCGTGGGTTGAACCGCCAACGGTGCAAATTGATGCGAATAAAAATTACGAAGCCGTTATTAAGACCTCGGAGGGTGATATGGCGTTTGAACTTTTTGTCGGCGAGGCGCCGATAGCCGTTAATAATTTTGTGTTTTTATCGCGTCAAGGATTTTACGACGGGATTAAATTCCACCGCATAATAAAAGATTTTATGATTCAGGGCGGCGATCCGAAGGGCGATGGAACGGGTGGACCAGGATATAAATTTAACGATGAGCCGATTACGCGCGATTACGAACGTGGAATTTTAGCAATGGCGAATTCCGGTCCGAACACCAACGGCAGTCAGTTTTTCATAATGCACAAGAACTATCCGTTGCCGAAAAATTACGTAATTTTCGGAAAAATTGTGAATGGCTTTGACATTTTGGATAAAATTGCCGAAACGCCGGTCGCGGCCAATCGTTCTGGAGAATTATCTTCGCCGACAAAAAATATTGTTATAAAAAGCGTGGAAGTTATTGAAAAATGAGCATCTAATAATTTTATTTAAAATAAGGCGGATAAGAATATTTACGTAAAAAAATTGCGCGGCTATGAATAATTTGCTATACTATTATTATGCCAAAAAAGAAAATTACAATTGAATATTTAGCGGGTATGATGAAGGGAGAATTTGACAGAATGGATAAAAGATTTGAATCGGTGGATAAAAGATTTGAATCGGTGGATAAAAGATTTGAATCGGTGGCTACCAAAGATGATTTGGTAAATCTTATGGGCATTGTTGCCACGCAGGATGACATAAAAGCGATTAAAGAAAGACTTGATAAATTAGAAGCGAGTGTTAGAAATTTAACTGATACCGTTGATAAATTCGCTAAAATTATTACCGACTATCATCAGGAGCAGCTTTTTATGGGCGAAAGATTAAAGCGTCACGAAGAATGGATTAAAATTATTGCCGGTAAAGTAGGCGTAGAGCTAAAAGTTTAACAATTTCATGGATAATGAAGTAAAAATTTGTCAGAATTGCCAAAGCCAGTTCATTATTGAATTGGCTGATTTTAAATAAAAAACCGGTTTTTAAACCAGTTATAATGAAAAATAATATTGCGATAAAATTAATTTTATTTTTTGCGGTTTTCGGAATAATCGTATCTGTTTACGCCCTGGCTCATCATTTTGAACTTGCCGGGGGAGAATTTTGTTCCATTAGCGATGCTTTGGATTGCGATAAGGTTAACAAAAGCGTTTATTCTGAAATTTTTGGCGTGCCGGTGGCGCTTTTGGGAATTATTTTTTATGTTTCCGTTTTTTCGTTGGCGTTGATAAAATTTTTGCGGCCGGTCATTGACGCGACAGAAGATTTTTACCAAAAAGCCCTTTTTTATTTATCGGCGGTCGGCTTGCTTTTCACCCTTTACCTTAATTTTGTGGAAGCGTTTTTAATTAAAAGTTTTTGTTTGGTTTGCCTGATGTCTTTCTTGGCGGTAATCGGTATTTTCGCAACCGTTTTTATTGGTTCAGAAGACAACTAATTTTTTTGTTATTAAACGTCCACCTTTTGTGCAATTGCACAAAAGGTGGACGTTTAAGGTTAATAGAATAATTAGATTATAGTAGTCAGACTCTTTTCATTCATTATATAAGCGGTTCTTCTTGTTGCGTTGAAGAAACATCCCTCGCGTTATTTATTTTTTTATTTGAATTTTCTTCGGATTTTTCCGCGGTATTTTTGATTAATTGAGTTTCTTCGGCAATTTTACGTTTTACTTCTTCAACATTGACAGCATAGTTTTTATGGTTGTAATCTATAATTTCTTTGGCGTATGATTGATGTTGCGGCGGTAAAATATCAAGAGTTTCGGCGGAAAACGGATCGTAGGTTTCTCCGTCAATCGCCATTTTTATGTAGAATTCGCGAACGCCCAAATTTATCATATCTTTTGCCTTAAAAATGGGTGTCATTTCATCTTCTAGTTTTTTGGCGTCTTCTCCCCCGATGCGAAATACCGTTATAGAGCCGATGTTGCCAAGAACCGTTGCCATAACTTCGGGAAGAAGCTGGGCCATATATTGGTGGGCCACGGTCATATTGAGTCCGTATTTTCTTGATTCGGAAAAAAGATTTTCAAAAGTGTCGGTCATTAAATTATGGAACTCGTCAACATAAATATAAAAATCTTTGCGTTCTTGTTCCGGAATATTGGCTCTGCTCATACCCGCTTGATGGATTTTTGTGATAAACATTGAACCGAAAAAACTTGCGTTTTCTTCGCCTAATTTTCCTTTGGAAAGCGATACAAGAAGGATTTTTTGGTTATTCATTATTTGTTCAAAATCAATTTTATTTTCTTTTTGGCCGAAAATATTGCGAAGAAGGGGATTTGACAAAAATTGTCCTAATTTGTTTACAAGGGGAATAATCGCTTCCGTGTCAAATTTTTCCGACCAGTCTGCGAATTCAATCGCCCAAAATCGGCGGACCATATCGTCTTCAATATATTCAATCACCCGTTGCCTGTATTCGCGATCGGTGAGCATTGAAATCATTCCGCGCATCGTGGCTTCCGGATAATCCAGAAGGGCGAGAGAAGTGAATCGAAAAACATGCTCAAGCCGTGGCGTCCAATTGGCGCCAAATTGTTTTTTCAGGACTTCAATGAGCCCCTGGGTAATTTGATGTTTTAATTCGGGATCAATGTTTTTTAGGGGATTAAACGATACGGGGTAGGCGGTATCCGCCGGATTGATTACAATAACATCCTGAATTCTGGTTTTCGGGATGAAGTCCAGAATATTATCAATAAGATCTCCGTGGGGATCTATTAAGCAAACGCCATGACCATAGGCGATGTCTTGACGCATCAACAGCTCCAGCATTTTGGATTTTCCCACGCCGCTTTTACCGATAATATAAAGATGGCGGCGGCGGTCGGCCCGTTTGATGCCGAAGACGAATTTTTTTTCTTCCAGCGACGCTTCATAATTAGTGCGTCCGAAAAAAGAGCAGAGGCGCGGATCTATCTTTTTGTAAATGGGAAGTTCGGGAGGCGGAGGCGCGTATTTTATTATTTTTATTTTTGACCTCATTACCATAATTTAATAATAACATTTATTGTTGATAAAGTTCAAATTTTATTGGACTTTTATCGGTTTTTGTTTTATTATTTTATAATTCTTTGAAAATAGAATAGATAAAAATTTACAGCATTTTATTTTATATGAAAGGATGAAAAATGAAAATGTACGATATTGTCGTAATCGGCGCGGGTCCCGGCGGAATCGCGGCGGCGCAAGAAGCGAAACGGTTGGGCGCGAGAGTCGCGCTCGTAGAAAAAGAAAAAATCGGGGGAGTGTGTCTTAATAAGGGATGCATCCCGACTAAAGCTTTAATAAATAAGGCGAAAGCTTTTAAAGAAACGCAAAAAAATATTAGTAAAGGAATTTTTAGCGGGAATATTCGCGCAGAATGGTCTGAAATGCTGGAAAATGCCGTTTCGGTTGTGGGGGTGGGTCGCGGCGGCATAGAGAGCGCGATAAAATCGCTTGGTGTTGACCTGTATTATGGTAAAGCTGCGATATTTTCCGGCAACAAGGTACGAGTGGAAGAAAGCGAGGGCGCGGAAGTTGAATTGAATTATGAAAAAGGCGTTGTCGTCGCCGTCGGTTCCGAGCCTAAAAAATTTAAAGAATTCAATCAATTTGAGGGCAATGCGGTTTTATACAGCGATGATATTTTTAAGTTACGAGAATTGCCGAATAAAATTTTGATTGTCGGCGGGGGAGCGATGGGATGCGAATTCGCGTCGCTTTTCGCGAATCTTGGCGCAGAAGTTATTCTTGTTGAATATTTTTCAACTCTTCTGCCTAAAATTTTAGACGAAGATTTTTCGCGAAGCACCATAATGCGTGAATTTAAGAAGCCACCGAAGAAAATAAATGTTATCACGGGAGCTTCGCTTAAAGACATCGAAAAAGATTGTTCCGGAAAAATAACGGCAGCACTGTCTGATAATCAGTTTTTTGAAGTTGATAAAATTTTAATTGCGGCCGGACGAACGGTAAACTCGGAAATTTTCGGCGATTTAAAGTCGGAAAACATTGCCGATAAGAATATTTTGTTTATAGGCGACGCAAAAGGCGTGTGCGGGACGGCTTATATCGCCGATAAAGAAGGGGTGGATGCGGTTAATCTTTTATTGCAAGATAATAATGATTGTATGTCTTGTATTGATGCGAACAGTTTTTTGTGCGTTTATCGCGACATGGAAGTTTCTCAATGTTTAAGTAAAAATATTTTAGTTCCTTATGTTATTTTTAGCGATCCGGAAATTGCCGTTGTCGGTTTGACCGAGAAATTGGCCACTGAAAAAGGAATTAAAATTAGGATTGCAAAATATCTTTATCGTCAAATGGGAAGATCTCATTGCGACGGTGAAGTAGCGGGCGAGGTGAAAATGCTTGTAAATGCCGACGATAATAGAGTTGTCGGTGTCCAGCTTTTCGGAGATTGCGCTACGGAAATAATCCAGATCGCGTATGTTTTAATGAATCAAAAAATTTTCTATGAAGGGTGGATTGATTTATTGTGGCCTCATCCGGTTTATGGGGAAATTTTTAAAGAGGCGCTAAAAACATTGAAGCGTTAAAAATCCATAAAAACAAAATCTTCCGGCAAAAAGTCGGAAGATTTTTTATAAATATTATTCATATTATTTGTGATTTTGCAATATGTCATTCGGGGTTGTGTTATGTTAATATATTATTTAGTCCTTTAAAATAATAATTTTTTGTATTTATATAATTTTCAGAAAGGAGAAAGGTTTTGTTTAGAAAAATATCATTGAGTTTAATTATTATGTTATTCTTTTCGTATTGCGTAACGGCGGGCGATTCTGTTTTTAGCAAATATGATATTTTGGATTGCCGGACTGGAAAATTCATCAGCGCGGAACAATTTGAAAAGGAAGTTTTGGAAAGCGATATAATCTATTCCCTGGAAAGCCATAATAATATTGGCCATCATATTATTCAAAAAAAATTGGCGGAATTGGTAGGTAGCATGAATATTGGCAAAACGGTTCTGGCGCACGAATTTTTTATCAAAAATTGTTATGGCCATCAAGAACTACTGGATAGATTGAGTAGGGGAGAAATTGTTTTGAGTGAATTTTTGGATTCTGTGAAATATACTATGGACAGAACAAAAGAATTTGTGCCAGTTTTTGAAATTATCGCCGAAGGAAACATAAGACCATTGGCGATTAGCATACCGATGCCGTTTCTGGGCGAAATAATACCGGAGTTCACGGTTACTTTGAAAAATTTGCGGAAAAAGATTTTTAACCAAAATTGGCCGGATGATAAAAAGATGTTTCCGACCCAAGAAATGCTCGATGAAAGTTATAAGTTTTTAACAGAAAGCGAAAAATCTTTCTTGCCGCGGGACGGATTTAAAATTCTTTGCAATAAAAATCTTCACGAGTTTTTGTTGCCAGATTTTAATATGGGGACAAGGCATAGCAATATTACCGCGGAAGAATTTCATTTATCTTATTGGTTGATGAATGGGATTATGGCTTGTTCCATTCTTGAATTTTTGGACGTGAATAAAAATTATAAAATGATTGTCGGCACGGGAATCAATCATGGTATTTTTAAAAATGGCATAAGAGCATCCGTAGCCGCGCGAAAACCAGAATTGAAACAGCTTACTGTTCTTCCGACAATGGATAGGCAGGCGGATTTAAACGGCGAATTCATAAAATATGCCGTTAAAGATGGATTGGCTGATTATATTTTGGCTCCGAAAAAAGAATGCGAAAAAAATGAAATTTCATTGCCGCTTCCCGATGGAAATTTCAATCTTATTAGAGAGGGTAGTTTTGGAAAAATGGATTTAGCGCTTTTTTTGATGAATGGCGGAATTTTAGAAGAAGAGGCGTTAATGGCGACAGAGGGTTGGGTTGGAGATAAATTTATCTTTTTTGCCGATGCGGATATGTTGAAATTTTTCAGCATAATCAAGATCGTGTGGAATACGGAAAAAGACGCGGAAGAATTTTTCAATGTTTACGCGAAAATGTCAAATAATACTATGGGTGAATATCGGATACTAAGCGGTAAGTTCCTTTGGGAGATGAATGGTTTTAAAAGAACCGTGGAGCAATCTGGTATTTACGTTGAAATAAACGCTGAAATGATTGTTGAATAAATCAAAAAGGCCTCTTAAAAAAAAGAGGTCTTTTATTTTAGTTGTGGTTATAATATACTTTAAATGTTAATAATAATCGCCGTTCCCCCGTCCCGCAATATTTGCGGGACGGGGGAACGGCGGAACACATGTTTATGAAAGATAATCTGTTTATAGTCGCCGCGATAATTTTAGCCGGCGTTATGATAAGCGGCGCGATAATTTACAAAGACAATGGTAATGTAAACGATGTTAATACCGCATCCATTGCCGGTAGTGATAATAATGATTTTCGTCTCGCGGAAGACAGCGATGTTTTTAGGGGGAATCCCGCCGCGCCGGTGACCATTGTTGAATTTAGCGATTTTCAATGTCCGTTTTGCGCCGCTTTTTATCAAAATACTTTGCCGCAGATAGAAGAAGTTTATTTAAAAACCGGAAAAGCGAAATTGGTTTTTCGCGATTTTCCTTTACCCGGGCATTTGAATGCCCAGAAAGCCGCTGAAGCCGCGGAATGCGCCGGCGAGCAGGGAAAATTTTGGGAAATGCATAATATGATTTTTGATAACCAGGATATGATAGGAGTCGTTGATTTGAAGCGAAACGCCAAATCTCTGGGGCTGGATTCCGTGGTATTTGACAATTGTTTGGATTCCGGCAAATACGCCGTTGAAGTTAGGAAAGATATGAACGACGGAAGAGCGGCCGGAGTTTCCGGAACGCCGACATTTTTTATTAACGGAGAGGAATTAGCCGGCGCTCAGCCATTTGGTGTTTTTGAGCAAATTATAGAAAAAAAACTTTTGGAGGCAAAATAAGGCGCATATAAATAAAATTTACAACAAAAGAAGTCCAATCGGGTTTTTTTTGTTGTAGTATGTTTTTTTATTTTTGTTTGCGATAAAATGGTTGCATGAAAATAGGTAAACAAGAGATAATTGCATCCAACGAGAATGGTATAAACGCAGAAGAAAGATTGCGAAGAATAGATATTGTGGGATTGATGAGAAATTTTAAAGCGGTTGATTTTTGGGAAAAAGAAGGAGTGGAATCTGTGTTAAAATTAATTGTAAGTCTTAAGGAAAAAATAGGAAAATATGAAAGTGTAGTCAGTGATGACGTAAGCGGACGCCTCGTATCATTGATTTTATGGAAGATTATAAATAAAACAAGAATCGTTCATAATGAAAAATTAGCTAAGATTTTGTTTGTTGCCAGCGGGCGGGAAATTGACGGTTGGCAGAAAGTTAATCAGCAGAAAAAATTTTCTATAAATGAGTTAATTAAAAATAATAAAGATAAGTTGGGTAAAACGCTTGTTGTTACCGAATACATAAGTAGCGGTGAGAGTATGGAAAGATTGATAAAAATTATGAGCAGTTATAATATTGATTTCGATATTGCGACAGTTTCTATTAAGTGTAATCCAGGGGCATATTCAAAAATTATTTCAGATAAAGTTTACTATGGAGAGATTGGAGCATCCGGTATAATGTTTTATTTTAAGAATATATATGCTGGTGTGCATAAAAAATTTGGAAGCGCAGAGGCGTTTTCGGAAAAATTAGGTCCATTGACGACGGAGATGAAAAATGTCAGGGGAGATATAAATTTACTGGTGGATGAAGCCGTCAAATTGATAAAATAAGCTTAATATTTGCAGTAATATAAATTATGGAAAATTTAGATTTGCAAAATTTGACTAAAAAAGAAAGAAAAGCGTTAAAAAGGCAAATGAAGGAGGAGCGCAAGGAAACGATTTTTACGGCGCGCAAAAGGAAAAAAATTATCGGTTGGGGTCTTTTGAGTGCGACAGTGGTTTTTATAATTTTTATAATTGTTTGGTTTGCCCAAAATAGCGGCTCGGGCGAATTCACCTTTGAATTGGACGCTCAAAATCCGCGAAGGGGAGCGGCGGAAGCGACGGTGGTTATTCGTGAATTCAGCGATTTTCAGTGTCCGGCGTGCCGTTCTTTTTCTTTTAATATCAATAAGTTTATAGGAGACTATGGTGGCAAAGTCAAACATATTTTCTATGATTTTCCGTTGCTATCCATACATAAAAATTCTTTAAGCGCGTCTATGGCGGCGCGATGCGCGGAAACGCAGGGAAAGTTTTGGGATTATCACGATATGCTGTTTGATCGTCAAAAAAACTGGGAGACATCGCAAGATCCCAACGAGGTTTTTATTGGTTATGCTAAAGAATTGAATTTGGACGAAAACGCTTTAAGAATATGTTTGAATGAAAAAAGATACGAGGAAATCGTTAAGAAAAATTTGGATAAAGCCAATGAATTAGGGCTTAATTCCACGCCGACAATTTTCATCAATAATAAGAAATTCAGGGGCGTTCTTTCTGTTGATGACCTAAAAAAAGAAGTTGATTTGTTGTTAAACCGTGAATAATATGAAATTGGAGAATTATTCAGTGGACCAATTAAAAAAAGATATTTTTGAAGTGGTTTCAAGGCACTTGGATGTTAATAATTATAAATTATTTTTTTTCGGTTCGCGGATTAAAGGTAATAATTTTGTCAGATCGGACATTGATATTGGCATTGAAGGCGAAAAAGAAATCGCGCCGGAAGTTAAAATTTTAATAGATGAAGAACTGGAAAAGATACCAATGCTTTATAAGATTGACTTTATTGATTTTAAACAAGTAAGCGATAAATTCAAAAAGGAGGCCTTAAAATTTTGCGAGCCAATAAATTAATTTAATAGGATAAATAAACCTATTTTTTCAAAAACTATGAATTTAATTTTAGAAGATTATAAAAAATCATTGCAAAAATTAGAAGAAATATTGATTTTTAAAAAAGATGAAGTCGTAAGAGATTCGGCCATTAAAAGATTTGAATTGTGTTTTGATTTATGCTGGAAATCAATAAAAGCGTATGCTAAAAAAGAGGGGGTTGAATGTCAATCTCCGCGTTCTTGTTTTAAAACCGCTTTTCAATTAAATGTTATTAATCACGATGTTTTGTGGCTTCAGATGATTGATGATAGGAATAAGAGCGTTCATCTTTATAAAGAAGAATCCGCTGAAGAAATTTATTTGCATCTCGCCGAATACAAGAATCTTTTTAAAAAATTATTGGAAAAATTAAGCGGCGAAAATTTTTAATTCAAATTTTATGTACGAATCAATCAAGAATTTTAATAAACAGTTTGAATATGAGCCGGAAATTTCGGGCAAAATTAATTTGAAAAAATTTAAGCAATTTATTGTTTGCGGTATGGGCGGTTCGCATTTGGCGGTCGATATTTTAATGTCGTATGATCCGGCGCTGGATTTGGTTATACATAATGACTACGGTTTGCCGTTTATTGCGAAAGAAGATATTAAAAAGACATTGATGATTTTCAGTTCTTATTCCGGCAATACCGAAGAAGTGGTTGATTCGTTTCAGGCGGCGATAAAAAAGAAATTGCCGGCTACGGCAATTTCCATAGGCGGAAAATTATTAGAACTTGCCAAAAAACATCGCGTTCCGTATATTCAAATGCCCGATACTAAGATACAGCCGCGTATGGCTTTGGGATTCAGTTTGCGTGCTTTGCTTAAAATTATTGGCCAAATAAAGGCGCTCAAAGAAAGCGCGATTTTGGTCCATTCTTTAAATCCCGCTATTTACGAAGATGCCGGTAAAAATTTAGCGGAAAAATTTAAAGGAAAAAATCCGATTATTTACGCTTCCCGCCGTAATTTTTCCATCGCCTATAATTGGAAAATAAAATTCAATGAAACCGGAAAAATACCGGCTTTTTGCAATGTTTTTCCGGAACTTAACCATAACGAAATGACCGGATTTGACGTTAAAGAAGGTACTCGCGGTCTGTCGGATAAATTTTACTTCATTATTATAAAAGATGGCGATGATCACCCGAAAATCGTAAAAAGAATGAAGGTTTTGTCGGAATTATACCGCAAAAGAGGTTTGCCGGTCGAAATTATAAGTTTAAGCGAGGATAAGCCGAGATTTTTTAAGATTTTTTCAGCGCTGGTTTTGGCGGATTGGATTACTTATTATACGGCCAAACAATACGGCGTTGAGCCGGAACAAGTGCCGATGGTGGAAGAATTTAAGAAATCAATTCTTGAACCTATAATTTAGAACTTATTTATGTATCTACTTTTTGACATCGGGGGGACAAAAATGCGTATTGCGTTATCCGCTGATTTGAAAAAAATCGGCGCGTTGGAAGTTATTCCAACACCAGAAAATTTTCAAGATGGAATCGCTGTTTTGAAAAAAGCGGTTTTGAAAGCAGTATCCGGAAAAAAAATAAAAGCGATTTGCGGGGGCGTTGCCGGTCCATTGGATAAAAACAAGGAAAAATTAGTTAACGCGCCAAATTTGCGGAAATGGATAAATGGGCCATTAAAAAAAGAATTGGAAAAAGTTTTTGACGCGCCGGTTTATCTGGAAAATGACGCTAATTTAGCGGGATTGGGAGAGGCGGTTTTCGGGGCGGGAAAAAATAAAGATATTGTGGTTTATATGACAATAAGCACGGGAGTCGGAGGGACGCGTATTGTTGGCGGCAAAATTGATAAAAACGTTATGGGTTTCGAGCCGGGCCATCAAATTATTCCTTGTTGCAACGAGAATGGTAAAATTATGTCTTTGGAAAATTGCGTTTCCGGCGTTGCTTTTAAAAAGCGTTATCAAAAAGAACCGTACGAAATTTTAGATAAAGAAATTTGGGATAAAACGGCGGAATCATTGGCTTACGGATTAAACAATACAATCGTTCATTGGTCGCCGGATATTATAGTTTTGGGCGGTTCTATGATGAAGAAAATCGGCATTTCCATTCCGCGAGCCGTATTTTATTTGAAAAATATCAATAAAATTTTTCTGAAAATTCCTCCGATTAAAAAAGCCGTCCTGAAAGATTCGGGTGGCATTTACGGAGCAATGGCACTTTTGCGCGGCATAAATAAAACTTAATCACACATACGTTTAATTTACGTGTAAATTTATATTAATTTAGCGTAATTTAAACTTTTTGTTTTATAAAATATGAAAAGCAGTCATATTTTTATCGGACTTTTGCGGTTGGTAATGGGATGGATGATGCTGTGGGCTTTTTTTGATAAATTTTTTGGCTTGGGGTTTGCCACAGTGCCGGAAAAATCATGGCTTGCGGGCGCGTCGCCGACCGCCGGTTTTTTGAATTTCGGCGTTAGCGGTCCGTTTAGCGATTTTTTTCACGGATTAGCGGGAAATGCTATTATTGATTGGGCGTTTATGGCGGGACTTTTACTTATCGGACTTTCTTTATCTTCGGGCATTGGCGTTCGGATTGCCGGTTATGCCGGAGCGGTTCTGATGTTTTTAATGTGGCTATCGCTTTTGCCTCCCAAAAATAATCCTTTTTTGGACGAGCATATTGTTTATTTATTGCTGTTTTTATTTCTGGGGAGTAGCGGATCGGGTCGATTTTTAGGATTGGGATATTTTTGGTCAAAAACAGGATTGGTTAATAAGTGTAAAATTTTAGAGTAATAATTAACTTAAAACCTAAAATTTGAAATTTGAAACTTGAAATATGATAAAAATTTCAAGTTACGAGTTCCAAGTTTCAAGATATAATGCATAAAATACTAATTTATTCAACCTTATCGTGTCCTTATTGCGTAATGGTCAAGGATTTTTTAAAAAGCCATAATATTGAATTTACGGATTTTAATGTTGCGGATGATGAAAAAGCGCGGGACGAAATGGTTAAAAAAACAAATCAAATGGGCGTGCCGGTAATTGACATTGACGGTGAAATAATTATCGGTTTTGATAAGCCGAAAATTTCGCAGATTTTGGGGATTAAAGAATAGTTTTGTTTGGTAAAAATAGCCAGTCGGGAAATTAAAAATCGTCCACCGAATCGGCGGACGATTTTGTTTTTTGTTTTATTTATTTATTATTTTATTGAGTATTTTATCGAGATCTTTTCGTTCGAGCGTTTCTTTCAGAAACAATTCTTCGGCGAGAAGTTTTAATAATTCCAAGTTGGTTTTTAAAGTTTTTTCGGCTTTTTGGTAAGATTCCGCAAGTAATTTATCTATCGCTTTATCAATTTCCCGGGACTTTTCTTCGCTATGTTCGGATTTTGTCCAGTTCGGCCCTATGAAATTTTTTTGAGCCGTTCCGTATGAGCGCGGTCCTATGGTTTCGTCCATACCCAATTTGCAGACAAAAAATTTGGCAAGTTCGGTGGCTTTTTCGATATCGTTGGCGGCGCTGCTTGAAATTTCATTAAAAATAATTTTTTCCGCGATACGTCCTCCAAGCATTGCCGATATGTTGTCTTTTATTTCACCCGCCGTCATTAAATATTTTTCTTCGGGAAGTGTCATTGTTTGTCCCAATGACCCGATGCCCCTTGGTATGATAGATACTTTGTGGATTTTGGCGGCATTGGGAAGAAGTTCTGCGATCAACGTATGTCCCGCTTCATGATACGCGACCACCTTTTTTTCTTTCTCTGTCATTTTTTTACTTCTTTGTTTGAGACCCATTGTTATTTTATCGATGGCCTCTTCTAGATAATGCATATTAATAAAATCTTTATTATCTCTTCCGGTTAGCAAAGCCGCTTCGTTTATTATGTTTGCCAAGTCGGCTCCGGAAAATCCGGGCGTTCTTTGGGCGATAATTTCCAATTTAACTTCCGGGGCAAAAATTCTGGTTTTGGCGTGAACCATAAGTATTTGTTCGCGTCCTTTCATGTCCGGCAATCCCAGTATTATTTGCCTGTCAAATCTGCCGGGACGCATCAGCGCCTCGTCAATGCTATTTGGTTGGTTGGAAGCTCCCACTAAAATTATTCCTGAATTTTCTTCAAACCCGTCAAGTTCCGCGAGTAATTGATTGAGCGTTTGTTCGCCTTCATTATGATTTGACAAAGAGATCCCGCCGCGTTTTCCTCCCACAGATTCAATTTCATCAATAAAAATAATGGCTGGCGCGTTTTTTTTTGCATTTTCAAATAAATCTCTCACGCGCGAAGCGCCAACGCCGATGAACATTTCCACGAATCCGGATCCGCTGATGGAATAAAATGGGACCTTGGCTTCTCCGGCTATCGCTTTGGCAAGCAATGTTTTGCCCGTACCCGGCGGGCCAAGCAATAAAATTCCTTTTGGAATTTTTCCTCCGACTTTTGTGAAACGTTGCGGGTTTGTCAGAAATTCTACGATTTCTTCGACTTCTTTTTTCGCTTCATCGCATCCCGCGACATCGCTAAAAGTAACTTTTGTCGCTCCCTCTTCGAATAATTTCGCAGGCGCTTTGCCGAATTTCCCGGCAGGGTTCATTGCGCTTTCTTGTCCCCGTCTCATTATAAAAAATAGAAAGAACATTATAAGCATTATCCATATTATATATCCGGAAAAACCGCCGCCTTGATCCGTGTCATCTGCTATTATGTTAATTGCGTGTTGGCGTAGAAACGGAAGATAATATTCTTCCGCCAAGCTTTTTAATATAGGAATTTTTTTTTCGCCGTTATACCACGAGAATTCGTAGCTGATTTTATTCGGTATAAATTTAACATTTATGGTTTTAATCGATCCTTGTTTCACGCATTCTTCCAATTCAATCAATAATTCATTGTAAGATGAGGTTGAGTTTTTTTGTTTTTGCTGATCTTCGTGAAATTCCGTAAATGAATCTTCGCTTATGGTTTCTTCTGGCTTGTTTTTTGCCACGAATATCGCCAAAAATGTTATTACGGTTATTATTATTATTATATTTCGCGCGTGAATTTTCCAGAACGGTTTATCTTGTTTTTCTTTTTCTTTCATTCGCAATATCCTTTCGTATTTAATTTTTTTAAATAACTTATAGTGAATAATATGAATTTTTTTTATTTTTGTCAATTGAATATTTGGTTTTGTTATAATATAATAAAATAGTATGAACCTCGTAAATCGGCTGACGAGGGTTGTATTGTAAAATATAAGTTTATTTAAAGTTAATATTGAAGCATATAAATCTTATTAGAAACATCGTTTCTAATAGGGTAAAGATAGGCTTTTAACGGGGTGAATATAGAACGGTTTACAATTAAAGCTCAGGAAGCGATGCAAAAGGCTCACGGAATTGCTCAGGAAAAAGCGCAGCAGCAGGTTGACGCTTTGCATTTGGCTTTGTCGTTGGTCGCCGATGAAGAAGGCCTCGTAGTTTCCGTTTTACATAAGTTGGGCGTTAACGCGGATGAATTGAAAGATCGTTTGGCGCGGGAAATTGACGCATTGCCCAAAGTTTACGGCGATATGCCTTTTGGTCATCTTTATCTATCGCAGGATTTGGCCAAAGTTCTCGCTCGTTCCAAGCGGGAGGCGGAAAAATTGAAAGACGAGTATATCAGCGTTGAGCATTTGTTTTTGTCTTTGATTTCAACGCCGACGCGGACTGCGAAAATTTTCAGCGGCATTTTGAGCGTTGGCGATATTTCCGGAGGCGGCGAAGCGGTGGCGGAAAAAAAACAAGGCATTGACTACGAAGATGTTTTAAGGGTTTTGGCGGATCTTCGCGGCGGCGCGCAGGTGACAGACGCGGAACCGGAAAGCAAATATCAGGTTTTGGAAAAATACGCCAAGGATTTGACTAAACTGGCTCGTGAAGAAAAATTGGATCCGGTGATCGGCCGCGATCAGGAAATAAGAAGAGTAATGCAAATTTTGTCGCGTCGCACCAAGAATAATCCGGTTTTGATAGGTGAAGCCGGAGTGGGAAAAACCGCTATTGTAGAGGGGTTGGCGCAAAGAATTGTCGCTGGCGATGTTCCGGAAAGCTTAAAAAATAGGACGATAATTTCTTTGGACATCGGTTCTTTGGTCGCCGGAACTAAATTTAGAGGGGAATTTGAAGACCGTTTTAAGGCGGTTTTGCGCGAAGTTGAAAGATCGGCCGGCCGATTTATTCTTTTTGTTGACGAGCTTCATACTTTGGTGGGAGCGGGAGCGGCCGAAGGCGCCATAGACGCTTCTAATATGATTAAGCCGGCGTTGGCGCGGGGCGATCTTCACGCGATTGGCGCGACAACTTTGAGAGAATATCAGAAACATATAGAAAAAGATCCGGCGTTTGAAAGGCGTTTCCAGCCGATTTTGGTCGTGGAGCCGTCGGTGGAAGATACGGTTGCTATTTTACGCGGTATAAAAGAAAAATACGAAGTGCATCACGGGGTCAGGATCGCGGATAGCGCAATTGTGTCGGCGGCTAATCTTTCCTCGCGTTACATTTCGGACAGATTTTTGCCCGATAAGGCGGTGGATTTGATTGACGAGGCTACATCGGCGTTGAAAATGGAAATTGATAGTATGCCACAGGAACTGGACCATTGGAAAAGGCAAATTATGAAATTGGAAATAGAAAAAAAGGCTTTGTCCAAGGAACGCGATAAAAGCGCTAAAGAAACATTGGAAGGCATTGAAAAGCAACTTGCCGATCTTAAGGAAAAAAGCAAAGCGTTGGAGGCGCAATGGAATAACGAAAAAGCGGTAATAATTAAAATAAGAGAAGCGCAAAAACAAGAAGATAAATTAAAAGCGGAAGCGGAAATTGCCGAAAGAAAATCAGATTTGAATAAAGTGGCGGAACTTCGTTATGGTAAAATTCCTGCCCTAAAAAAGGATATAAAATCCCTGGAAATTAAGTTAAGAAAATTGCAAGTTGGCAGAAGAATACTCAAGGAAGAAGTAACCGAAGAGGATATAGCTGCCGTTGTGGCTCGTTGGACGGGGATTCCTATGATAAAAATGCTGGAAGAAGAATCGGAAAAGTTGGCAAAAATGGAAGAATCTTTAAAAAAACGAGTTATCGGTCAAGATAAAGCGGTGGAAATTATTTCCAATGCCGTTCGCCGTAATCGCGCCGGTATTGCCGAGGAGAACAGACCTATCGGATCGTTTATGTTTTTGGGTCCGACCGGCGTGGGAAAAACGGAATTGGCCAGAGCTTTGGCTGAGTTTATGTTTAATTCCGATCAGGCGATTGTGCGGGTGGATATGTCGGAATATATGGAAAAACATTCGGTGTCGCGTATGATTGGTTCGCCGCCTGGTTATATCGGATATGAAGAAGGCGGTCAATTGACGGAAATTATAAGAAGAAAACCGTATTCCGTTGTTTTGTTTGATGAAATTGAAAAAGCGCATCCGGAAGTTTTTAATATTTTGCTTCAAGTTTTAGATAATGGGCATTTGACTGATGCTAAGGGGAGAAAAGTGAATTTTAAAAATACTATCATAATAATGACTTCTAATGTGGGATCGGAGCTTTTGCGTGAAATGGCAACATTGGGATTTAGTGGAGATGAAGAGGGCGGCAAAGAGACGAAAGAAGAAGATATTAAGGATAAAATAATGTCTGCATTGCGTTCTAATTTCAAGCCGGAATTTTTAAATCGGCTTGATGAAATTATAATATTCAGCAGTTTGGGCAAAAAAGAAATCGAGCAAATAGTGGATTTGCAGCTGGTGTTTGTTTCCGGACGATTGGCGAAACGAAAAATAAAAATTGAAGTTTCCGCGTCGGCAAAAAAATATTTGGCGGAAAAGGGTTATGATCCGAATTTCGGCGCTCGTCCCCTTAAGCGTTTGATTCAAACTGAAATTTTAGATAAGCTGGCGATAGAAATCATTAACGGTAAAATTAAAGACGGCGATAAAGTGAAAGTGGATGCGAAAAATAATAAGATGATAATCAATGCCGAATAGCCTTAAACAATCATATTTAAACAAAAAAGAAATCAAAAATTTAATTTGTTTTGTTTTATTTTATTTTTGGCTGGTTTTTTCTTACGGTTTGATTTCTTTTTTTTATTTGCCGGTATTTTTAACAGTAATTTTTGTATTTTTCGGCGCGTTATTTTTCGGTTATTGCGTTTTGCGGTGGTTTCATCCGCGAAATTTGTCGTTTTATGTTTTTGTTTCATCTTTGGTTATTTCGCAATTCGTTTGGTTGATTCATTTCGTATACGCGGATCATTGGACGGCGGGATCTTTACTTTTGATTGTTTATTTCGTATGGTGGGATATTTTTAAAAGTAAAATGCAAGGCGAATTGACTTTGGTGATTTTTTTACGCGATATTTTTTTTGGTATTGCGGGTTTGGCGGCGATATTGATTTCCAGCGGTATGGTAATTTAAAATAAAAAATCAAAATGAAAAATGACAAATTGGAATTCAAAAATAAACCAAAGGAAATAACCGGAGTTATTGTAAGGCAATTAAAAATTAACAGCGACGACCGCGGTTTTTTCACGGAAATTTTAAAGAAAGGCGACGGAGTATTTAAGGAAATAAAACAGACAAGTTATACCGAAACATATCCGGGCGTTATTAAGGCGTTTCATTGGCACAAAAAACAATGGGATTTTTGGTTTGTGGCGGCCGGAACGGCGCAAGTTGTTTTGTACGATTTGAGGGAAAAATCGTTAACAAAAGGCGAAACGGAGGTAATTTACGCCGGTGAAAATAACCATGTTGTGATTGTCATTCCGCCGGGTGTCGCTCACGGCTATCGTGTTTTGGGTGAAAAAAAAGTTGGTCTTTTTTATCATACGACCGAAGCATACGATTCGCGAAATCCGGACGAAGAACGGATTTCATTTGATGATCCCGGAATCGGTTTTGACTGGACGACAAAAAATAGGTAAAAAGTTTTTTATCGCGATATCATTTATTGTTTATATGCGCTTTGTTCAATTGAACAAAGCGCATATAAACGGGATTTATTATTTAAAAAAAACACTCGCGTTTTTTAACGAGAGTGTTTTTGTTTTGATTTGAAAATACCAGTATCAAAAGTACTTTCTGGAAATTCCATTTCTAAAAGTTCCGATAGGTTTTTAATTATTATGTTTGCTCCGAATTTTTTTAATTTTTCGGCGCTGACGGTATTGGTAATGCCGATGGCGTAGATGCCGCATTCTTTGGCGATTTCTATATCTTTTCTGGTATCGCCGACAAAAAACGCTTTTTTGCAAAACTCATCTCTGGTATTGCCGGTTAATTTTATAAATTTTTCAATGTGCGCCACACTTTTCGGAATTTTTTCCGAAGACATAATGTGTTTGAAGAAATGTTTAATGTCGCGCGTTTTTTTATTCACCACGTGATTTACGCAGGCGGTTGAAATAAAAAGCGTTAACCCTTTTTTAAACAGCGCGTCAAGCGTTTTTTCAGTGTCCGGAAAAAGTTTGTAATCAATTTGCTTATCGGCTTGTTCGAAGAAACTAACCATCATGCTTTCTGCCCTTGCGATAAGGTACGGCGCTTTATTTTGCAGGATATTTAAGAGCATTTCTTGGAACGATACGCCGTCTTCGAATTTTTCGTTAAACCTTTCTTTATTTTTTATAGGAATTTTGTATTTCTGTTTTAATATTTTTTTCAAAAGATTGTTGTATGTTGGTATGCTGTCAACGAGCGTTCCGTCGCAATCAAAAATTCCATAACTAAATCTTTCGTATATTTTCAATTTTTTTCTCCTCAAAAAAATAATTATTAAATAACAAACGCGAATCCATTATATAACTACTTTGGCAAAATAAATTTAGTATGTCAATATTGTTGAAATAAATATAAAATGATAAAGTAATTTATTGTCGTGATAATATTTCGTATATTAAATTAAACATTATGAATATATTAGTTACTGGTGGCGCCGGTTTTATCGGTTCAAATTTTATTCGTCATATTTTGGTAAAATACCCTGATTATAAAATTATCAATCTGGATAAGTTGACTTATGCGGGCAATTTGGATAATTTGCGTGACATTGAACATATATACGGATTAAGCGAGAAACGTTACGGTTTTGTGCGTGGCGATATTTGCGATGCGGCGGTGGTTAATGAAGTTGTCGGTCGTAAGCCGGATGCGATCGTTCATTTTGCCGCCGAATCGCATGTTGATCGTTCCATAACGAATTCACAGGAATTTTTGCAAACGAATATTTTGGGGACTCGGGTTTTACTTGAAGCTGGGCGTCAATATAATATTGGTAAATTTGTGCAGATCGGTACAGATGAAGTTTATGGATCAGTGGAAGACGGTTATTCCAAAGAAGAAGATGTTCTTGAGCCAAATAGTCCTTATTCCGTTTCCAAGGTAGCGGCTGATCTTCTGGCGCGCGCTTACTGGATTACTTTTGGAACGCCGGTGGTGATTACCAGAAGTTCGAATAATTTCGGACCATATCAGTATCCGGAAAAACTTATACCGCTTTTTATTTTAAATTTAATTGAAGGGAAAAAAGCGCCGCTTTACGGCGATGGAATGAATGTTCGCGATTGGCTTAATGTTTCGGACAATTGCGAAGCGATTGATTTGGTTTTGCATCATGGTAAAATCGGTGAGATCTATAATATCGGCGGAGATAACGAGCGGACCAACCTTGATGTTACCAGAACAATTTTGGATTATTTGAATTTTGACGAGAATTTTATAGAATACATCAAGGATAGGCCGGGGCATGATCGCCGTTACGCGCTTGATTCGTCAAAAATAAAACAGCTTGGCTGGGAACCAAAACAACGTTTTGAAGAAGCGATTAAAGATACGATTGAGTGGTATCGCAATAATGAATGGTGGTGGAAAAGGATTAAAGACGGCGAATACAGGAAGTATTATGAAAAACAATATCCAGTCGGATAAAATTTTAATACTCGGCGCTAAAGGCATACTGGGACAAGAGCTTGCTGAAGTTTTTAATAATCTGAAACCCGTATTATGGGATAAAGAAAATTTGGATATTACGGATGAAAAATCAGTTTGCGGACGGATTTTTGAATTAAAGCCGGATATAATAATTAATGCCGCGGCTTATACTGCGGTTGATGATTGCGAAATAAATCGTGACTTAGCGATGAAAGTTAACGGCGAAGCGGTTAAATATTTAATGGGGACATTTTTGTCGTTATTGCCGCTCCCCGCCCCGCAAGTAATGCGGGACGGGGAGCGGCAAAAAAAAGTTCCGGTTTTTATCCACTATTCCACTGATTATGTTTTTGACGGAAATAAACGGGGCGGATATCAAGAAGATGACGAACCGCGTAATCCGGTTAATATTTACGGCGAATCAAAATTTTTGGGCGAAAAATATATTAAACGATTGATTTCTAATTTTAAGTTTCTAAATAACGGAAACTTTAGGTGGTATATTATAAGAACTTCATGGTTATATGGCAGAGGTGGTAGGAATTTCGTTGATACCATATCCGAATTACTCAAAAAACGCGATCAAATACAAGTTGTTAATGATCAATACGGTAAGCCGACTTATACTTATGATTTAGCTATTAAAACGCGTGAATTATTGGAAGGCGATTATGTGTCAGGGGTTTATCACATTACCAATGAAACGGCAAATAAGGAAAAGGGTATTTCGTGGTATGATTTTGCTGAGGAAATTTTCCTTATTAATAGGGAAAAAATAAAGGGAAATAAGGAAATTACGCCATGTGTTTCAAGGGAATTTCCGCGTCCGGCAAAAAGGCCGAAATGGTCGGCGCTTTTGAATATAAAATTACCGTTAATGCGGAATTGGCGCGAAGCGTTAAAAGATTATTTAAACGGTTAAAGCGGTCGATTACGAAACGCAATGCGAGGAGATCGGGTCTCCTCTAATTAACTTTATATTTTTTTATTTATGCCTTATATTTCAATGGATGATTGTTCATCGCCGCAGAAAATTAAATAGCGGAGACTGGGTCTCAAAACGTTTATTTTGCTTTTTTCTATGATTATTGCTATATTTTAATTATGGATTTTAATAAGGAAAATAATAAGGAAATAAGGAAATTAACGGCGGCCGTATTCCGCGTTACGGAAAATTTTCGCGGCGGTCGCATTATTCGAGATAAAATACAGGAAAAGGCTTTGAATATATTCGCGAAATCCAATCCGCATTTTGACAATTCCGCTTTGAAGGATATTGGCATTTTGAATAATTTTTTAAATTTGGCAAAAGATTTGAATTTAACTAAAAGTATAAATTGCGAAATTTTAATTGTGGAATATGAACGCGTTTTAAAATATATAATTTCCATTTTGCCGGAAAAATTGGGATCGCAAAAAAACATTGTTAAAAATAACAAGCCTAAAGTCGCGTATGGAAATAATGCGATTAAGAATCAGAATGAAAAATTGGCCGCAAGCCGGAAGAAGATTATCGGCTTATTTAAAAATAAGGATAAGTTGCGTATGAAAGAGATTAGTAAAGCGTTTCCCGATATTACATCGCGAACATTACGAAACCATTTGCGCAGTTTAATTGACGATGGATTAGTGTATAATGAAGGCAAGGGTGCGGGAAGTGTATATATTTTAAAATCTTAAATCCTATGAAGGCTCTTATTACGGCCGGCGGTCGTGGAACGCGGCTTAGGCCGATAACCAATACAATAAATAAGCATTTAATACCAATTGCCGGAAAACCGATGTTGTTTTACGCGTTGGAGCATTTATCCAATGTTGGCATAAAAGATATAGGAATTAATATCAATATTGGAGAGCGCGAACTTCAGCCGGTAATCGGCGATGGTAAAAAATGGGGGGTTAAAATTACATATCGCGAGCAAACGGGTGGCGCTTTGGGCGTAGCTCATATTTTGAGGGTTTGGAGGGATTGGATTGGCGATTCGTCTTTTATTTTTTACCTTGGCGATAACATTGTTCTCGGAGGCGTGGATAAACTGATTGATAAATTTAAAAAAGATAATGTTGATGCTTTATTAGCATTGTCAATAGTTAAAGATCCGCAGAGATTTGGCGTGCCAACCATTAAAAACGGGGTAATAATCAAAGTTGACGAAAAACCGTTAAGACCGGCAAGTAATTTCGCGGTTACTGGTCTTTACATTTACAATAAGAACATTTTTAAGGCGGTGGACAAGATAAAGCCGTCGGCGCGCGGCGAATTGGAAATATCAGATGCGCACACTTCTTTAATTAAGCAAGGATATAAAGTCGGTTACGAAGAAATTACCGGTTGGTGGAAAGATACGGGAAAGCCGGAGGATTTATTGGAAGGAAACCAGCTTATATTGAATAATTTTTCCGCTCAAGGCGGATCCCGCCCAATGGCGGGACAATTTTCAATAAATAATGAAATTCAAAAAGACGTAAAAATTGACAATGGAGTTATTGTGCAAGGAAAGGTAAGAATTGGAAAGGGGACGAAAATACTCGGCAAAAGTATGATTCGCGGACCGGTTGTTATCGGGGAAAATTGCGTTATTACCGACGGTTATATCGCGCCATTCGCGTCCATCGGCAATAATGTGGAAATTTACGGCGCGGAAATTGAAAACTCTATTATTATGGACGGCGTTGACATCCATTGCCGGACGCGCATCGTGGATAGCATAATCGGTTCAAATGTTTTGATAACGCCAAAAACGGAAACTTTTCCCTCCGGACATAAATTGATAATAGGGGAAAACTCCGTTATTGAATTATAATTTTGTTGAATTTTTAAGTTGAGATTTTTAAAAGAGTAATAAATTTTCAATTTTCAAATAAATTACAATTTTTAAATTTCAAACAGTTTTGAAATTTGGTAATTGGATATTATTTAGAATTTAGAATTTTTTATTATGAAGGCCATTATTGCCGTAGCCGGAATTGGAACGAGATTTTTGCCGGTTACAAAAACATTGCCCAAAGAGATGTTGCCGATTGTTGATAAGCCGGTAGTTCATTATTTAGTGGAAGAAGCGGTGGCGTCGGGCATCAAGGATATAATTTTTATTACCAGCATAGGCAAACACGCGCTGGAGGATTATTTTGACCGTAATTTTGAATTGGAATACAGGTTAAGAGAAAAAGGCAAAAATGATTTGCTTGGTATGATCGGCGATATACAAAATATGGCTAATTTTTATTATATAAGACAGAAAGAACCCAAAGGCAATGCTCACGCGATTATGCAGGCGCAAAATTTGATAGGCGATGAAACATGTTTGGCGATGTTCGGCGACGACATAGTTGTTTCTAAGAAACCGTGCGCGAAACAATTAATTGATGTTTATAATCAACATAAGTGTCCGGTTTTGGCGTTGGAACGGGTGTCGGAAGATAAGGTTTCGCTTTATGGAATCGTTGACGGCGTAAACGCGGACAATCAGAATAAACGGCTTTTTGAATTGAAAAAAATAGTTGAAAAGCCGAGCGTTAAAGAAGCGCCTTCAAATTTAAGCATTATAGGCAGGTACATAATCACGTCTGATATTTTTCGGGAAATTAAAAAGACAAAACCGGGCAAAAACGGAGAAGTGGGATTAACGGAAACCTTCGCCGGTTTTATAAAAAATAATTTGGCTTACGGTTACGAATTTGAGGGAACGCGCTATGACTGCGGTTCTAAAATCGGATTTTTGAAAGCCAATGTCGCGTTTGGATTGAAGCATCCGGAGATAGGAAAAGAATTCGCGTCTTATATAAAATCAATGAGAAAAAATTAAATATCCGCGGAATATAATGAAGAAATACTTATTCTATTTTATAATTGTTATTTTTGGGGTGGGTTTATACCCGCTTTTTTCAGCCGAAGCCAGCCAGGAATTTTATGTTAATTCCGAATATGAGCCAACGGGAAATACTTTGGAAGAAGCCGTTAATTTAACAAGTTCCACGCGCGCGCAATTTTTTGTTGAGAAAGATTACTATGATAAATTGTCCGAAAAAGATAAAGATATTTTTTTAACCAAAACGGCCGAATTGGGCGTGGTTTTTGATTCGGAAATTTATTTTAAAATAAAGTCGTTATTTGGCGATGAATGGATGCCGGGCATTGATAATGATTCGCGCATAACCGTTTACATTACGGATATGAAAAGCGAGATTAACGGATATTTTCGTGAAATTGACGAATACGACTATTTTAAATATTCAAATTCCAATCAGCGGGAAATGGTTTATATCAACGCGAAATATGTTATCCGCGACACGGCATCGGCGATATTGGCTCACGAATTTCAGCATTTAATTATGTTTAACCAAAAAAAACGTTTGCGTGTTTTAGATGAAGAAGAATGGTTAAATGAAGCAATGTCGGAATACGCCATAACTTTTTCCGGACAGGATAAAAGCGATTATCTCAAGAATGCCGTTAAAAATTTTCTGGCTGTTCCGACCGATGCGTTAGGTATATGGGAAGAAACGGCAAACGACAGGGCATCGGTTTCTTTGTTTATTCATTATCTCGCGGAACAATATGGGGAAAATGTCATTAGAGATATTTTGCAGGCGAGTTTTGTCGGAGAAAAAGCGATAAATTACGCGCTTCAAAAAAACGGTTTTGATAAAAATTTTTCCGATGTTTTTCGGGACTGGACAATAGCGTTATTTTTAAATTCTTCGTTGCCGTTTTCGAATGCACAACCTGTGCAACCTGGTTGCACAGGTTCAACCTGTGCAACCAGGTTGCACATTTATAAATTTCAGCATCCGGATTTAAGATATTCATCGTTTCATATCGTGCCGCAATTAACATATTCGGTGAGCGAAACCGGAATTAACGCCGGTTTCGCGGTTCGCGATTTGGCTCCGGAATGGCACAGATTTTTGCCGTCAAAATACGATCAGGAAAATCCGCGCGTTTTACGCATTGATTTCAGTAGCCGCAACGATTATTATTTTCGCATTCCGGTTGTAATAACGTATCTTTCCGGAAAAATTGATATTTTGGAAACGAAAATTAAAAACGGCAAAGGTTTTGTGGAAATCCCCGATTTTAACGTCAATGTTAGTTCGGTTGTGATAATTCCGGCAAGCCATACAAAACTCTCTGATTTTTCGCAAAGAGATCCGTTGTGGACTTTTTCGTACTCGGTGTCGTTGGTGCGATTGGTGCAACCAGGTCGCGCCATTGGCGCGACCTGGTTGCACCAAAACGGCGATCTTATCCGCATCGAAAATCGTCCAGAAGTTTATATTGTAAAAAACACTTATCGTCGCCACTTGCAAGATTCGAAATTTTTCAATTTCTACGGGCATCTCAAATGGGAAAATGTAAAAATAGTTTTAGAAGATATTATAAAAAATTACAAAGAATCAAAGTTGATCAAAAAAGCGGGAGATTACAAGGTTTATGAAGTTATTGGTTTTCGTCAGTTTCGTTGGCTTGATATGACAGTGGAAGAATTTGAAGAATCGGGACGAAAGTGGGAGGCGGTATACGAAGTTAACAATGCGGAGTGGAGTTGGTATCAAGAAATCTAAAAACTAAAATTTAAAAATTAAAACACTTAAATTGTCTATTACGGATAACCAAAAATACCTATCTAATATTTATAATCAATACGCCGATTCCATTTATCGGTTTTTATTGCTTAAAACAAGTTCCGTGGAAACGGCGCAGGACTTGACTTCAGAAACATTTGTTCGTTTCGTACGAAAGATAAATACGAACGAGGCGAACGAGGCCCGACCTCATTCAGCGTTGAATGAGGTCGGGCCTCGGGATCGGGTGCGTAATCCCCGCGCGTTTCTTTATCAAACCGCGCGGAATTTAGCCGTTGATTATTACCGCAAGAAATCCAAAACAGTATTTCCGGAAAACGATTTAAGAGAAGATGGTAATATATATAATGATACGGTTGTTGATGATATTTCGGAGATAGCCAAAAAATTTGATTTGGAAAAAGACATTTTACGCGTGCAAAAAACTCTGCTTCAATTACGGGATGAGTACGCCGAAGTTGTAATGTTGCGGTATATTGAAGAAATGTCTTTTTTAGAAATTTCGGAAATCGTAGGAAAGCCGGAAGGGGCAATAAGGGTAATATTGCATCGGGCGATAAAGGAATTACGCGAAAATTTACCGTAAATAGTGTCCGCTCCCCGCCCCGCATTACTTGCGGGGCGGGGAGCGGACAAGCGGATATTGTAACAAATACCCGTTAAATCCGTCTTCTATAATAGAAACGGGTTTTTTATATTCAATCAAAATGAACGAAAAAAACATTATTAAAAAAATCAGCGCCTTAAAAGCGATTAAACTGGATGAAGGTTGGAAAAACAACGATAAATCCAGATTGTTTTTGTTGTTGGAAGAAAATAGCGGACAATCGGCGCAAAGTTGGCTGGCGCGTGCGTTTGATTTGCGAATATTATTTCAACCGATTTCAAGAGGTGTTTTAGCCGGCTTTTTAGTAATATTTGCTTTCGGAATTTTTTTATTTAATTATTCAATTTTAAAGGAAAATATTTACGATCATTCAAATACGGTTGGGACAGTTAATAATAAGGAAAATAATAGGGAAATAGGTAAAACTGAATTGGGAAATGAGGAAAATAATAGGGAAATAGTAAATAATAAGGAAATTTCCCCATTTTCTCAGTTAACAAACAAGAAGGGTAGTGCAGTTGTCGATGATAATAGCGATAAGAATAATAATGAAGAAAATGAAATAAGTTCATACGCTTCTTCATTGAATAATAAGGAAGATGATTTTGCAGATTTCCGCATTAATCTTAATGAAAGAATAAATCGTATTTGGGTTATATCTTATGAGTCTGGAAATGACGAGGTTTTTAAGATTACCAAGGAAGCGGAAAAATTGTTTAACGAAAAAGATTATGATGCGGCGTTGAGAGCGATAATGGTTGCGGAAAGTATGCTTCAATAAACTTATCCCCACCCCTTGACTTTGCTTAAAAATTGAAATAATATTATAATTATAAAATAATAGATGATATTAGTTATTTCAGTTAAATAAAATCATTATAACTCCTTTATGCAAGTGGGTATTTTTGCTTGAAAGGAGGTTTTGGTTTATTGAAATGAAATACTAACCCCTTTGCCTTGAGTTAATTTTGAACTTATGGCAAAGGGGTTAGGGCTGTCCATATAGAATGGCGGCTAGTAGAAGTAGAAGGAGGGCTATTAGGTCTAATGTGCCTCTCACGCCCTGTCCCTATTTTTGCGGGACAAGGCGTGAGAGCTATGGGATTTCTTGCGAAAACAAGAGGTTCAAAATCGGCCCCGGTCGATAGTAGCTCAATATAAAATAAAATTTTCAATTTTCAATTTTCAATTTTCAATATCTATTATGCTGTCTTGAATTTGTTTCGGGACATTAAAATGATTTTGATACTTGGAACTTGTTTATTTGAAGTTAAAAAATAAAAAATATGAATTACATAAGTAAAACAAAACTTTCAAAAGTTACTTCTGTGGTTCTTTCGCTTACAACCATTCTTTGGCTTTCGGGAGTAGCGATGCTTGTTCCGGCGTTTGTTCTGACGGCTTCAGCCGTAACAATCGCGGACGGCGACGTTATCAAAAATCCGAATGCTTCAGGATTGGCGCAATTTGATGTTTATATCGTTAAATTGATCGGCGCAAAGAAATTTAAGAGAATAGTTCTTAATCCGCAGGTGTTTGAAAGTTATGGACATTTAAAATGGGAAAACGTAAAGAGCGTTGATCAAACAACGATGGATTCCTATACCACTTCCGAATTGGTTCGCACCGACGGCGACACGAAAGTTTATAAACTCGTGCCGGACGGTGATGCCGGATTAAAGGAGTGGTTAAATATGACCGCGGAAGCATTCGCGGCCAGTTATGATTGGGATTCAATCTATACGATAAATTCTGTTGATATCGGGAATTATAATGTTGCCGATATTGGCATAGCGAGCATTGCGCTTGATAGCACAACTCCGGCGGCAGGTTATGTTGCCGCGAGCACATACAATAATGATTTCACAAAGATTAAATTTTCCGCCGGTGCGACTGGCTATATTATCAGTTCAGTAGCAGTTACCCGTTCCGGACTTTCTGAAGATGATGATCTTTTGAATGTCAAATTGTTTGACGGCGGCACGCAGATCGGTTCCAACCAATCGGTTAACACCATTACCCATAAAGCCACATTTAGCGGCTTGAGCTGGACGATTCCGGCGAATGGTTCCAAGGTTTTGACCGTTAAGGGTTCTTTGAATCCTTCCGGCACCAGCGCCGGGCAAGCCGGTACGGGCAATATAATTAAATTCGGTGTTGCCGTTTCTTCCGATGTCGCTGTTTCCTCCGGTACTCTTCCGACTGCCACTTTCCCGATTTATGGAAATGGTATGACGGTTGCCGGCGTAACTGTCGGTAGGATGGAAGTAATGGCTTCCAGCGCTGTTTCTTCAAGAACATTGGTTTCCGGTACAACCGATCAGTTGGTTGCCGGTTTCAATTATGAAGCTATTAGCGAAGCGTTTACCGTGAACAAGATTGTGTTTACGGAATCCGGTTCAGCTGTTTCTTCTGATTTAAAGAATTTGAAATTGAAAGTTGACGGTGTGCAGGTTGGTTTAACCGTAAGTGCTTTGGGTGCTGACGAAAAAGCGACCTTTATCGGTTCGCCGTTGTTTACTGTCAGTTCCGGAAGCAATAAAGATGTTTATATCTATGCTGATATTGCGTCCGGTATTACCAGTGTTCGCACTATTCAATTCCAGGTTTTCGAAGATACGGATGTGGAGGCGGTTGGCGCCAATTCCGGCGGTATAACGGTTATCAAGGGTGACAGCAATGCTACCTTTTCTACCGTTACCAGCCCTTCAACGGCCAGTAATATCACTCAGGGCGATTTAACGATTGCTTTTGATACGGCGACTAATCCGGCTGACGGCAGCAATACTGTTGCCGGCGCTGCTGATATTTTGGTTAATACTTTCAAATTCAGCACTACTACGAGCAGAGAGGGTGTGGATGTTACTTATCTTAAGATCACTTTAAATACAGATAATACGGAAGTCAGTTCCACGGAGTACAGTAATGTCCGTCTGTATATAGGTGAGTCAACCACTGCGGCTGCCACTGGTTCTATCGGCAGTTCAGCGGTTACTTTCGGTTCATCCGGTGCCACTACGCCGTTATTCAGTGTTTTAAGCGGAGGCAATACGGTAATTAAGATTAAAGCCGATATTTCTACTACAGCCACTGATGCCGACAGATTCGGGTTCTATATTGATACCACTTCCGATATGACAGTTCGCGGTTCCGGTTCTAGCGATAAGATTCCGGTTGCCAATATTACCAATAATGCTGACAGCACAGATAATGGTTCCAATCAGCTTACTGTTAATGGATATGGCACTTTAACTGTTGCCAACGCTCCGGAAACTCCGGTTGCCACAACTTATACTCTTGGTCTTTCCGATCTTACCGTTTTCAAATTCCGAATGACTTCTTTGTATGAAGCGATGAATGTGACGATGGTCAGGGTGAGATTGTGGGATGCTTCTAGTAGTAGTAATGAAGCTGCGGTTGATGACACTGATTTCACAAATTTGAAGTTATATGATGGCGCCACTTTATTGGCTTCCACTTCATTGGCTTCAGGTATCGCGACATTCAATTTGACCGGTTTCAGCGTTTCGAAAGATAGCACTAAGACATTAACAGTAGTTCTTACCGTTCCTACCGGTTCGGCATTGACAAATAGTCTTTATTTGACTGTTGGTGATGTTACTGGTTGGGCGGGCGGCGCTACAATCACTGACGCGGGTGAATTAACTACAACTGGCGCTTCTTCTTTACAGGCTATTACAGAAACGGGCGACGCGATTTCCAGCGCGATGACAAAAGGCACTCCAACCTTTACTATTGCGGCTTCCACGACACCGGCGGCTAAGTCGGTTGTTACGGGCGCCAGCGAAGTATGGGTAGGCAGAATGCTTGTCACCGCCAATAATGAAAATATCAAAGTTACTTCGGTTCGCGTTGCGGTTTCCGATAGCGCGACTTTGGCTTCCGCCACAACTACTGCCGCTTCAGCTGAATTCTCTAATGTGAGAATTAAGGTTAATGGCAGTGCTATTACTAGTGGCGGTCCTAAACAGATTACCGCCGCGGCAGCGAACTTAATTGATTGGGTATTATTTGACGGTCTTGATTTCACAATTACCAAAGATTCTACGGCGACGATTGACATTTACGCTGATGTGGTGGGAACAACTGCCGGTCCTTGGTTCTTCGGTATTACGGACAGCGCTTCACAAATTGTGGGCGCAGGCACCGGTTCCGCAACCGCTGTTAATGGCGGCGCGGCCGGTTCCCCTTACGCTGGTAAGGGTATGTCTATTGCCAGTTCCGGTTCAGTTACTATTTCCGTTGATGCCGGTACCCCGACTAATCAAAATATAGCTGTCGGTACGGGCGGCAAGACGGATGTCACCTTCTCCAAGATTAAATTTGAAGCGGGTGTTCCGGAAGATGTGAAAGTTAAGAAAGTTGTGATTACGCTTGACACTACTACTGCCGGAGTCGCGGCTGACTTTGTTAATGTCAAACTTTATGATGGCAGCACGCAGGTTGGCGTAACACAATATATTTCCAGCACCACTGCGACATTCCAGAGTGATGACGGTTTGTTCACATTGCTGGCTGGTACATCCAAGATTATTACCGTAAAAGCTGATTTGATTGGCACTGTTTCCGGTGGTACCGCGATTTCCGCTGACGGTCCGACTTTGTATATCGCCGATGTTACTTCCACGAATAATTATAATTCGGTTGGTTTGTCCTCGGCGCAAACAATTAGCGGCACAGTTGGCACTCCTGCTCCGTCAACAGTCGCTAATTACGGAACAATGTACCTTTACAAATCTGTTCCGACCGTAACTCAAGTCAGTTCCGGTAGCGCAACGGGCGTAGGTTCAACATCTGAAGAGGTTTACAGGTTTAGTGTTGCGGCTAACGCACAAAGCGATGTGGTTTTAAATCAAATCGCGTTTACGCTCGGCGGTGATGTGAATCTGGATAATGCCGCTTCCAGCGACGCCGCGATTTACAGAAGCACTGATCTTACGACTCCGGTGGCTTACGCGCCTTATGTGAGTGGTTCCGCGGTTGGCGCTTCAACAACTACCGCTACCGCTAGTTCCACATCGGCTAATCCATTCGCCGGTATTCCTGTCGGTTCAACGATTATAATTGCCGAAAGTACTGTGTATTCCGAAGTAAAATTAACTGGTTCTTCAGATGCTTCCAATATCGCTACGATTACTTGGACGCCTGCTGTTTCAACTATAGCGGCTGCCGATGTCCTGACCGTTTATTATTCGCCAATGCAACCAGGAACAGGTAAGTTATACTTTGGCGGTCAAAGCGCTTTGGGGGCTGATTTAGCTTCCGGAGGCACGACCTTGACGCTTGTCAGTACGAATGGATTCGCGCCAGGCGATGTTATAACCGTTACGGGTTATTCAGGGGCCGGAGTTGCTATTACCGATACTACGGTTACTGTTACTGATATTGACAGCACTACGGCGATGACAATTTCCGGATTCTTGGCTGATGCCACTATTGACTTTGATTATGCCGGTGTTGGCGGTAATGCTATAGCTTTCGTGACTACTCGCGCGAATGATGGTGGAACGGCGGTTGACGCTTTAATCGGCGATACCATTTCCGCGGGCGAGTCCAAGACTTATGTTGTTAAGGGTGATACCAGCGGTTCTAATGATACTTCCAATGGCGCCGATACCTTGAATATTAAGATTGGTGCCATTGCCGACTTCAATTGGGATGATACGATTCGTTTCGGTATCACTACATTGACTGCGGGCTTACCGTTAGGCGGTTCGACTCTGACTTACTAAGTATTTTGATCTGAATCCGGTCGGTGGCTTGAAACTCCGAGACCGGAATGTCGAAACACCCCCGCAATCTTGCGGGGGTGTTTCTTTATGTTATACTACTGAACGAGTACTGAATGAGGCCGGGCCTCATTCAGTAGTATAACACTGAGTGAGGTCGGGCCTCACTCAGTGGTGGCCTCACTCAGTGGTGGCCTCATTCAGTAGTGGTTTATTTTATGAGAAAAATAATTTTTACACAAAATAATTATTATCATATTTTTAATCGTGGCGTTGATAAGCGTCAAATATTTTTTAAAAATAGTGATTACATTAGATTTATTCATGGTTTATTTGAGTTTAACGAGACAAATTTATCAATAAACTTTACGCGTCGTTTTAACGAAGTTCCGAAAGAAATTTCGAACGAGGCCCGACCTCATTCAGTGCTGAGTGAGGTCGGGCCTCGAGATTGTTTAGTGGATATTATTGCATTTTGTTTAATGCCTAATCATTTCCATTTTATTTTAACACCATTAAAAGAAAGGGCTATTTCAAAATTTATGCAAAAATTATCTACTAGCTATTCTATGTTTTTTAATATTAAATACGAACGTAGTGGTACGCTTTTTCAAGGTCGTTTTAAAGCCGTGCATATAGAAAACGACGAACAGTTAAAGCACACTTCGCGTTATATACATTTAAATCCTTTGGAATTAGCGGAACCGAAGTGGAAAGAGAATGGAATTTCTGATTGGAATAAAGCAAGTCAATTTTTAGAAAATTATCGTTGGTCAAGTTATTTGGATTATATTGGTAAAAATAATTTCCCGGCCATTACTGACAGGAAATTTATTATGGATTATTTTGATAATAACAAGGGAAATTATAAAAAATATGTGAATGAATGGGCGGTTGATGATTTAGAAAAGATTGATATTTTAGATTAAATGGATTTTTAATATTGACACTGTTTTTATTGTGAGTAGGATAAGAGTTATATGAAAACAGCGTCATTATTTTTATCAATTATTGTTTTTATCGGGTTTGCGCGTTTTGCCAATGCCGCAAGTTTGCGCGATGCGGTAATTAATGAAGTAGCGTGGAGCGGCACAAAGTCGTCCAGCGGCGATGAGTGGATTGAACTATACAATAATACCGGCAACGCGATTGATTTAGCCGGTTGGGGAATTTATGAGCAGGGAGGCGATGTTTTGATTGTCGTTATGGAGGGGGTTATTCAGCCCGCCTTTTTTTATTTAATTGAACGGACTGACGATAATACTGTCGCGAATATTGCGGCGAGTCAGGCGTCGAAACCGTTTAGCGGTTCCGGGCTTTCCAATAGCGGAGAATATTTGGTTTTGAAAGATGGATCGGGCGCCGTAATTGACAGCGTCAACGCGGCCGGCGGATGGTTTGCCGGCGGCGCGTCCCCGGATTATTTTTCTATGGAAAGAATTGATTCTTCGGTTTCCGGCGACGAACCGTCAAACTGGCGGTCAAACGACGGCGCGGTTCGTAATGGCGTTGATGCGGAAGGAAATCAAATTAATGGAACGCCGCTGGCGAAAAATAGTCCGGGATTACAGAATCAAACTGGCGAGGAGGCTCAACCTCCTTCGGCACCGAAGGAGGTTGAGCCTCCCGTATCTTCTCCCGTGGATCATCCGCCTCAAGCCAATGCCGGCGATGATGTTTTTACGTTTCTTGGCGAAACAATACAATTTGACGGCTCAAAATCATTTGATGCCGACGGCGATAAATTGATTTTTGAGTGGAATTTGGGAAATGGCGAAATTATAAAAGAAGAAAAATTCGGTTATTCTTACCAGTTTCCTGGAAAGTATATCGTCACTTTGACGGTTTCCGACGGCGTTTTAGAAGCATCGGATGAAGCGCGCGCGGAAGTTGTTTCCGGTGGTATGACAATCAGCGAATTTTTGCCGGATCCCAAAGAAAAAGATGAGGAGGGGGAATGGATTGAAATTTTCAATTCCGGAAATTATTTGGCGGATTTGGGCGGCTGGCAAATTGACGATATCGCGGACGGCGGATCAAAACCGTGGATTTTTCCGGAAAAGACATTTATTTCTCCGAAAAATTATCTTGTCATATCGCGCGATATAAGCGGCATCGCTTTGAATAATGATAAAGACACGGTACGGCTTATTTATCCCAACGGCATTGTGGCGGATGAAATTTTTTACGAAAAAGCGAAAGAAGGAATATCGGGCGTTTTGATGGGCGGTAGTTTTTTTTGGTCAAAATTTTCCACGCCCGGCGCGTCGAATATTCTGGAAGCGGAAATTACGAAATCATTGGGCGCGAAACCGATAAATTCTTATTTTGTGGAAAATTTCAGCGAGGCATATCAAAATGTTATTTATAGCGATAATGCCGGCGGCGCAAATAAGGAAAAGAAAAATCTTGTTATTCTCGGGAGCAATGAAACTTACAGCGGTGTTTTGAAAGAATTGCCGCTTTCCGGCAACGGCGATGCTATTTCGGGCAATAAACAGTTAAATCAAGAAAGCAAGTTTGTGCCGTCAAAAAATATGCTGCAGGCCGCGGTCGGAAATAATTTGCCAACGCGAAAAATGTCTTTATTTATTTTTTTGGCTTTTTTCATCGGCGGAGCGGCGTATTTGTTTTTTTATGTAAAGCGGAAAAAAAGGACTGATTTGGGAAATTTTGCGCCGTTGGTTGGCGCGTTAAAACAAAATAATGCGTCAGGTTCCGTTAAACAGAGTTGGGATGTTTTTGTTGACGATTGATTCGCGCCTTGCGAAAATTTTTAGGGTATGACAAAATATAAATATTATGGAATTTTTTAAGCCGTTTGCCGCTAAAAAAATATTGATTATTTTC
>Ga0075916_102_pt1 | contig 106656 bp, 95 predicted proteins | sample RifGroA2_FD_68335 | JGI IMG/M metagenome (GOLD analysis project Ga0075916, IMG submission 68335) | Parcubacteria (OD1-vii) bacterium GW2011_GWA2_38_13b | reverse complement strand
ATATGCCAACGAATAAACCGACCCACGCGCCGGAAGAACCGGTCGCGTAAAGCAATAAAACCATCAATGCCATTCCCAAAAATAAAACCGCTTTTCTTGTCCCATTTGCTTTAAAGAAAAAATATAAATTAACCAAAAAAACCGGCGCTAAAAACATCGCCAAATGATTGGGCGACAAGTAAAAAGCGCTCAATCGGCCGTCATAAGTTAAATTTCCGGATAATAAATACGCGGAAGCGATTATTGCCACTAAATATCCGGAAAACAAAAACCAGCGCAATAAAATATCAATCTTTAAGTCCTGCTTTTTTGCGTCCATACGCCCAAAAACATCAAGAAATACGGTAAAAAACAATAAAGGACCCAAAAAATATCCCTTCCAAATACCGGCGGACGCGATCAAATTTGAAGAAAAAATAGTGGAAAGAGTGGCGCCGTAAAATAATAATAAAACGGGTATCCAAATTTTGGCATCAAAATTTATTTTCCGCCCCTTTTTGAATTGAAAAAGCCAAACAATAAATAAAATATAAATCAAAATTTCAAGAAAAGTAAACGGCACGCCAAAAAATGAAAACCGGATCAAATAAGCGGGTATCGCAAAAACAATAAAATTTAATAAATAAAATATCATACGCGCTGTTTCACATTTAGCGTTAAAAATGCGTTGATTGCCAAAACTGTCATCAATACCGGCAAAACGATAGGGGAATAAATAGCCGTGTCAAAAAAACTTTGGACGATAAACCAAAATAACGCCGCCATTGTTCCGATTAAATACGCGGTATTAAGTTTGTCAATTATAATGCCGCTGAATAAAATCTTCGCGTTTTCCCAAAACATTACCGCGAAAATTCCTATCCACAACAATAAACCGATAATTCCCATTTCCGCCCAAATATCCAAATAAAGATTGTGCGCGTATATGGGCGTGCGGTAATTATCCCCGAAATAATCGCCGCTTTTATTATCATAAAACCAATCGGCGATGACGCCGCTGAAAATATCTTTTCGCTTCAGATTATTTAATGTTTCTTCTTTTTCATTAAGGTTTAATTGATAACTGCCAATACCGGAACCATATACTGGATATTTTTCTACAACAGACCACGCCTCGCGCCAATTCTTTAATCTTCCGGCATTGGAAATTTCTTCAACATTAAAAATAGAATGAAAACGATTATAAACAGGGGGGTATAACGCGCCACTTAATATTATCGCTATGAAAATCAGCGCGAGAATAACGCTCTTTTTTTTTGCTTCACCTTTAAACCGTAAAATAAAAAAAATAAATATTCCCGCGATGAGGCCCAAATAAGCGGATCGGGAAAATGTTAAAACAGTCGCCGCGAATAAACATAAAATCCCCGCCAAATAAATAATTTTATCTTCAGACCAAAAATAAAATATTCCGGAAAGCGCCAACGGCGCGGTTAAACCGATATAAAATCCGAAAGTATGGGGATCGGGAAAAAATCCGACAGCCCGCATAATTGTTTTACCGGAAATATCTGCAAACCAACTTTGATAGCGAAAAACCGTTGCGCCAAATTCCTGTCCTAAAAAAACAGGGAAAAAATTTCGCGCCCAAAAATGAAAAACCACGTCGCCGTTCCAAATAAACTGACCGAGAAACTGAACCAAAGCCGAAATGGCGGCCAAAAACGCGGACAATGACATAAAAAATATGGTTGATTTTGGCGCAACAGCGGTTCGCAACGAATTTTTTCCGCCATCGCTTTCTGTAAATAACGCATAAAGCGTCACCCAATAAAACGGAGTTATGGAAACGAAAACCAACCACTTACGCAAACCCCAAACCCAATTTTCGCTCCACAAAACAGATAAAGCGCTAAAAAATAAAAATACCAGCAATAGCCAGCCAATTTTATCTTTTTTTATTTTTACTGATAATTGCGTTCGCGATTCCTTTGTCAAATTAAAAAATTTAGCAATACAAATAAAAAATAACGTTATAATCATTAGTCTGCCGGTGGCAATATCAACACCGGCAACTGGAGGATTTAGGGCAATTTGAAACGGGAAATAAAAAATAAGGAAAAAAAATCCGTAACGAAAATAACGCCACGATAACACCGCGTAAAGCGATAAAAATACGGAAACAATAATAAAATAAAGCATTTTTTATATTAAGCGCAAGAAAAACTGTTCTTCTGTGCTTAATTCTTTTTTGCAATTACGGTCTTGAGCGTTCTCTGGCCTTAAAAAACAACGCTAAATCGTTCTTATTTAAAGCCCTTAATAAATAAATAACAACGAAATAAATGAAAGCGCCTATGCTTGCATCCCATAATAAACTCAAATCGCCGATAAAACTAAGCGTCGCGTACATAACCAAAGCTCCAACCAATGCCTTGAGCGCCGTTTTCATAGACGGAAAAAATTTGATATTCACGGAGATCAAAACAAACATCAAGATGGTAACCAGCATTTCCGTAAAAATCGCGCTGATCGCCGCGCCAAAATAAGAATATTTTGGAATTATAATAATATTGGCGGCGATATTAAAAATTGCGCCGGCGCCGTATATCCAAGCCGCTGTTTTTTGACGTCCCAAAGCGATAATAGAATTACCGAACAAATTACCGAAAAATATAAACACGATGGCAAAAGCCAGTATCTGCAAGACAAGGGGAGTATCTGTTAAAAAATCAGGTCCGCCGATCAAAAGTATAATGGATTTAGCCGATACAATAATGCCAAAAACAACCGGCATTACCGCAAGCGCTAAAATATCAAAACTTTTTTGAAAAATAAACTTGAATTTTTCCTTATTGGAAACAGCATAATCTGACAGCAATGGCATCATAACACCAACAAACATCGCGGGGAAAAATATCAAATTCTCCAAAACCTTATACGCCAATCCATAAATACCGACATGATCGGCCGGCTTCATAACCGAAAGCAATATAATGGCCAACCTAAAATAAACCGCGGTCAACGCTATTGAAATGGCAATGGGCAACGCTTCCTTAAAAATCTTTTTCCAAAAGACAAAATCAAATTGTAAAACAATCGGAACAAAACTTCTGGCATACAAGAAAATAACTATAAAATTAACAAAGCTTCCCAATGTCAAAGCCGCGACAATCCACAAAAACCCCAATTGCATTTGAATAAACCAGACAACCAACGCCAAATTAACAATCCTGCCGGCAATTTCCGCCAAAGCCACTCGATCCATTTTTAAATATTTCTGAAAAATACCGATAAGCACTTGGGATGAAGAAAGAAAGAAAAAAGAAAAAGCGCCGATAATTACGCCGCTTTTTACGATATTCCTGTATGGAAAAAAAAGACTTATACCCGCCGCCGCCCCCAAAACAATTATTAAAGAAATAAGACGCAAAGAAAAAATATTCCCGATAATTTTTTTTTCATCGGCTCCCGGACGCGAAATATCCCTGACAAGCAACGAATAAAGACCAAGGTCGGCAATAATGCTAAAAATGGAAATAAACGATAAAATAGTAACATACTCTCCGAATATATCCTTGCCAAGATAACGGGTAATGAATCCGATATTCGCCAAAGCGATAATAGTGCCCGCAATTCGAGCCATTATGGATATAATGGTATTAAAAGCGATTTTTCTGACGATCACTTTGAAAAAATGCCGATACGCAATAATTTATTGCGAAAAAACATTTTCTATAAATACTAATAACTTATACCGGTTTTATAACAACGCACCTTTCGCAACCTTCGCCGGCGCTTTCCGTAATTACCGTTTCGCCATACGCTATAATTTCTAAATGAACAATTCTCCTCTCAAACGAAGACATTGGCTGCAATACTACTGGTTTTTTTGTAAACTCCGCTTTATTGGCAAAATTTCGCGCCATTTCTTTAATAAATTCAATCCGGCCTTTTCTATAATCATTAACATCCAACGAGAATGAAAATTCTTGCCGATCTCCCATTTTTTTAAAAACTATTCTTTTAATTAAAGATTGGAGTGCGTTAAGATTGTCGCCGTTGGCGCCAATCAATAAACCGGATTCAGGCGTTTTTATGTTAAAAATTAAAATATCGGCGCTTTCGTCTTTCTCAATATCAATACCGTAATCAACGTTAAAAAAATCCAAAACACCAGAGATAATATCTTTTATTTCATCTTGATGGTTCATAAGTTTAAATTATATTACCGCATTTTTCCGATTTATCAAATATTGCTGCGCAACGGAAAATAGGGTAGTGATAAACCAATATAAAGGAAGTCCTGCCGGCAATCGCCACGATATGAAAACAATAAACATCGGCATTAAATAAGTCATCTGCGAAGACATCATATTAGCCATATCATTGGGGGATGATTGCGCTTTTGGTTTGTTTTTAAACATTAATTTTGACTGGTAAAATTGCGCTAATCCGGTTAAAAGCGCTAAAATCCAACTTGGTTTTGATAAATCCAAAATACCAAGAAACATCATATTTATCAAACCGGGATTGGAAACAAACCCATAAAACCCGTTTATTTTCTCAGGGTTTAATCCATTAATAAAAACCCAGTACAGGGAGATAAGAATCGGAAACTGTATAAGCATCGGCAAGCATCCGCCCAACGGATTAACCTTGTTTTCAGCGTAAAGTTTTATAAATTCCTGACTCTGCCGCGCCCTGTCGTCTTTATATTTTTCTTTAATTTCTTTTATTTTCGGTTGAAGCGCCGTTAATTTAAGCTGTGATTTTAATGCCTTGTTATTTAAAGGGAACAAAGCAAATCTTACAATCAAAGTGAGTAATATTATCGCTACGCCCAAATCGTGTCCGGGAAGAAAATTATATATCAATATCAAAGCGTTAAAAAGCGGTTCATATAAAATAATGCGAAAAAATGAAACCATAATTTAAAAAAATAATTTAATCATTATAAGGCAGTTCATCCACCCCGCCCACAGAACAAGGATTGCATCTTAAAAGACGTTTAATGCTCAAATTGATTCCTTTAAAAAAACCGAATTTATCAATCGCTTCGTAGCAATAAACAGAACAAATAGGATAAAATTTGCAGGAAAAATTCAAAAAACCGAAGCATCCTTTATGCCCCGATAATGTATTTTGATAAAATTTAATTAATTTTAAACTGATTATTTTCAGCATTTCAGCAATAAATACAAAATACTTATTCCAAAAAATTATTATTATCAAAAAAGGCTGACAATAATTTTTCCGCTTCCTCATATTTTATGCCGTAAAATTTCCGAGATTTAACACCGACAACAATATCATACCCTCCGCGTATCTTTGTTAAATTAGAACGAACAAACTCCCTCATCAACCGTTTAACCCTGTTTCTTTTTACGGCTTCCTTGAATAACTTTACCCCCACCACAAAACCAAACCTGGAATAGCTTAGTTTATTGGGTAAAAATTTCAAATAAAACAAAGAATTACTTCGCAAATATCCTTTTTGAAACAAATAATCAAAATCGGCGCTATTGGTAATACGATACTTTCTTGAAAACATTAAATAATTAATTCAATCATTTAACCAATTAAACGGTCAATTTTTTTCGTCCTTTGGCCCTGCGCCTACTTAAAACAATCCGACCGGTTTGAGACTTTAATCTCTTTCGAAAACCATGACGCCTGATTCTTTTTATCTTACTTGGTTTATATGTCGTTATTTTCATATTTATTTTTTATATTTATATATATAAATTATCACAAAAATCAAAACAGGGCAATGCCAAACGGATCTTAACCGTTATCCACCGTTAATTCACACCTTATCAACAAATTTGTATATTTCCAGGGCACTCTATTATATGCTATTATATAAAAATAAACATTCGTAATCAAACACTATGGTTACTATAAATACTAGCTTGCCGTCATTGGACGAATTATGGAAAGCGGCTTTGGGAGAAATTGAAATCAATTTGTCAAAAGCAAATTTTATTACATGGTTTAAATACACCCACATAATCAAACGCGACACGGATGGCGTTGTTGTTATAAGCGTTCCCAATGGCTTCTCTAAGGAGTGGCTGGAAAATAAATATAGCAAACTAATATTAAGGGTGGTTAGAAATATAGACAAAGAAGTAAAAGAGGTAAAATTTGAAATATCGGGAACCGTAACGGTGAAAATCAACCAAGCGCAGAATAATAATACGGGTAAAAATCAATTATGGTTAGTTGATAGTAAAATAAACACCGACACTAATTTAAATCCAAAATATACATTTAATTCTTTTATAGTCGGGGCTTCCAATGAACTTGCTTACGCGGCTTCCTTAGCTGTCGCAAAAAACCTCGGTAAAACCTATAATCCATTACTCATATATGGAGGAACAGGACTTGGAAAAACCCACCTACTCCAAGCGATAGGCAATGAAATTTCAATAAAATCTCCGGGTAAAAAAATAAAATATCTGGATTCTGAAAAATTTACAAATGAATTTATAGATGCGCTAAAAAACGGCGGCACCGCTAATTTTAAGGATAAATACAGAAAAGTCGACGTTTTAATCATCGATGATGTTCAATTTTTAGCCAAAAAAGAACAAACGCAAGAAGAATTTTTTCACACATTCAATGCTTTATATGAAAAAAATAAACAAATAATCCTAAGCTCCGATCAGCCGCCAAAACTAATAGCAACAATAGACGACCGTCTTCGCTCAAGGTTTGAAGGAGGAATGGTAGCTGATATAACTCCGCCCGACTACGAAACGAGAATGGCGATACTAAAAACAAAACTAGAAGAATCTTTGCAGGAAATAAACGAAAAAACACTAAATTGGATAGCCTTAAATATAACAAAAAACATAAGGGAATTGGAAGGCGCCCTTAATAAAGTATTGGCTGTTTGTAAATTAAACAATGATTTTAATGAAGAAAAATTACCAAGCATTCTTTCCGAATTTACGGCAACGTCATTACAAACAATAACCCCAATAAGAATACTAAAGGGGGTATCAGAATTTTACGAAATAAAAATAGAAGATTTATGCAATAAAAGCAGGAAAAAAAACCTGGTTTATCCAAGACAAATCGCCATGTATCTCTTAAGGGAAGAATTGGGTTATTCCTATTCAAATATAGGCGATAAGCTAGGGAACAGGGATCACACCACGGTTATTCACGCTTGCAGTAAAATAACAAATGAAATTATTAAAAACGAAAGATTGTCATCGGAAATCAAGTTAATAAAAGAAAAATTACTTAACGTCCGGTAAAAAAATGCAGTGTAAAAAATGTTAATAAACCGTTTATTACTATGTGTATAATATTACTTATAAATGGTTTATAAAAATACATAATAACAGGAATTTTTTTTTAATAAAATTGATGCGCAAAAAATCAACATATTATAAACAGAGATATCAACACTTTATTAAACATTAAAAATCAGTAAATCACGCTATAAATATAGTTTTTCCACAAAATATTTCCTTACTACTACTATAATTAGTAATAAATATTTTTAAACTATTGTAATAATATGAAATTAGTTTGTTTGCAAAAAAATTTACAAAAAGGTCTCAATATCGCGGAAAAAATAGTTGGAAAAAATACCACGTTGCCCATATTGAATAATATTTTATTGGAAACACAAAATGGGTTATTGAGCATATCGTCAACAAATTTAGAAATCGGCATAAATTGCCGTATATCCGCTAAGATAGAAAAAACGGGAAACATTACAATTCCGGCTAAATTATTTTCCGGATTTGTAAATAATCTGCCAAATGACAAGATTTTTTTGGAAGTAAAAAATAATAATCTTAGCGCGAAGTTATTAAACTATAAGGCTACTATAAGTGGAGAATCGGCTGATAATTTTCCCATTATACCAAAGATAACAGGAGAAGAATTATTTACTATTAATGCGGCTGTTTTTAAGAATGGGCTTAATCAGATTATTTGCGCCGCTTCTCTTGCCGAAAATCGTCCGGAAATAAATGGCATTTTTATCAATATCGTTAAAGGTAAAATTATAATGGCGGCTACCGATAGTTTTCGTCTTGCTGAAAAAACAATTAATTTTAATAAAAAAACGGAAAATAACATTTCTTTTATTATTCCCATTAGAGGAGCGCAGGAATTATCGAGAATTTTAAGTGAAAAAAACGGTGAAATTGATTTGGTTATGAATAAAAATCAAATATTATTCAGTATTAAGGATAATGATATAGAGGAACCGCGAGTTGACTTGGTTTCTCGTTTAATAGATGGGAATTTTCCCGACTATAAACAGCTTATTCCGAAAGATTTTAAAACTAAGTTAATAATAAATAAAAATGATTTATTTAATGCCGTAAAGATAAGTAGTGTTTTTAGCGGTAAGATAAATGACGTAAAGTTCAGTATTTTCGGCGCAAAAAAGGAGGTAGATGTTGCTGCTAAGGATTTTAGCGCCGGCGAAAATATTTCAAAGATAAGCGGTGAAATCACCGGTGATGATTTGGAAGTTACTTTTAATTATAAATATATTATCGATGGTCTTAATAGTTTGAGCGGCGAGAAAATTTTTTGGGGTTTTAATGGTCCGACTCAGCCGGCTCTTTTAAGGGTTTTGGACGATAGGGATTATTTTTATATCGTAATGCCAATACGTAATCAATAAATTATTTATGTTTATATCGTTAAAATCCGTTTTTCCGCGTTTTTTAAACAAAATAGATCAAAAAAATAAGGTTTATAATTTAAACGCCCTTGATGTTTTTAAGGATGTTGTGAAAAAAGAATTTGGCGAAGAAATTGTTGATTTTATTAAACCAGTAAAAAGTCAAAATAGTAATTTATTTATTAAGTGCGCTAATTCCGGCGCGGCGTCGGAAATAAGATTTAAAAAAATAAACATAATAAATAAGATTAACCATCGTTTAAAGTATTTAAATAAAGGAGAAATAAGGGATATTGTTTTTATTTAAATTAGTTAAATCGTTGATTGTGGAAAAAAAGGACATCAAAAAAACAAAAAACGAGAAATTTGAACTATTTTTAGATAAAATAGCGTCGGAAGCCATTGATTTTTTATCTGAAAAAGATGTGGAGATAAAAGATCAATGGGATTTATGGAAAAAAACAGGCGATAAAGCGTGTTTAAAAGTATGCCAGGACAAAATACGGGAAAATTGGAAAGATTTTACAGTTCATGGGATATCAAGTTTTGATGATAAAAAAAACAAAGTTGAGTTAAGGAAAAAATCGGATACGGACGGAAATACGTCTGTTGGTTTATTAAAGGAAGCCGGTTTTAACACGGATAATGTTAAATTTATTAAACAGGGAGAATTTTTATCGGGTTATATTAATCTTGATACCGGATTTAAGAAGGGAGCGGCGGGAGATAAAAAGAGAAAAACAGCTTGGCTTGATCATCATGGAGGGGATATTACTAAAAAAAATCTTCCGGCGGCCCGTTCAACGTACCTTTTTTTAAGAGCGCTTCATTTTTTTGGTAAAAACGAGGCGCTTAAAAATCTGACAAAATTTGTTTCTCAAGTTGACCGCGCCGCTTTTCCGGAACAAGAAAAACTATTCAAGGATAGTTATAAAATGGTTTTCGGTCTTTATAGAAAAATGAATTTTGACCAACTTTATGATTATTTTAAATTCGGAAAGCGCCCGGATGATATTTTAAGCGAAAGCGATTTGGATAAATTTGGTTTAGTGGAAGCGAGTAAAGAAAGAAAAAAGAAAATTGAAAACTCAATAAAAGAAATAAACCGGCTTAAAGACGACGGTTTTGCCGTAGATACGGAGTTTGGAAAAATTATTATAGACATTGATCATAAAGTGAATTTGGGCGGCGAAGCGGCCATGGCGGCCGGACTCGATGGCTATTTGCTTTTTGATCAAAAATCGGAAAGCTTCTTTATTGTTGTTAAAGAGAGGGATAAAAAAAATTCTGATTTAACGAAATTAAATATTACTCAAGGAATTGCGGTAAAGAATAATATGGTGATGAGGCCGATAAGCGAAGATCGGTTAAATATTTCTCTCGGCGAAATTATAAAAAAAATGGGCGGGAATATTAAAAAATATGGCAAGCTGGAAAAAACCGTTAACGCTTTGGAAATAAGAAATAATGTATTTTTATTTAAACCGATATTGAGTAAAGACAACAAAGAACGTGATAGTTATATCGCCCCAATAAAAGGTATTTTTTCATCCAAGGGATTTTTTGATAAAATAGCGATATTTCCATCTGGTTTTCGTCCGGAAGACGGAAAGAGTTATAGTGTAAGAGTAAAGTATGATTCTAATCCGGGCGAAAGAAAGGGAATATATATTTTGGAGGTTTTAAATAATGATAATAAATTAAATAAAAAAAATATGAGTATCGAAAAACCCAATTTGGATAAAAAAGAATCGGTTGTTGGCGTTGATAATGGCGCGGAGATAAAAATTCCTCCAATAAATACCGGCAATGAGGGTGAAAAAGAAGATGCCCTTGGCGACGATAAAGGGGGCGTTATTAATGAAAAAAAGAATGAGATATATGAAACAAAAAAGGAAAAAATGGAGCGGTTGCGGTATGAATTAAAAGGTCTTGTTTTGCAAAAAGAACCAAAAAAAGAGGAGAGGTTGATATTGCAAAGGGATATTAAAAATTTAGAATATGATATACAAAAACACCGTGACGATAAATTAGAAATAATGAAAGATCGGCCCCAAAAACCATGGCTGAAAAGAAAAATTTTACAATCCAATGAACCAGAAAAACAAGAAAAAGCCTTTGGGAAATTAGAAGAAATGCGTCAAAAGGAAGCGAAAAAATTTTTGGAAAGAAAATTTCGCGAATTAGCGCACGCCGGAAAAACAAAAGAAGCGGCGGAATTGGCGGATAAAGCCGCTTCTAAAGAAGAAATCGGCATAAGAACGGAAAAAATCAGGGAAAAAATAGTCAATTTGGAAAAAGAAGCCGACGCGCTTTTTAATGCCGGCAGAAAAGAAGAAGCGAAAACGGTTGTCAGACAGATAGAGGATTGGGAAAATCAAATAAAGAATATGAAAGTGGAATCATTTGATTCGCGAAATATTCAAGAGGTTCAAGTAGACGCGGAAGAAGCTTACGGGGAATTAAAAAAACATAAAGAAAAATTAAATAATTTAAAACCGTTTTTTAAACCAAGCAAGAAAGCGTATATCGGCCATGTTCTTACACTTGGATTACTTTACGGAATAAATGTCGCCTATCTTTATTTTAAATACAGAAAACCAAAATTGATTGAAAAAACGGAGTATAAAATCGCTAAACACGAATACCAAAAAACCAAAAAAGACTTATTGGTGAAATTGGCTCAGGAAATAACCAAAGAAGCCAATTATTACGCCATTTCGGAAAAATTATCCCGGATGATTGGCGATGAAAAAGATAAAATAAGAAAAAACATACTGATTGATATTTTTTCTTTGCATCAAAAACTTGGATCTCCCGTTCCGGCGGTTGATTTACTGGGCCATTTTTTGTATAAAAGAAAAGTTTTTATCAATACTTCTCTCGCGAAAATAAAATCTCTCGCGGGCCTGGCCCAAAAAACGAAGTTGATTTAATCGGCGATATTTATCGCGGTCTCTATTTCTTCCGTGTTGCCGTAAATATCGTAGGCTTTGATTTTAATTTTGTGTTCCCCCGCATCAATGCTTGGGGAGATAAATAAATTCACCGCGAATGGTTTTGTTGAGTCGCCGCCGATAAGGTTTTCATCAATAAAGAAATTCGCCTGTGATATTTTATAATTGCTTTGAATATCAGTTTCAATCCGGCTAAACTCTCCCTTTTTGTATGTTTGTTGTTCGCGCGGAGATAGAATATTGATTTTTGGTTTATTCTCCAATGTGTGAATGTTGTCGTATTCTGTCGGCAGTTCCCGGTTAAAAACAAAACATTTTTCCGTCTCGTTAAAATTTTCCGTATCTTCTATGGAAATTTTTTCTTTAATGCAGCGCGGCTCTTTTGACCATTCGGCAATCGGCCATTCCCAATTGGCGAATTGCGGGTTATTTTCCGGCGTTTCGGGAAAACTCCCACGGATATTGCCGGTATTTATATAATATAAAATACTGCGAGCTTCAAAATAAATTTTTTCTTCTATTAAATCGGGCGGCGTCAATTCGGTGGCGATTTTTCCGGAAATTTTGTCAATTTTGTAAGTTTTGCCGTCAAGATCGCCGTCTAAAATATTCTTGCCGGTAATAACTTTTTGCGGAGCGTTAAATATTTTTATTTCTTTGTCTTTTAGCGCTTCTTTCATAAAAGCATTCCATATTGGAGCGGCAACGGAAGAGCCGTCCGCTTTGATCATAGCCGCGTTATTGTTGTTGCCGACCCATACGCCGACAACTAAATCCGGTGTGTAGCCGACTGTCCAGGCATCTCGATACTCTTGGGTTGTGCCTGTTTTCACTCCCGCCGGTATACTGCCCAAATTAAGATAATTTGATTCGCCGAATATTGGCGAGCGCAAGTCGTTGGAAGATAAAATGCCCGTTATTTGTCTTGTAATCTCGGCATCTAAAACTTGCTCTCCTTGCGTATTTTCCGGATTAAATTCTTCAATTATTTTTCCGTTGCCGTCCTCAATTTTAATTACGGGCTTTATGGGATATTTTTTTCCTTCGGTCGCAAAAACCCCGTAAGCCGCCGTTTCGTCCAGAAGAGTGACTTCTCCGCCGCCGAGAACCAAAGATAAGCCATAACGATTAGAATCGTTTAATGTCGTGATTCCCATTTTTTGAGCAAGTTTTATTGTATCTTCTGTACCGGCTATATATAAAACTTTAACCGCCGGTATATTCAATGATTGGGCAAGCGCGCTTTGAATTTTTACCGGTCCTCTATGGCGCGAATCGTAATTTTGCGGATGATAACATTCAAGACCATATTGATCTTTTTCTTGCGACGCATCCGCGGAACAGTTGGCGTTGAATTCCGTTTTTAAATCAAATATTAGAGTGTCGGGCGTTAATCCTTTTATAAACGCTTGGGCGTAAGCAAATGGTTTAAAAGATGACCCGGGTTGGCGCGGCCTGATTGTTACGTTAACATTTCCGTCATTTTTGGGGTCAAAATAATCGTATGATCCGACCATTGATAATATCTCTCCGTTATTGGGGTTTATGGCTACCAGAGCGGCATTATTCGCTTTATGACTTTGCCGGTTTATTTCAACCCGTTCTTTAACGATTTTTTCGGCTTTTTCTTGCAAATCCCAGTCAAGCGTCGTTATCACCTTAAAACCTCTTGTTTCTATGGCATCTTCGCCGTATTTTTCAACTAAGTAGGATTTTATATACATAACGAAGTGTGGCGCGCGGATGTTGCGGAATTCTTGGGAAAATTCCATTTCTTCGTTTTTCGCTTTTTCCAATTCTTCCCCGGTAACATATCCTTGGGCAAACATTTTTTCTAAAATATAAAGTTGTCGGTTTTTCAAATCTTTTTTATTGTTGCCGTAGGGAGAATAATAAGTCGGCGCCTTGGGAAGTGTGGCAAGAATAGCCGATTCGCCCAACGTTAAATCTTTAGCGGTTTTATTAAAAAACGTAACGGCGGCCGCTTCAATGCCGTAAGCGTTTGATCCGTAGGGAACTTGATTCAGATAAAAACTCAAAATTTCATCTTTGGAATATTTTTGTTCCATTTGCAGGGACAGTATTATTTCCTTGATTTTTCTTGTAAATGTTCTATCTGACGTTAAAACGGCTTGTTTGATAAATTGTTGGGTAATAGTCGATCCCCCTTGCCGTATTTGCCGATTTTTAATATCAATCCAAAGTGCCCTGATTATACCTTTAACATCAAAACCGCTGTGTTTGTAAAAATCATCATCTTCAGCAACAATAGTCGCGTTTTTAACATATTGCGGTATTTCGTCAAAAGGTATGATTGTCCTTTTTTCTTCTCCGTGAATATCATATAAAAGAATTTTGCCGGTTCGGTCGTAAATTTTGGTTGATTGGGTGATTTTTCTTTCTGATATTTCGGCGGGATCCGGCAGGTCTTTGGCGAAATAGGCGAATATCCCCGCGATAAATAAAAGTAGCAATATAAACATTACCGCGATAATTATCAGCGCGGTTTTAATGAAATGTCTGTATTTTTTACGCGAACGATGTTTATAAGGATAATCCATACCATTACATTAAGATAAAATTATCATTGAAGCAAGAATAATTGTTTATTTATCGCGCTTGTTATAGTATTATTAAATTATGATGAACTCCGTTAAAGCTTTATGAAATATTAACGGCGGCATCAAATAAAAAGTCGTAATTATGTTTAAAAAATCGGGAAATAAAACAATATGAGTAAAAACTCTAACGGGGCGAACAATACAATTGTTGATCATAAAAAGATAGACGAAATATTGGATCGGGGCATGATCGTGGAAATTTTGCCGTCAAAAGATGAATTTAGAAATAAACTTTTGAGCGGCGAAAAGATGCGTTTTTACATCGGTTTTGACGCTACGGCACCCAATTTACATTTAAGCCATGCCAAGAATTTTATGTTTCTGGAAAAAATCCGTAAACTCGGTCATGAAGTTATTGTTCTTTTCGGCGATTTTACGGCAACGATCGGCGATCCCAGCGATAAAGATTCCATTCGCAAACGATTGTCGCGTGAAGAAGTGGCGGTTAATGTTAAAAAATGGCGGGGGGTGATAAAACCATTGATGGATTTTGAAGATAAAAATAACCCCCCGAAGATAATGTATAATGGCGATTGGCTTCGCAAATTAAATTTAGAGGATTTAGTCGGTTTGGCAAGCAATTTTACCGTTCAGCAAATATTGGAGCGCGATATGTTCCAAAAACGGTTGAAAGAAAATAAGCCGATATATTTGCACGAATTTTTATATCCTTTGATGCAGGGCTATGATTCGGTGGCAATGGATGTTGATGTGGAGGTGTGCGGGACGGATCAAATTTTTAACGCGCTGGCAGGGCGGACTTTACTAAAAAAATTAAAAAATAAAGATAAATATGTGGTGGCGCTTACATTGATGGAAAATCCGAAAACCGGCGAAATGATGTCGAAAAGTCGGGGCGTTGGCGTTTTTTTAGACGCTTCGCCGGACGATATGTATGGCCAAATTATGGCCCAGCCGGACGAGATGTTGGAAATATTATTTACTAACAATACTTATTTGCCATTGGATGAAATAAAAAATATTTTGGAACAAGAAAATCCGCGGGACGTAAAAATGCGGTTAGCGTTGGAAATCGCTAAAATATTTTACGGCGATGACGCGGCGCAAAAAGCCGAACGGTATTTTATTAAAACCGTTCAAAAAAAGGAAACACCGGACGATATTGAGGAAATAAAAATAAAAGCGGGCGAATACGCGCCGCTTGAACTTTTGGCATTGTTAAAATTAGCGTCTTCAAAGAACGACGCCAAACGTTTAATTGAGCAGGGAGCGGTTAAAATAGATAATAAAACTTTAACTGATTGGCGAAAAAAAATCATCGTCAAAGACAGCGATATAATAAAAGTGGGAAAACGGAAATTCGTAAAAATAGCGGTTTAACCGCTATTTTATTTTAATCTTACATTTTTGGCGGCATCCACAAGGTGTTTTTTAATGTCTTTTCTGCCGATTATCATATCGTGTTTCATATTTTCTCTTTTCGCGAGAAACGCCTCCGTGTCAATCAATGAATTGTCCAGCATAAATTTTAAGCTAACAATGTCTCTTTCTTCGTTTCCCAACGCGCTTCTGACTGATTTCTTTTTTATGGATTTATTCAAATTAAGTTTATCGGCAACGGAATAACATATTGAACTTCTATAAGCGCCGGTGTCAATTTTTGCCACAGTTTCGTATTGTTCGTTATCGGAACTGAATATTTTAACCTGTTCTCGCGCGCCAATTACCTTTTTACCGGAAATTTCTTCGATTTCTTCCTCAATTTCTCCGCCAAAGAGTTCTTTAGAGAGCCGTACCGATTTTTTGGTTGTCCTTACGTGGAGACCCTTTATTCGTTCTAGGCGTTCATTTAGTGGCGCCATATTTGCTATTTGAATAGATAGTCCCGGACGGGCGTTAATTTCCAGTATTATCGGTCCCTTATCGCGGTCTATGGCGATGTCAATGCCCATAAATCCCAATTTCGTTATTTTTTGGGTTTCAACGGCTAATTCAAGTATTTCTTGCCAAAACGGGATTTTAATTCCCCTTACCGGTATTATTGATTCCGGTATAAAATTTATAATTTTGTCGCGTTGAATGGCGTTGGTGGTAATTCCGTTTGCCATATCAATTCCGGCTCCAATGCCGCCTCTGTGCAAATTGGCGGTACCGCCGGATTCCTTGGTTGGTAATCGCAGTTGCGCCATTATCGGTATATTATTGAACACGATTATTCTTATGTCCGGCAGACCGCAGAACGCATAGGGTTTTAACGCGGGGTGTATTTTTATCCTTTCTTCAAAAATCGTTATATCCGGTATGTTTACGCGCGAAAAATCCCCGTCAAGAATTCCCAATGTATGGTTTATTAAATAAGGAATCGTAATCAAGGTTCCATCTGCTTTAACCCAGCAATCTCGATTCTTTTTTTTGCCATAGACAACTATTATACCTTCGCCTCCCAGTCCTCTGTTTGGTTTAATGACAAATGACTTTGGAAGTGTTTGCCAGCTGAAATTTTGCAGTTCTTTTCGACTATGAATAATAGCGTGGGTTATGGCTACCGGTAATCCCGTTTTTTTCAGTATTTTCTTCGTTAGAATTTTATTATCGGCAATTCGGATCGCTGATTTATGATTAAATGGCGTTATGTATTTTATGTTTCTTGCGTTTATTCCGAGTATATGTTTACTTTTTTGAAGATTGTTCAGGAAATTCCACATATTTTATTACGTCTTTAAATCTAATATATTCAACGAGGCGCAGACCGGTCCATTTTCCAAGAAAAATATTGACGGCTACAGCGCCAAAAATAGCGATGGCGGGATTATTTAATATAAAGAGTCTTAATACTTGCCAATTTATAATAAAGTAGCAAATTATGGCTATAATGATTGTTTCGATAGTAAGAATTATTGCCGTATGCCATCCTTTTTCTATTTGCGCGGCGATAAATTTTTCAACCAGAATTATCATAATAAGAATGGGGAAAATAGAAATTTCGGTAAACACCATTTGATCTATATAGATTGCCGCCCAAAACATTAGTAGTATCATTATGGCTACAAGAATAATCAGTATGGCCATCCGTGGCAGATAGAGAAAACGAAAGCGTTTTAATACGACGCGCACAAAACTTCCTATCAGTAGAATGATAATAAAAATAATCAGTCCGTATTTGATGCCGGTAACGAGAAAAGCGAAAGTAATTATAAGCGGTGTGTATATGCCAAATGCTTTGATTCCGATAATTTGCCGTGAAAAAGCGATGATCGTCGCGACGATCGGGAGCATTAAAATCAAGACAATCGTTTCTTGCGGCACCCCGTTATTTAAAAGATAATTAATGAAATAAGTCATCGTTGGTATTGGCGCGACAGATGGCGGCCGCTAAAGCATCCGCGGCATCGTCCGGTTTTGGTATTGCGCCGAGATTAAGAATTATTTTAACCATTTTTTGAACTTGTTGTTTGTCCGCTTTTCCGTAGCCGGTCACCGCTTGTTTTATTTGCAACGGTGTATACTCCTGCAATGGTATATGATTTAAGACGCAAGTCAATATTAAGACGCCCCTTGCTTCACTGACCGCAATGGCCGTTTTCAGGTTTTTGAAAAAAAATAATTTTTCTATAACGGCGGCGTCCGGTCGGTGTTTTTTAATCAGTTCATTTAATTTATTGTGAATATTTAAAAACTTATCCCGATTTTGCGTCATCGGGCTTTTTATTGCCCCGTAATCAATACAATAGAGAGCGCTTTGAGTTTTTTCTATAATCCCGTAGCCGACAATCGTGGTGCCGGGATCCAGTCCTAAAATTTTCAATTTTTAATTTTCAATTTTCAGTCAGTTGTCAATGCTTTAATTTTCAAGTTGTTTAAAAAATTGAAAATTGAAAATTCATTGAAAATTGGTCATTGAAAATTGAAAATTTATTCCCCGGTATTAGAATATATATTTTGCACGTCATCATGTTCGTCCAACGCTTCCAATAAATTTTCTAAAGAATTTTTTATTTTTTCATCGATAATTTCTGTGTTGCTTTTTGCTCGCCATACTGTATTTGCTGATTCTATGCGGATATTTTTAAGCGCGGGATTTTCTTCCAGCGATTTTTTAAGTTCATATAAATTTTCGAATTTGGTAAATATTATTGTTCGGTCGCTTTCTTTTTTTATATCTTCCGCGCCGGCATCAATAGCCGTCAATTCAATAATTTCGTTATTTTCAACGCCGTTGATTGTGATTTTGCCGATTTTTTCAAACATCCATAAAACATTGCCCGGATTGGCGAATTTTCCTTTATATTGGTCAAGAAGATGTTTTATTTCCGAGACGGTCCGGTTTTTGTTGTCGGTTATGCCTTCAATTATTATGGCGGAATTGCCCGGACCGTACGCCTCGTAAATGAATTCTTCCAGTATCGCGCCCTCCAGTTCGCCCGTGCCTTTTTTAACCGCTTTTTCTATATTATCTTGCGGCATATTGGCGGCTTTCGCCGTTTCTATGGCCGTACGCAGCCTGGGGTTCATTTGTATATCACCCCCCCTTTCTTTAGCCGCCACGGTGATAATTTTGGATAATTTACTGAAAAGTTTACCTCGTTTTTTATCAACCGAGGCCTTCCTGTTTTTTATATTTGCCCACTTTGAATGTCCTGACATATTTATGTTTTTTAGGTTATTCGTTTCGTGTTTTGTATTGCAGGTTTAATATGGTATCTTTTACTTTGTCCGGATTTTTGATATCTTTAAAAATAAATTGTCTTGCTTCCCCGGCGGTTTGGACATGGACATCGCCATAGTGGAATAATGTTGGTATGATGCCGACAATATTTATCGTTACATCTTGGATGCGCGATATGGAAAACTCCGAAACCTCCCGTGAAAATAATCCTTTTTGCTCTATGTCCATAATTCTTTGATTTGTTACGATCCACATATCCAGATAATAATCGACCCAGATTATCAAAAAATAAGTCCAGATAAACATATAATATATTATGGCGCCGATAATAAGCAAGATATTTCGCGGATATATTATGATTTGCGGGAAAAAATTGCGGATAAACGGATAAATAACAAAAGGCGCGGCGGCGACAATAATGATAGCCGCGATTTTTGTATAGATAATCAAAGGATGGCGTCTTAACGTCAATATAATATTTTCGTTTTCTAAAAAGTTAATCATATTCTGCCATTCAAAAACATAAATAAAAAATATAATAAGAAATTTAATGCCACGAATCATTGATTATGTTTTGAAGTTTATTTTAAAGTTGGTTACAGATTTTCCCTGTCTTAGTGTTTTTGAAGGGTGGGGATGTCTAACTTATATTTTCCCAGGGAGTCCCGATCAATAGAATCGTCAGAGACACGATGAATGCTATTGCGGCGCCAATGGCAACCCAAGCCATTTTTGACGTTGCATCCCCTTTTACGCCGTATTTTTTAAGATGGTAAACAATGGCGACGGTGGCAACCAGATAGACAATGACGGTTATTAAAATTATAGCGAGCAAGATAAGAAACATATGGTTTGTTGAATTTCTAATTATTTTAACTAATCTAATTTCTAATAAAATCCCAATTTCTAAAAACCAATGTCCGGATTATTTTTTTGGGATTTGTTTCATTATTCATTGGGGTTTGATTAGGTTGGTTAGGATTTAGAAATTTTAATCCTATAACAGTATATTTTGTTTTTTATTGTCGTATTTTATTCCTAAATGTTTATACGCGTGTTCTGTTGCCACTCTTCCGCGTGGCGTGCGGGCAATGAAGCCGATTTGCATTAAAAACGGTTCATAAATATCCTCTATTGTATCTATTTCTTCACTGGAAGCCGCTGACAATGCTTGTAGTCCGACCGGTCCGCCATTGAATTTATCAATAATAATTTTTAACAGTCTTTTATCGGCCGGTTCCAATCCTATCTCATCTATTTCCAGCATTTTTAGGGCTTCTTTGGCGGTTTGTTCTTGTATGATGCCGTTGCGTTTTACTTCGGCGTAATCCCGGACTCTTTTTAAAAGCCGGTTTGCCACCCGGGGTGTTTTACGCGAACATTTGGCGATGGTTTCTATTCCAGATTTTTCTGTTTTTATGTTTAATATTTTGCTTGATCGGTTGAGTATTTTTTCTATATCGCCGTCGTTGTAAAAATCCAGCCGGTGAGTAACGCCAAAACGGCTTCGGAAAGGAGAAGAAAGGAGTCCGATGCGGGTGGTGGCGCCTATAAGAGTGAATCGTGAAAGATTTAATTGTAGGGTTTTGGCGGATGGTCCTTTGCCGATGATTATGTCCAAAACATAATCCTCCATTGCCGGATACAGAATTTCCTCCACTAATTTATTTAAGCGGTGTATTTCGTCTATAAACAGGATGTCTCCGTCTACGAGGTTTGTTAAGATAGATGCCAGGTCGCCCACTTTTTCAATGGCCGGACCGGACGTTATTTTTAAATTGGCGCCGGTGCTTTTGGCTATAATATGAGCCAAGCTTGTTTTGCCGATGCCGGCAGGACCATAAAGCAATATGTGTTCAAGCGCTTCTTTTCTTTTTTGCGCCGCTTCAATGAGAATTTTCAAATTTTCTTTTATTTTTTCTTGTCCGTAATATTCTTCAAAATTTTGGGGTCGTAAAAAAAGATCCAGATTCTTGTCATTTGTTTGTTTTTTTGCGGAAATTACGGAAAAGTCGTCGGAATTCATTGACATAGTATGTTATTTATGTTAATATGACAAGTTAATAATTAAAATGCTTGACCCCGCCAGAGATTTGATTAAGTTTATTTTAATGCCGTCTTTTGGAAACGAATTTGTTTATATTTTTTATTTTTACTTAAAATTGTGATAAAAATTTCTAACAGGGGTTGACTTCATGTGGTTTTAGAAGTATTATATAAAGTCCGTTCCTTAATCTGTAGGCAATTAGGTCTTTATTGATTTTTTAGGGATTTTCTCCCAGTTAAGGATAATCTGGCTTCGGCTGGATTATTCCTCGGAAAAATCTTGGCTTTAGCCTCCCAACGGTTAAAGTAGTTGCCTACAGATTAAGGAACGGTGTTTTTACTCCGTTAGAAATAATGTTTTGCAGAAATTTTTAACGGGGTTTATTCCGTTACTCTTCTTACTTCATTAAGTGTGGTAATTCCTGCCAGCGCTTTTTTTATTCCGTCTTGCGTCATTGTGACCATATTTTTTTTCTTTAATTCAATGTCTATTTGTTGGACGGGAATATTTTTGGAAATTAAATTTTGTATCTCACTATCGTTTATCAGTATTTCAAAAATACCGATTTGTCCCTTAAAGCCGGTTGGGGAGCATTTAGGACATCCTTTCGGTTTGTAAAGTTTCGGTGATTTAAGAATTTTTTGATCATTTTGAGGCAGATTTTCTTGGATGTATTTTAATTCTTCCGTTGTCGGAGCATATTCTTCGCGGCATTCCGGGCAAAGCCGGCGGATCAGCCGTTGGGCAATGGCGATATTTAACGATGATGCTATGTCTTGCGCCGTTATGCCGATATTTAAGAGTCGTTGGATTGATTCCACGGCGCTATTTGTATGTAATGTCGAAAAAACCAAATGGCCCGTCAAAGAAGCGCGGATGGCTATGTCGGCCGTTTCTTTGTCGCGGATTTCGCCGATAAGCATAATATTCGGGTTTTGTCTTAAAAAGGAACGCAGAGCGCTGGCGAATGTGTATCCCTCTTCTTCGTTTATTTGAGTTTGAATTATTCCGGGCAAACGATATTCGATCGGATCTTCGGCGGTCAGAATTTTGACGCCGGGCTTATTAACGCTATTCAACATAGCGTAAAGAGTTGTCGTTTTGCCGGCGGAAGTTGGTCCGGTGACTAAAATAATTCCATTCGGCTTGGCGATTTCCCTATCTATTGTTTCCATATCTTTCGGTATAAATCCTAATGTTTCCATTTTGAGTTTTTCTATTCCTTTTGCCAGAAGACGGATGTCAATATTTTCGCCGTATCCTCCGGGAATTATGGAAACGCGCGTATCTCTGTTTTCCGTCTCGCCTTCTAGCTGAATATTAAATCTTCCTTCCTGTATTTTTTTATGAATTTCCGTTTTCATCCCGCTTAGTATTTTTAAATCCGCCACTATTGGCAAAAAATAATCTTTGGGCATTTCGGCGGCTGTTTCCAGTAAGCCGTCAATTCTATAGCGGATGACAAATTCGTTTTCGCGCGGTTCAAGATGAATATCGGTCGCCCGCGCCCAAATAGCGGCCGTTGTAATCCATTCAAGTAGTTTTTCCGGCGGAAGATTGCGCAGTATTTCGGTGAATTTTTCTTTTTTGTTCCATATATCTTTGGTTTTTTCCAACATTTCTTTATCTATTTCCAAACTTCGCGTCAAAAGGGAACTTACCGCCGCTCCGTATAAACTTTCAATATATTGGGAGTCGCCGGCAACTCTCGTTATTTCTTCCAGACTGGTAATTCCTTCTATGGCTTTCAGTATTCCGTCTTGCAATAACGTTACCATCCCCTGTTCAATCGCGGCGGCGGTTAATTCAAAAGAAGTGGCGCCCTCCAATGTTAGTTTTTCAATCTTGTCGTTGATGGTAAAAACTTCAAATATTCCTATTTGTTTATAATATCCCAATCCAAAACATTTAGGGCATCCTTTCGGTTTATAAAGAAAAGGTATTTCTTTCGGTATTTTTACGATCACTCTTGGAGAAATCAACGAAAGGGCTTGTTTTAGCGATTTGACGATTTTGGGATCCGGTTGGTATTTTTCTTTGCATTCCGGGCAAAGCTGGCGGACAAGTCGTTGGGAAATAACGGCGTTGACGGCCGATGGTATTATTTTTTTGTCTATTCCGATGTCAATTAAACGGACGATTGTGCCCGCGGCGCTGTTGGTGTGAATGCTGGAAAAAACAATATGGCCGGTTAAGGCGGCGTGGATTGCCGTATCCGCTTCTTCTTTGTCTCGGATTTCCCCAACCATAATAATGTCGGGGTCTTGTCTCATTGCCGATTTGAGCCCCGCCAAAAAAGTGTAGCCGTCTTTTTCATTAACTTGCGTTTGAGTTATTCCTTTGAGTTTGTATTCAATCGGTTTTTCGATAGTCATTATTTTAACTCCCGGTTTATTGAGAAAATTTAAAGCGGCGTAAAGAGTGGTGGTTTTTCCGGAACCGGTCGGTCCGGTGTTTAATATCATCCCATTTGGTTTGGAAATTGCCTGTATAATGATTTCGTAGACATAATCTTTGATTCCCAATTCTTTCAGTTTAATTTTGGAAACCGCGCTTCCCAGGAGTCGAATGACGATTGATTCGCCGAAACCGGTCGGTATAATGGAAACGCGATTGTCTATTTCTTTTATCGTTTTTCCATTTTCGTTTATTTTAACGGCGAAGCGGCCGTCTTGGCCGATAGTATGAATATTAAGATGCAGACCGGATAATAGTTTTACTCTTGAAACCAAGAAGGCGTAGTTTTCTTTTTTGATTTCCATAATATCTTGAAGAAAACCGTCTATACGGTAGCGTAAGCGGATTGATTCGTTTTGGGGTTCAAGATGGATATCGCTCGCGCGCGATTCTATGGCTCCGGCCATAAGAGTCTTTAAAAGCTCCGTAGTTGAAATGCTGATGATTTTTTCTTTTAATTTTTTTATATCTTCTATGTTTTTTTGAAAATCGTCCAGTTCTTGTTTTTCAATTGTCAATATTTCTTCTAATGACGGCGCCGGCGGTATGTAGTCTTTGTATCTTTGCCATGCCTTTTCAATGCTTCTTTGGGAAATGAAAAAAAGGCGAAGTTCATAGCCTCTTTGTTTTAGATCTTCCAGTATTTTATTTGTTGCCGGATTATTCAGACTTCTGATGCCGACAGATAATTTTTTGCCTATTTTGCTTATGATCGCAATGTCGGATTTTCGTGAAATTTCTTCGGGAACCGTAATGAGATTATCCACATTAAGCGGAATAATCCACAGATTGAGGTAAGGAAGTCCGATTTTTTTCGCTTCTTTTTGAGCGTGGTCTTCTTCGGCTTTGTGCCGAAGTTTTTCAATAATATCTTTTTGATTTTCATCAAGAGGAAGTATTGTCATTACCACCATCTTACTTTAAACGCATCGATTTATCAAGTTGAAAATCAAAGATTCGGCGCGATAAATATTCTGTTCCGGCACTTGTAAAATAAGATAGTCGTTTTTTATCGCGCAACTGGCGGAATGGGCGGTATTTTTTATCAGTTTTTCGGTTTTATTCAGGCGATTCGCGTATTTTGTCGTGAAAATGCCATATGTTTTGTCGCGGGATTCCCACAATATTAAAAAATTTTCACAGGCGGAAAAATTTTCTCCAAGATCATCGGCTAGTTGTTTTAAAAAAGAGGGATTGGTTTCGGTTTTTTGGAATACGATTTTTGGAATAAGACAGGAAACGAATTTTTTATGGCGGTCATACTTTAAGTTTTTCATAATTTCTCCCCAAAGCCTTACGGTATTGATAGGTTTTGTTTTATATAAGCGTTTTATTATTAGCTCTTTATCCGCTCCTTGATCGATTAATTCCGAAGCTAAACGGAATATTCGCGGCGGCGTTTGCGGTTTGCGGAAACTTTGAGTTTTTTCAATTATGCCGCAAAGAAGGCAGGTAGCGATGGTTTTATCACACGGGATATTTAAAAAATTTATAAATTCTTTGGTTATTTCGGCGGTTGACGAAGCGTTCTGGTTTACCAGATTGGCGTTGCCGAAACGCCAGTTATTTTTATGGCAGTCTATGTTTATTATCGGTATTCTAGAAAAAATTTTCGAATATTTTTCATAGATTTTTCCCAGATTGATTAAATTGGAAGTGTCCAATACTATGGCGAGGTCATAATTCAGCGAGGATGTTTCAATTTTTATGTCATCGTGTCGGATGGCGCGGTCCTTATTTAGCGATAGTATGATTTTTAACGCATTGTTTTGTTTTTCGTAGTGAAGAGCCGCGATATTATCAAGTTCGTTATTTATCGATATGATCGTTGTTCTCGCCGAAGGAGCGGATTTTTCCATTTCTCCCGCATTTATTAAAAATTGCAGACGCGAAGGTATATTATCTGGCAAGCAAATATGGAAGTTTTTTTCCGCGCCGTTTGATTTTTTAAGCGCGTGATAAAGCGCCAGCATCGAACCGAGAGAATCTCCATTGACTTCTTCACCGGAAATTATCAAAATATTGCCGTTTTGATTGATTAATTGTTGGCTTTTGGAAAATTGGTCAAGCATAAGCAGAATAGTTTATTATTTAAAACGCAGGATAAATAAATTTATATGAAAATTGTTGTTTGGTCAATCTGGCGGGATAAGATGAGCAGTGTTATAGTGAAATTATGAAATCAACTGTAAAATTAGCCGAAAATATGAAGAAAATTGGAATGAAAATGGCTGAAAAAATAATTGGCAGAAAAAAGCGGAATGCCGTAATTATCGCGCTTACCGGCGAATTGGGAAGCGGCAAGACTACTTTCGCGCAAGGATTTTTGGAATATTTCGGCATAAAAAGAGCCAATAGTCCGACTTTCGTGATAATGAAAAAATATTTGCCTGCTAAAATTTTTCAAAAGAAAAATTTTAGCAGGCAGGATCAAATTCTTTATTTATACCACATTGATTGCTATAGAATACATAGTTCTCGCGATTTGGTTGAGCTGGGCTTTAATGAAATTGCAAAAGATTTCCACAACGTAATTTTAATTGAATGGGCGGAGCGGATAAATGATTTATTGCCAAAAAACACTATTCGTATTAGTTTTAAACATAAAAGCGAAAAGGAAAGAATCATAAATTATGATTGACGATAATAAACAAAAATCGCAAAAAGTGTTATTGCTTATTGATGGCAACGCTCTTTTGCATCGCGCTTTTCACGCTTTGCCGGAGCTTACCGATCCAAAAGGCCGTCTTGTGAACGCGGTATACGGATTCAGTTCCATACTGCTGAAGGTTTTAAACGAATTAGAGCCGCAGTTCGTTGTCGCGACTTTTGATATGGCCGCTCCCACTTTTCGGCACGAAGAATTTAAGGAATACAAAGCGCACAGGATTAAAGCGCCACAGGAATTATATGATCAACTGCCTTTAATAAAAAATGTGCTGGAAAGTTTCAAGATACCTATTTTTGAACGGGCGGGATATGAAGCCGATGATTTGATAGGGACAATATCCAAAAATCTTGAAGTTAAAAAAGAAAATTTGAAAGTTATCATAGCAACCGGCGATTTGGACACCTTGCAATTGGTTGATGAAAATACCTTTGTGTATACTTTGCGAAAAAGTATCAAAGATACCGTAATTTATGACAAAAAAGCGGTTAAAGACAGATATGGCATAGAACCCTGCCAAGTGGTTGATTTCAAGGGTTTGAAAGGGGATGCTTCCGATAATATTCCTGGCGTGCCCGGGGTTGGAGAAAAAACCGCCTCTTCGTTGATTAAAGAATACGGTTCTTTGGAGAATTTGTATAAAAAAATAAATCTGGAAAAAATTCAAGGTAAGCTCAAAGACAGATTGGCGGAAAATCAGGAAATGGCGTTTTTCAGCAAAAAATTGGCAACGATAAAATTGAATGTGCCGCTGGAGTTTGATTTAAAAAAATGCGCTTGGCAAAATTACGATAGAAACGAAATTGAAAAATTGTTTATTGAATTGGGATTTGCCAGTTTGTTAAGAAGATTGCCGGGGAGCGATCGCAATATTGTTTCGATTGCCAAAAAAGAGTCTTTGCCGTTTGGCGAGCCGGCGATTTTGACAACTGTCAAGAAATGGTATCAGGATAAAATTTTTTCCCAGAAAATATACGAAATGGAAAAAAACTTGATACCCGCGGTTGATCATATGCATAAAACGGGAATTAAAACGGATAAGGCGCGCTTGGCAATGCTTTCAAAACGGATTGTTAAGAAATTGGAGGCGCTGGAAAAGAAGATTTTCAAATTGTCAAAAAAAAGTTTTAACATCAGTTCGCCTCAGCAATTATCGGATATTTTATTTAATGATTTAAATATTAAACAAAATTCATTGCGTAAAACGCCGGGCGGCGTAGTTTCCACCGCCGCTTCGGAGCTTGATAAGATTAAAGATTTTCATCCAATTATTTCTTTCATTTTGGAGCATAGAGAATTAATGAAACTTAAGACGACTTATACTGACGCATTGCCGGTATTAATTAATTTTAAAACCGGAAGAATACATACGAGTTTTAATCAACTTGGCGCTTCCACTGGACGTTTTTCTTCCCATAATCCTAATTTGCAGAATATTCCGGTGCGGACTGGCATAGGACGCGAAATCAGGAAAGCGTTTGTCGCTGAAGAAGGTTTTTGTTTGGCATCTTTTGATTATTCGCAAGTGGAGCTTCGCATTGCCGCTTCATTGGCTCAGGATAAAAAAATGATAAGTATTTTTGAAGAGGGACGGGATATTCATCAGGCTACGGCGGCTGAAGTTAATAACGTGGCATTGGACGAAGTTACTTCCGAAATGCGGTATCAGGCGAAGGCGTTGAATTTCGGCGTGCTTTACGGTATGTCCATTCAGGGATTTGCCGAAAGCGCCGGCGTTTCGCGCGATGATGCCAAAAAATTCATTAAGGAGTATATGGCGGATTTTCAGGGTATCGCTTTTTACATTAGGAATATAAAAGAACACGCGCGGCAATTTGGTTTTGTCGAAACGCTGTGGGGACGCAAAAGGTTCTTGCCAAATATTAATGCCGGAGATTGGCGCCTTAAGCAGGCGGCGGAAAGGATGGCGGTAAATATGCCGATTCAAGGTACGGCTGCGGATATTATTAAAATGGCAATGGTGGATATTTACGAAAAATTAATCAAAGGAAACGAGAATGTTTTACGGATGGTTTTGCAGGTTCACGATGAATTGCTTTTTGAAATTAAGCAAAATAAAGTGGAGTATTACCTGCCGTTAATTAAGGATATTATGGAGCATGTTGTTGAGCTTGCCGTGCCGTTAAGGGTAAATGCGGCGATTGGAGAAAATTGGAAAGATATGGAAGCGCGATTTTGAGGTTATTTTGCGGAAAGTTCTATGGTTGTATTGGCAGAATGCGTTATGTTATTATATTAAAGTAAGTTGAATATTTATGGTTGCTTTTAAACTGTTGGAAAATTTAAAAATATTGATAGTGGAAGACGATCAATTCCTTCGCGATCTTTTTGTAATGAAATTGAAAAAAGAAAAAGCAATAGTGCTTGAATCGGATAACGGCGAAGATGCGTTGCAAAAGGTAAAATCAGAAATGCCTGATTTGGTTTTACTTGATATTGTTTTGCCTAAAATGGACGGTTTTTGCGTTTTGAAGAAAATTAAAGATAACGAGAAAACCAATAAGATTATTGTCATTCTTTTGACTAATTTGGGGCAGGATTTTGACGTGGAAAGAGGTTTGGAATTAGGAGCCGCCGCTTATATCGTCAAAGCGCATTTTACGCCCAGCGGAATTATTGAAAAAATTCAGGAAATACTCTAAAAATTTAATCGGTCAAATAGCAGGGATTAATAATTGGTTAATGGTCTTTACCCCGCACATATTCCAGCAATGAACATCGATTATTTATTGTATGAAGGCAAAGCCACTTCGTTTTTAAATAATCGTATATCAAAATATGTGATTGGAATATGTGCGGGATGCTCAATTTTTCAGCCAATCGAGCTTCGCCTCGCGATACTCGTTCGGCTTGCTCTCTTGGGCAAAATTGGCATGCCGGAACTGCCGGAAGTGGAAACGATTATCAATGATTTGAATAAAAATATCCCGGGTCTTCGGATTCGGGATATTTGGTCTGATATCGGAAGATTCGATGTTGAAAAATTAAAATTAAAAATCGTTGGCAATAAAATTGAAAAAATAAAGCGTTTTGGCAAGAATATATTATTTTTTTTGACCGGCGGGAAAATAATGCTTGTTCATCAGAAAATGACGGGACATTTGATGTATGGGAAATGGAAAATAGAAAAAACATCCGACGGGCAAGAAAAAATTTCAAGTTTATTAAAAGGACCGTTTCAAGAAAAAGTAAATAATTACATCCATTTGATTTTTTATTTAAATAATGGTCGGCAAATAGCGCTTTCCGATTTGCGAAAATTTGCTAAAGTTGAGGTGTTTGACGTGCGCAGCGCCGGCGAAATAAAAGAAATTAAAAATTTAGGTCCCGACGCTTTAACGGTGGAATTTTCTGATTTTCAAAAAAACATCGCGGGGGAAAAAGGATCCGTTAAGCAGGTTTTGATGAATCAGAAATTTATTGCCGGAATCGGCAATATTTACAGCGATGAGATTTTATGGAAAGCGGGAATTCATCCTGAAAGAAAAGCGAATTTTTTAAACATAATTGCGTTAAAAAAAATATTTAAGGCAATGAAGAATATTTTAAAAAAAGCCGTTAAAAAGCGAGGTACCAGCATTAGCGATTTTCGGGACGCCGCCGGTAAAAAAGGGATGTACGGAAATCATCTTTTTGTTTATGGGCGCAAAGGAAAAAAATGCCTAAAATGCGCGAGCGCGATTAAACGATTAAAGATTGGCGGGCGCGGTTCGTGTTTTTGTCCCGTTTGCCAAAAATAACATGTTTAAAATAAAGCATTATAAATCAATTTTCTACCTCTCGCTGTTTATAATTTTCTTAGCAGGGATTTTTTTATTAGATGATTCCAGTTTTTTTATTTATAATAAAAATAAAGAATTTGAGGCAAATATTAAAGTTGAAATCGGCAATAGCACCAATTATTTTCTTGGAGGCGGTGGGACGAATCCCATAACGGGCGTTGTTTGCGAAAATTACAACCGCCGGCCAATAGCCGTTATGATGGCCAATGATCCGGTGGCGCGTCCGCTTTCGGGAATTTCTTCGGTGGATTTAATAATTGAAATGCCTGTTGTTTCCGGTAGTATTACAAGAATTTTGGCTTTTTTTGTTTGTGGCAATCCTACGGAGATCGGAGCTTTGCGTTCGGCGCGCCACGATTTTATTCCCTTGGCAATGGGATTTGACGCTATTTTTGTTCATTGGGGCGGTTCGCATTTCGCTTTGGATAAACTGGATAAAGGAGTTATTGATAATATCAACGCTTTGTATAATCCATTCGGGGCATTTTATCGTAAATCCGGTTTGCCGGCGCCTCATAATGGTTTTACTTCTTTTGATCGTCTTGATACTACTTCTCGAAAATTGAGTTATCGCAGCGAATCGAAATTTGATGGTTATCTTTTTGCGGGTTATGATAAATGCGAGGTTTGTCGAAATGGGCGTTTAGCGGTTGATTATCCTGTTCCGTATGATGTTTATTATGATTATAATGCCGTAAAAAACAGTTATTCGCGTTTTCGTAATGGTTATCCGGAAATTGATAAATTGAATAACGCGCAAGTGGAGGCGAAAAATATTGTGATTATGCGCGCAGCCTCCCGTCCGATAGACGATCAATATAACGATGTTGATGTTGAGGGCGGCGGTCGGGCGATGGTTTATAAAAATGGCATTGAAATTTCAGGTAATTGGAAAAAAGACAAAGAAAATACGGCGAGCAAGCTTTATTTTTTTGACGATAATGGCGCGGAAGTTAAATTTACTCCTGGCAAGATTATAATAGAAATAGTGGAACCGTATCAGAAAATATCGTGGAGTATGGGCAAATAAATTTCTATCGAATTTTTAATGATTAAATTTTCAATTAAAATATTGAAAATTTAATGAAAATTATAAATTAAAGATTAATTATTATGAAACTAACATTTTACGGAGGAGCAAAATCCGTTACAGGCGCGTGTTATTTGCTAGAGGATGGGCATATTAAAATTTTGATTGACTGCGGTTTGGTGCAGGGAAATCGCGTGGCGGAAAAAGAAAACTACAAACCCTTTCCGTTCAATCCGAAAGAAATCAATTATGTTTTCATTACGCATGGCCACTTGGATCATGTCGGCCGTTTGCCAAAATTGTATCGCGATGGTTTTCGCGGGCTTATTTTTGGTACTCATCCGACTCGCGATTTCAGTGAATTGATACTTTATGACAGTCAAAGCATCTTGGGGCGTGAAGCGAAAAGTATGAGAGCAAAAGTTATTTACAAAGAAAGCGATGTTAGGGGGGTTATGGAATTATTTCACGGATGCGATTATGGCGAAAAAATAAAATTAAACGGAAATATTGTTTTAAATTTTAAGGATGCCGGCCATATTTTAGGATCGGCTATCATTGAATTATCCCTGGGCAATAAAAAAATTGTTTTTAGCGGCGATTTGGGCAATCCGTTTTCCTCCATATTAAAGCCGACGGAATGGGTGAAAGGAGCCGATTATTTGATTATGGAATCGCTTTACGGCGATAGGTTGTATAATGGAAATAATAAAAAAATGGCGCTTGAACGGATTTTAGAGGACACTATCAATAAAGGCGGAGTTGTTATGATTCCGGCTTTTGCGATTGAACGGACGCAGGAAATATTATATGAATTGAACGAACTGGCGGAAAATCGCAGAATCCCCCGTATCCCTATGTTTTTAGACAGTCCGTTGTCCATTGAAGCGACTGCGATTTACAAGCGTTATCCGCATTATTATAATGAATCGGCGCGCGATTTGATAAAATCAGGCGACGCTTTGTTTAATTTTCCCGGTCTTAAGCTTACGCGAACCAAACAAGAGTCAATGTCGATCAATGATGCACCGGCGCCAAAAGTTATTATTGCCGGATCGGGAATGATGGAAGGCGGGAGGATATGGCATCATTTGAGGCGTTATTTGCCGGATAATAAGAGCGTTCTTTTGGTTGTTTCTTATCAGGCGCCCGGAAGTTTAGGGAGGAGATTATTGGACGGAGCGCGAGAAGTAGAGATATTTAATGAAAAAATTCCGGTTCGGGCCGGCGTTCAAAGAATAGACGGTTATTCCGCTCATGCCGATCAGCAGCAGCTTTTAAGTTTTGCTCGCAAAGCCAAAAAAGGACTCAAGAAAATTTTTTTGACGCAGGGAGAGGAAAGCGCTTCGCATGCGTTGGCGTCGTTGATTCAGGATAATTTGGGCGTAGCAACGATTGTTCCCAATGTTGGCGATAGTTTTAATTTGTGATTGTGTTATAATAAAATAGTATTTTAAGCTATGATTCAGCAAAAAGATTATTATCTAAAATACAAAATATGCGTATCTGGAGCGGCGGTAACCGAGCATTGTGCGTCCGATATTTTAGAGCGGACAAAAGAAATCGGCAAGGAAATCGTAAGAAATAATTGCGTTTTACTGACTGGCGCCACGACTGGTGCGCCGTATTGGGCGGCTATCGGCGCCAAAGAAGCGGGCGGCATAAGCATCGGCATTTCGCCGGCAAAAAACAAACAAGAGCATATTTCGCACTATCGGCTTCCCGCTGATTATTTCGATTTGATAATTTATACCGGCTTTGAGTATTCCGGCCGTAATTTGCTTTTGACGAGATCGGCCGACGCGGTGATTTTCAGTTGCGGCAGAATGGGCACATTGAATGAATTTACCATTGCCTTTGAAGATCGTAAACCGATTGGAATTTTAACGGAAAGCGGCGGCACCACCGAATTGATCGGTGAAATTATTAGGGTTTCGCACAGAGAAAAAGAAGCGCAAGTGGTTTACGACAGTAATCCGAAAGTATTGGTTGAAAAGGTCTTGGAGTTGATAAAAAACGAAGAAAGTAGTATTTTATAGGATATGAATTTTTTAATACCCGACAAAACAGATATTATAATAAAATTATTATTAGCCGTTTTTTTAGCCGGCATCATTGGCATCGAAAGGCAAAGGGCGCAAAAAGCGGCCGGATTCAGGACATATAGTCTTATTGGTTTAGGGGCTTGCATGTTGACCGTTGTGTCTATCGGCGCTTTTGATGATTATATCGGTATAACGAGCTTTGACCCTTCAAGAATAATTTCCAATATCATTGTTAGTATTGGTTTTATAGGCGCCGGTTTAATTTTTCACCAAGGTATAAAAGTAGAGGGTTTGACAACAGCCGCCGGAATTTGGCTGGCGGCGATTATTGGTATTTCTGTCGGAATGGAGCTTTATTTTTTGGCAATCGCAGGAACGGTCGTTGCTTTTATAATAATGGGAGTATTAAGAAAGTTGAAGTTGGAATAATTTAAAAGTTTTATGCGCAGATATGTGATAGAATTTATTGAAAAATGCGTTTTTTACGCATTTATTTTTTTAATTCCTCTACAAACAAGGAGGATTTTTTATTTTTGGGGCAATGAATTTAACGAGTGGACAGCAGTTTCTTTATACGCGATGGATATTTTAGCGTTAGCGTTGTTTGTTTTTTGGGCGAGAAGAATTATCGCGGGCGTCGGAAAAATAAAGTTAGCCGGCGTTGATTATTTTTTATTTGCGTTTCTTGTTTGGTCGGGGATTAGCGTATTTTTCGCGGCAAATTTTTATTTGGGAGTTTATCACTGGGTTAAATTGGCGGAAATGGTTTTTTTATTTTTTTACACAAGACAATTTTTGGCGTTGAATAAAAAAAACGGTTCGGTATTGGTTGTGTGGATTTGGGTTGTTTCCGCTTTTACGCAATCAATTGTCGCGATTGCGCAATTTTTCAAGCAAGGTGATTTGGGATTGCGAATTTTTCACGAAAGCCCGATTGGCGCGTTGATAGACGGCGTGGCGAAAATTGACATTGACGGATTGAAAATCGTCAGGGCTTACGGATTATTTCCGCACCCGAATTTATTGGCGGCATTTTTGGGAATAGCGATTTTCGGCTGTTATTGGCTTTGGCTTTTTGATTCGCCAAGTTCGCCGCTCCCCGTCCCGCAAATATTGCGGGACGGGGAGCGGCGAACTGTTCGGTTGAATGAAGAGCGAAAAAGTAAAATCAAGAGTTGTGTTTTATGGTTTATGCTATCCGTTATTTTTACGGGTTTATTTTTAACTTTTTCCCGTTCAGCGATAGCGTTGGTTGTCGTTTTAAGCTTTGTATTTTTGATTTTTTCTTATTTTTCAAACGCGGAATTAAACCAAAAAAAAGAAATCGGTAAATTGATTTTATTCGTTATTTTATGCTTAACATTTTTATTTGTATTATTGCAGCCACTGCTTATAAGCCGGTTTAACATTGATATCGGAGAGCAGGCCGTTAATTTGCGAGTAATGTATAATAAAGTCGCGTTTGATTTTATTAAAAAATCGCCGGTTTTCGGCGTCGGAATCGGGAATTTTGTTTATGAATTTAAATTAAATTTTGGCGATATGGAATTTTGGCAATATCAGCCGGTTCACAATTTATATTTGCTCATTGCGGCGGAAACGGGAATTTTCGGCTTGGTTTTATTTTTAGGGTTTATCGGATTATTATCAAGAGGTATTTTTTTAATTGGATATACGAATAATCCGAAAAGCAAGGCGTTTATTTTCTATTTTCTATTTTCTATTTTCTATTTTCTGCTTTTAGGTTTCGCGGACCATTATTTTTGGACGCTTCAGCAGGGAGCATTGATGATGTGGGTAGTTTTTGGAATTTTATACCCGTTTATATTAAAAAAATGCGATGAATAATAAAACGGTTACTACTTTGCGTAATAACCGTTTTTCGTCTTTACCCGAACCTGACCTAGTTTATTGGTATTTCAACAACGGGAGGAGTTGTTGGTGTCTCAGATGTAGGCGTGGTTGGAGTTTCTTTGGTTTCAAATGGTTTTCTCCATTTTTCTGGAACTCTTTCTGCGAGTTCCATGGCAGCCTGGAATTTATCGATTTTCTTCAATGCCCCCTCTGTTTTCAAAAACATTGAGTGTGAAATTGTTGGATAAATTCCTTCTTCTTCTTTCAGACTCGATGGTAATTCATTAAGCGCACTTTTAAACGCTGGGGCGAATTGAGCCAATGGTCGTCCTTGGACCTTTTCTCCGGTCTCGTAACGTTTTTTCGCCTCTCTGTCCAGGAGTACCAGTGCCCCTTTTTCCGTTATCACTCCTTTTAAGAAGCGTTCAATTCCGATTTTCCGTAGGCTATTGAACCCATTTACATCAAACTCGCCGAGTTTTTCCTTCAGCTCCTCGAGCCCTTTTTTATACTTTTCACTCGCCGTTAATACCTTAACGGCTTCCGGAGTTTCTTTTTCTTTCTTTTTGGCTTCACTGTATTGTGAGGCTAAATTATAAGCCAATCCCAACGTTGCATTTACCCTTGAAAAAAATCCGCCCGTCTTTTGTTCCATTTTTTTCTCTCCTTTATACCTAGAAGACCCAGAAGACCCGAGGGGCCTCCTGAAAAATTTCTTTCCCCCAACCAGGGTCTCTTTATCCACTGGCTGACCTTGTTCCACGGCTCTCTTTAAAAAATCTTCTAGTATTTGTTTTTTTTCGCGCCGGTTTCTTAACCCGTTCTTGTTCATTGCAACCCCCTTTAGAGGTTTTTCATTCAAAAACCTCCTCCTAAAAAGTTTTATAAATATAATTTCAAAAAACAACAACCAACCAATAAAGCTGACTTTATAGCATACTCTTGATTAAAAATTTTGTCAAGTGCTTGGGGATATTTTTTGGTATTTCGGACAATATTTTAAAACTAAAAACATCCGTTGTTTGGCGGACGTTTGCAAAAAGTTCGGGCATTTTTTATTTATTAAATCTGGATTGCGCCGTTTGCCAGTCAATCGTTTTTATAAATGCCTCAATGTAATCATTTTTTTTAAGCCCATAGTCGGTTAAAAAAGAATGCTCAAAAACATCCATAACTAAAAGCGGTTTAGCGCCGGCGAAATGACCGACATCGTGTTCGTTAATCCAAACATTAAAAAGACGGCTCGCCCCCTGATCATAATACAAAACAACCCAGCCGATGCCACGCATTGCGCCCATTGATTTAAAATCTTTTTCCCACATTTCATATGAACCCCATTCTTCAATAATTTTTTTGGCAAAAGCCGATTCGCCGTTAAATTCTTCTTTATCCTTGGTTAAATTTCCGAAATAAAGTTCGTGTAGGCGCATACCATTGAATTCCCAGCCAAAACGCCGGTTTAATTCCGCGAATTCCGGCGTTCCGAATTTATCATTTTTTTCCATTTCAACCAAAATATCGTTCAGCTTGTTAAAATTATTAACATAGCCCTGATACAGAGTAAAATGGTTTTTCAGTAATTGATCGCTGAAACCCGAAAGACCCAATAAATAATTAAAATCTTTTGGTTGATACATATTTTGAAAATTTATATTTATATTTTTCCCACCAAATCCAGCCCGGGCTTCAATGTTTTACCGCCCGGCTCCCAACTCGCCGGACACACCAACCCCTCGTGTTCTTTAACGAATTTTGCTGCCCGCAGTTTACGTAAAATTTCTTTTGCCGAACGGCCGATACTGTTATCGTGTATCTCCATTGCTTTCAAAACGCCATTGGGATCAATAATAAAAGTCCCTCTTAACGAAAGACCTTCTTCTTCAATATAAGCGCCGAACTGACGGCAAACCTTTCCGGCCGGATCGGCCAGCATCGGAAATTTTATTTTCTTTATCGCCGGCGACTGATCATGCCACGCTTTATGCGCGAACACCGTATCCGTGCTTACGCTCAATATTTCCGCGCCGGATTTCTGAAATTCTTTATAATTTTCCGCCGCTTCTTCCAATTCGGTCGGACAAATAAAAGTGAAGTCCGCCGGATAAAAAAGCATAACCAGCCACTTGCCTTCATAATCGGAAAGTTTTATTTTTTTTATTTCTTCGTTATGAAACGCTTCCAAAGAAAAATCGTCAACTTTTGAATTAATTTTTATCATAAAATATCGTTTAGAAATTATCAGCCCGCTGGCTGATCCGCCCACGGGCGGAAAAATTAGAAATTTATATTTATATTATACTACTATATCTCGCCTCTGCCAAAAACCTTATCAACATATTTAAAAGCAAAAAAGGATATAACCCCCAACTGTATTGTCGGGGTAAGACCGATGCGAAGCAAGGGCATTATCGGCATATATTCATTATACGCCCATCGGCCGGAACTCAAAGCGTATTTTTCCAAAATTATCGCCGCGATAACGGCAAAAATTGCGGCAAGCCACATTCTTTTTTTTAAATACGGGATAAATTGAAAAAATAACCACAGAGTGGTTATAAAAAACGCGTCAACAAGCGCCGCGCGCGCAAGCAAGACCTGCGTTATCGGTCCGCTCTGATAATGAACATACAAATAAGAATGCAGATTTTCCCAAACCAAGTTCAAAAAAAACGCCGATATAAACACGAAAATTATTTTTTTTGAAAACACTTATTTTTTATTAATTGCTTACCTGCGGCAACGATTCAATTTTTTCTTCTTTAATTCTCGCAAAAATTATGAAAGCGACGATAAAAAATGGTACTAGGGCGGCCATGGCTAATCGTTGATTGCCCGTCGCTACAGAAACGACGCCGAATAGAACCGGACCCGTTGTTGCCGCGATTTTACTTGCAAAACTATTGAAGCCAAAAAATTCAAATCGTTTTTCGTCAGGAACAAGTTTACTAAGCCATGAACGCGCTATCGCTTGGCTTGAACCAATAACAAGAGCAGTCAACAACGCAATTACATAAAACATGGTTTTTGTAGTGGCAATAGACAATAAAACAACGATAATCGCCCAAACTACAATCGTAAATAAAAGAATTTTCTTTGATCCTTTTTTATCGCTCAACAAACCAAAAATAATTACAGCAGGAAAAGCGATAATTTGGATAATTAAAAGCAAAGTTAAAATTTCTTTAAATTCCATCCCGAATGTTGTTCTGGCGTAAATTGAAATAAAAGAAAAAATTATTACTAAAGCGTCGTTCATAAAATAGAAGCCGAGCAAAAACCAAGCGATATTTTTGTGCCGTTTTAGGTTTTTTATGGTTCCGACAACACTTTTTATTCCATGTTTTATAAGAACGGAAAGTGATTCTCTATTTTTATTTTCCGGTTTTTCTTTAATAAAAATAAAAGATGGAATTGAAAACAGTAAAAAGAATAGTGCGGTCAATGGAAACACCAACTTATACCCAAATTCAAAATCCCCCGCATATCCATTTTCGTATAATGGCTTGAAAGCAAGCATAGCAATAACTCCGCCGATGTAACCAAGTCCCCATGCAAGTCCGGAAATCCTACCAATAGTTTCTTTTGTAGAAACACGCGCAAGAAAAGAATCGTACAAAGTTTGCGCCAATTCAAAGGCAACATTGCTAATCAGAAAAATCAGTGAGACAAGTAATAATTTATTTGAACCGCTGAAAAATAGAAAAGCCGTACCGACCATTGACACCAAAGCAAAAATAATAAATTTTATTTTCTTGCGCGAGTCATAATCAGCTATTGCTCCAATTATTGGAGCGAGTAAACCCCCAATAAGAATAGAAATGCTTACGAGTAATCCCCAGTAAAAATCACCCCTTTCAACTCCTACAATTACCTCTTTGAAATAAATTGGAAAAACGAAACTTAAAATCAATAATGCGTAAGAAGAATTTGCAAAATCGTAAAACGCCCACGAGATTGCCGCTTTTTTATCCGCTTCTTTAAAAAATTTATTCAATAAGCTCATAAATCTTCCGGCTAATTATTTTCTATGATTGGTCGCAATTACTGAACGAAGCTCGAACCTTTTTTGAACGAAACTTTGACTGATTGCTCCGCCAAAGGCGGAGCAGAAAACCGAACGCTCCACCTGCGTTGAAACTTCGGCGGACAAGTCGGGCGGGTCCCTATAGCAAATCCTTCGGCTTGCTACGGGGCAAGCACAAAAAGCAAGAATTTTTGTTTACCCCGTAGGAAAACGAATTTTCTCCTTCGGGGCCCGCCCTCACTTTTCCGCCGCCGCCGAATTTCGTGCCAGTAAAACTGGCGTGCCACCTGAATTTTTAATCAAAACTAATTTTCACTTCCGACAATATCTGCATTTCCTCTTTTAATGTAGTTTTGATATCTTCTAACTTTTTATATTTTTGTGCTATTTCAATTTGTTTGTCAATATCGAAACTTCCGTCTTTTTTAATTGGGACGGGAACACTTACATCTTCAATTATATTAACAGTTATTCGCCTATTGCTTCCTTCTCCAGCGTAATACTTACTCAAATCACGATTAAGAACATAAAGGAAGTATGGTAAATGAACTTTGTCTACTTTTGGCATTAAAGCCCCGCAGTGGGTTGTCATACTAAACTTCCCGTTGCGATAATAAACGGTGCCGACATATGTGCCGTCCGTTGTCCAAGTCAAGCATTTTGTTTCATAATCGTAATGATCAATATTCCCGATAACTCCGTCCTCTGTAGTTTTTGAAGAATAAACTGGATATTCTCCTTTATTATTGTTTATATATGATTTTGTATATTCTGATTTTCCCTTCTCAATTTTAAATAAGCCGTTATCACCACCGATAGTCTTATAAGCTATTTGTTCGTCTTTGTTGCTTTTTTCAAGCTCAGAGCTTAAATCTAACAAATCATTCTTTAATTTTCTAATAGAATTTTCTGTCTGTTGAATAAGGCTTATATAGTCATCAACGGAAAAATTTTTAACTTCCTCTTTTACGCCCAAAGCTACTAATTCCTCATCGTTCCAAAATCTATCTATCACCCAATGCTCGGCATTATTAAATTTTTCAAAAGACAATGTTTTACACCTACTATTTTGAGGAGTAAAAGAATTTTTTGAACCTTTGAATTGATTGAATTGGTTTACCATATCTGGCAAATCATTATTTTCTGGTGTAGAAAATCTGTTTATATCCAATGTTTCGCCTATACTACTTACTAAATAGGCAAAAATTGAATTTTTTTGTATATCTATTTTAGAATTTTTCTTTGTTAGTGCCAAAATATAAGTTTTCTTCGAAGTAGTATAAAAAGCGTCTTGCGGTAGAGATATCATGCCGTCAATAAAACATTCTTCTTGAATAAATTTTCTCAACTTTGCGTCGCTTAATCTATTTAAAATTCCGTCAGGAATAATTATAAATGCTTTTGCATTTGGTTTTATACTTCGTATTATCCACTCAACAAACAACCCCTCTAACCCTGTAGCATTGATTTTATAAAATTCGTTAAGTTCGGCATTATTTTTTATAGCTTCTTTATAATTACTACTTCCGGGAATAACATATGGGGGATTTGTTAAAACCAAATCATAGTAATTTCTATTTATTTTGGATAATGAACCAAGAATAGATTTATTAAAAAGCTTGAAAGTATTATTAAATAATTTAGAAAATTCTTTTGATAAACTCGGATTTTGTTTCAAAAGATCTGAAACAAAAATCAACATATTGGCTTTTGCGAGTACAATAGTCAGTTGTTCCTCTCTTTCAAATCCCTTGTCAAATCCAAAAAATTGATATTTAGGCTTAATTTCTTTACCTTCGATTTTATAGTAAAAATTTAAGCCGTCTTCTTTCTTTTCTTCTTTCACCCTAATTGGTTCCAAAACAAAACCTCCGACTCCGCAAGCGGGGTCACAAATTTTTGATCCTACTGGTAGTTTATCTATATCTGAAATACTTATTATTGCGTCAACTATATTACGAGGTGTAAAAAATTGGCCCCATTTTTTCTGACTGATACTCCTCTTCATAAAAGCTTCGAACACCTGCGATTTAAAACTTGGGTCAATATTTTTGAGAGGACCAAATTTTTTAAATTTACTTAAAATTTTATGAAAAACCAATCTATGTTCATCAACATCGGGATTTAAAACCGTACCATTTATAATGGTTGTTTGGTCGTCCTCGCTCGCAGGAAACATTACTTTTAAATATGGTCTTACATTATCGCTATAATTACGAAATGCTTTATCGGGATTAAGACTAAAAATATAATCAAAATTTACCTTATTTCCCTTGTCGTCTTCTTGTAAAATACCAAGATCACTTAAATATTTAAAAATAAATAATTCAACAAAGGTGTATAAACATTTTTCTGGCGTTGCACCGCTCACAGACCAAACATCCTGCCAAATTTGACCAGCAAGAATGGTCGGATTTATCATTTGACCTTTTTCTAATTTAGAGTGCTGATTATCAATAAAACTTAAAATTTTATGAATTAGTTTTATGGTTTCCTGCGTTTTTGTTTTTAGATTATCAAGGTCTTCTTCGTCATTTTTTTGATCCACTAAAAAATCATCCTTTAGAGGAATATCATTTTTATTAACTATCAAGCTATAACTCCTAATTTTTCCAGTTGTACGGTCTTTATATTCTTTATCTTTGTTTTTATGGTTTGGATTAAACCAAATAAAATCTTGTCCGTCAGTAGCTAAACCGATTTTTGCTCCTATTTCCTGCGCGATATCGTTGCATTGTTCAATCGCATCAATTTTATCTTTTTCGTTTATGAATTTTTCACCTTTTTTCCATTCTATTGCCAAAATAACACTTAATTTCTTTTTATTTCTTCTGTCTACTAAAAGACCGTCTGGTTTTCTCAAACCATAAGAGTCGTAATTTTTGCTTGGGATAATTTTATATTTTTTAAGATCATTAAGAGTGGTACTACCCAAATTGTAGTACTCAAACGGGCCTAAAATTAAACCGCCCTTATTTAAAGATTTTTGTAATAATTCTTCGCTCATATTTTTTAAAATTATGACTACTTATAGTTTATCATTTTTAAAAAATCGGCACAAGTGGATGTTGGCTAATCTATTTTTTCATTAAATCATCGATTGAAACACCTAACCCTTTGGCGATTTTGGCCATAGTTTCAATAGTCGGATTGGGCGTTGAGCCGGATTCAATTTTGGTAATTGTATGTAAAGTGATACTGGCAAGTTTGGACAACTTGTCTTGCGAAACACCGAGCTTATCTCGATATTTTTTTATGTTTATTTTCATAAAGTCGGGCTGCCGAGATTTGAACTCGAACTAAATCCTCCCGAAGGACTCGTGCTACCATTACACTACAGCCCGATATTTTTAGTATGGGGGCGAAGCGTGCATACTACCATTATACTATACCCCGTTATCAACGTGATGCTTCTTCTTTATTTCTTTAATTTCCCCCTCTTCAATTTCTTCCCATTTTTCTTCACCGCTCGCTGACAATTTTTTTAATTTTTCTTCCGACAATTCATTTAGTTCTTTAATTCTTCTTTCCAAATAATCTTCATCGTTTTTGGAAGCATCGTCAAGCACTTCGCCCATTATGCTCTTTAAAATCAATCCGATTTTCGGTCCGGGCGGAATATTCAAAATTTTCATAATATAATCACCGTTAATTTTCAGCATCTTGAGGGAGATCGGCTCACGCAACGCCTGGTCAATCAGCGCTTTGTATGTCCGCAAACGAAACGGTTCGGCTTTGGGAACGCCAGAACCGATTCTGTCCGCTTTACGGACATTGATCAATTCCCAAATATTCTCCTGCCCCACATTTCTCACAACTCTTTTTACCGCCGAAAGGGTTATTTTGTCGGGATCGGACAAAAACAGATGCCAACGGACCAATTTAACGATTTTATCGCGTTGGTTTTTGGGAAACTTCAAATGATTTAATATTCCGGATGTTATTTTCGCGCCGACAACTTCATGCCCGTAAAAAGTGGAGTCTGGTCCTTCGCCGCGTTTGGAATGCGGTTTGCCTATGTCGTGAAATAAACTTGCAATTTTAACTTCAAAGGAAAAATCCATTTTAACGGCATAAGCGAATGCCCGAAAATTATGCTCCCAAACGGTAAATATATGATGCTTGTTTTGCGTCACTCCCATTCCGGCTTCCAGTTCCGGAATTATATGTTTTAAAATCCCCAGGTCGCGAAGTAATTCCAGCCCTTTTATGGCACCGCTTGCCAAATCACTATCCGTTAATTCCGATTCCTGCCAAAATTTCATTTTCCCCACCGGATTTTTAGAAGGAATGGATAAAATTTTTACAAGTTCGTCCCGAACGCGCTCAACGGAAATTTCTTTTATCAATTCGGAATTATTTTTTATGGCTTCGGCTGTTTTCTTCTCAATGTTAAAATCAAGTTCCGCTGCCAAACGCGCCGCTCTCATTATTCTTAAAGCGTCTTCTTGAAAACGCTCGTCGGGATTTCCAACCGTCTTTATGATTTTCTTTTCTAAATCCTCTTTGCCTTCGAAATAATCCGCAATTTTATTCTGCTTGATGGCCATCGCGTTAATCGTAAAATCGCGCCGCGACAAATCTTCCTTTAATGTTTTCGCGAATTTAATTTCATCCGGATGGCGGCGATCGGAATATTTACCTTCAATGCGAAACGGCGTAATTTCTATCGCCCTTAATGCCGCGTCTTCGTTTTCCGTCAAAATTGTGACTGTGCCGAACGTATTTTCATAAAAAGAACCAGGGAAAACTTCTTGAATTTCTTCGGGCTTCGCCGAAGTCGTAATATCCCAATCCTTCGGCTTTCTGCCGAGCAAATAATCCCGCACGCATCCGCCGACAATATAAGCGTCGTATCCGGATGCCTGCAATTTTTCCAAAATATTTACAATTTCTTGCGGAATAATATTTTTCATACTGACGATTACTTCTTAAAATTAGCACGAAAACGGTAAAAAACAAATCCCGCCCCGCAGTACTGCGGGGCGGGATTTTGACCATTCCAAATAAACTTTAATTTATCCTCTTTCTAACGCAGCCACCCGCCTTTCAAGAACCGCGAATTCTTCAACATCCACTTTTCTCTTCAAGGAAGTTTTAATAAATTCAATGTCGGTTTTCATAATTTCCATATCGGTCTTCATAGAACCAATCATTTCGGTATGATGACCTAATGTTTCCGTGTGAGAATCTACTGTTTGTTTAATTGAAGAAACATCTTGTTTAATTGAAGAAACATCTTGTTTAATTGAAGAAACATCTTGTTTAATATCCTCGTATTGTTCCGCCACAAAGCTCACGTTATCATTAACTCGTTCTATTAAAACACCAAGGCCCCGAATATCTTGACGAATATCATCGTGATTATGATCGTTCGATTTTTTAGATTTTGCTTTTACTCCATTAGACATTTTTTGTTGCTTTTTTAACATATTTTTCAATTAAACCTCGTCTAAACATTATCATAATCCAGTAAGATACTACCACGATGTCTAACGGGGTTCATACTTTTATATTATTTTATAAGCAATTGAATGTCAAATTCTATTTATTAAGAATTTATCCATTGCTTGCGCAAAAAACTTAATTCATAGTAAAATCAAAATGTGTTAAATGCGTTACTATTCTCTAATTTCGCTTTGCGTCCATAGCTCAATCGGTAGAGCAGATGGCTCTTAACCATAAGGTTCCAGGTTCGATTCCTGGTGGACGCATTATTAAATAGATTAAGGTTTCAGCCCAAGGATGATCAGCCTGCCCGCCGGTAGGCAGGTCTCGGGCTGATGATGCCCTCTGGGCGCATAAATAAAAAAAAATCCGGTTTTTCGCCGGATTTTTTTTATTGCTGTTTATCGCTCAAATTGATATAATTAAAAAATGGGAAATAAAGTGATTAAAATTTTAATAGCCGCCGATATTACCATAATGGGGGCATGGGGTTTCGTAACGCCCGTTTTCGCCATTTTTTTGGTTGAATCCATTGAAGGCGGATCGCCGCGCCTTGCCGGAATGGCAGTCGCCATTTATTGGCTAACTGAGTCAATCCTCAAACCGCCTATTTCGTATTATCTGGACAAAAAACGCGGCTTAAAAGATGACTTCTACGCTATGATAATCGGTTTTTCAATTTATAGCGCAGCTCATTTTCTTTATATTTTCGCTAAAACTCCTTATGACATTTACGCCATCCAATTTTTTATGGGCATAGGCGCCGCTTTCGCTTTTCCTCCCTGGTACGCCTTTTTTTCCAAATCGCTGGATAAAAATTACGAAAACTTTGAATGGGGCATAGAAACTTCAATTATCGGGTTCAGCATAGCCGGCGCCGGTTTGGCCGCCGGATTCATAACGGAAAATTTCGGATTTACTCCGTTGTTTATAATAAGCGGGGTTTTGGCTTCAATCGGAACCGCTACATTGTTATTGATGCGTAAGCACATAAGGATGTCGTCAAGATCCGGCATTATAATAAAAGACTAATTGTGAAATTAGCTTTTTGGTCTTGACTTTTGTGAATTAGTCTATATAATAAAAAGAATGCGAAAATGGTTCGTTAAAATATTTTAATTTAAAATGAAAGGGGATTGTTGAATGGATAAATTACTAAGGGTAATGATTGGTTATTCGTTTGGTTTGCGAAAGGATGGATTTCCAACTAAAAGTAATAGCGCTTTGGCTATGTGGGCTAATACTGTAAATGAGATGCTAGCCCCTGATATTACTATTCTGCAAACAGAAATTGCAGAATGCGTAAATTTTAATCCGTCGTTGATAATAAAAAATCACAAAAGAAAAAATGAATATTTAGATACCGAAGAAGTAACGGTTCAAGCAGTTGATTTTTTAAAAGAACTCATCAATCAAAATGAAGAATACTCATTATATGTATATATAATAGCTCATCAATGGTTGCACTGGTCCAAATGTATGCGAGAAGTAAAAAAATGTTTGAAAAAAAGTGAAATAAAGGGCAATGTAATTTTTATAAGAGGATGCATCATCCCTTTTGATGCTAAATCCGATCAGTGGTACACGCGCGGACATATCCGAGCGTTATTGTATGCCATTTTACAACTTATGGGCAAAAAAACCGTCAATTAAAAAATGACGGTTTTTCAAAATAAATTCGTTTATTTTTCTTCTTTCACGCGCTTTTTTTCTTTGTCCGAAAAAATACTGATTTTGCCGTATTCGCCGTCGTAGCCCGGAATTATGTTTAATTTTCCTTCTCTGACCCTTTTTACTCCTTCGGCAATCTTAACATCGGAAACTTGCGCGATATCTTTAATTGGCGCGTCAAGCAAAATATTGAATTCGTCGTTGAAGCCGTTTATCAATGTTTTGTATTTTTCAAATACTGTTTTCGTGCCTGTTCCCACGCCATAAACGTCGCCGATAATTTCTTCCAAGGGAACCAAATTTTTGAATGGTACGGCATCGCGCGGCACTTTACTGCTATTTCTATCCGCCAATTCATCCACTCTGTTCATAACACCGATAGTTAAAGGATGTTTGCATTTCGGACAAAGATTATTACTCGCCTTACTTTCTTTCGGACTAAATATTATGCCGCAATTCCGATGACCGTCGTAATGGTATTTTCCTTCTTCCGGAAAAAATTCAACCGTATAGATAAATTCTTTCGGATTTTTTTCTCTTATCATCCGCGCGATATCGGCATAGCTCGTTTTTTTTGTGTCCGTGACTTCAAAAACATTCGCTTCCCGTCCGATTTTATGCAAAGAATGAGCATCGGAATTGGATATCAAGGAAATATCGTCGAGTTTGGAAAGCCGCCTGTTCATCGCAGGATCCGAAGAAAGACCGGTTTCAACGGCAAAAATATGTTTCGCGTATTCGTCAAAACATTCCTCAATGGCATTAAATCCGGATTTTGACCCAAAAATGGAAAACCACGGAGTCCAGGCGTGCGCCGGAATAACAAGGCACTCGGTTGACGCGCCAAAAACGATTTTCGCCAGTTCTTTCGCGTCCAAACCGAGAATCGGCCGGCCGTCTGAATGCAAATTACCGATTCGGCCGAGTCGGACATTTATTTTTTCCACCGCTTCAAAATCCGGCGCGAAAACAATAATATGGATTTTGCGGACTTTGTTGTTTTTGGAATATATGCAGCTTATTTCGGTAGTTAAAATAAATCGCAAATCGTTTTTCAAAATCTTCGGAAAATCATTATTTTTAATTTTATATTTATTTTTAAGCCGAAAAAGTCCGTTTACCGGCTCCAATTTTTCTTTTATTTCCTTAAACCAAACTGGATGCGTAAAATCGCCGACGGAAATTACATCAATGCCTTTTATCTGCCCCCACAAATCCAAATACCCCAAATCCATATTGGGACTGGTGGCGCGGGAATATTTTGAATGAATATGAAAATCGCCAATGAGTCGCATTATTTTATTATAGCATTTTTTAATTGCCGGTGCCGTTGACATTTTAAAGAAGTCTGGTAATATTTGAATTAGTAAATTAAAAATTTAAATAATCTGAAAGGAGGATAATTAAAATAATGCAACGAGAATAATGCGCCAAAGATTGCATTGTGATTATTTTAGGTAATTTATAGGAAAGGATAGCGAAGATGTTTTATTTAATATTTGGTTTTTTATTTCTTTTAGCGACTTTATTCGCGCATAAAATAGATACAAAAAATAAATTAGTTACGCTTGGCACAAGGGTTATATGCGGAACGATAGCTGTTATTTTAATCTCGTCCGTATCTTTTGTTCTTATTGGCGAAAACGAAACGGGACATTTCCATAAAATTTATGGCGGAAAGAATTTGGAAGACGGAGCGATTATAGCTACTCAAGGAGAAAAGGGACCGCAAGCGGATATTTTAACGCCGGGATTTCATTTCAGACCGCTTTTGAGAATTATTTACAAAGTATCAAAAGAACAGGTTTTTATTGTACCCGAAAATAAATACGGTTTTCTTATTGCGAAAGATGGAATGCCAATGCGCCCGGACCAAACGTACGCAGACGCTTTTAATCCAAACGAATTACGAGGCATGATTTATGATGCCCGATATTTTTTGGAACATAATGGACAGAAAGGTCCGCAAACAACAGTTTTAACGCCAGGCACTCATCGTTTAAATAAATTCCTTTGGGATGTAAAACTCGGCGATGTTACGGAAATCCCAGAGGGATTTGTGGCTGTCATTAAATCAAATGTTTGGTCACGAGTAGATTTCGGCAATCTTAAAACAGAAAAACCAGAAAATATTTCTCTTATAAAAATAGATGAATTTACCGGAAGGGATCTAAAAGTTCCCCTTGTGCCTGTTGGAGCCATTGGAATATGGGAAAAAGCATTGAATCAAGGCAAGTACTACATAAATGAACATGCTTATAAAGTTATTTTATTTAACATAAAAGCTAATACCTGGGAATACAAAGGGGGCTACAAAAGACGTTATATTGATCTAGTAATAGATGATAAGGGAATAATAACCCAAAAAGAATGGGAAACCAATGTACCTATTCCCGAAAATGCCGCCGATCCGGCCATTGAAGTAAAGGTTGAAGGATGGCCAATACCATTAGAACTGCGAGCGTTAGTCCAGGTTTCACCGGATAATGCCCCATATGTAGTCGCTGCCGTAGGCGGACTTCAAGAAGTTGAAGACAATATTTTAACTCCGATTATCCGTTCGGTTGTACGAAATGTAACCGGCGGAACAATTCATGTTCCTGATGAAAACTCTCCCGGAAAATTAATTAACCGCCCAACCAGAGTTCTTGATTTAATGATAAACAGAGATGTTTTGGAACAAAATATAGAAGATTTAATACGACCAGAGAGTTTAAAGGCCGGAGTTGATATAAAAGAAATAAGATTTGGTGATCCGGCCATTCCTCCGGAATTGCTTCTTGCGTGGCAAAGAGAACAATTGGCGCAACAGTTAAAAAAAGCTTACACGCAGGAAAAAATCGCGCAAGACGAAAGAATAACTGCTGAAAAGGCCAAAGCGACCGCTGATCAGCAATCAAAACTCGTAGAATCGGAAATTGAAGTAAAAAGATCCGAACAAATAGCCATAGCAAAAGAAAACGAAGGGCTTGGTGAAAAAAACAAATTAACTTTAATTACCCAAGCGCAAAAAGAACAATCGGAAATTTTAGGACAAGACAGGGTGGTTGAATTAAGAAAATATGAACTGCTTTTAACCACTTTGGTAAATTATTTTGATAAACACCCCGAGGTATTAACAGAAGCGCTATCCAACGCCCACAAGTTTGTACCAGAAAGAATATTTACTATAAGTTCAGAGAATAATGGTTTAACTAGCGCGGCGGGAATACTAGGAGATTTTTTGAGCTCAAACCAAGAAAAACAGAAAAAAAATAATACAGAAAAAAAATAAACACATAAATAAATGCGCACAACAGCCGATTTAATCGGCTGTTTTATATTTTATTTCGCAAAATTACCACAAAAACGCCAAGAATTGACTTAATAATTTTTTTATATTACTATAAAAAATATCATTATCACATGAACCCCGTTGGAAGTTTTTCGCTAACGGGAAATAAAGTAATTTAATTAAATATTTGTCGGAAGTTAACCAATTAATTGTATAAACCCCATTAGAAACAATGTTTCCAATGGGGTGAAGACAAGCTTCTAACGGGGTGAAAAATCTTATCAAAAACATATTTATCATTATACTGATATTTTTTATAATGTCGGCGATTTTTACATTTTACTCTTCGGAAGAAAAACCGCAGGAAGTAGGACTATCCAAACTCGTTGAAGAAATAAATCAAGAGCAGGTTGTAAAAATCATAATTAAAGACAACGATCTTGAGATTGAACTTCGCGACGGAACAAAACAAGTTTCCAAAAAGGAACGCGAATCCTCATTGACGGAATCTTTAAAAAATTACGGAGTTGAACAAAATAAACTTAATTCTTTGAATATGGAAATTCGGGAACCGTCCGGAATCATGTTTTGGATAGGCAGTATTTTGCCGATTGTTCTTCCGTTCGTTTTAATAATATTTTTCTTTTGGTTTTTGATGCGGCAGGCGCGGCAAGGTTCAATGCAGGCGTTTTCTTTCGGCGAATCGCGCGCCCGTTTTATTTCCCCGAAAGACAAAAAGGGTCGGATAACCTTTAAAGATGTGGCCGGACTGGAAGAAGCCAAAGAAGAATTGAAAGAAATCGTTGATTTTCTGAAAAACCCAAAAAAATATACGGATATTGGGGCTAAAATTCCCAAAGGCGTTCTTTTAATGGGATCGCCCGGAACCGGCAAGACACTTCTCGCCAAAGCCGTAGCAGGAGAAGCCGACGCGCCGTTTTTCAATATTTCCGGTTCGGAATTTGTGGAAATGTTCGTCGGAGTCGGCGCGTCCCGCGTCAGAGATCTTTTCAAAAACGCCAAAAAAAACGCGCCGGCTATTGTTTTTATTGATGAAATTGACGCGGTTGGCCGGCAACGCGGCACCGGACTTGGCGGAGGTCACGATGAACGAGAACAAACTTTAAATCAGATATTGGTGGAAATGGATGGATTTGACACCGACACCAATGTTATCGTAATGGCGGCAACCAATAGACCCGATGTTTTGGATCCGGCGCTTTTGCGTCCGGGAAGATTTGATCGGCGCGTTGTTTTGGAAAACGCGGATATCAAAGATCGTGAAGCGATACTTAAAATTCATAGCCGTAATAAGCCGCTTGATAAAATGGTTGATTTGCGGAAAATCGCGGAAAGAACCCCAGGATTTTCCGGGGCGGATTTGGAAAATTTGATTAACGAAGCGGCGATTCTAACGGCGCGAAAAAATAAAAAAATAATATCACAACAAGATATATTAAGTTCAATTGAAAAAGTTTTATTGGGACCGGAACGCAAGAGCCACATTCTTTCCGTAAAAGAAAAAGAAATCGCCGCCTTTCACGAAGCGGGTCATGCTTTGGTCGCGGCAAGTTTGCCTAATGCCGATCCTGTTCATAAGGTCTCCATTATTTCGCGCGGGCGGGCCGCCGGTTACACACTGAAACTGCCGATTGAAGACAAGCAACTTTATTCCCGTTCTTATTTCTTGGATGAATTGGCGGTTTTGCTTGGCGGCTACACTTCTGAAAAACTTATATTCAACGAACTGACGACCGGTGCTTCCAATGACTTGCAAAAAGCCTCGGAAATCGCGAGAAAACTTGTCCGTCAATACGGAATGTCGGAAAAAATCGGACCGGTGACTTTTGGCGAAAACGAAGATCTGGTGTTCCTGGGGAGAGAAATTGGCGAACACCGCAATTATTCCGAAGAAATCGCTTCAAAAATTGACAGGGAAGTGACGCGACTTATCAATAACGCGCAAAAAACAGCAAAGAAAATCTTATCTTTAAATAAAGAAAAATTGGAAAAAATCGCGCGAGAATTGATAGAAAAAGAAATGATTGAACAAAAAGAATTTAATAAACTAATAAAAGAATAGTAAAAATAGTCTATTAATCAACATAACGACCCTGTTGTCAATCGACGATCGGGTCGTTGTGTTTTGTAAGATAACGCTCTTTTGTTATTTAAAATTTTGTGATATATATTTATTATATGAATGCGCATATAGCTCAGTTGGTCAGAGCAATGGTCTTATAAGCCATAGGTCCTTGGTTCGAATCCAAGTATGCGCAAAATTAAGGCAAGGTCGGACATGGTAAGACCGGAGTCCCCGGTTTGAACCTAGGCATACCCGCTAGAATTATACTTTACAATTTTTCGGCGATTTATTTGCCGACATATAAGAACTCTGTTAAGGCAAATCTTCTGTTTTTTCTTCAGTATAAATGTTTATTGATTGATTAATTCCGGGTGCAGTTTTAGCATTTCATTCATTGCTTTTTGATCTAAAGATGGATCGAAATTTTTGTTAAATATTAAAAATATTGTGATTGTAATTGCTATTACTGCGATTCCGATTAAAACATAATTTGCCTGTTTTTCATCTTTAATTGTTCCGCCGGAATATTTAATTAACCATCGGATTATTTTTGATGTTCCAGGATAAAAAACCGGAACGGATATTCGTTGTTCGTCTTGAAATTTTACGCTATTGTCGGTATTTTGGAGCGTATCGCTCAAGTCAATTTCTTCATTGTTATTATTTGGGTCCATATTAATTAGAATAAAATCATAAATTTGATTATATAATTATTTTAATTTTAGCATAATTGTATTTGTCTCGCAATTTTCTATTCTGGTGCTGTATTTTTAAAATAGCTCGAACGCATTTCGCCGCCTGCGGCGACGGCCAGCCCCCCAAAATTTGAGCGGCTTCGCCACAATCTTTGACAATTTCAAGTTTTTCTATGAGTTAATCATAACTCATTACAGTAAATTCTTTAAGAAAAATGAACTTGAAAAATTTACTGCTTTGGCGGTAAATTCTTTTTCGGGAAAGAAAAAAGCGACTTTGTCATTTATGACATGGTGTCGCTAAACCCTCATTTGTTCAAGTTCTTTTCGAACGTACAGCGTTGGTCGCCAAGGGTGGCACAAGAAAACAGAACCGAAGCTGACGGCTTTCGCGCCGAGACTTCTGATTTTTTCGAGATCGTTGAAATCCCACACGCTCGGTCCGATTACCGGAATTGTTGTCAACTCGGCAAGTTTCTTGACCAAATCCCAGGTAAATGGTTGGGCGATCTTTCCAGATACACCGCCGCCTCCAAGATTTTCGAGAGGGTTCTGGCGATTTGGAAAAACTATTGCCCAAGGGACGCTGTTGACAGAAATGGCTTCGACAAAATTCTCGGCCTCTTTCACGATTTGCGAAATATCGTGAGTAACAGACACTTTCAGAATCAACGGCAGACGAGAATTGGTTTTGACCGCTTCGCAACTTGCAATGACTCTCGCGGTGTCTTGCAAGATGCAAGTTTCAGTGTTTGGACATGAAGCGTTGATTTCCAACCCAACCAAGTCAAAGCCGTTCAATATCCCTGCCATTTCCGCTAATTCTTCCGGCTCTCCGAAAATCGAAGCAACCAGAGGAATTTTTGTTGAATTGACTGATGGCCCAATTTCCCTGCACCACCAATCAATTCCAGGATTTGACAGGCCAACTGCATTAACGACTCCGCCACGAACTAATCGCAAACACCGGAAAGGATTATACCATCGCAGATTTCCTTCCGTTGGTCGAAGTGTCAATGTTTTAGTTACCGAGGTAAAGAGTGTCGGGTCGAGAAGCCTGATCCAGCGCCAAGGTTGTTCCCATGGCCAACCTTTTCCGTCAAAACTCAACGCACCGCTTGCGGTCATGTATTCAAAGTCATGACCATTAGAAAGCCTTATCATGGTTATTCACCTCCTTTTTGTGTTGTAAGGTACAAATTAAGTTAGGATTTCCCAACTTATTGCTAAATAGATAACTGTTATCAGAAAAAAGCAGCTAGTGTCTGACCTCTGACCTGTGGATGTTCTCGTTAGATTTATTTTAGCAGTTTTTACCTTTTCTTGCTATATCTTTTTTCTGTATTGGTGCCTTGGGGGAGAGTCGAACTCCCAATCCCTTGCGGGAACTAGGTCCTAAACCTAGCGCGTATGCCAATTCCACCACCAAGGCGCATTGTATAAATCAATCCGCCCGCCAATTTGGCGGGCGGATTGATTTTACGGTTTAAAATATTTTTTGCGACTAAACACTATCGTTGTCGGAAATAACGGTTTTTATGCTCCAGTAACATCGATGCCTAAGAATGAAGGAATCACTTGCATTACTATTATCCATGCCAAGAATACGATTGCAACGCCAGCCATGGTGTACATTATCCGTGATAAAGCGCTTTTTCGTGCTTCGTCGTTACCGCCGGAACTCATCCATTGAATGCCGGAAAAAATAAGAATAATAACCGCCAATATAATGGCAAAGGCAAAGAACCAGTTCAACGCTACTTTAAAAAGAGCGTATATTGCATCCAAGTCGCCTACATTTGATTCCGTGGGCGGTTCAATCGGTTGAGCATAAACTGTATTTATTGCCGTATTTAATAAAAATTTTAACATAAATAAATTATAAAAGAAAAATGATATAAAAGCAAGTTGTTTAACGATACTTTTATTTGATTTTTGCTTTTATTTATCCCCACGCCTTTTCGTAAACATTTTTTTACGGAAAGGCGTGGGGACTTGGTTAAGCGACCTTTAAACTCCTAATAATTCGCAAAGATTTATGCCAAAAAGCCAATCAAGTATGCCGGACGAAAGACTTCCCGATTCAATATTTAGCTCGCCCAATCCTAAAAATTTCGGTATAACTCGTTCAACTATTATTCTTGCCGCGAGAATAACCATTACGCCAATCGCAACAAAATATAATTTATTTAACGATGTTTTTTTTGTATCAGCATTGCCTCCAGAGGTTAGTATGCTGATTCCCACTGAAATCGCATAGACGATCGCTATTATTAAAGAAAAAGAAAAAAACCAATAAAGCGCTTTTAGGAAAAGACAATAGAGAACGCCGATGGTGGGAACCATTCCCAGCGCGCCCACTCCGCTTACCGCTTCGGCAGATTTGATGAAAAAATTAAATATGAACATCGTGATTAACTAATTGGAATTAGCATTAAATACCTTTTATAATTGAAAATAATTTTCCGATTAACCCGGCCCACCATACTATTTCGCATTTTACCATATAGATTGGCAGTATAAGCGTTTCAAAAGCCGCTGTAAATACGCCCAAAAACATCGCTATCATTATTAAAATCGACGTGGAAAGCAAAATTATGACAATTCCTATCGCAATCCAACTCAAATTTTTATGTACTGATAAAAGCACTTGCGGATCTCCGGAAGAAAATATATAGCGAAGACCGTTTATAACCAAAGAAGTTACCGCCAATATAAGCGCGAAACTGAACAACCACGTCATTATTTTTAAAAATATGCAATACATATCGCCGAATACGAAACCAATGCCAGGAAGATTTTCTAATTCCAATGAATCGGCAAAAACTGAAAAATAGGGGAAAAATGCAAAACCCAAAACCGCAAAAACGATAAATATGACAAAAATTTTATTAAAAATATTTTCCTTCATTTAAGATTCGTACAAATAAATTAATTGCATCAAGCGCGCTTTCTTCATCCCCCGTTTCCAGTATATCCCTCACAAACGTTATTATTCCGCGGCCGATCAATAAAATCGCTACGCCGAGTACCAACCAAATCAACATTTTTTTTACTTTTGTTATTTGTGAATCATCGCCGCCGGCCGTCAGGAATGTTATGCCGATATAAACCGTTAAAATTACGGCTAGCACGATTGCTATAGAATAAAAATATCTGGAAAATCTTTCTAAAATACTTACTATCTTATCCAGGGTTAAATCAATGTATTCAGGGGATGTATTGTTTGTGCTGGTGCCGGAATCGCCATAAGCATATGCGACGAAAAATGCGCTCGTCGCGAAAAATAATATAAAAAATAAGATGCCGAATTGCGAAATTTTTTTGTTCAATTTTTGTTTTGTCATTTTTGTATGCTACTATCACATATTGTATAATGGTTAAAAAATATTCGTTTTATCCAGTATTCAATATATCTTTTAGAAGCGTTATTACGCCACTGCCGATTAACAAAATCGCGATGCCGATTACCAGCCAAATAAATGTTTTTTTCGCTTTTGTTACTTGCTGATCATTGCCGCCAGCCGTTAATAATAAAACAGCGGCGTAAATCATTATAATCGGAACAATCGCGATAGCTACATAATAAAAATAGTCGGCGATTCTTTTCACGATATCTATGATACTGTCTGTTTTTAGCGGATTATCATATTCAATTATTTTTGTACTCGTTCCGATTTTATCATCATCATTTATTTTGCAGTTATTGGAGCAACTATCGTTGTTATTCGTATTGCCGTCGTCGCATTCTTCCGCAAGATCAACGATACCATCTCCACAATAACCGGTTTCTTCAGATTTTTCGATAAAAGCGTAACAGTCGGTAACTGACGCACCGTCTTCTTCGCCGACGCAACTCCATAGCCATTTATCTTTGGTGCTGCCAAATTCAACATTAAGTAATTGAAAAATTCCGGGGTTGCACGTTCCAGCATCTTCGAAGGCAGAATAATTAGCATATGTGTTTCCGTTGGCAGGGCCGCATTTGCCGTTAATTTTAACCGCTTGAACAGGTGCGGTAAAAAACGCATTTACCGCGAAAAACAGTATAAAAAATAGGATGCTGAACCGCAACAATATTTTTTTCAAATATTTACCATACATAAGATAATTATACCATAAATCCATAAAGTAGCATAAAAAATGATTAACATTTAATCGTATGCCAAGGCCAAGGAAATCCTGCCGGTTGGTCGGCGCCGGAGCCGGTTAGCATAAGCAAGATTGAATCTACGATTAGCCATGCTCCGTAAATAATCAGCGCGCCTATTATCACGCCATATAACATTCTCTTCGCCAAAGAAATCTGATTGTCGCTGCCGCCGGAAGTAAACAAAATAATTCCGGCTGTTACCACAAATAAGGCTGCTAGCGGAGTGACTAAGTCTATTATTATAAAATCGATGGCGCCTTTTGTCATAACGAAAAAATCGCAAGTTGTGCAATCCGCTTCTCCTTCGCCGCCGCAGGGAACGAGACCGGCGGCATTAGACATTAACGGCAAAAAAATAGATAATACCGTAATAAATAATAATGTAGGTTTATAAATTGATGCCATAAAAATGTTTTGAATTTTTTATTTTGGTCATTGGAATTTATTTAGGATTTTAAGATTGGGACTTATCAATTATTTTCGATACAGCACATTTATCTGGTTTGCCGATTTTTCTATCGCTTGTTTGATTGTGGCTTGACCAAGAACAACCGTTTCAATCATATCGGAGAATATTGTTTCGATTGTGACATTGTCAATTTGATACCATGATTTAGCGGTGAGCGATTGCCGCGCGAAAACGCCAAGATGCAGTTTGTCTTTTTGTAAATCAACCAAATCCCTTCTGGCCGTCGGTCTTTTTGACGATTCCAAGTATTTCAGCGCATTATCTTTTAATGTCATAAATTGGATAAAATGCCAGGCCCAGCCGGGATTTTTAGAGTTTATAAAAACAGCAGGCGCCCAATAGTTGGCATAAGCGATATTGTTTCCGCTGCCGGCGATTTGCGGGATGGTCGCAACGCCGAAATTAAGATAAGGCGCTTTGTTTTTAATAGTGTCAATGTGGTGGGAGTAATTTATCATCATAGCGGTTTCCCCTTGGTAAAAAGCGTCTATGGAATAGTCCATTTCCGAATTCCATGTATAAACTTCTTTTTGGGGATTGGCGAAATCGGTATAAAATCTCAGTGCTTCTTCGCCCGCGGCGAATGGTTGGCCGTTTAAGGAAACGAATTTGTTGAATATGACTTTAGTATTTTCGAGGTCGGTCATTTGGGTGCCGGTTTGCAACATTAAAAGGCCGAGAATGTCGGTTGAACGATTTATGTTTTTTGCCGTACCAAGAGATGCGCCGACTCTAATGATATTCCCAAAATCATCTTTTTTGGTCAGAAGCTTTGCGTCTTTTACGAAGTCGTCCCAAGTTTGAGGGGGTTCCGCTATGCCATTGGATTGAAAAATATTTTTATTCCAGTATAAAGCCAGCGTGTCTACAAAAAGAGGTAAGCCATAGATTTGGTTATTGTTTACCAAATCTTGAAATGTTACATCGACAAAAGTATCCTTGAAAGATTGGATTGTCATCATTTCCGGCGATAATGGAATTATTTTATTTTTGTGTTTCGGAAGCCATGTATTATGGATGCTCCAAATATCCGGTCCGCGACCGGCGGCAAAAGCGTCAATTAAATCTTTCTCGTAATCATTAAATGTTTTTTTAACATAAGTTATGGTTACTGACGGATACAAACGTTTGTATTCTTTTATGATATTGATAAAATATTCGTCTTGATCGTAAACGCTCCAAAATTCCAAATTGATTTTTTGCGTCTGTTTCGGTTTTTTAAGACCGAATATAACGGCAAAAATAGTAATTGCAATAATTATAAAAATTATTGTTAAAAATATCATTCGTTGAGCGGTTGTGGACATAGATAAACTATTTATAAATGAAGTAGTCACGAATATACAAATTCACGTAAATATACGAATTCGTATATTCGCGATTACTCCTTGCTGAAAAATAATCCGTAATGATAATCACTCGCGTCAAATTCGCTGGTTAATTTAAATCCCGTCTCTTCGGCTATTTTTATCATATCGTTTTTTGCCAAACGATAACTGTTTTTGGGGCCAATTTCCAATGATTCCGGTTTCCAGTCAATAATAGCCAGTTTGCCGTTTGGCGATACGATTCGCCATGCTTCTTTTATGATTGCGCCTTTTTTTTTCGATTGAAATAAAACATCGGAAATCAAAACCATATCCAGGGAATCGTCGGCTATTTTTGTGGTTCCGTAAATTTCAAGATCGGCCCAGATAGTTTTAATATTGGAAATTTTTTCCGCCTGTGCTTTGATTTTAACGCTTTCCAGAGAACTTTTTTGGACATCCGCCGCGAATATTTCTCCGTTTTCACCAACGGCTTTTGCCAGAAGAATGGTAAAAAATCCCGCTCCGCATCCCAGATCGGCGATTTTCATACCTTCCGAAATTTGGAGTAAGGGGATGATTTTTTCGGGATGTATAAAGTTCATTTTACAAAATTTTTTTATAAGCAAGTTATTGATACGGCTTTGTCGTTTTGATCCAAGCGCATAATTCTTACTCCTTGCGTTGATCGTCCCAATACCGATATGCTGTCAAGCGGCGTACGGATAACTTTTCCTTGCGAAGATATGGTAACGATATCCGACGCTTCGCCGGCCGCAATGGTCGTCGCCGCTATAATGCCGCCGTTTTTCGAGGTTATTTTGGCGGTTTTTATTCCCGATCCTCCGCGTTTTTGGTTTTTATAGTATTTAACCGGCGTTTTTTTTCCAAAGCCGTTTTCCGTTACGATTAAAAGATCAACCGGCCTGTCTTTTTTTATTATGTCCATACCGACCATATAATCATCTTTTTTCAACCGGATGCCGCGTACTCCGGAAGCTCCTCGCCCCATTGATCTTACGTCTTTTTCGGAAAAACGTATGGCTTGTCCTTTGCTCGTAACCAAAATGACTTCATCGTTTCCTTGCGTTATATTAACCCATTTGAGCGAATCTTCTTTTTGCAGTTTTATGGCGACAAGACCAACGCGCCGCACATTGGCGAATTCGCTGATGTTTGTTTTTTTAATTATACCATATTTCGTTGCCATCACTAAAAATTTATTTTCTTTGTCTTCTTTGCCCAGAGAAATTATGCTGGTTACGTGCTCCTTATTGTTGATTTGCAGGAAATTCATAATTGCTTGTCCTTTGCTGACCCGCGATGATTCGGGTATTTCATAAGCTTTTACTTTGAAAACTTTTCCGGAATCGGTAAAAAATAGGATGTCGTCATGCGTTTCAACTCCCAGCATACTTTCGACCTGATCTTCTTCTTTTGTCATCATTCCGATCATCCCTTTGCCGCCCCTTTTTTGTGTCCGATAAATATTCGGATTAACCCGTTTTATATAACCGCTTCTGGTTAAAACCAATATCGCTTCTTCGTTCGGTATTAAATCTTCCACTTTAAATTCAGCGACGCCCGAAGCGACAACCTTTGTCCTTCTTTCGTCCGCATGATCTTCTCTCAGTTTTTTAAGCTCGTCTTTTATCACTTGCAGTATTCGTTTAGGTGTTTCCAGGATCGCGGTCAATTCGCCGATCAATTTTTTCTTTTCTTTTAATTCGTCTTCGATTTTTTCTCTCTCCAGTCCGGCCAACGTTTGTAATTTCATTTCTAAAATCGCTTTTGTTTGAGTATCGGAAAAGCCGAATTTTTTCATCAAATTCGTATGAGCGGTTTCTTTGTCTTTTGATTGTCTGATCGTCGTGATGACGGCGTCAATGTGGTCAAGGGCTTTTTTCAGTCCTTCAAGAATGTGAGCTCTCTCTTTGGCTTTTGCAAGATCGAAACGAGTGCGGCGTTCCACCACAATCTTTCTATGCTCAATGTAATATTCCAAAATGCTCTTTAAAGATAAGACTTGGGGTTGTATTCCATCAACCAACGCCAGCATATTTAAATGGAAAACACGCTGCATATCGGTCAGTTTGTAGAGTCGGTTAAGAATTTTCTGCGGGTAAACATCGTTTTTCAAATCAATGACTATCCTGATGCCGTCTTTATCCGATTCATCTCTTACGTCTTTAATACCTTCTATTTTTTTGTCTTTGACTAATTGCGCGATTTTTTCTATTAAAGATGATTTATTGACTTGATAGGGGATTTCCGTCGTAATGATTTGAAAGCGTTTGTTTTTATCTTCCACGATTTCGGCTCTTGCGCGGTTAATAATTCCTCCTTTTCCTGTTCCGTACGCTTGAATAATATCATTTTTGTTATAAATAATTCCTCCTGTCGGGAAATCAGGACCCTTTATAAATTCCACAAGATTTTCGATTGATGCCTTGGGGTTGTCTATGAGATAAATCAACCCGTCAATAATTTCTCCAAGATTGTGCGGCGGTATATTGGTAGCCATTCCAACCGCTATGCCCATCGTTCCATTAATGATCAGATTGGGCAGGAGGGCGGGGAGAACTTGCGGTTCTTTTCTGGTGCCGTCGTAATTTGATTTCCAGTCAACGGTATCTTTGTCCAGGTCGTGGAGTATTTCTTGCGCGAATTTGCTCATTTTCGCTTCAGTATAACGCATAGCGGCCGGTGGATCGCCGTCAATGGAACCGAAGTTTCCTTGACTAAAAACCAATGGATAGCGCATTTTGAATATTTGAGCCAAATGGACCATTGAAGGATAGACGATTTGTTCGCCATGCGGATGATAATTTCCTGAAACATCGCCGCAAATTTTCGCGCTTTTTCGAAAACGGGAATTGGGATGGAGTCCGAGGTCTTTTAGCGTAATCAAAATACGCCTGTGCACGGGCTTTAATCCATCTCTTACATCGGGCAACGCTCTATCCACAATTACGCTCATCGCGTAATTAAGATAGGATTCCCGCATTTCTTCTTTGATTTCTCTTTTTTCTATTTTTTCATTATCCATAAAAAATTAAAAAAGCATTTTTTAACTGTAAAGTATGAAATTTTAATCCGCGATTGGCAGACTCCGTTAGAAGCTCATCGAAAGTTTTTATTTTTAAGTCTAATCTTAACGCGAAATCACCTTAGGGCTTAAATACTATCTTTTGAAATAATTTATTTTAAACTTTTAATGGGGCAAACGTAATCCCGCGTTTTCTTGATTATATTGTTTTTGTTTGTTCGGGTCGGGTGCATTTTGATTAAAGCGATTTTTGAAATTAAAAATTTCGGCAGCAGATGATTTAATCATTTCCCGCAAAGAAGGCATAGTGTCGTTATTTTTTTCTTTTTTGCCGGCCTTGGCGTTGGTTGGCGTTGAATTGTGCAGAGAATAGTTTATAGAAAAACCGAAACCTGTTATTGTCAATGCGATTGAAATCAGTATAGCCGCCAAAAAAATTTTTAATCTTTTCGGATAAGGTTTGCGTTGTAAATTTTCAATAAAATCAACAAGAGACATTGCGTTAATTTTTAATTTTTAATTTTCAATCAAATTCTAATTTTTAATTTAAAATTTAAATATTTAAAATTATAAATTTTAGATTTTAAATTCTACGACCTCCATTTCTTCCGGCGGCAAATCTTTTTTAGTAATTTTCAATTTATCGATTTTTTCTTTCGGAGAAATTCCGATTTCTTTGAAAAATAAATCTATTTTATCCAGCTCGACTTTCATATTTGGCAGATGGTAAGCCATGGGGATCACAAGACGCGGTTCAATTTGGTTGACGATATGCGCGGCGCTTTTATAGTCAATCGTGTAATTGCCCCCGACCGGCACCATTAAGATATCAATTTCTCCGATAGCTTCCAGCTGGTTGTCGTTTAATTCTTTTTGACCCAAATCTCCCAAATGGCACAAAGACATTCCTTCGGTTCGGAAGACATACAGCGCGGTGTCAAAAGATTCTTGTTGTAATTTTTCGCCGTGTTTTGCCGGAATGCCGTCTATGGCTATTCCGGAAATTTCGTATTCGCCCGGACTGTTAATGATAAACGGCTGATTTTCGCTGTTTTTTTCCGCGGTATCGCTGCAATCAAAGTGAGAGCAAGAGTAAGTCAAAATATCCGCTTTTGGAAAAGGCGGTTTCAGTCCGATGCTTTTATCAAAAATATCGGTGATTGCCGTTATTTTTTGCTGGGATTGAATTTTAAAACAAGTATAGCCGTAATAAGTTATGTACACAATTTGACAGTCAGCTTTCTTTAAGACGAAAAAGCGACTAAATATATTATATTTTAATTCTACATCAATTTAATCCTCTTTACAATATTTATTTGTTAATATATACTGTTCAATTATGGGAGCAGTTAAAATATTTCAAAATCCAAAAGAGTCAATTTTGAGCATGTTATTGAAAAATAACGTGCGGCAAATTCCCGTGCCGCAAAAAGACGCTTTGTTGAAAGGCGTTGTTTTAAGCGTTGATAATAATAAGGCTATTATTGATCTCGGACCAACGGGGATTGGATTATTGATAGGACCGGAATTCAAAGGAGCTATTGATGTTTTGGGGAAATTTAAAAAAGGCGATGAAATTTCAGGGCAAGTTTTGGTTATTGAAAATAAGGAAGGGTATATCGAGCTTTCCGTGAAAAATGCCGCTTTTCAAACAACATGGAAAGAGTTGGAAAATAAATTTATCGCGAACGAACCTATGATTGTTGAAGTTGCGGAAGCTAATAAGGGCGGGTTATTGGTAAAGTTTCGAGGAATTTCCGGGTTTATGCCCGTATCGCAATTGGCGGGTAATCATTATCCGAAAGTCGAAGGCGGAGATAAGGGTAAAATAGTGCAGGAATTAAAAAAACTTATAAAAATCAGTTTGAATGTAAAGATAATAGATTTAAATCAAAAAGAAAAAAAGATAATATTTTCTGAAAAAGCGGCTGAAGAAAAAATGCAAGATTTGTCAAAAAAATATAAGAAAGGCGATATTGTCGATGGAGTGGTAAGCGGTATAGTGAATTTTGGAATTTTTGTGCAAATGGAAAAAGGAGTCGAGGGCTTGGTGCATATTTCGGAACTTGCCTGGCAGTTGATTGAAAATCCCGGCGATATAATCAAAGTTGGCGATAATGTAAAAGCGAAGATCATTACTTTGGATAATAATAAAATATCCTTGTCTCTCAAGGCGCTTCAGCAGGATCCCTGGATAGATATCGATAAAAAATACAAAAAAGGCGATGAAGTCAAAGGCGTGATTACTAAATTGAATTCTTTTGGTATGTTCGTGGCGTTGGATAAAGAGATCCACGGACTTTGCCATATTTCCGAATTCGGAACGCAGAAAAAAATGGAAGAAACGCTGGAGATCGGTAAAGAATATAATTTTAAAATATTATCAATTGATGCGTCTAGCCATAGGATGGCGCTGGGATTAGTTAAGGAAAATGTTTTGGAAGACGTAAAAGAAGCTGCGGATAAAAAAGAAAAGAAAGATGATAAAAAGGATATTGCTGAAAAAGATAATGTTTCAGAAAAGGAAAAACCGGACGAAACAAAAAGCGAAAAATAGGTTTTTGAATTTTGTGTTTCGGGAAAATTCCGTCGGATGACGGGATTTTTTATTTACGTTTACAGTATATTTTCGGGTATTTAAGGTTAGTAGTGCCGGTACAAACTATTGACAAAATACATAAATTAGTGTTATTATGAATATTAAGATTTATAGTTAAATGGATATTATAATCACATATATGAAAAATAATAAATTATTTACAAAGATTATCGTTGCGGCAGTTTTGATTTTGCCTTTGTTTTTTTTCGCGTTTTCTTTTCGAACGGCGACTGCGGCATCCGTGATTGAAACCAAGCCGGCTTTATTTTTGAGCAAAACGCGGGTTCAATTAAACGGATTTCTTAATCCGTCCGATTTGTCGCTCCCGGCTAATTATTGGTTTGAATGGGGGCGAACGGATGCGTTGGGAAATTTTACTTATCCAAGAACCGTTCGTACTACCGCTTCTCGGTCAATTTCAGAACGGATTACATTACCCGATCCAGCCGTGAATTACTTTTTTAGAGTTGTTATTCAAAATCATGAAAGCAAAGAATATGGGCAAATAATGTTGCTTAAGGTGCCGAATGAAACGATTGATTCCAAATCATTTTCAAATACGGTATCCGGGACATCATTATTGATTTCGCAATCAAACACAGATACATTGGTTGTCGCCGCCGTTTTGCCATTGGCTGTCAATCATACCATCGCTAATTTATCTTTTCCCAATGGCGCCGAATCGGTGGTAGCCGGAAAGGCGGGGGACGTTTTCGAGTTTTTGGTAGGTATAGAAAATATAAGCGATAAGCCTGTCTATAATTTGCATATTTCAGACAAGCTTTCGGTTTTTCTGGAATTTTTTGAAGCTTCGCCGAATTATAAATACAGCAATAGTTCGCAGAATGAAGTTTCGTGGGATATTCCAAAAATTGCGTCCAGAGCGCGTTTAGAATTTACGATCAAGGTCAGGGGAAAAAAATTCTCGGAAAATGTTGTAATAGAAAATATTGTTACGGTTGCGAATAAAGATTTTTTGGTGGATTCTGCGACAACAACCATTCTTTTGAATAATTCTCCGCTTGAACTTATCTTCAAATCCAAAAACAAAAAAGTTCCGCCGGGCGGCATAAGCGAATATGAAATTTATTATCGTAATGAAGCGGAAATTTCTTTGATAAACGCCAATTTGCAAATCTTTTTGCCGGAAGAATTGCAATTCAAGGAGAGCGATAGAAAATTCGCCGAAAAAGACAACGCGTTGAGTTTGGAAATAGGCGAAATAAAGCCCGGACAGGAAGATATTATCCAATTTACCGCAGTTGTATCTGAGGCGGCGAAGAATAAAAAAACTATTGTCGTCTTCGCGACAATTAAGTATCAAAAAAATCTTTCTTTAAACGAAGAGCTTTTGACTGTTGTCGCTGAAAGCATTGTTGACAAGGATTTTATGAATTTGACGGCGGCGATAATTGAAAACAATACTTTACCGAGTGTTATTGTTTCCATAATCATAATCGCGCTTTTGGGTTTATTGATTATTCTCTTTTACCGTCATCGTCTTTATCGCGATAGAAAAGAAAAAGAATCTTTGGTCTTGGCGGATACGATTAAAGAATTGGAGCAAAAATTAAAAATTTTAACTGAAAATCAAGAAGAACAGACAGGAGAACATGGGGAATAATAAGTATAATTATTGTTTATATTTCGCAATACGGCGCGGATTTTCCGCGCCGTATTGATTTTAATCAATGAATTTGTATTGTAATTGTTGCTTGGAAGCCGTAGAATTATTTATGTAAACGGGCCTGTAGCATAGTGGTAGTGCATCGCATTCGCATTGCGGGGACGGGGGTCCAATTCCCCCCAGGTCCACCAGTTCAGATTTACCGAAGAAGTTGCCGCGGGGCTTCGCCCCGCGGCAATCCTTTCTGAAAAACGCGGAAGTAAGGAGATATTGCGTGAGCGTTTTAGAGGTTAATAGAGGTTATATCAGCAATATTGAGAATGGGAAGAAAAATCCTACCCTTGCGACAGTTGCTAAAATAGCTAATGCGCTTGGGGTATCGGCTGACGAGCTTTTAAAATAATTCAATATCAATATGGCTATCGATAAAAAGACAATCAAATCTTATGACGATTACGCTCTTAAGTGGGCGGAAAGAATGCGAAGTGGAAAAAACATCGCGCACAAATTTTTGGAGAAACCCGCGATGTATAAAAAACTACCCGACCTAAAAGATAAGTCTGTTTTATGTATTGGTTGTGGAACTGGTGAAGAATGTGAACACTTAAAATCTCTTGGAGCAAAAAGAGTCATCGGCATAGATATTTCAAAGGGGCTGATTGATTTTGCAAAAAAGAGTTATCCCGATTTGGAATTTCAAGTTATGGATATGGAAAAACTGAATTTTGCCGATGACTCTTTCGGTAAGCTGGGGAGCCGAAACAAATCGTTCGAAAGAAAAGTATTCTTCTCTGCTTGGATACGAAAAATATAAAGACGGGAAGTGTGAAGTTTTTGGTAGTTACCTTAATACCAAAAAAATTAATGATATTATGTTTAATGAGTTTAATGCCATTGACTTCCCGGACATTAAGGTTACTTACTATCATCGGCCCCTATCTAACATTATCGGCGATATTCTGAAAAGCGGGTTTATGATCATGGATTTTATTGAACCAAAACCGTTAAAATCGATTATCAAAAATGGTGGTCCCGGTTTTTACAAAAGGTATTCAAAAATCCCGCTTTTTATGATTTTTGAATTGAAAAAAGTATGACTAAACGCGCTTTCATAATTCATAGTTGGGACGGCTACCCTGATGAGGGCTGGTTTCCGTGGCTCAAAACAGAGCTAGAGAAAAACGGTTTTCAGGTTCATGTTCCGGCTATGCCGGAACCGGCGGAGCCGAAAATTGAAGCGTGGGTTTCGCACCTTTCTAAAACTGTCGGCGATGTTGACGAGAATACTTATTTTGTCGGGCATAGTATCGGTTGCCAAACTATTCTCCGATTTTTGGAAAGTCTGCCCGCCGACAAAAAAGTTGGAGGTGCGACTTTTGTCGCCGGTTGGTTCACTTTAATGAACTTGAAAACCGATGAGGAAGAAGAAATCGCCAAGCCGTGGTTGGAAACACCGATTGATTTTGCTAAAGTGAAGCAACATACCAAAAAGTTTTTTGCGGTTTTCTCTGACAATGACGATGTTGTGCCGCAGGAAAATAAAAAACTTTTTGGTGAACGGCTTGGCGCAAAGACTGCGATTGAACACGGGAAAGGACATTTTAGCGGAAGTGATGGGGTGAAAGAATTGCCAGTTATTTTAGAAGCAATTCTTTCACAGTAGCCGCCGAATTTTTTCGCCGAAATGCCAGAAGCGAGGGCGGGAAAAAATTCCCTGCCTGCCGGCAGGCTTTTCCTTAACCCCTCTACTCCTTTTTGTTCGCCCGAGCGGAAATTATCAGAAGTCGTCGTCGGGATTTTCTTGAAAATGAATTCGGATTTTTTCTAAAATTGACCACGTATTATGAAAAATAAAAATAACAAGACGGTGATAATAGATCTCGGCGGGTCAATCGTTGTTCCTGTTGCCGGGGAAGTTAATGTTGAATTTTTGAAAAATTTTCGCGCCTTTATTCTGAAAATGCTGAAATAAGGATTTAGGTTCATTATTGTTGTGGGAGGAGGCAAAACAGCGAGGATTTATCAGGAAGCCGCGCGGAAATTGGGCATTGTTTCTTGCGGGGACTTGGATTTGATAGGAATTTACGCTACTCATATTAACGCTCATCTTGTCCGTAACGTATCTTACGAGTATGCCGTTGAGGGTATTATTGACGATTTTCGCAAAAAAAAGTATTTTAGGGAAAAAATTCATTGGTACTTTGATTAGTTAAACATTTTTTTATTTTATGGAATTTGATGAAATGGTGACTTTGCGTTAATTCGGCAAAGCCTTTTTTAGTTGACTGTGTTGATTTTTGCCGGTATTATATTAAGAATTTTGTTTTTTGAAATTTTTTCAGTAAAGGAGAAAATATGAAAGCGATAGTGCTGGATTTGAAAGAGGGCAATCCGATAGTTGAAATGCGTGATATGCCTGTTCCGAAAATCGCGCCGGATGAAGTTTTGATAAAAGTAGCGGCTGTATCTATTTGCGGCACGGATTGCAGTATTTATAAATATACTCCGGCTATGCAAAAAAGGATCAAAAAATTTCCGCATATTTTAGGACACGAATTTGCCGGGTATATTAAAGCTATTGGGAGAAATATCGTCAAATGGAAAATTGGCGATTATGTTTCCGCTGAGACGCATATTTATTGCGGAAAATGTCCGACTTGTGAACGCGAAGATAAAAATTTATGCCCTAATTTAAAACTTTTAGGTGTGGATCGCGATGGATGTTTTGCCGAATATATCGCGGTTCCGGAAAAAGTTTTGATTCGTAATGATATTTCGTTACCGCCTTATTTGGCTTCTATCCAGGAACCATTGGGCAACGCGGTTTATTGCGTTAATAAAGCGGAAGTTAGACATAAAGATATTTTGATCATAGGCGATGGTCCCGCCGCTTTATTTACTGCTGTTGTCGCCGTAATATCGAAAGCAAAGAGCATCACTATGCTTGGGTATAATGATTATCGTTTGCAAATTGCTGAAAAAATCGGCGTATCTTCAATAAATTGTGTTAAGAAGCGCGTTGATTTTATGGATGAATTTATCGGAAAGAAAGATGGTGGTTGGTTTGATGTTGTTTTTGAGATGACCGGCAGCGAGTCTGGCATAAATACCGCGATTAACGTTTGCCGTCCGGGCGGTAAAATTATGGTTTTTGGTTTGTCGGAAAATAATTCAGTTTTCGTGCCATACAATAAGATTGCATTGAAAGGTATAATGGCGCAGGGAATTTACGGCAGGAATATTTGGAAAACTTGGGAAATTGCGGTATTTTTTTTGAATCATTATCGCAATTCCGTGGAGCCAATCATTACCCATAAGTTGCCTTTTAATGAATGGCAACGCGGATTTGATTTGATGATAAAAAGTAGGGATTGTGGTAAAGTTGTGTTGCTGATGTAATAATAAGGACAAAAAATAACGCCTTGCTGTGTTTAGCACAGCAAGGCGTTTTATTTTTCCTTATGTTTTTTCGTAAGTGATTTTTTTAATTTCTTTTATCAGCCAAACAAGTAGTGTCGGTACCATATTTTTCACTTCCGGCGTTAATTCGCCTAAATCTTTCGTATTTTTCGGTTGGACGCCGAAAATAACAATTTTCGGATAACTGCCAAGTGCGTTTGCCAGTTCTACTATTTCCGTAAAACTTGTTTGATGTAATGAATGGCAAGTATGCGTTTTCCCTGAAACATCGCTTAATTTCAATTTTTTAATCGTTCCCGGTGTCATATTCATATCTACCGCGTCTATTACTATTATGTTGTCATGCTTTTGAAGGCAATGAATCAGCTCAAAGCCGCCGGTTCCGCCGTTAATTACATTAACATTGGTTGGCAACGAGTATTTTTTTAATTCTTCAACGATATACGGTCCAATTCCTTCATCGCTGAAAAGCGGATTACCGATGCCCAAAATTAATATTTTTTTCATTTTTATTTCCAATCCATATTTACTAATCGCATTTCATGGACGGAACAGGAAATGCATGGGTCATAAGCCCGGACATTCATTTCGCAGGCGAGCTGGATTTCTTCTTTGGTTTTTTCTTGCGCCAGTAATTCCGGAACCAGTTTTTCCAAATCGTGCTGGATGTTCCAGTGGTTCATATTTGTTGGAATTACGCAGTTTGCTTCAATGACCTTGCCTTTTTCGTCATATTTATAATTATGAATAAGTAATCCTCTCGGCACTTCAACCATACCTATCCCTTCTCCCGCTTTGATTACCGCATCGGCTTTGCCGTAAATGTCTCTTAGGCATTCTTTTTTTATTCCTTCTTCCAATATTTCTTGAATAAGAACAATACTGTCTTCAATGGAATGCGCGGTTTCAATCACTTGGGCAACGCTATTCATAAATGGATTATGGCACGGTGCTTTTAGCCCGAGTTTTTCCGCGATGCTTCGAGCCAGCGGGCGAATCATAGCGTAATTGTTGTTAAATCTTGCTAAAGCTCCGACCATAAATGAAGCGCGCAGATTTTTCGTGAATTTTGCAGTGGAATGCGGCACGCAGAATTCGTTCATTACGTTTCGGTAATCCGCATTATTATAAAATTCGTTATCGCTTGAATACAGATTGCCGTTTAAAATGGCATAATCCGTATTGTTTTTTAAAGAGATGTATTCCGTTTCTCTTGTGAATACGGGAATTTTTTCGGCTATTTTCCCCAGCAGTTCAACGATTGCGAAATAATCATTCAGGGAGTTAAGCAATTTTTTTCGCATATCCGCCAACTCTTTTTCGCTCGGCAATTTTGTGAAACCGCCAATGATTGATGTAATAGGATGAGTTGCGCGTCCTCCTATTAAGGCGGACATTTCATTGCCTAATCCGTGAAGGCGCGTAACGATTTTCGCTTCTTCGGGACAAGCCATCGCCACTTCCACGACGCTTTTCATCCCCAAAAGATCGGGAAGCACCAAATAAAGAGTATGGAGGATGTGGCTCTGGAAATTTTCCGCGTGCATTAATAATTTTCGGAATTTTTCCGTTTGCGGAGAAATCGTTATGCCAAAAGCGTTCTCCGTCGCTTTTTGGCTTGCCGTATGGTGTCCTATGGAACAAATGCCGCAAACGCGGGAAGTAATGCCGGCAATTTCATCGTAGCGTCTTCCCCTCACCATCGCTTCAAAAAATCTTGCCGTTTCCGGTATTTTCCAAAGGCATTTCGTCACCTCGCCGTTTTTTATTTCAACATCAATGATTCCGTGGCCTTCTACGCGGGTCACATTTTCCACATGAATTTCCATATTTTTATTATTATGCATTTTTTTTCTCCATTATCTCGGTTTTGTAAGCATTGAATATTTCAAATCTTTTTTTGATGTCTTCAATGCTTAATCCGTATTTTTCCAGAATATCTTTTGCCGCGTTTTGATTCGGGTCGTCAACCCATCCTCGGCAACCATTGCATTCTTTATTTATTGATGGACAAGCCGCTTCACAGCCGGCGCGGGTTATCGGTCCCAGGCAAATAATGTCCAAATCAAATAAACAGCCGTTTTCTTTGAGCGCGCATTCAAAACAAACCGGATAATCCGGCAGACGGAATTTTTTCCCCAGTAGCAGGCATTTTACCGCTTCAACCAATTCATTTTTGTTTATCGGGCAACCCGGCACAACGGCATCAACCTTTATTATTGCGTTAAGCGGTCGTGGCTGAATCGCGTCTTTTAAACCGTCTATTTTTCCGGCATCGCCGTCGTAAACTATTGATTTTTTTTCTTCAACGCTCATATGGTTGCCCAAGCAGTTTATTCCTCCCGTATGGGCGCAAGCGCCGATAGCGATTACAATTTTTGCCGTTTGGCGGATTTTTCGCAATTCTTCGGCTTCTTTTTCCGTAACGATACTGCCTTCAATAATGGCAATATCGTAATTGCCGCCGGATTTTTCGCTTAATCCTTCCTGCCATTCCACCACATCAATGGCTCCAACCAAGTCAAGAATTTTTTCTTCAAGATTTACGATTTGCAGGGCGCATCCGGCGCAGCAGGCCATACTGAATATCGCCACTTTCGGTTTTGCCATATTAAATCGCCTCCTTTAGTTTAAGCCGCAGTACATCGGCATAACTGATAACCGGGCCATCTTTACAAGTATACCAAGTTGTTTTCGGACCGTTAATTTGGCAACGGCCGCATTTTCCCGCGCCGCATTCCATTCGTCTTTCAAAAGACATAAGAATTTGCGTGTCGGGAATATTTTTTTTGCGGAGTTCGGGTATGACGAATCTGTACATAATTGGGGGTCCTACAATCACGGCGCAAGTATTTTCAGCGTTAATTTGAACTGGCGGAATGAGCGTAGTAATAAGTCCTATATGTCCGCCCCAGCGCGCATCGCCTTTATCCAGTGCTTGGTGTAATTCCAGATCGCCTCTGTATTGCCAGTTTAATAATTCTTCCGGGAAATATCTTTCATCAAAAGATTTTGTTCCAAAAAGAATAATAATTCTGCCGAAGTTATCGTGATTGGCGAGAGAGTAGTGTATTAGCGAACGAGCCGGAAATAATCCTATTCCGCCGGCAATAACAAGCAAATCTTTGCCGCGCATTTCGTCAATCGGAAATCCATTTCCCAACGGGCCTGTTATTCCGATTGTTTCCCCCGTTTCCATAGTGTGAATTTTATTCGTTACATCGCCAACCTTGCGAACCGCTATTTCAAAAAATTCTTCTTGCCAATTACAGACGCTTATCGGCGCTTCGCCGATAAGCGGTATTGAAACTTTTACGAATTGGAGCGGCTTATGTCCTAATTTTTTTTCGGATTTTAATTCTAGCCGGAAAAGTTTTTCATATTCTCCCAAAGAAAGTATTTTAAGTATTTTCGCCGGTTCCGGTTCCATATAGTTTTTTTCGTTATTCATTCCTTCCCCCTATTCTTTATTCAATTTTTTTATAATTTCTACGGGACTGGCTATTCCCGCTTTGCAGGAATTAATGCATCGTCCGCAGCCGACACAGCCATAGATGCCGTATCGCGATACCGTATAAGATAGTTTTCTGTATATTCTGTGGCGCAGGCGTTGTTCGATTTTTCCCCTGAAATTGTGTCCCATGGCCACTTCGGCAAATTCTTTCAACGCGCAACCGTGCCATTCTCGTTCACGGACGCCTTCTTGCAGATTCAATTCCGCCTTGTCTTCAATATTGAAACAGACGCAGGTCGGGCAGACCAAATTGCATTTGCCGCAAGAAAAACATTTTTTTGCGAGTTCCGTCCAAAGAGGATTATCGTATTTGTCTTCAAGGAATTTTGGTAATTCTTCTTTTTTTAACGGCATTGCGAGTTTATATTTTTCTTTCGCTTTATTAACGGCATTGTCAAGAAAAAGCAGGTCAATCGCGGTCGCTTCTTTCGTGAATTCAATATATTTATCAATGAATTTTTCGCCCTTTTCGGAATCAATGGTTATAATATATTTTTTGCCTATGTCGGTAAGTAATAGATCAAATCCGTCGTGTATTTCATAAGTTCCGATACTGGCGCAGAATGAATTCGGATGAGGATTTAGATAATCTACGCCGATAATGAACATGTTTTTTCTTTTTTCGGCATAGTTTCGATCAATCGGTTCCGACAGAAACACCGCGTTCATAACTTTTATTGCCCATAAGTCGTAAGGATGAACGCCGATAAGCGTTATCGGTTTTGCTTCGTTCACGATTTCGCTTGATGCATTTTGAAATTTAAGTAATGTTTCTTTGCGGGGGAGTAAGTATTTTTTCCCCGGAGGGAGCAGCGTTGGCTTGCCGTAATCTAAACATAATTCAACGGCATTTTCCAAATCGTTAAAAATATAATCGTCGTCTTTTTTGACAACCCCGACAATTCTTTCTTTCTTCTGTTTTATGAGGAGATTTACCAATTCAAAAAACTTTTCCTTATTTACGGATACAAAACGCATATTTTTTTCCTCCTCCCATTGAAATTTAAACTAGAATTAAATTTTCAAATAACAGTTTATCGTTGTAATTGTAGGCTTTTTTATAAAAATGTCAACTTTTTCGTCATTTTGATTTTTTGTGAAACAAGTCCAGTTTAAGATAAAAGTAGTGTTTCGGTGCATTAAATTAAAGTTAAAAATGTCCATTTTTTCGTCATTATTTCTACCACTAAAATTTTATTGACAACTTTCGTTAAAAGGAGTATATTATAGTAAAGTAATTAGTTATTTAATCTGCCGAATTTTTTGCATTAAAATAGGTAAAACTACCGAAAATTAATGCGAAAATAAAGCAGTAAATTAATATTATGAGCATAAATAGCGTTATTTTTAATTTTTTAATGAAACTTGGGCTTACGGGCAAAGAAGCCAATGAAGCCAAAACATGGTTCGCCGTTTTGGAATTAGGCGAAGCGACTGTCACTGATATCGCGCGAAAAACAGGTCTTCCAAGAACAACGGTTTATAATGTTGTTGAATATTTGGTTGAAAGAAAATTAGTGACGGCGCGAAAAAAGAAAAGAGGCAAATATTATTCCACCGGAGATCCCGTCAATCTTTTGTATGTCGCCGAAAGAAATGTCCAGTTGTTAAAAAGGGCATTACCGTGGTTGCGGTCAATTCATAGGGCGGTTTATAAAGCAAAAACGCAAAGAGAGTTTTATAAAGACAAGAAAGGCATCAGGGCTATTCTTGATTCTTCGCCTGATTGCGTTAAAATTTTGGATACTAACGGACGCCTCGTTTATTTGAACAAAGGCGGGATGGAAGAGCATGGATTTAAAACGGAAAAAGAAGCGATTGGATGGGATTGGTTGTCTTCCATTATTGAAGAGCAAAGAGAATATGTCTTGAAATTGCTTGGAAAATGCCTTCAAGGGAAATCCGTTACCATTAACATCAGGCATGTCAAAAGCTTGTCAACTCGGGATCAGTGCAGTTTATCTCTTTCGCCCATGAGAGACGAGGAAGGGAAAATTATCAATATTCTCGCCATTTCAAGAGAAAGAGATTAGTATTTATTAAAAGAATATTTGTTAAGAAACGCGTGCCCCGCCCCGCAGTACTGCGGGGCGGGACTTTAATTTTGATATTTGTTAATATTCTCGTCACTTTGTATTTTTTTATTTGCAAATTTACAGTTGACTTTTGCTGCTTGAAGATTAATATTGATTAGACAGGTTACTTGACAATTAAATTAAAAAGTAAGGAGGATTGTTATGAAAAAGGAAGGATATTTGATTTTGAGCGGGAAAGTGCGTTGGCAAACGGTTTTATATTTTTTGCAGACAATTACGGGTTTATTTCTTACGAGTTTTTTATTTGTCCATTTTTTAGGCGTATCAACTGTTTGGGGTGGTTCAAGGTGGTTTAATTGGTACACGGCGCATCTTGATAAGAATAATTTTTTTATCAAAGCCGCCGTGTTTCTGATTTTTGGAATATTTTTGGCGCATGCCGCAAACGGTTTCAAAATCATTTGGGGTTATTTTTTAAAAACGCTAAAAGTGTATAAATATTTGGCAGATATGAATTATCGCGGTTCATGGCTGTGGTATGTTCATTTTTTGTCGGGAGTTTGTATCTTTGCGTTAGGGATTATTCATTTGTACATCGCTTATTGGGGACATAATGTCACTACGGCGGCAATGGCCGCGAAGCATTTGCAGGATGGTTTTTATTTCGGATCATTAATCGCTTTGTTAATTTTTGCGTTTATCCATTCTTTATGCGGGATCAGAAGCATTCTAATAAAATATGGTATTTTATTAAGAAAGCGCGGGATTGTAAATTTTATTTTAATCGCAATCGGCGCGAATGTTTTGTTCTTCGGGATTTTAAACCTCTTTTTGCTTTTTTGGGCGTAACGCGATGGAGGAAATAAATAATGAAAATTTATAAATTTGATTCTATTATTGTCGGGGGCGGCCTTGCCGGCGTTAGAGCGGCGGTTGAAATTGCATCCAAGGGTTATAAGATTTGCCTCCTGACATTGTTGGATAAGTTGATAAGATCGCATTCCAACGCGGCTCAAGGAGGCATTCAGGCGTCACTTGCCAATACTACTGAAAGTATCGGGGATGATTGGCGCGTCCATGCCTATGATACTATTAAGGGCTCTGATTGGTTGGCTGATCAGGATATCGTTGAAGAAGTTGTCAAATTAGCGCCTTTTCTTATTCGTGAAATGGATTATTGGGGAGCGGTTTTTAGCCGGACCGACAAGGGGTTGATAAATCAACGGCAGTTTGGCGGAGCCACTTATCCGAGATGCGTTTTCGCATCCGACGGGACGGGCCATGTTCTGATGAATTTAATTGAATCGCGAGCGACCTGCCTTAATATTCCGGTTTTTTCAAGGCGGCAAGCGCTTTCTTTGATTTTAGACGGCGTTAAAGTTGTCGGCGTCACGACACTTAATTTGGTTAACGGAGAAATTGAAGCGTTTTTGGGAAATGCCGTTATTTTGGCGACGGGCGGCGCTGGACTTTTGTATAAGGAAACTACCAACGCCAGAACTTGTTTTGGCGATGGTATGACGATTGCTTTGGAAACGGGTTTAGCGCAAATTGGTAATCCGGAATTTGTCCAATTTCATCCGACACCTATGCCCCCGCGTTATATTTTGGCAACCGAAGGTTGTCGAGGCGATGGCGGGGTGTTATTAAATAGCGAAGAAAAGGAATTTATGTGGGATTATAGTTCAATGAAAGGAAATTTGGCTTCGCGCGATGTTGTGTCGCGTTCAATGATGCGGGAAATCGTTGCTGGTCGCGGTATCGAAGGTTTCAGTACTACGCATTTGTGGCTGGATATAAAGAGATTAGGATATGAGCATGTGGCTACTAAATTGAGAGATGTTTATTTTTTATGCCGGAATTTTATCGGCGTTGATCCGACCAAAGAATATATTCCGGTGCGTCCGGCGCAACATTACACGATGTTTGGCGTAAAAACAAATAAGCGTTGTGAAGCGTATGGAATTCAAGGATTGTACGCCATAGGCGAATGCGCTTGCTGGGATTTGCACGGAGCGAACCGTCTTGGCGGAAACAGTTTATTGGAAACGGTTGCTTCGGGATATATTGCCGGACAAAAGATTTTAGAAAATTTAGCAAAAGATAAAATTCAAATTTGCAAAGACGGTTTGGTTGAAGACGAAATTAAACGGCAGGAAACAAGGATTAAAAATATATTGGGAAAAAAAGACGGTGAAAATGTTTATCGTTTATTTTCGGAAATGCGGGGAATTATGTCGCAGAATGCCGGAATTTTTAGAAACGGGCAGGATATAGAAATCGGACTCGCGGCTTTAAATAAAATTTTTGAGAAAACGGCGAATGTTAAGATTGATTGCAAGGAAATTGCCTTGAATTTAGAGCTTCAGCTGGCTTTGCGTTTTTCTGGAATGGCAAAAATAGCGCTTTGCGTTATGAAATCGGCTCTTTTGCGGACAGAAAGCCGGGGAAGCCATTGGCGAGACGATTTTCCCAAAAGAGACGATAAAAATTGGCTGAAACGGACATTGGCTTCTTTCCCGATTGGCGTACAAGAGCCGGAGATAAATTATGAACCGGTAAAAATCACATTGCTTCCGCCTGGGGATCGCGGATATGGAGAGAAAAAATGAACGATAGAAAATTAATTGTGAAAATAAAGCGAATCAGCGGACGAATAAGAAGAGAATATTTTAATGATTTCATTGTTGATGAACAAAGAGGAATGAGCGTTTTGGCGCTTTTGGATGAAATACAAACCGGTCAGGATTCAAGTATTTATTATGATGGTCAGTGCGGTTGCGCCAATTGCGGCATTTGCGCCATAAAAATAAATGGCCGGCCGAAATTGGCATGTAAGACGCAGACAGCGGATTTGCCGTATGAAATTGTTTTGGAACCGCTGGATTTTTTTCCCATTGTTAAAGATTTGGCGGTGGATAAATCGGAATTTTTTAACCGGCTTGAACAAAAAATGGAAGCGTGGGTTCATCGCCAAAAAGAATTTAATCCGGAAAAAGAAGATTTGATGGTTCCGGAATTGGCCGATGCTCTTTACGAAAACGAACGGTGCGTTAAGTGCGGAATTTGCGTTTCCGCTTGCGCCGCGGCAAGTTTCGGAAAATTCATCGGCGCGAGCGGTTGTATTACGGCACACAGATTTTTACAGGATCCGCGAAACGAAGATTTGGGAGCCCGTCAAAAATTAATTAATATTTTATCTTCCGATGACGGCCTGTGGGGCTGCCATGCCATTGAAGCATGCGATAATTTTTGTCCCAAAGAAATCCCGCTTGGCCGACAATTGGCATTAGCAAGAAAAGAAACATTGAAGATATTGTTTAAAGAATGGTTGGGATTGGCAAAGTTTTGGAGGAGGAAATGAGAAGGAAAAAAATAACTGTTCGCCAGATCATTTATCATATTAAATGGCTTTGCAATGACGCAAATTATTATTTGCCGGACAATATAACGGATTTACTGGAAGAAGCTTGCGAGAAAGAAGTTTCTTCGCAGGGAAAAGAAATATTAAAAAATATTTTGGACAACGCCGATGTTGCTTGTGGCGGCCGATTTCCCCTTTGCCAGGATTGCGGGGCAGCGGTTGTTTTTGTTGAATTGGGACAGAACGTTGTAATAAAAGGCGGAGATTTGCGCGATGCCATAAATCAAGGAGTGGTTAATGGTTATAAGGAAGGTTTTTTGCGCAAATCAATATGCCATCCGTTGACAAGAAAAAATACGGGCAATAATACTCCGGCAGTAATACATTTTGAGATAGTGCCCGGAAATAATTTAAGGATAGTGGTTATGTCGAAAGGCGGCGGCGCCGAAAATATGGCAAAATTGGCGATGTTGAAACCGTCGGACGGCAAAGAAGGTATTGCGAATTTTGTCGTAAAAAGCGTCAGCGACGCAGGAAGCAATCCCTGCCCTCCGGTTATTGTCGGTATTGGCATAGGCGGAGGAACGGCAGAACGGGCAATGTTTTTGGCAAAGAAAGCTCTTTTGAGAGCCGGTGTTAACAGCGATAAGGAAATGGCGGAATTTGAAAATGAACTTTTAGGAAAAATAAACGGTTTAGGCATTGGGCCGCAAGGATTGGGTGGAAGCGTAACGGCGCTCGCTGTTTATATTGAAATGGAGCCGTGCCATATTGCCAGTTTGCCGGTTGCGGTAAATTTACAATGTCATAGCGTAAGATACGCGGAGACGATATTATGAAAATAATAAATCTGCCTTTAAGGGAAGAAATTGTTGCCGATTTTCGCGCCGGAGACCAAGTTCTGCTTAATGGCGTTATTTATGTGGCGCGTGATTCGGCGCATAAAAAGATTATTGAAGCGCTTGAAAAGGGCGATAAGTTGCCGTTTGAATTGAATGGCGCTACGGTTTATTATATGGGTCCTTCGCCGACAAGACCGAATATGGTTATCGGTTCCGCCGGTCCAACAACCAGCGGGCGAATGGATAAGTACGCGCCGGAACTTTTACGGCGCGGATTGAAGGGAATGATTGGTAAGGGATTTCGTTCCGCGGAAGTTAAAAAAGCGATTGTGGAATATAAAGCGGTTTATTTTGCGGCTCTCGGCGGCTGCGGCGCGTTGATCGCTAAATGCGTGAAAAGATGCGAAGTTATCGCTTTTCCGGAATTGGGTCCGGAAGCGATTTGCAGAATAATTGTTGAAAATTTTTCCGCCATCGTTGTAAACGACATTTATGGCGGAGACGCGTACGAAGAGGGAAGAAAAAAATATGTTCAGTATGAAATAAAAAAATAAGAAGGAAATAAAGCGGGGATTTAAACCTCGCTTTTTTATTGCAAGTTTTTGTTATTGACATTTACGATAAAATATCGTAAACTTTTATGTTCTTGAACATTGAAAATTTAGGATAAAATTATTGAAAAGAAATAAAAAACCATAAAAACAGTTATTGAGGGAGAATTATTATGATTATTTTGCGTGAAAATGCTTTAAATTTATTAAAGGGCAATAATACAAAAGAATTTGAAGTTTTAGTAGCGTTGGCTAATTTATCGCGAGCAGAAAATGTTGGCGATCAAGTGTGCATTCACGGCATAATTGAATTTTCCAATTATTGTTCGCAAAATTGTCTTTATTGCGGGATTAGAACGGGCAATAAAAAAATAAAACGGTACAGAATGCCGCTTGAAGAAATAAAAAGAACGGCGGTTAGCGCTTCAAATAATTTGGGCTATAAAATGCTTGTTTTACAATCTGGCGAAGATTTGTGGTACGATACCGACAAACTGGCGTGGCTTATAAAAAGTATACACAAAGAATGCCGTCGTTGTTTGTTGTTTTTAAGCATTGGCGATAGGGATTATAATACTTACAAAGTTCTTTATAATGCCGGCGCCAGGGGCGTGCTTTTTCGCTTTGAAACTTCCGATGTAGCGCTTTATGAAAAAGTGCGTCCGAATTGTTCTTTTTCCGAAAGAATAAACCATCTTGAATTTATGAGAGAAATAGGTTATTTGACGGCTTCAGGACCGATCATAGGGCTTCATGGGCAGACAATGGAATCTTTGGTAGACGATATTTATTTAATGAAAAAATTGAAAGTGACTATGGCTACTATGGGACCATTTATTCCGGCGAGCGGCACTCCTTTGGAGGATAATATCGGCGGAACCGTTAGTTTGGCATTGAAAATGATAGCGTTAACGCGGATTATTTATCCTAGAGCAAGAATTCCCGTTACCACCGCATTGGAGAAAATCGGCGGAAATGAAGCTAGGATTGCGGCTTTGAACGGCGGCGGCAATGCTTTTATGCTGAATTTGACGCCGTCTCAATATAGGGAATATTACGCAATTTATGATGATAAGAATAAAATGGAATCGCATCTTCATTCTTTGCAGGCGGTAGGCGAATTAACGAAACTCATTAAAGCGTGCGGCCGAAAAGTTTGTCGGGGATGGGGAACTGATTTTACTTTGAATAAGAAAAATTTTGCTTCGCTTTGTAATATGGAGGGGTAAGATGAAAATTGATGATATTATTAATCAGCAGAGAATAGAAGAAATAATCAATCGGGTCGTTTTTGACGAGAAAAAATTTTTAGATATTATTGAAAAGTCAAAAGAGAAAAAAGGTTTGTCGCTTGAAGATGTCGCGATTTTCATAACGGCGCCGCAAGAAATGTCGGATTATCTTTTTAAAACATCAAGTTGGATTAGAAGGGAAATTTACGGCAACAGAACAGTTTTGTTCGCGCCCTTATATGTTTCAAGTTATTGCGTTAACAGATGCGCTTATTGCGGATTTCAGGCGCAAAATCATCAGCCGAGAATGAAATTGGATTCAGTGAGAATCAGGCTTGAAACGGAAGCCTTATTGGATATGGGGCACAAGAGAGCGTTATTGGAATGCGGAGAAGACCCTTCGCATAATTCATTGGATTATGTGTTAAGCGCTATAAGGCAAATTTACGGCACGAAAAACAGCAAAGGCGATTCTATCCGCAGAGTCAATGTTAATATTGCCGCCGGAAGCGTTGAAGATTATAGAAGATTAGCGGAAGTTGGAATCGGAACGTATAATCTTTTCCAGGAGACATATCATCAGCCGACATACGAAAAAGTTCATCCGCAAAATACGCCAAAAGGCAATTATGAAAGACAGCTTTTCGCGATGAACCGCGCGATTGAAGGAGGATTGGGGGATTTGGGAATGGGAGTACTTTATGGTCTTTATGACTGGCGTTTTGAACTTTTGGCTTTAATCAGCCACGCTCAATATCTTGACAGGACTTTTGGCATAGGACCGCATGCTATTTCGTTTCCAAGAATACAGCAGGCGGGCGGCGTAGAATTTATGCCGCCGTTTCCGGTTTCAGATGACGATTTTTTGAAGATCATCGCCATCATCAGAATGGCGATTCCTTATGCCGGTATGGTTATATCCACGAGAGAAAATCCGGAAATAAGATTAAAAGCTTTTAGAATAGGGATCTCACAGACATCGGCCGGTTCTTCCACTGTTCCCGGGGGATATGCTTGCCCGAATAAAGGCAAAAAAATGCTTAAACAATTTGAATTGCATGATAATCGCAGTTTGGACGAAATCAGTTACGAATTATTGGTTAAGGGTTTTATTCCCAGCCATTGCACAGCTTGCGAATTTCAGGGACGGATGGGTAAAAATTTTATGCCGTTTGCCAAATCCGGAAATATAAAAAATTTCTGCCAACCCAACGCCTTGATTACTCTAAAAGAGTATCTATTAAATTACGCCTCTATAGCAACCAACAGATTGGGGCAAGAAATAATAGAATGGGAATTGAGTTTATTACCGGCATTACGCAGATCAACAACGGAAGAATGGTTGCGGCGGCTTGACCGGGGAGAGAAAAAGTATTTTTACACATAAAAAAATAAACGTCTTTTTGCGGAAGCAAAGAGACGTTTTCTTTTCCCATTCGTGAAAATGACTAAAAGATTGACGGATTTTGTAAAAAAGAGTATGATTTATAGATATTTAAACGCAGTTCATTTACAATTTTTACAAGAAAGCGTGATAAAAATGGGAAAAGATAGAAAGAAAAAAATTGACGAAATGTCCGCCGTTCTCCATAAATTTTATCATGGTGATACTATGGTTATTCCGCGATGTTGGACCAAGACGATTGATGGAGTGAATCTTTTCGAATGGGCATACACGCCGGGTGTTGCCGAGGCATGCAGGGAAATCATAAAAGATCAGGCGAAAGTTTACGATTTAACCGATAAAAGCAATAGGGTTTTAATTATTTCCAACGGTACGAGAGTTCTTGGTTTGGGCGATATCGGGCCATGGGCTGGCGAACCGGTGATGGAGGGGAAAGCGTTGATCTTTAATTTTTTAGGCGGTATTGACGCCATGTCTTTATCGCTTAAAACGAAAGACCCGGATGAATTTATAAATATCGTTAAAAATATTACGCCAAGCGTTGGTGGGATTAATTTGGAAGACATCAAGAAACCCGATTGTTTCTATATTCTGAATAAACTTCATAATGAACTTGAAATTCCAATTTGGCACGATGATCAGCAGGGGACTGCCGCTGTAACGCTTGCGGCTATCATCAATGGATTAAAAGTAGTCGGTAAAAAAATTGAAGAAGCGCGATTTGTCATTATAGGTTTGGGAGCGGCGAATACCGCTTTGATGAGAATGTTGATTCCCGCCGGCGCTAAACCGGGAAATATTATTATCGTGGATTCAAGGGGAATTTTGCATAGGGATCGTTTTGATATAAAAAACGGTAATCCGCGTAACGGTGAAGAGGAAAAATGGCAATATGCAAAGATTACAAACCTAAAATGCTTATCCGGTAATGCGGACAAAGCATTGCGTGGCGCTGATATCGCCGTTTCTTATTCGGCAGCAAAAGAAAATTCCGTTAATTCGAAATGGGTGAAAAAGATGGCTTCTCGCGCGATCAGTGTAATAATTCATTGATTTTTCCGGCGGTTTTTCGCTGCGCTCTTGATGTGCGGGCTTCAAAAATCACCATGGAAATGACGGTAGCGGCAAGTAAAGCCGTGGCGGAATATCAGGAGAAAAAAGGTCTTTGTCCGAAGCGTATTTTGCCTTCAATGAACGAAGTCGGCGTTTTCATTGAAGAAGCGGTATTCGTTGGAATGAAAGCGATTGAACAGGGGATTGCTCAAAAACCGATGAACGAGGAAAAGTTAAGAAAAACGGTTGAATCAAAAATTTCGCTCGTTCGTAATATAATCAAGAGTTTAATGAAGGAGAAATTGATAAAAAAATACAAATAATTTGTTCAAAGGTTTTCCGATCGAGGAAGACCTTTTTAAATGACTAAAAAATTGACAGATTTATATTTTTAAGATTACAATTATATTGATTGAGTGTTGTTAATGAATAGTGCGGATTACGATTTTTTATGGTTAGCATGTTTTTAAAAATAATTTTATTTTTTTCTATAGCCGGTCTTTTGTTTTCCGGTTATTTGTCTTATTACAATGTTTTTGTCGGCGGTTGTTCCAAGACGATAATTTCCTGTGGCGGACCGGATCAGGTTTTGATTTTTAGTTTACCGACATGCGTTTACGGATTTTTTATGTATTTGGCGGTTTTGGGGTTTTCTTTAGTCGGTTTAATTTCGGAAAATAAACGCAATTTTTTAAAAATTATTTTTTGTTTCGGTCTTTTCGGAACGGCTTTCGCTGGATTTTTATCTTTTTACGAAATTTATGTTTTGGACATTAATTTTACCGGAATTCCGGCGTGCGTTGTCGGGTTGGGAATATATGTGGTTATCGCGGTAATTGGCGGTTTGGGTTTGCGAACAGGTAAAATAGCAATTAATTAACGATTTTATTGAATAAAAAAAATCCCGTCTTGATTTTTTCAAGAGGGATTTTTGTCTCCGTTTCTTTTTTGCTTATTTAAAGCAATAATATGCTCCTGCTCCGAGACCGATTTCAACTCCCCAAAATACGGGATTAAAGGCCTGGAAGGTCATAAATGCTATTGCCGCTACGCCAACAACGAAAAACGACAAACCTACACCTGCTAGTGTGCGCATATTGTCTCCTTATTTATTAAATAACAAAAATAATATAAAAAACAGTAACCCGTATGTTACTTATAACTTATCGAGTTATTTAAAATTTGTCAAGCCTGCTTGCCGGCAGGTCATACCTGCCTGCCGATAGGCAGACCCATCGGCAGGCAGGTATGCATTTGGACCGAAATTATGCCTTAAAATATGTCCGAAATATTGACAAATTTTATAAAATACAGTAACATATACAGTCAAGCTTGCCTATCGGCAGGCAGGTTCGTTCATAATTTAATAAAATTTTTTACAGGAGATAATGTATGAGAAAATTTTGGAAGATTAATCTTGGATTGTTTTTGTTATTCGTTTTTGTCTTCGCCAGCATTATATTTAGTACAGTTAGTAATAATAAAAATATTTTTGAAGGCGAAACGCATTTCAAAAATATTTGGCAGCTTACTTTTGGCGGGGAAAACGCTGAGGCTTACTTTTCGCGCGATGGCAAACAGTTGGTATTTCAGTCTAAGCGCGATGGAATGGAGTATGATGCAATCTATACAATGAATACTGACGGCACAAATGTAAAAATGGTATCGTCCGGAGAGGGCGTAACCACCTGTTCATTTATTTCTCCCGACGGAAAATCAATTATTTACGCCTCCACTCATTCGGGGATATATAAATGTCCCGCTAAACCAGATATGTCGCACGGTTACGTTTGGCCTTTATATGAAGATTATGATATTTTTCAAGCCGATAAAGATGGAAGCAATATAAGGCAATTGACTACCGCCAAGGGGTATGATGCGGAGGGAGTTTATTCGCTTAAAGGCGATAAGATTCTTTTTACTTCGGCGCGTACCGGCGACTTGGAATTATTTTTGATGAATCCAGATGGATCCGATCAAGAACAGTTAACGGATATTCCGGGTTATGATGGCGGGGGTTTCTTTTCTTTAGACGGTCAGTGGATTTGCTGGAGAGCGTCAAGGCCGCAAGGAAAAGAGTTTGAAGATTACAGGTGTTTGCTTGGCAAAAATTTGATTCGGCCCGGCAAACTGGAAATATACATAATGAATTTGAAGGAACGTAAACCTATTCAGTTAACAAATAATGGCGCTGCCAATTTCGCGCCTTATTTTCATCCGAATGGTAAGAAAGTTATTTTTTCGTCAAACTTAGATAGCCCGAAAAGTCACAATTTCGAGCTATATATGGTTGACATAGAGACACGAAAAATTGAAAGAATAACTTGTAATCCGTCATTTGACGGGTTCCCAATGTTTTCTTATGACGGGAAAAAATTGGTTTTCGCTTCCAATAGAAATGGAAAAGTCCATGGTGAAACCAATATTTTTATAGCCGATTGGGAAGATTAATCAAAATCCATTTCGCAGCAACGCGAAGTGGGTTTTTAATTTAAATTGACATTTGGAAAATGCATTGTTAAACTATCGCATTGTATGTTATTTGAAATTTTATATTTTTATTTACGGAACAAGGAGGCGAAAATGGATTATAGATTATTGCGGTATTTTTGGGGAATTGTTTTCTTTGTTTTTGTAGCGTCAACCGCGGTATCCGGCCAGATAAATCATAATTTGAAAGTCGTGTTGTTTCCGGATAGTTATCGGATTGAAGTTGTTGATACTATTATTTTACCGGAAAGGGCGGATGCGCGGCCAATTATTTTCGCGTTGCACCAAGATCTTAATCCGAAAGTTTTAAGTGAAGGCGCGGTGCTTAAAAAAATAGGTGTTGAAGAAGGATTGGAAATTTTTGAAATAACTTTGCCGTTTGGGACTCATCAATTCACGATTGCGTATGGAGGCGAAATTTTTCATCCCGTTGATGAAGATAGCGAAGAATACGCGCGCGGATTCAGCGCGACGCCCGGTATAATTTCTCCCGAAGGAGTGTTTTTAGCCGAATCAACCGTTTGGTATCCATACTTCCATTCATATTTCATTGACGGATTAATAACATTTAATATGGAGGTTAAATTACCAATCGGATGGTCTAGCGTAAGCCAAGGATTGCGCATAAAACATTGTACTGGTACGGATTTTCAAGCCGACTTCCAGCTGGACAAATGGACGATAGATGAGCCGCAGGAAGAAATTTATCTAATAGCCGCTAAATTTATTGAATATAATCAAGTCGCGGGTGATGTGAACGCGATGGTTTTTTTGCGCAAGCCCAACAAAGAACTCGCGCAGAAATATTTGGATGCGACCGCGCAATATTTGGAAATATACAGTAAACTTTTAGGTCCGTATCCTTACAAAAAATTTGCCCTTGTGGAGAATTTTTGGGAAACGGGATACGGTATGCCATCGTTTACTTTATTAGGTTCGCAGATTATCAATTTGCCTTTTATTATTTATACATCATACCCTCACGAAATTCTTCATAATTGGTGGGGAAACGGCATATTTGTTGACAGCGATAAAGGTAATTGGTGCGAGGGCTTGACGGCTTATTTGGCCGATCATTTTTTGAAAGAGCAGAATGGCGAGGCGATTGAATATCGCCGTTCAACATTGCAGAAATATAAAGATTATGTGAGCGGTAATAAAGATTTTCCAATTTCGCAATTTAATTCACGGAATAACGCGGCTACGGAAGTTGTTGGTTACGGAAAGACATTGATGTTTTTTCATATGCTTCGCCGGCAAGTTGGCGATGAAGTTTTTTTCAACTCTTTGCGCCGATTTTACCAAGAATATGTTTTCAAACGCGCTTCTTTTAATGACATTGAAAAAGTTTTCAGCGAAACAAGCGGGCAAAATTTGAAATGGATATTTGAGCAATGGATAGAAAGAACAGGCGCGCCCTCATTAAGAATGCGCGATGTATCCGCGAAACAGCAAGGCGATAAATATCTGCTTTCAGCTGTTATTGAACAAATTCAAGACGCGGCATCTTATCGGTTAAAAGTACCGACTGCCGTTTATATGGAGAATAGCGCGGATGTTTATAGAACCGATATAGAGATTGATTCTAAAAATTATAATTTAGAAATTACTTTACCCGCGAAGCCAACGCGTTTGGATATTGATCCGGAATTTGATGTATTTCGGATGCTCGATCGCAATGAAATACCGCCGGCTATAAGCCAAATTTTTGGCGCTGAACGAGCGTTGGCAGTATTGCCTGCTGTTGCGTCAGAATCGGTTAAAAATGGTTATCGCGAATTGGCGAAGAGCTGGCGATTGGAAATAAAATTTGATAATGAGTTGAAAGAATTGCCAAGTAATCGCGCCGTTTGGTTGTTCGGATGGGAGAATCGTTTTCGTCCAGAAATTAATCAAGCGCTGGTTGGTTATGATTTTACTGGTGACAATCAATGTGTGCGCATCGGCGGCACCGAATTAAACCGCGACCGGCATTCGGTTGTGGTTATGGCGCGCCATCCGTCAAATAATTCAAATGCCTTGGGTTGGCTTGCAACGGATAATGCGTCCGCAATGTCGGGGCTGGGCAGAAAACTCTCTCATTACAATAAATACAGTTACCTTGCTTTTACCGGAAATGAACCGACGAATGTTTTCAAGGGTCAATGGCCGGCAGTAAACTCGCCGTTATCAATTTCAATTCGCGAAGAAGCCGAAATAAGAATGGAGAAAGTCGTTCAATATCTCGCTTCCGAAGAATTGGAAGGTAGGGGACTTGGCACGCAAGGTATTTATAGGGCCGGTAAATTTATCGCGGATCAGTTTCATAAAATTGGGCTTAAACCAGTCGGTTATTATGATTATTTTCAGCCATTCGCGTGGACTTGCGTAAATACCGGGAAGACCTATACGGTAGATAATATAGTAGGAATGATACCGGGTAAAAACAGCGTGGAAAATATCGTGATCGGCGCTCATTATGATCATTTAGGCCGCGGCGAGATTGTCGTTAAAGACGAAAAATATAAGGGGAAGATTCATCCGGGCGCCAATGATAACGCGAGCGGAGTAGCGGTTTTACTGGAAGTTGCGAGGAGTTTGATAAATCAAAATTTTCAACCGGAACGCAATATTGTTTTTGTTGCTTTTTCCGGAGAAGAAGCGGGAAGAATAGGATCAAAACATTACGCGTCGCATATGAATTTTGGCGAAAAGTGCGCAGCAATGATAAATTTGGATACGGTTGGGCAAATTGAAAACGATAAGGTATTAATAATCGGCGCCCAATCCGCCAAAGAATGGAAAGAAATATTGGAAAAATCATCCCTTGCCGTTTCATTGAAAATTGATTTTATCACGATGGATTTGGATTCATCGGATCAAAAGTCGTTTCATGAAGCGGGTATTCCGGCAATTCAGATTTTTTCGGGAACGGATTTAAGTTATCATAGTCCGATTGATACGGTTGATAAAATTAATTTCAATGGGCTTGTTAAGGTAGCCAGATTTACCGAAGAAGCCATAAAGGGGTTAATAAAGCGTAATTTAGCCGCGACAATAAATGTGGAAGAAATTAGATCTAAAAAACCTCAAGAAAAAATAAAAGTAAGTCTGGGGACAATCCCGGATTTTACTTACCATGGGATTGGTTATAGGTTGGCAGGCGTAAAATCAGAATCTTTAGCCGTTGAAGCGGGGCTTCAAGTAGGCGATATAATAGTAAAAATAAACAAGGAAGACATTAAAGATTTGCGTGGTTTCGCCGACACCCTCCGTTCGTTAAAGATTGGGGACAAGATTTTTATTGTATTTCTTCGCAATGAAGAAAGGCGTGAAATCGAAGCAGTTTTAAAATAATTTTATAGACCCGTCTTATTATAGGCGGGTTTTTATATTGAAAAAAATGTCGGAAAATTCGACGAATTTTAGTAATTTTCATTGACCCCGTTAGAAGTTTTCAAAAAAATATTATACAAAATTATTTTACAAATCGAATAGTTATAAATATGTATTACCGAAAAAATAGTCAAAAACTTCTAACTGGGTTGACTTTTTCCTAATCTTCAATTATAATAAATAGTTAAAAATAGAAGTTTTTTGAAATACGAAAATTAAATAAATAGGAGGAATTAAATGAAAAATTTTATCGCTTTTTTGATTTTATGCGCTGTCATTATTATTCCCGCAAGATTGGTCGGATCAGCAACGATTGTTGACTGTATTGTGGTTGAAATAAATAACAAAGAAATTATAAAATCATTTGATTTAAAGGCAGAGGAGAAATTCCGGGAAGTTGATTGTTTGCCGCCGCTTTTTAAGGGATTCAGGAGTAGGAATGATTTGGAAAGTTTTATTGACGAAATATTGTTGGCTAAAGTCGGTTTGGAAGAATTGGAGAAAAATATTTCTTCCATAAACCGAAATTTCGGTTTATGGGTGGAAAAACGGGATGAATGGGTTGGTGGTGAATTCGGAGATGTGTTGTATATTTGGTCCGGACATATGGATGATTTTTTTAAAAAAATCATAGCATTGGGCAAAATCGGCGAGGGAGACGGAAATGATTTGAAGAAACTTATCGAGAATTGGAAGGATTTTCTTCTCGTTGAGCTATTTTTTCCCGATGAAAGTTGTTCTGCGCGGAAAAAAGATGTCCGAAAAATAATCCTGACTGCAACCGAAGAGTTGGGGATGGATTTTTCGTATGTTGAAAAGCGATTTTTACAACGCGCTTTCGCAAAAAGAGCTTTTGAGGAAATATCAAAGGTGGCGGAAGGAAAAGCGCAAGTCATTCCTGCCGAAATAAAAAAATATTACGAAGATTTTAGCAAGGGACAGGATGAGCTTTTTGAAAAGATAAAAAATCAGAAAAAAAATGATATTATTTTGAAAAAATTGCAGGACATTCGAAGTAAAGTCATCGTTCGGGTTCATAATGATTTTGCCGAATTTATAGCCGATTCCGGATATAATTTATACAAATTAAGCGAATAATATAGAAAGGGATTGAATATGAAAATAATGGCGATTTTAGCGACATTTTTTATATTGATTACAGTTTTTGTCGGATGCGAAGGACACGAAAAGATGAAGATTGGCCTTGTAAATATGAACGAAGCCGGACTAGATGCTATAAATCAACAGATTGTTGATTATGGTAAAAAACTTGCCGAAGAAAAGGGTTTTGCGGTTTTACAAGAAGAATTAAAGAAAGCAGAAGGGGAAGCGCGCAATACTCTTGAAGCTGCGGAATTAAAAGAAAAAATCAAACCGCTTTTGGAGGCGTGGGAAAACACGGAAAAAATAAGGGGTGGCGGTAACACTGAAGAAATTAAGGCTGTTGAAACTAAATTTCAGGAATTAATGTCTAGCAAGGAATTAACAGATGCTTACGGTAAGTACCATGGCATTATTGATTCCGATCAGAATGTAATTGCCAAAAGAAAAGAATTGACGGCGCTCAACAAGGACATTGGAGCGGATATTGGCAAGAAGAGGGCGGGATTAACCGAAGATTTTTATCGGAAAATAAAAATTATTAGTTCCGAAATCGTTCGAGGAAAATACGGTATTGTGTTGGGCATTACAGAATTTTCTCCCGACGGGAAGAAAATTTCGCAAAAAATAGAAATTCTGTATTGTGATAAGGGAAAAACGGAAGATCTAACAGATATTATGGCGGGAAGAATGAAATTTTTCGGGGCAGATTAAGGAATGAACGGGCGTAATGAAAATTACGCCTTTTTATGTATCAAAAAAATGACGGAAAATTAGTCAAATTTTCTTGACAAAACTTGTATTATAAGATAATATGTAATGTTAAAAGTTCTTTGATTATTTATTTTTTCGATTATTCAAGTATTCAAAAAAAAAGGGGGGGGTTATGAGCAGAATATTGCAGTTGTTCGTTATTTTCATTCTGCTCGGTTCTTTTGGTTGCCGACAGATTGAAAAGAAAGGATGTTTAAGGTTTTTTATTGATGGTGTGCCGAGCGAGGTAGAATTGACGGTCGATAAAAATCCGGTTTCCAAAAGAAGTATGAGTGAAATAGTCGAGGAAGTAAAAAAAACGGAAGCGGCGAAATGGCAGAGCAAACATTCGCCATGGGAAAATGGGGAATGCGTTGTTTGTCATGACGGAGAAGGCGGCGCGATTTCCGCGTTGGCATCCGGTCGGATTGATACGCTTTGTTTTAAGTGCCACAAAAAAAACGATTATCAAAAGAAGGGAGTTAATTTGCCGGTATTTTTAGGCAAATGTGATATATGCCATACGCCTCATCAATCCAAAGAGAAAGCTTTAATGAGAGAACGGGCGGTTGGCATTTGTTTAGTGTGCCATCCGGAATTTAGCAATCGTTCCAAATTTATTCAGGGCAAGGGATCGGAGATTGGCGCGTGCGTTACCTGCCATAATCCGCATTCCAGCGACGAAGACCATCTTTTGAAAGCGCCGGAAAAAGAAGTTTGTACGCAGTGTCATAAATATGATCCGGAAAAGAAAAATCTGAAAATGGATTTAAAAATGATGTACGGGATGCCAAAATGCGTGATGTGCCACAAAAAAGACATTCATATGAAGCATTTGGAAAAAGGAGATACGCAAGTAAGTCAGAATGAAATTGCCAAAGATTATGCCAGATGGCGCAAGCATCCTCCTTTTGAAAAGCCGGAATGCAAGAAGTGTCATAATTTTTCCGGAGATGGAAGCAATATCTTGATTGAAGGCGGCGTGACGAAGGTTTGTCTCGAGTGTCACGGTCCCGAATCCATTAAACCGGATAATCCTAAAAAAGATTTTTTGACATCGATGTATAAAATGCCGTTATGTATTTCCTGTCATAAGGCAGTTATACACGGCAAAAAGTAAAAATAAAAATTCGCGAGGTAGGGTCCAACTCTATCTCGCGAAAAATAGATTTTGAAACCCACCTCCTCCGTCAGCTGGCGGATACGGCGGGCAAGAAAGTTTAGAAAAATAGCGTAATAAGGATTTTGAAATAAGTTCAAATTAAATAAATATTATTTCGAATTTATTTCAGAATCTGTAAATCTTACAGATAGTTATTTTGAAAACAAAATATAATATAAAGGGGAATGAAATGATCAAGAAACTGCTGTTTTTAGTTGGATTTATCGTTTTGTTTTGTTTTTCCCGCAGTATTGTTTATGCGGAAGAAATGCATCCGATATGGGATTACAATAATTTCCTTTTCTTTGAGCGGCCGACTGGTGAATTCGGTTTTCGTTTCATGGAAGAATCGCGTCAGAGTTCTTATGACGGCAAAGATGGAGAAAGCCGTTATAGGTTTTTTACCGAAGAATTAAGGATTGAAGACAATATGTTTATTCTTCGTCCGAGATTCTTGAAACTTAATTTTGGTTTTGGCGTTGTTTTTGAACAAGGAGGAGCTGATTATCCGAGTAAGGGACTTTTGACTGATTATAAATTCCGCGGGGAATTTTTAAGCGGCACTCCCTATTCCGGTTCTTTCTTTACGGAAAAGCAGTACAAGGAATATGAGCATACGCCTTCTTCAATATATCTTATGGATATGTTTAGGGCTGGAGCCGGTTTTCGGATGGGCGAGGAAGTGATGGGGTGGCCCATAAATTTCAATTTCAAATATTCCAGCAGGGAATCGGAAAATATGTTCAATGAGTTTAATTCTTTTTTCAAAGAAGGGTGGAAAACATTTGAAGCTGACACTAAGAAAGAATGGGATATATTTAAGCTTAATTTCAGTTCCGGAATTACTCAATACGAGAGAGAATTTGTTTTTGGCGGCGAAGGTTATGAAGCGCAGTCTTTAAATTCATATTCTCACGGATCTCTTTTCGGGAAATTTTTGGATGATAACTTGCGGACAAAAACCAGGGTAAGCTTAAATTCGCAGAGTGGCATTAATGAGTATTTGAATATGAAGTTTGGGCAGGATGTAAATTATTGGATTTTACAAGACAAACTTCAGACGCTTGACGCATTTTTGAAATTTGATGTTGAGAGAATAACCAGAGATTATAGTAACGTCAACGATAAGGAGCAAAATGAGTCTGGTTTTTTTCAGACGGAAGAGAATTTGATGGAAATTAGAATCGGTTTTTCTCATCAATTAGGGACAAGCTTGTCTAGTGAGTTGGAAGGAATTTTATCAAAACTTTCTTTGTCCAACTATGAGTCATTGCTTACGGGCATCAGGGGAAAAACCGATTACACGAAAGTAATACCGTGGAGAGGTAAATTTTCCAGCGGATATGCTTTTGAGTTTAATGATATCGCGAGATCGGGAGATGGCGAATCTTTTATAAAAGGCGAATCGCGCATTCTTTCAGGATATTCTCCGATAGCTTTAAAATATGAGAATGTCCAAATTGAATCCGTTGAAGTTTTTGATCTTTCTGGAGTAGTGCATTATTTAGAAGGGATAGATTATCGCGTTTATCGGGCGGGACCGAAAACTTACATAGAAAGAATTGTTGGGACAAGTATATTGAATGGAGAGGCGGTATTCGTGGATTATAAAAATAAAAATCCGCTTGGCGATATTATTGAGTCAAGCCATACCGTTTCTTTGGGAGTTAGTTTGTTAGACGGTTTGATGGAACCGTATGTTCGTTTTTTTATCCTTAATCAGGAAGCGAACGGTCCGATTGGTTTAACTGAAGAAAATATATTCTTGAACCCTGGAGCGAGTTATATTATTGGGATTAGATCGCGAAACATTTTTGAGCAATGGTGGAATATTGAGAGAGAATCAAGTATTGAACTGGAAGAAAATACGCAAGAGCTTTATCCTTTTCAAAGGTTGACTTTTAAATCCTCCTTATCGGTTCCGTTGCCATTCATAGAAGGGTTGAAAGTATCGTTGTCTAACAACAGGACTTCCATAAAATATAACAAAGAATCAGGCAATGATTATACTCTTTTAAGCAACGCTTTTAATGTTTTATATGAAACGCGTAAAATGAAGGTTGCTTCCGGAGTGTCTTACGACGCGTCTGCCATAGGAGATACTGATAGAAAAGTTTTGTCCCTTTTTAATGGCGTGTCCTATAAACTCAGAAGATGGACAGTTGATCTTTTTGCCCGTCAGGCATTTGAAGAATATGTTACGGGCGCCAGATCAACGGAAAATGACGGACTATTGGTAAAATTTTATATTTCCAGAAAATTTTGACAGCGCGTTTAATTAGAAAGGAGAACGGTAATGATTGTGATAAAAAGAATGATTTTGATTTTTTTGTCGGCATTTTTTATAATGTCGGCAGTTAACACTTCCGATAGTTTTGGCAAGAAAAAGGAGGAAGTTGTTAAGCAAACGGAATACCAATTTTATCCTCATAAACAAAAGAGCAGGAATTCGCCGATAAACAAAGAGCAGAATTGGCAACTCCTTTATGAGTTATTGGGGCGCTCTCAGTTTGCTGCAGTAAAAGGAAAATGGCTTGATGTTCTATTGGGCGAAAAGCAGGAGCTGGATCCATGCATTGATACGCCAATAGATATTGCCGTAATTGAGGGCAAAACTTTTATTTTGGATCAAGAACGTAAAAGTGTTTGGGTTTATGATTTCGGCGGCAAGAAGCCGGAACTGCGGGAAATAAAAGGGTTTAAGGATGATAATTTTGATGGCGCTTACGGAATGGATACGGATGGTAAGTTGATTTATTTATCCTATCCGGCGCGGCAAGAAATTATGGTTTTTGACTTGGAGTTTAATTTGGAAAGAAAAATTGATTGCGTTTTCACCCCTATGAGAATAAAGGTTAGCGGTGAGAAATTGTATGTCGTTGATACCGGACTTCAACGGAACCTGAATCAGGACTCTCCGGAAAGCGTTTTTGTTTTGAATAAAGAAACGGGGGAAGTTTTATCCGTTATCGGGATGCCGGAAAATATATGGAAAAAATTCATAGAAACCGGTGATGAAAAAATTCTGGCAAAAAAGGGCATCCAAAACCCCGTGCCGTTTTCCGCCGAAGCGATTAAGGCGGATCACGAAAAGAAGAAAAAAAGTGAAGATGTCTTATTGTGTCAGCCGTCTGATGTTGATGTTGATAGTAATGGGAATATTTATATTTCCGAAGAGCGCGGCGCCCGTATTTTAAAGTTTGATCCTGCCGGAAAATTTTTGGATCAATACGGAATTCGTGGGACGGATCTTGTTTGTTTTGAGGAAGTCGTGGATATCGCTATCGCGCCCAACGGGGATATATACGCGTTGGACGCGGGTATTACAATGAAAGGAATAACCAAGGGAGCGGTTGACATTAAATCGCGGCCGTACATAAAATTTTTCTCCCAAATGAAATGGGGGAAAGAAAAGGCATTGGGAAATTTGGCTTGCTTGCCACATTCCGTTTGGGGCGGCGAATCCGTAAAAAATGATTTGGTCGGCGGGAAGATGCCCAATATGGTTAGGCCGTATAAGATTGTCATTGATACTATTGAAGCGAATATTGAACATTTTGGGCAATTTGTTTCACCTGATTTTAAAGTTGAATATCTGGTTTGGATTATTTGTCAGGGCGGTGGAACGGAAAAAGTGGCAGGGAAAATTATTGATCACGGCAAGGTGATGGTTTTTGCCTACGGACAGTTAAGTGGCAAATAGCGACTATAAAAAGTGACCGAATACTTGACAAATTTTTGACCAATGATAAGATGGCATTAAGGACATTGTGATTTGGTTTTTTGAAAATTTGCAGAGCAGGAAGGAGGCAAAAAGAGTATGTTTAGAAAAGCAATGTTGACGATGTTTATATTGGCATTTGCCGGATTTATGGTCAGTTCTTCGGTTATAGCGGGGCATAATTACTCCGCAACGCACAACCCTACAGTATGCGGGGAATGTCATAATGTTGAACACAGCGGGAATCAAGACTCTAAAATAATTTTTCCTGGTTCCCCATGGTTGTACATCGGATCGGATGAACTTGATGTAACAACGGATTGGCAGAATTATAGTTCATGGACGCTTTTATCAACGCCGTCAATTTATAATACACCGAGTAGTAGGGTGTGTTTAAAATGTCACGGCGGATCAAACTGGAAAACGCATGCATCAATGAGTTATGTATTCGTGGACCACAATGGCCATTATGGCCATCCAATCGGTATGGAGATTACGGCTTCTTTAATTAGTCAAAGGGCGACAAGGACACCGGTAGTTCTGCAAGATGTGATGACGACACTTGCAGAAATGCAGGCAGATTTCTATTTTGACGGAGTTAATAAAAATGTTATGGCATGCGCGACATGCCATGGTTATATCCATCGTGGGGACAAGGGTCCGTACGGTGAATTTCTAACATTCCCATGGGAAGATGATGCCGGTCCTGGTTATGGCGGCATTATATGTGGAAAGTGCCATAGTGGAAAGTGGTTGTCGTTGACTTTGCAGTAATACAGTGGAGGAAGCATATTAAAATTTAGCAGGCGGGCAAGATAATTTGCCCGCTTTTAATTTTGTCGTAATTTCAGTTAAAATTAAAGCAAAATAATTGACATTTTTTCGGTCATATAATACAATATATTGAATTTGTTTCCTTGAAAATTTCAAAAAAGGGGTGAAATTTGGAAAATAAATCAGAGGAAAAAGGCATTACGAGGCGCGGATTTTTTCAACGAATCTTGGTTGGCTTTGGTTTGATTATAAGCGCCGGAGCTACCGGGGCGATAGCGAGTCAATTACTTAAATCGTTAATGCCTTCGGGATGGTTTGGGGAGCCGTATGTTTACCGTAAAGTTTACGCGGCGCCAATAACGGAAATAAATCAAGTTGGGGCTTCAATTATTTTTGAAGATAAAGCGAATAATAGAAAAGCCATTTTAATTAATAATGGCGGAAATATTCAGGCATTTTCTTTGGTTTGCACTCATTTGGGATGTCAGGTTTTTTGGGAAAAAGAGCGGGGTAAATTTCTTTGTCCGTGTCATACCGCGGTTTTCGCGGCTGACGGGAGCGTAGAAAGCGGACCGCCGGAAAAGTCACTGGATCAATACCCTGTAGAAATAAAAGATGGATTGGTTTATATAAGCTTTAGGGAACCGACATGGCAACCTGAGCAATATTTTAGAGGGGAGGGGTTATGATTAGGAATTTTTTAAAAGAGCGAATCGGCATAACCCCGGGAGAATTAAAAGACAAGATTGACGAAAAAGTGCCGACGGCTTTGGCACGTGAATTTTTTTTCGCGCTCGGCGGAATTCCGATGATTTGTTTTTTTATCCAGTTCGTGACCGGACTTATTCTTGGCGCTTATTATATGAATTATTCCGGAGAATTGGCTAATGGATTATCGGCTACATATATTTCAATCCGGAATATTACTTATGAATTTCCGGTTTTAAATTATATTCGTGGAGTCCATCAGCTCGGCGCGAACATTATGATTGTAAGCTTATTTTTACATATGTTGCGCGTGTTTTTCACCGAGTCGTATCGTAGGCCGCGGGAACTTATCTGGGTTTGCGGAATGTTGCTTTTTTTCACGACTTTGGGTTTAGGGTTCACTGGCTATGCGTTAGTCGGAGACCAATTAAGTTATTGGGCAACGCAGGTTGGAACTAATATTGCCGCCGCGACCCCTGTTATTGGACCGTTCATAAAGCGATTGATGCTTGGCGGTACGGAGATAAATTTGTACACAATGCCGAGATTTTTCCTTTTGCATGTGATGATTTTACCATTATTGGTTTTAACGCCATTGATAATGGCGCATCTTTTATTGGCAAGAGAACATGGTATTTCTTATACTGGTAGAACAGAAAAAAGTTATTATTCATTAGTGCCGAACCATATCTTTAATGAATATAAAATTCTTTGGGTATTGGTTTTCTCTTTTGTCGCGATAGTTTATTTTTTTCCGCCAACATTAGGAGAACCGGCAAATCCGTTTTTAACCCCTGAACACATTAAGCCGGAATGGTATTTTTTTCCAATGTTTCATTTTTTGAAACTTGTGCCGTTTCAAGTCGGTATTTTGTCAACAATGGGAATTTTCGCGGTAATGACTTTGTGGCCTTTCATTCAGACCATTATGGAAATGTTTATTCCTCTCAACGTTGTTCGCATTATCGCTTTTACATGCGGGACAATTTTGATGGTAGTTTGTATGCTATTTACGGTTTTAGAGGCGCTGGTTTAACGAAAAGGATAAAGCCCCATACCAATTTCGGGGCAAGTAAATTGTAGATGAAAATTTGAGAGCGAATCGCCTAACGGCTTTATTCGTAGATTATGTAAGGTAAGGTTGTTGAATTGGTACGGGGCTCTCATTTTTCTAGTTAAAAATTCTTCGTTTTCAACTTTAATTTTTAAAGAAAAATGGAGGGGGTGAAAATGGAAAAAAGATATTATATTCTCGCTGTCTTTTTGATGGCGATGTTTGGCGCTGTTTTTTATATTTGTTGGCAATCAGAAACGTTTCATCGTCTTGCTGATCCCGAAGAAAGAGTAGTGATAACCGAGGGAATGAAAGTTTGTCTTGATTGCCACGAGCAAAAATATACCCCGTTTGTTTTTCAGAATTGGCGTCAGAGCAAGCATGCTTTTAAGGGAGTTGGTTGTGATGAGTGTCATATTAACATTGACGAAACAATCAGGGGAGAGATTGCGGAAGTCGCGAAAATCAGGGGAATTGATGATTCAAAATGCGATATGAAAAATGTTATTAATGTTGTCCCGCCGAGAGTTTGCGCAAAGTGTCATAAAAAACAAAATGATGAATTTATTAAAAGCAAACATGGAAAAGCATGGAATAGCGGGCTTCAAAATCATATCAACCTTGATAAAGACGGAAAGTTTATCAATATAAAAAAAGATTGCGCGTCTTGCCATCAAATAGAATTTAAATGCAACACATGCCATGTGATGCATAAATTTTCTTTGGAAGAAGCGCGCAGACCCGAAGCTTGCGGAAAATGTCATTCCGGTAATCGGCATCCGCAGATGGAAAAATACTTGAATAATACGCGCCACGGGTTGACTTATAAATCGGAAGGCAATAAATGGCAATGGAACGGTTCTTCAGAGAACTGGCAGAAGAATTTTGAAGAAAACGCTCATACTCCGGTTTGTGTTACTTGTCATATGCCGCAAGGAATGCACGATGTCCAGCATCCTGACATTAAGGATCCAAATAAATTTGTATGTTCGCGATGCCATGTGCGCCGAGACGAAGAAGCAATGCATGCCATTGAACATAAATCCGAAGGCAGGTTAGGAAAATATCCTTATGAAATTGCAAAAAGAGCCAAAGAAGGCGGAATACCGAGTTGCATAATTTGTCATCCGGGAGATTGATTATGGGGAAAATAGTTATTGCATTTTTGGTAATAATTAGTTTTGCCGCCGGTCTGTTTATTGTTCCCAAGGCATTGAACTATGTTTCGGAAAATCCGTTAATGTGCGGAGGTTGCCATATAATGGAGCCGGCCGTTGTCGGGTTTGTAAAGTCAGCGCATTACGGAAAAGCCAAATGCGTGGATTGCCACAAGGATACGATAATGGGCAAGATGAGAAGAATCGGCAAAACCGTATTTTTGGACCCGAGATTCGTGAGCCGTCCCGCGGAAGTGCCAAAAGAGAAATGTATAAAATGCCATAAAGACCGTCTGAACCACATGACGGATAAATGCGGTATCTGTCATACGCCAAGCGGTATTCCGCATAGATGGTCAGTGCCGCATAATTAAGATTGAATAAATTAAAAATCCCGTTGAGCTTATGCTTCAACGGGATTTGTTTTGTAACTAAATGAAATAGTTAGCAGTTGAACTCACTATTAAGGTTATTATAACTATAATAACCCCTTTCTTCAACCACACTCCAAAGTGAATTCCATCTTCTATTATTCCGGCTTTTTCTGCTTGGCTTATCGCCACAATATTGGCGGTTGAGCCGATTATCGTTAAATTACCGCCGAGAGTGGAACCGAAAAGCAAGCTCCACCAAAGATGATTCACGGCAATTCCCAGCGCGGTTTGCATGTTTTTTATCATTGGCACAAATACGCTTACGGCTATAATATTATCCAAAAATCCGCTTAATATGGCCGAAGATCCTGTAATTATAAACGGTAAATATCTTAACGGAACAACAAGCATTTTTTTGCTTAATGTCTCCATTAAATTTACTTGACTCATAGCCCCGACGACAATAAACAGCGCCGCGAAAAAGAATAACGTCCACCAATCAACATTATTTTGCACTATATTTTTCGCGTTTTTCCCTTCCATAAAAACAACCGCTGTCATCCCCGCGAGAGGTATGGCCATTAATAGTATGTTTTTATCAAGGTCTAGTATTTTTTCCAACAAAGGGCTTACGGCAAGGCCCAAAAGCGTTCCTCCCAATAATATCCAGGAACTTAAAAATTTTTTACTGAAAAGTTTATCATCGCCCGTTTCAATCATAGTTTTTGGCCATTTCTTTAATTCATTGAAATCGTTTCGGAATAACCAATAACGGCAAACCGGAACGACAACGGCCAAATTGATCGCGAATATCGGCAAGGCGTGTACGAAGAAATCATAGATATCTAATTTTGCCTTAAAGGCAATAATTAATGATACGGGGTTTCCTAACGGCAGAGCCATACTTCCAATATTAGTTGTGAACACTAACATCATTATGATTGATGCCGGATTTAGGCGATACCGCCTTATTATTTTAAAAGCAATGGCATTGATGAAGATAATTGAAGTTACCTCGTCAACTATCGCCGCCGAGAAAGCGGCAAAAATCATAAGGTAAAGGAGGATTAGCGATGGACTCTTTATCATATTTGTCAATTTTACCGTAAGGATTTTAAAAAATCCTCTATGCTCCAAAAACCCCATAATAGTCATCATCGCCGCCAAGAATATAAATATTTCACAGTTAAAATATTCCGGTAATTTATGGTAATCAATAATTCCCGCGCCAAGCAAAAGAGCTACTGCTCCGCAAGCGAAACCCAAGCGTATTTGCCAAAAAAAAGCGGTTCCTAAAATTAGATTCATCAAGGCCGCCGTAGCCATAGCTTGATTCGGTTCTACTGATTTATTAAATACAAGATATATAATCCCAATATTCAATAAAGTCATTAAAAAAATATACCAGTGAGATGTTTTCATTTCTATCCTTTCCTTTCCGCAGTAAATGAATTAAATGAATTTAATCTTAAAACAACTATTTTTTTTATTTAATTTTTAAAGTAACATTAAAATAATATTATAATCTAAATGAAATTTTTGTCAATAATCGCGTATGAAATATGTTCAATTTCCGGTCAATACGGTATTTGATGTTGTGATGCGAAGTTTTATTGACTTTTTGGCGTATGCGATTACAATAATTGGTATAAGAAACAGTGTAATTGCTGTCGTATTGTCGCGTGTAATTTTAATGCGTTAATCGCAGTTATAATTTATGGTAAACTTAACTGAAGAAAAAAATATTATTCAAATAATCAAAGAAGCCGAAGAAAACGCTTTGGCGGAAATTGAGAACGCAAAACAAGCGGATGAAAAGGAAATAGAAATGGCGGAAAAGCAATATATCGCAGATAAAGAAAAGGTGGCCGATTATTTTCGCGAAAAAAATAAAACCGCAGAGAACGATTTAAGCCCGGAAATGGATAGAATTAAAAATGAGGCGCGCGTCAAAATCGAAAATATGCTTTCGAAAATAAAAAAAACGGCTGAAGAAAATTCGGAAAAAGCCGTAAAATTTTTAATGGAGAAGGTCATTACACAATAAAGTTAATAAATGCTTATACCTCTTGTTAAAATCAATATTACCGCTGATAAAGATTCCAAGGAAAAAATCCTGGATTTTTTGCAGGAGAAAGGCGTAATGGAAATTTCAGAAGTTAAAATTGATTTTTCTGCTTCTGTCGAGAAAAAAGAGCAAGATTTCGTTTATGACACCAAGCGTCTTAAAGCCGCTTTTAATTTTCTTTTGCCGTACGATAAAATCAAAAAGGGGTTGAAAGAAAAGATGGAAACAATGTTTAATCCTTCGATTGTACTGTCTAAAAGGGAATTGGAAAACATAATTCAGGGATCCGGTTGGCAAAAAACCGTTGAAACCGTTTTGGGGTTTCAGGAAAAAATAAATCAAGACGAAAGTACGATAGATGATGCGCAGGGGAAATTAAAGCTGCTTTACGGATGGGAAAATTTGAATTTTGCGCCGCAAGACGCGACTTCGCTGAAAAATCATAAAATACTGCTTGGTATTTTGCCAAGCAGTATTTTTATTAATTTAAAAAGCAAGAAAAATTTTTATAAAAAAGTAAAAAAAGTGGCTGGAAAAATATTTTTTTTAAGAACCGTAAGCGATGCTTCAAGGGAAAGGAAAATAATCGTGATATTTCCCGCAGTTTATGAAAAATCAATGCGGGAAGTATTTTCAGTATTCAATTTTAGAGAAGCGGATTTGCCGTATTCCGATAAAATTTCGAAAGATTCCATAAAAGAACTTGAAGAAAAAATGGAAAAATCGCGGCAAAACATCCTCGATTATCGGCAAATATTGGAATTGATTGCGAAAGATGAATTGAAAAATATTTATGCGGCTATGGATTATATCGCGTGGCAGACCGAGAAGGAAGCCAATCGCGAAAAAATATCCGCTACGCATTATCTATTTTCATTGGACGGCTGGATTGAAGAAAAAAATATAAATGCGTTGGAAAAAGCCATTGCCGAAATAACGCCGCACTTCGCCGTTAGCCAGCTTAAAATAAGCGCGCGGGAACAACAGCCGGTAATCATTAAAAATAAATTTTTTGAACCTTATGAAGTGGTGACGGACATTTATGGCTTGCCTCTTCCCAACGAACCGGACCCAACGCCGTTTTTAGCGCCATTTTTCACGATTTTTTTCGCGTTCGCCCTTACGGACGCCGGATATGGCATTGTTCTTTTGACGCTTTGCTGGTTTATGATAAAATTCTTGAAAATTCCGAAAGAAAAACAAAAACTGTTTAAAGTCCTGATGCTGGGCAGTATTGCCACAATAATAATGGGAGCGCTTTTCGGGGGCTGGTTCGGCGTAGTGCCCAAAGATTTTCCGGATTCGTTCGGCGCTTTGAAAAATTTTTTCGTTAAAATTCAAGTAATAGACCCGATGGCAAACCCAATGGGAGTAATGTTTCTTGCTTTTATTATGGGAATAATACAAATATGGTTTGGAATTTTTGTCGCGGTATGGTGGCATTTTAAAAAAGGCGACTGGAAAAAAGCGCTTATGGATTATGCCGTGTGGGATTTCTTGCTTGCAGGGATAATGTTTTGGCTGGTAGCCGACAAACTCGCGTTATTGCCAAGTATGGCAGTCATTGCAAGATACATTCTTTTCGCCGGTCTTGGAGCGATAGTTTTGACTCAAGGAAGAGCGAAAAAAAATATTTTATTAAAATTCGGTATAGGAGTTATCAGTTTATACGGGCTTGTAAGTTATTTGGGCGATGTATTATCATATTCACGTTTACTGGCGCTCGGTCTTGCCACAGGTATTATAGCAATGGTTATCAATTTAATCGCTATGATTTTCAAAGATATGGCGCCGTTCGGCTGGATGGGGTGGATTGTAGCGGGGTTGGTTTTGGTTGGCGGTCATTTATTCAATATCGTTATCAATGTTTTGGGCGCGTTCATTCATTCCGGCAGATTGCAATATGTTGAATTTTTTCCTAAATTTATGGAAGGGGGCGGAAGAAGATTTAAGCCATTTACAAGAAAAAATAATTATATTAGAATTATAAGTTAAAAAATAAATAATAATCCTTAACAAACTGAATATAAATCCTGTAAAAAAATTTAGGATTTAGGATTTAGGATTTAGGGTTTAATTAAAAAATATGACTTTAGGTTTAGTTTATGTAATCGCGGGCGCCGCGATAGCCGTAATAGCTTCCGGGATAGGTTCTATGATAGGCGTGGGAAAAGCCGGGCAGGTCGGTGCCGGCATAATGACGCAGGAACCGGAAAAATTCGGTAAAATATTGGTTCTTGAAGCTTTGCCCGGAACGCAGGGAATTTACGGATTTCTTGCTGCCGTTATGGTTGTTCAAAAAGTCGGATTGCTTGGCGGTCAAATAGCGCAAATAAGTTCAACCGTTGGGTTGCAGTTATTTTTTGCTTGTTTGCCTATTGCTATAGCCGGACTTGTTTCAGCTATCTATCAAGGTAAAGTATGCGTATCCGGAATGAATATAGTCGTTAAGCAGCCGAGCGAATCGGGGAAGGCGATAATTTTGGCGGCTATGGTGGAAACGTACGCCGTTCTCGGTCTCTTAACATCTATACTTCTTATTAACGGAATAAGTATCGGGTAATGTTTGTCCGCCAAAATTTTTCAAAAGAAAAATTTGAGCGGGTGAAATTTTTAATTTTTTATGTCTTTTGATGCTATTTTACAGAAAATAAAAACCGATGCTGAAGCGGAAATAAAAACAGCGCATAAAAATAAGCAAAAACAGCTTGTTGAATTTTCCAAAAAAGTTAAGCGGGAATTGATTTCGCTTAGCCGCGGTTTTGAAGAAGGGTTGGCGAAAAAAAAGGAGAAATTTTTGGAAAATGCGCGGAATGACGCCGATTTTCGCGCGAAAAACGAAATTTTACGGGAAAAGCAAAAAATAATCGACGAAATTTACGAAAAAACCGCTCAAAAAATTATCAATTCTCCGTCAGAATATTATTCCGATCTTATGGCTTATTTAATAGAAAAACTGCCCCAAAACAACAACGGGCAAATTTACTGCGCGGAGAAAGATAAGAAAATAATTTCTGATATGTTAAAGAAAAATGATTTTTCGCACGAAATAAAAAGCGAAAAATTTAATGAAAGAAGCGGATTTATTTTTAAAACAAAAACCATTGATATAGATAATACGGTGGGAGCGATAATGCGGCAAATTAAGGAAAAAACGATTGTGGAAATCGGAAAAATATTATTTAAATAACATAAAAATGAATTATGAATGAATATGCCGTCGGATTAATCCGGGTTTTGGAAAAAAATATCACTGATCGAAATGATCTTGCCAGAATGTTGGAATCTTCGGAAGCAAAAACGGCTTTTGGCGTTTTGAATGATACCGACTTGAAAGACAATTTGCTTGATCTTGGCGCGGGTGATTTCGAGATTGCCATTAAACGCGATAATGTTCAGCTGAAAAAATTCGTAAAAAAATTCGCGGATCGTTCTCTCTACCGGCTGATTTTTTTGGAAGACGATTTTTTTAATTTAAAATTAGCCGTAAAGGAAAAAATATCAGACATTGATTTCGAGAAAGAAGAATATTCCGTTCTCGGGACGATAATTCCCGAAAAAATAAAAAAATCTTTGGGAAAAAGAATTATGTTTGTTGATTATCGGTCGTTTCAGAAAGTTGTCGTTATTATCAAAAAAATGGCGGAGAATGGAGATGAATGGAAATCTATTGAGACGGCGATTGATGGGGAGTATTTTCAATGCGCGCTGGCGCTCTCCTGCGAAATTAAAAACGCTATTATTACTGATTTCTATAAATTGGCTATTGATATTTCAAATATAAAAAATGTGTTTCGCGCGAAAAAAATCGGTTTAACTATTGAGGAAATAAAAAAACAACTGATAAATGGAGGCGTCATTCCGATAAAAAAACTTTTTAAAACAATCAAGGGAACGGAAGAACAATATTTTATAAATTTTCTTAAAATACAGATTGAATTTTCTAAAGAATGGGAAAATATTTGGGAAGAATTTTCTTCAAATTATAATATCGTGTCTTTGGAAAAAAATCTTGATTTATTCGCTTTAAACCGTTTAAAAGAAGAAGTGCAAAAAATATCCAGCGGACCGGAAATAATTTTTTATTACGCTATTATGAAAAAAATTATGAATGTCAATATCCGGCTGATAATGACAGGAAAGATTAATAATATACCGATGGAAGAAATTAAAATGCGGCTTAAAATATGATATGAAAATTGCCATTATTGGAAATGAAAATACGGTTCTTCCTTTAAAGTCCTTGGGGATTGAAATTTTTAATATCAAGACGCAAAAAGACGGCGAGGAAATTTTGGCGCGAATCAGAAACGAAGAAAACGGAAACGATAATTATGCCGTGATTTTTATTACATCCGATTGGCACAAAAAATTGGAAACGGAAATAATAAAATTTAAAAATAAAATTCTGCCGGCGATAATTTCACTTCCGTCTCCCGACGAAAAGCCTGGCGCTACGCTCGCCGGTTTGGAAAAAATGATAGAGAGGGCGATTGGCAGTAAATTAATTCTTAAATAAACCGTGATATCAATATACAAATGCATGCTAATAATACAAATACGAAATTATTATTAGTATAATTAGTATCAATTCGTATATTAGCATCGACATTATGAAACAGGGTAAAATAATTAAAGTTTCCGGTCCGCTGGTCGTTGCCGAGGGAATGGAAAGCGCAAGAATGTACGATGTGGTTAAAATCGGAAAAGAAGAATTGATCGGCGAAATTATAGAAATCAAGGAAGATAAGGTTTCCGTTCAGGTTTACGAAGAGACCAGCGGCATCGGACCTGGCGATCCGGCTTATTTAACCGGCGCTCCTTTAACCGTAGAATTGGGTCCGGGTCTTATGGGTTCTATTTACGACGGAGTTCAACGGCCGCTTGATCTTATTGAAAATGTCGCAAAGTCTCCTTATATTACGAGGGGCATCAATGTTTCGTCTATTTCCCGCGAAAAAATATGGAAATTCAAAGCAATTATGAAAATCGGCGAAGAAGTTCAGGAAGGGGATGTTTTAGGGGAAGTTCAAGAAACGATTTTAATCAAACATAAAATTATGACGCCGCCGGGAATTAAGGGGAAAATTTCTAAAATTGGAAATGGCGATTTCAAAATAGAAGATATTGTGGCTATGATTAAAGACGGCGACGCGGAACATAAAATCACTATGCTGCAAAAATGGCCGATACGGAGTCCGAGACCGATACAAGAAAAACTTTCCCCGACAATACCGCTCATCACCGGCCAAAGAGTGATAGATACTTTTTTTACAATAACCAAAGGCGGGACCGCTTGCGTACCGGGTCCGTTCGGATCGGGGAAAACGGTAGTCCAGCACCAATTGGCGAAATGGGCGGATGCCGATATAATCGTTTTTATAGGTTG